>Ga0335085_10000398_pt1 | contig 126085 bp, 100 predicted proteins | sample Lox_Sample_45_FD_206712 | JGI IMG/M metagenome (GOLD analysis project Ga0335085, IMG submission 206712) | Soil microbial communities from Loxahatchee National Wildlife Refuge, Florida, United States - Lox_Sample_4.5 | ecosystem: Environmental > Terrestrial > Soil > Wetlands | place: USA...
CACGTTCTTCGGGACTCAAGATCAACTCGGGAATCGGGCGTCCAAGGCGCATCGGGATCCTCCTCGTTATAATCCCGATGCACGCGGGATGCCAGTTATTTATGCTTCTTCTGACTCAGGACACTAGTTCCCTAGCGCCCCACGTGGCCTGCCGTGCCGCTTCGCGCCCGGACCTGTGCTGCGGGCGCCCGCCGGTACCGTTGAAGCGCAATGCGGGAGGAAACCCTTAACCGGCTGATCGGCGTCGCCAAAGACCAGATACTGCGAGCCCCAGCCGCTGAACGCCATGGGCTCCGAGGCGAAACTGATAAGGCACTTGACGGTGCCGAGCGCGTCGTTGCCTGCCACAACAAGAACCATGTGGGCCGCGTCGAGCGGGTTCTCCGCCGCCAGAATCAGAGCTTCACGTTCGGAGGCGTGGACATCGCGGTCAATCTTGAAGGCGGCCTCCGAGTAGTCGAGGTGGAGCCTGTTGGACCAAAGGGCGAGCGCGGAATTGGCCTCCGGACGGCCCACGAAGACGACGTCGCGGTGACGTAGCAATTCGTCCGAAACCTCAAAGTCCTTGAAGACGGGTACCTGGCTCTGGTAGCGGTCCAGAAATCGGCCCTGCAACTGTTCGGCAGCGTAACGATTCGCACCCGCCTCGCGCAAGGTGCCGTAGACGATCACGGCTGAGGGCAGGCGCCGCCAGATGTCATTCGTGAGATAAGCGGGGCCGCCGGGAGGATCGATGGCGTCCAGGTGCGCACCGGCCGTGTCAAGGAACGACTGTGCAGTGACGGTCTTGGTCGTGTTGGCCGCAAAGTAGTCGTTCATCAGTTTGAGGAAGGCATCGTCGCCCATCTTGACGCGCAGGGAATCGAGGAACAGGACGCCCTTCGACTGCGCGCACCGATAGTGGTTCAAAGGAGTATCGGGGCTCAGTTGAAGACCCCGCCAGATGGCGCGCTGCGCGTTCAGCGCCTGATCCACGTCCTTCGCCCCTAGCACGCGCCGGTACTGCGCCGAGCCGGCCACAAACCACGTATCTGCGTCGGAAGCAGGCAGCACCCAGCCTTTCCAGAGGCGGCTCTCGTAAGGCTTGGGGGTCGAAGCCGGGGGATCCGCAGGCCGAGGCGGATCGAGTGATGCCGTCAGACGAGCCCTCTCGTTTTCCTGAACAGCAGCGCGCAGAGTTGTTGACGGTTCTGCTTCGAACAAATAGTAGCCGGAAGGATAGAGGCCGTCGTCCTTGGCGAAGTCCCACTTCTTGTTGGGCAGCCATTCCGTTTGGTTCGGCCTGCCGATTTCAGCCCAGACCATGAGATGCGACGCCATGTCTGCGGTCGCCACCTTGGCGTCCATGGTGCTGGCGGCCACTAGGGGGGCAGTGCGAAAAGCCAGAAATCCGAACTGCTCGTCGATCTGTCCTCGATACTTGCGATAGAGTTCCTGCCAGGCTGTATCGCGCGGCCCAGGCACATAGGGAATGTAATCGGGATCGCCCTTGGGATCGGGATAATTCTCGAGGCGCACCGTAAGGTCCTTGGCATTGTTATCGCCCCAGTAGAATCCCGGCGTGTCGCCAAACCATTCGTTCCTGGAGCTGCGCCACAACCTAGTGTGATTCGTCCCAAGATCAAAGATAGCGATTTCATTGGTCTTGGCGTCGCCCATGATCCATTCGTTAGTGTAAAGGCCGTTGTTTTCAGTGCTGAGGTAGCGAACCACATCATCGATACTGTTACTGTACTGGATGGCCATGCGGGCGCGGAAGGCCACGGGCGTGCCTCGCGGATTGAACGGCGTCTGGTCGATGGTGGTCTCGGTGAGCACCATCCCGGCATCGTTCTGATACCAGTCGGTGCCGCTCTCGATGCCGCCGGGGTAGCTCTGGATCAGCATACGATGGCCGGAGGCCGGCTTAATGTCGAGCATCACGTTGGTCTGCTCGGCGAGCGTGAGGGGCCACCAGGTGACGTGGCCGATCACCATCTTGCCATCGCGCGTGGCAGGGCCGGTGGCGGCGAAGGCGCTGCAATGGTCAAGCACCGAATCGTGTTTGCCGCCGGCGTAAGACGGCGCGTCAAAGCTGAGGCCCTCAAGCCCAGTGGGCGTGGTGGAGACAGCGCTCGGGAGCTCGCCCATCTCCACGGTGGTATTGGCCACCACGATGTCAAGCAGGTCAATCCGTCGCTCTTGCCACCGCGCGCCGGCGTCGGATGCGCCGTCCGCAATCCCCCGCATTTCTTCCAGCATTTCACGGTCGAACCCTCGCAGAAAGAGGGCGTTGGCGGTGGTGCTGTAGCTGTCCCAGCGCTCCTTGGAACCCAACGTGGCGGCGCAGCGCTCCAGGTATTCGGGGATCTCACGGGCCATGAGGTGGCCGTGCTGATACCCGCGGTCGTACGGTTGGCCTTCAATATGGAGGTAGATCCAGCCGGCGGCGGGATAACGGTAGGCCGGGCCAAACGTCTGGACGGCATCTCGAACTGGCCACTCGTCACCGGAGGAGATTTCCTGCAGACGAACGCCTTCGAACCACGCTTTTCCGCGAAACGATCCGCCGTTACCCACGGTCAGCTCAATCTGATCTTGGGAACGACTGGCGATAAATGGTAGGGTAACGCGGGTCCAGGGCTGTGTGCCGCCCAACGACGCGGAGTGGACATCAAGTGGCATGGAGGCCATGGTGAGGGCGGCCCCCATGGCGATTGGAGAGCGACCCAGGTCGCGCACCTGAAGGTCTTCGGTGCGAACCCACCCACTCAGTTCGTAGCGCTTGCCGATGGTGAGCGCGACGGGCGCCAAGCGCACGCAGGCGTCCTCCGAGGTTGTGTCTCGTTCCACACGAAGAGACGTGTGTCCGTCGTGCAGGACGCCGGGGTCAGGTGCAGCGGACCCGCGAACCACCGCCCAACCCTGGCCGGGTGTCTCAAAGGAACCCTGGACAATGGGTGTGGCACCTTGAGCCAACGTCGCCATGAGGAGACAGCATGTGAGGCGAAGCATTGAGTCCCTCCCGCAAAACATCGAACCGGCCGAATTCGGACGATAAAGTCTCGTCTGTTACGGCGTCGGATTGCCGGGATTCGGCTTCGGATCCTGGCGTTCACCGATTGTATACCCGGCCACGCTGCGCAGCTTGAATCCTGTTATTGCCAGTGCAACGGGGCCCGCTCACGATCCGCCAGGGGCGCGGATCCCAACGTCAAGACCATTTTTCGTCGGCCGTAAGTCAAGACCGGCGGGGTAGTCCGATCACTTTTGTAACCGTCTTTCTTATACGAAGCGCTCCAACCAGGCTGGTAGGCGCTGGAGGTCGTGTTCGCGTCCTTACCGGTTCACGTCCTCAGGGGCCTCCGGTTACGATTCAGGCGGGGACCAGCGCAATCCGGCCCGAGATCTGCCCGAAACGCAATTCTTCGAGGACTTCATTGGCTCGATTCAACGGGCGTGTACCAACCTGACAGCCCAGTTTACCGTCAGCTTCCATGGCAAGCACCTCGGCAAGGTCCTGGCGCGTGCCCACTGCTGAGGCGTAAATGCACACTTCGGTGGCCGCCATCATGATCGGCGGGAAGCAGATCTTCTCTGCCGGCAGGCCGACCACCAGCAGGGTGCCAGTTGGCCGCAAAGCGTAAAAGGCCGTTTCGTAGGCGGCCTGAGACGCCGAAGTCACCAGTGCAACGTGAACGCCTCCCTGTCTCTTCAGTTCCTTTCCAGCCTCGGTGCTTGCGGCGTTGAACGTCGCCGACGCCCCCAAGGATTCGGCAAGCGCCAACTTATCTTCCGAGATATCGACGGCGACGATCTCCGCACCCAACTCCCGGGATCTGGATGGCTAGGTGGCCCAACCCTCCAACGCCGAAAACCCCCAAACGGCGCCCGGGCAAAATCCGGCCTTTCTTCAAGGCGCGATAGACCGTAAGCCCGGCGCAGAACAGAGGCGCCGCTTCCACTGGCGAGAGTGACGCAGGAATCCTCGTGACGTGGCTCGAGGGCGCCTCACAAACTCGGCGTAACCCCCATCGACCGTCACCCCGGTGACACCGCACGACCAGTACAGCCAGGGCACTCCAACTCTGTCGCCCACCCTGAGATCCTGCACGCCTTCACCGGTCTCCACCACGTGGCCGGCGATCTCGTGGCCGAGGATCAGCGGCTTTTTGACGATTCTCGCGAACTGAGTCCAGTCTCCGTCCGCCACGTGCAAATCGGAGTGGCACACTCCGCAGGCTTCCACTTGGATCAGCACTTCGCCGGCGCCGGGGCTTGGGCGCTCCACTTCTTCGATCTCAAGCGGTCTCTTGAACTCGTGGAGAATTGCAGCTCTCATTGATGATACTTCTACTCGGCAGTCGTCAGCCCGCCTCGATACTATACATAAGGTTGAAAGCAGCCGCAGCCATCAGCGCGATGCCCATCGCCACGCGAAGTCCATCGAGGTACCCAGGCATGCCAGAAAGGGTCGCGATTCCAAGAACAGAATGGGTTGCCAGAGCAACTTGGTGGAGACCTTGTCACAGAGAAGCAGAGCAATCAGCGGTACTCAGCACAAGAAGGTTTTGCCCGTTCTCCCGCCCGAAATATTCCCTGACAATCAAATAAGCCCAATTCTGAGGGCACATGCCCGTCCGAAACCGTCCTCAGGGAGGTCCAGCTTGCAGTCGCTCGTTTGTTAAGTGAATTGAGTACGAAACGACGGGCGTGGAGGCCGCCCGCGCTCCGGCCCCTCGGGATGACTACTGGCTACCGCCCGGCGTCTTCTTGTCGTCGGCGATCAGTTGCGCCACCTTTGAGCTGGGACCCACCGGCTCGACCAGAACGATGTGCCGGGCATTGACAAACATGCGGTCAGGCCCGTGCCATTCGCTCCCTCGACGAATCAGCACGTTGCTGACTTCCTTCGTCTGAGGATTGACCTTGCTCTGCACGTAGTAGACGTCTCGCAAAACGGGGTAGGACGAACCCGCACGCTCGATCTTTCCGTAATACACCTGGCCGTTGTCCAACAGAACAGCCTGGTAGGGAGTCGTCACTTGGACAGTCCCCGCCCGATAGATCCAGATTCCTACCAGGGCTCCAATAATCAGCCCTGCAACTGCAATGCACAGACTTTTCAACGTATTTGACAAGGCTTAACTCCCTCGGCGCTCATCAGATATCCGTCGCCTTCGTGGAACCATCAGCCCAAAGAGGCAGCTCACGCCGCCGGGCGCCTGTTGCTCGAGACGACCCGGCGCCCGCCCTGACAACCTGAGTCCTAACGCGGATTTTTCCTCAAGACCTGCTGCGAGTCCTCCGAGCCCTGTAGTAGCTGGCCAAGCCTAGCAGTCCGGTCCCGAGAAGCAGCAGCGACCCGGGTTCAGGTACCGGCGGCGTGGCGCCGGTGGTTTTCAACTCGACGCTGTTGGCGTTGTAGATCAAGGCGAAGCTCTCGCCGTTGCCGATATTCAGGCCATTCACGGCAGAGAACTCGCTGTTGACCCCGCTGCTGGCCAGCAGGAAGGTGAAGGTGTCACCCACCGCGGGGAAGAAACCGTTCTCCAAAGAGATGGTCAGCGTACCGTCCAGCCCCGCTGTTCCGGTGATCGAGAGCAGGTCAAATTGGCTGCCCGCCACCAGGCCGCCGATTCCGAGATCAAAGACGCCGGTCGCGGTCTGGATGTAGTCGCCGGCGATGTTGATCGTTCCCGCGGTGTTGGACGCATCCCCGGGCGAGAGCACGCCGGCCAGCGTTACATCGCCGGTGATGGTGCCCGCGTTACCGAGCAGGGTTCCGCCGTTGATTTGAGCACCGCCACTGGCGACCAGCGAGCCATCCAACTTCGTGCTGGAACCGGCGCCGCTCTGGGTGTAGGCGTTCGTCACCTTCACGGTCTCACCCGCTCCCACGCTCACCGAACCGGAGTTGGTGAAGCCGCCGCCCGCGCTCAAGGTGTCGCCGCTGCCGGCCAGGCTCACAGAGCCGCCGTTATTGTTAAAGGCTCCTGCCACCGCAAGGGCGCCGTTGGAGCCGTTCATCTGCACCGAAGCGCCGCTATTGTTGGTAAAGGTTCCGCCGACGTCCACGCGGCTCTTATCGTTCATCAGGAAGAGCACTCCGCCGGCGCCGTTGGTGAAGTTGCCCATGACGCTCAGGGTGTTGCCGGTGCCTAAGGCGCCTCCGACCTGAATCAATCCCTCCGAGAGCCCGCTGTTGGAGACGTTTCCGTTGACGGTCATCTGGCCATTGGTACCCAACATCTCGACGAATCCGTCGGTGTTGGTCAGGTTGCCGGCCACGGTGACCGCCGCCGCATTGCTGATCCCGCCGGTTTCGAAGTACGCGCCAGCGTTGTTATTGAAGTCGCCGTTGTCGGTCAGCGTCTGGTTCGGAGCCAGCAGCTCGATCGTGCCGGCATTGACGACCTTGGCGGCGCTGAGCGAATCGCCGGTTCCTTCGATGTAGATCTGCCAATTGTTCGTCAGGTTCCCCGACACGTTCAGGGCATTGCTCCCCGTGTCGTTGTGGCCGTCGCCCGTCCAGATCGTTCCGGAGTTGCTGAAGTTGCCGGTGAGCGTCAGTGCTGTGGTTTGCTCGAGATGGCTCGTGCCCGCGTTCGTGAAAGTGCCGGTCCCCGGCGTCGCCGTGATCGTTTGGCCTTCCAGAGTCAACGTGCCTTCCACGCTGGTAAGGCCGGCGAGCGCGCTGGTCGATCCGCCTTTGGTAAACGTCCCGGCCAGGGTCAGCCCGGCGGCAGAGGGAATGTCCGTGAGGCCGGCCGGCTGATTCGCCAGATTCAGCGCCGCGCCGGCGCCGATCTCCAGCGTGCCGGCCGTCAGCGTCAGGGTGTCCACAGTAATGCTGGAGGGAGTGGAGGTACTGAGCAGCGAAAGCGTGTTCCCGCCGGAGTTGAGGACGGCGGCGTAAACGTTGGCGTTGCTGTTGTCCGGCACGCAGGTGGAGGAGCCGGGGGCACAGCTCCACTTCGCAGCCGTGGTCCAATCGCCGGAGGCCGTGTTCCAGACGGCGGTGATCGTACTCCCCACCTGCGACACGCCGTTAAGAACGATGTTGTTGCCATTGTAAGCGATCGTCCAGTTGATGCCGTCCATCTGGAAGCCGCTCGCCGGCCCATTGGCGAACTGGCCTGAGACGATGCCTGCCAGATCGTTCAGGATGGTAAAGGTGTCTCCGACGGGGTTGAAACCGTTCAGCAACGTGATCGAGAGCTGGGCGCCCGTGCCGAGGGTCACATTGCCCGTGGCGTTGATCAGGCTGAAATTGGCGGTGCCGCCGATCAACTCCGCGAAAGTCCCGCCGGTTTGATTCAAGGTTCCGGTGAGGGTGAGGGTCCCGGGAGTGCCGGTGGTGGATGAGCCGCCTACAATCGTGCCCCCCGTGATGTTGATGGCGCCCGCGATCGTGCCCGTCCCCTGCGTCAGGCCGCCGCTTTGGTTATAGCCATTCGTGCCGCTGCCGCCCAGTTGGAGCGTGCTCCCGTTCCCAACCGTCATTACCCCGGCATTTGAGAGGTTCCCGGGCGTGGTCAGATTGCGCCCGTTCTGGATCGTGAAGCTGCCGGCGGCGGTGTTGTTTGAGAAGTTGGAGAGCGCATCCAGGCCGGCGGCGTCAACCAGGTTCGAGTTAAGCCCGTTCAGAACGATGGTGGCGGCGTTGTTCACGATCTCCCCGCCCGTGTTGCCCAGGGGGTTGATCTGCATGGTTCCCGGCGAGCTCAGAGTGCCGTTCACAATATAGGTCCCGCCGGTGAGCGTGTTGCCACCGAAGTTGGTAAGCGACACATTTTGCACGTTCAGCAGCGAGCCGCTGTTGACCTGGAGCGTCCCGTTATTCGTGAGGGTTCCGCCGCCGTTCACGAAGAGGTTCTGGCCGGGGATGTTGGCCAGGATGGCTCCGCCGGCGTCATTCAACACCGTCAAGCCGTTTTGGCCGATGATCCCGGCCCCCTGGATGATGTTATTGACGTTCTCCAAGGTCAGGCCGCCCGCAGCCTGCAGGATGAAGGCGTTGCCGCCGCCGGCGGCGATGGAGAGGCTCACCGTGCCTCCGCCTCCCAGGGTCACATTGCTGTCCACGATCAAGGACGAATTGGAGCCGTTGCCGCCATTCAGTTGGAGATTGCTGTTATTGTTGATCGTTCCCAAGAGATAGGTTTGGCTGCCCAGATCGCTCGTATAGGTGCCATTCAACGTCACGGCGCCTGCGCCCGTGCTCCCATCCAGAACGGCTACATTGCCGGCGGGAGTACCCAGCGTCCCGCCGTTATTGGTTAGCGTCCCACCCTGGATGACCGCACTGCCGACCAGTTGCACCGTGCCGCCGTTGGCCGCGATCGTCCCGCCGGCGTTGTTCACTGTGTCGCCGTTGATCGCCAGTACGCCGCTCCCAGTGGCTTCCATCAGTCCTTGGTTGGTCACCGCCCCGCTTTGAAACACTAGAAGGCTGGTGGGTGTCCCGGTCGCGTTGATCGTTCCGCCCGCCTGATTCACCAGCGTCAAACCGTTCTGTCCGATGACCCCTGAGCCCTGAATCGTGTTGTCGGCATTCGTCAGGACGAGGCCCCCTGCGCCCTGCAGGATGTAAGCGTCACCACCACCTAAGGAGGTGGAGAGCGTTACGGTCCCACCACCCTGCAGGGTCACGTTGGCACTGTCCACGTACAGGCCGGTGTTGTTGCCACCTCCGCCGTTCAGCTGGAGATTGCCGTGGTTGTTGATGGTTCCAAGGATGCCGGTGCTACTGTTCAAGTGGCTGGTGTAGGTGCCATTGATCGTGATGGGGCCGGCGCCTGTGCTCCCATCCAGGTAGGCGGTTTGGCCGATCGGCGTGCCAAAGAAAGCGCCGCCGTTATTGCGCAGGGTCCCGCCTTGGATGACTGCACTGCCAAACAGTTGGACCGAAGCACCTGCTCCCTGGGCTGCGATCGATCCGCCGGCGTTGTTCACCGTGTCGCCGCTGATCTGCAGCACCCCGCTTCCGGCGGCTTCCATGAGTCCTTGGTTGGTCACCGGGCCGCCGGCCAAGGCGAGCACAGCGGTCGGAGTGCCGGTCGCGTTGATCGTTCCGCCCGCCTGATTCACCAGCGTCAGCCCGTTATTTCCGATAAAGCCGGATCCCTGAATGGTGTTGTTGACGTTGGTCAGCGTCAAGCCGCCAGCCGCCTGCTGGATGAGGGCGCTGCCGCCCCCACCCGCAGTGGACATCGTTACCGTGCCTCCGCCCTGTAACGTCACGTTGTCGCCGACGACCAGGAATGAATTGGTCCCGCTCCCCCCGTTCAACTGGAGGTTCTTATTGTTGTTGATCGTGCCCAGGAGAGCGGTTTGCGTGCCAAGGTCGCTCGTGTAAGTGCCGGTGAGGGTCAACGGGCCCTGCGTGTTGCCATCCAGTGTCGCCACGTAGCCGGCAGGCGTTCCCAGGGTGCCGCCATTGTTGGTCAGGGTTCCCCCCTGGATGACGGCCCCGCCAAGGAACTGTACCGTGCCGCCGTTAGCGGTGATCTGGCCGCCGAGGTTGTTCACTACGTCGCCGTTGATCTGCAGCACCCCGCTGCCCGTCGCCTCCATCAGGCCTTGGTTGGTTACTGCGCCGAGCTGGAACAGGAGCGCACTCGTCGGCGTGCCGTTCGCATTGATCGTCCCACCCGCCTGATTCACCAGCGTCAAATCGTTCTGTCCAATCACGCCTGACCCTTGAATCGTGTTGTCGGCATTCGTCAGGACGAGGCCCCCGGCGCCCTGCAGGATGTAAGCCTCACCACCATTCGCGGCGGTGGAGAGGGTTACGGTCCCACCGCCCTGCAGGGTCACGTTGGCGCTGTCCACGTAGAGGCCGGTGTTGGTGCCATTGCCGCCGTTCACCTGGAGATTGCCGTGGTTGTTTATGGTTCCAAGGATACCGGTGCTACTGTTCAAGTCGCTGGTGTACGTGCCATTGATGGTGATGGGACCGGCGGCCGTGCTCCCGTCGAGGTAAGCGGTTTGGCCGTTCGGCGTGCCAAAGAAAGCGCCGCCGCTGTTGGTGAGGGTCCCGCCCATGATGTCGGTATTGCCGTACAAGAGCACCGAGGCGCCGGAGCCGACGGCTCTGATCGTTCCACCCTGGTTAGAGACGGGCACGCCGTTGATTTCCAGCACCCCGCTGTTCGTCGCTTCCATTAGTCCCGCATTGGTCACGGTGGCGTTTTGAATCGTGAGACCAGTTAACAGAGAACCACCCGTGGAGTTCGCGTTGATGATCCCGCCCGACTGGTTGACGACATTCAGACTGTTTTGTCCGATGATGCCCGACCCTTGGATCGTGTTATCGACGTTGGTCAGGGTCAGACCTCCCGCAGCCTGCTCGAGGAACGCGAAGCCACCACCGGTGGCACTAGAAAGGGTTACCGTCCCCCCGCCTTGGAGGGTCACGTTGGCGCTGTCGACCAACAGGGCAGTGTTGGTGCCATTGCCCCCGCTCACTAGGAGATTGCCGTTGTTAACGATGGTTCCAAGGATGTTGGTACTACTGTTCAAGTCGCTGGTGTACGTGCCATTGATCGTGATCGGACCCGCGCCGGTGCTCCCGTCCAGGTAAGCGACGTGCCCGTTCGCCGTGCCAAATAACGCGCCGCCGTTATTGATCAGCGTGCCGCCCTGGATCTGCGTACCGCCATAGAATTGCACCGAGGCGCCTTCGCCGTTGGCCGCGATCGTACCTCCCGCATTGTTCACCACCTCGCCGTTGATCTGCAGCAAGCCGCTGCCGGTGGCTTCCATCAGCCCTTGGTTGGTAACCGTACCCGACTGGAACAGGAGCGCGTTGGTTGGCGTACCGTTCGCATTAATCGTCCCGCCTGCTTCATTCACTAGCGCCAAACCGTTCTGCCCGATGACCCCTGAGCCCTGAATCGTGTTGTCAACGTTCGTCAGCGTCAGCCCTCCCACACCCTGCATGATAAAGGCGTCCCCGCCACCGCCCGCCGTGGAAAGGGTGAGCGTGCCGCCGCCCGAGAGCGTGACGTTGTTGTTGACGACCAGGGACGCGTTGCTCCCGCCGCCCCCATTAATCACGATCTGGCCGCCGTTGATGATCTGGGTGCCAGCCACGTTCAGGGATGCGCCGAGATTGCCGGCCAGCGTGTTGCCCTTTGCCAGCTGCAGGTTATTCACGGTGGCGTTGATGTCCAGGCTGACGGCGCTCGACCCGTCCGTGATGCAGACGTTGTTGGAACCGCTGTTGGGAACTCCGCTGGGGCTCCAGTGCGAGGCGCTGTTCCAATTGCTGCTGCCGTCATTCCAGGTCGATAGAGTGCCGCCCAGGGTGCACTGGGCGAAAGCTGCGGTTGAGTGGAGGCACACCATCACCACAACAGCCAAGGTCACCGCCACCAGCCGGTCACGAAGGTTCCCCTGCTCTCTTCCTAGCATCGCGTCCATGGGATTCTCCTTTTGTGCCGTCTTTCGGCGGCGAGCCAACTTCGTCTTGGGTGGAGACACCTACCGGCAATGGACACCTCTCAGTGCCAAGCGGAATTTGATGGGCTGGGTGCGTTTTCGCCCTCAGACTACTGAAATCCTCTGGGCAATTGATGTGTCCTAGATCACAAGGTGAGAGTGACGGCGTTCTCTAAGGAGGAAGTGGCGAGGAGCCTGGGGTCCGCATGAATGTGGGGCGGAGAGAGGCCCAGCCGTGTGACTTGCGTATCGGGAATATTATCGGCGAACCATTATCGCTGAACAGATAATAGTCAGTGCTCAGCGATGATCGCTGAGGGGTGCAAGCCCGTTAGCCCGACCATTGGGTTCCGCGAAGGTCTTTCCAGGGACCACGTTCCGCATAGCGCTCAGGATGCAGGATCCTGGAGCGCGGATCCTCGGCGGCGTCGAGCTGAAGCACCATCCATTTCGGGTAGGGAACGCCCGGATCGGATACGGCGTCCAAAAGCCGGACATCGTCTTCCGAGAGAGCGAGGTCCACGGCCCGGATGTTGTCCTCCAGTTGCGCGGGCGTCCGCCCTGCAATGATCACGCTGCTGACCGCGGGCTTGCCCAGCACCCAGGCAATCGCCACCCGCGCCGGGCTGGCGCCGTAGTGGGCCGCCACCTCTTTCAGCACGTCCACCACCCGGTAGCCCGTTTCCCGGTCGAAGGGCACGAAGGGGCCGGCTTCGGCGAAGCGGCTGCCGGCCGGGGCCGGATCGTTGCGGCGGTATTTGCCCGTCAGGAAGCCGCCGGCCAGCGGACTCCAGACGAGGATACCCAGGTTGTGGTACTCGGCGAAGGATTGGAATTCGTACTCCAGGCCGCGGCCCACCAGGCTGTAATACATCTGCGCGGTCACATACTTCTCGAGCCCCAAGCGTTCCTGCAGCATGACCGCCGTGGCCGCCTGCCAGGACATCAGGTTCGACAGGCCGAGATAGCGAACCTTCCCTTGACGCACCAGGTCGTCGAGGGTTCGCAGCGTCTCCGCTAGGGGCGTGTTGCTGTCCCATCCGTGCACCTGGTAGAGATCGATGTAATCGGTCTGCAGCCGCCGCAGACTGTCCTCGATCTCGCGCAGGATGTTCACCCGGGTCGCGCCGCTCCGGTTGAAATTCCCGCTCATGGGAAGCCGGAACTTGGTGGCCAGCACGATCTCTTGCCGCACACCCTGGAGGGCGTTCCCCAGCAGCGACTCGCTCTCCCCGAGGCTGTAGACGTCAGCGGTGTCGATGAAGTTGATTCCCGCGTCGAGGGCCTGCCGCACCATTCGGGTGGTGTCCTCCTGGCCGAGGTTGCCCACGTTTACCTTGCCGCCGAACTGCATGGTGCCGAGGGCCACCTCGCTCACGATCAGTCCGGTGTTTCCCATCTTGCGGTACTTCATCCGTCAGCTCCTTTCGCCGGCGGCGCAGGCCGCGGCCCAAGACCCACCGACTGAATATCCTAACGCCAGCCGGCTGCCGCGTGCTGTCCTTCCCACCGGAGCTGTTGACGTGACGCCGACCATTGACGTCCGGCTCCCATTCGCGTTACGGAATGATCTGCTGGAGGTCGAGGTCATGAAATCCGGGAAACTGACGGTCCGTCTGCTCAGGCACAGTGAAGCGGCTCACCTGGACCGCTTCCTTGCGATCTACGCGGAATCGTTCCAGCCGGACGAGCGTGTCAGCCCCGCCATCCTGCGCGAAGTGTCAAGACCCTCGCCCCGCCAGCCGAATCGCGTCCACCTGTTCGCCGCCTTCGAAGGACGCGCGCTGGTCGGAGGAGCGGTCACACTCCTGTTGCCCGCGTTTGGAGTCGTGTTTGGCAGCTACATCTTCGTCGATCCTGCCCGGCGCGGCGGCGGACGGGGCAGACGCATCCTGCGCGAGGTCATCCGGCAGGAAAAGCAAGGGCCCGAGAGCGGCTGGCCTCCGGCCTTTCGCATCTACGGTGAGGTGACCGCCAGTTCCGGCGCGTGGTGGTACCGCGCGCTGGAGCGCGCCGGCTTCCGCTTCTTTCCCGCCGTTTGGCCGCTCGGCTCCTATGACGATCCCGGCAAGATCATCCCTGGCCGCTTGTGCTATTTCCCGCTGCGCCGGGTTCCGGCGCGCTTCTCCCAACCGGCCATGCTGGCTTACGTGCACGCGCTGTTCTACGGGCCGGAGGCGACTCACCGTCACCTGCTACCCCGCCTGGCCGAATTCGTGGAGTTGAACGCTCCCCGCCAAAAGTCCTCTTGACGGGCGTCGACACGTTCCGGCGCCGAGCCACCGCTGGATGCCGCGCGATTAAGGAGGAAGACCGTCGGCGAGCGCCGACACGATCAATCGGGCGTCGACGTTGCCGGCGAGCGTTCCGAAGGTATGGCCGCCGTTGCCCGCCAGGCGGGACGAAACAAAGGCATCCGCCTCGGCGGTAGAGCCGTATCGAATCATGAGCGACGCTTCGAGAGTCAGGGCCAGTTTTTCAGCCAGCCTTCGCGCCTCCGCCTCTGAACTGAGACTGCGGTCAGGCCCCGGCTGAGCCAATTTGCTTAAATCGGATTCCAGGCTCGAGATGGAAGCGTCCAGACGACGGTCCGCCCCGGTTCCCAACCGGACCTCGTGGACGACCGCGTCCAGCGCGCTCTGCTCCTTCGCGATAGCACGCAGAATGTCCAGGCAGATCACGTTGCCCGATCCCTCCCAGATGGAATAGAGAGGCGCCTCTCGATAAAGCCGGGGCATGAGGGATTCTTCGACGTATCCGTTCCCGCCCAGACACTCTAGCGCCTCTCCCACCTGGACTGGAGCGCGTTTGCACAGCCAGTACTTGGAGATGGCGGTGGCGACGCGGGCAAAGCCGCGCTCCAAGGCGTCGGATTGGCGCAGGTCAAAAGCTCGTGCCAGCCGGACCATCAACAAGGTGGCGGCGTGCGATTCGAGCGCCAGGTCGGCCAGCACATTGCCCATCAGCGCCTGGTCGATCAGCAGCTTTCCGAAAGCGCGGCGATGCCGGGCGTGATGCACCGCCTGGACCACAGCCTGGCGCATCAGGGCGGCGGCGGCGATTACGCAGTCCAGCCGGGTGCACTGTACCATGTCGATGATGGTTTGCACCCCCCGCCCTTCCTCTCCGACGAGGCAGGCCCAGGCGCCGTCGAATTCCACCTCGCTGGAGGCGTTGGAACGGTTGCCCATCTTGCGCTTCAGGCGTTGGATGTAAAACCGGTTGCGTTCGCCGGCCGGGGTCCAGCGCGGCAGCAGAAAGCAGGACCGTCCTTGCGGCGCCTGCGCCAGGATCAGAAAGGCGTCGCACATCGGCGCCGAGCAGAACCACTTGTGCCCGGTGATCCGGTACTCGCGACCACTGCCGATCCGCTCGGCGCGGGTGGTGTTGGATCTCACGTCGGACCCGCCCTGTTTCTCGGTCATCCCCATGCCCACCAGGACGCCCGTCTTCTCCGCCGCCGGCCGGAGTCGCGGGTCGTAGCTCGAAGTGAGAATGCGCGGCTCCCACTCGCGAGCCAATTCCGGATTGGCGCGCAGGGCCGCGACCGCGGAAAAGGTCATGGAGATCGGGCAGGTGTGGCCCAGCTCGTTCTGGGCTGTGATCATCAGCAGAGCGGCGCGGGCGACGTGGGCCCCCGCGCGGGGCTCGGTCCAGGGTAGGCTGTGAACCCGGCGCTCGACCGAAGTCCGCATCAGTTGATGCCAGGAAGGGTGGAAGACAACTTCGTCCCGGCGGCGGCCGAAGCGATCGTGGGTGTGAAGCACGGGCTCGTTCTCATTCGCTTCGAACCCCCAACGCTGCGCCTCCTCGGTACCGAGAAACTCCCCGAGCTGGCTCAACTCGGCCTCGGCCCAGGCGGCCTGCTCCCGCCGGACCGCCTCGATCAGGTGGGGATCGGTGAGATAGAGGTTATATCCCACCAGGGGAGGGGCTTGATTGAAGACTTCCGCTGCCAAGCCGGCGCCACCTTCAAAGGAGCTCACGACACTCGACCTCGCCCTGGCTCTGGACTCGACCCCCTCAAGCTAATGGCCGCGCGCTGCCGCTGGCGGCGTCCCAGATCATCTTCTTGCCGCTGCGGTAGGAGAGGTTCACCATGTGCCCGGCCGCGGCGGCGTGATGCCCCACCTCGGCCGTCTCGTAGCTGGGCTGGCGCGTGCGCACCGCCTCGAAGAAGTTGGCAAGATGCAGAACGGTGGCGTCGGGCTTCTCCTCAAACGCAATATTCTCGGGCGGCTTCGCACCTGTCCCCTTCGATTCCGCGCGGTGATTGTCCTGGTTCATGAACTCTTCCTGCATCGCCTTGGGCCAGCTGTCGATCGAGTAGCCGTAGCCTTCCGCGTTGTTCTCGGCTTGCTCGGTCATGGCGCTGCCGAGCAGCAGCGACAGCGAGGCGTCCGTACCCAGGAATTGGATCCCCTGGCCGGCGGTGCTGGCGCTGTTGAAGGTCGAGGCCATGTTGACGCAGAAGCCGTCATACTCGAGCAGGGCGTCGAGCGTATCCGGCACTTCGCGGCCGTCGTGCCGGTAGAGGATTCCCCCGCCGGACGTCACGCTACGGGGCATCTCCACGCCCATGATGTAATGAATCGACGTAATGAGGTGGACGAAGAGGTCGGTGGAGATGCCCCCCGAATAATCCCAATACTTGCGGTAGCGGAAGACGCGCTCGCCGCTGAACGGAACTGGGGGGGAGGGGCCCAACCATTCCGTCCAGTTGAAATTGACGCCTTCCTGAAGATCCATCGGGATGGGATAGTTCCAGGCCCCTGTCGAGCTGTTGCGGTTGTACGCCGCGGTCACCTTGGTGACCTTGCCGAGCTTCCCCGACGTCACGACCTCCTTGGCTTTCCGGTTCTGGTCCGACGCCACCCACTGGCTGCCCACTTGCAGCATCTGCTTGCTGCGACCCACCGCCGCGATGATCTTGGGGCCGTCCTCGATGGTGTGGGTCATGGGCTTTTCGATGTAGACGTCCTTGCCCGCGTCCAGCGCGTCGAGCACGAGGGTCAGGTGCCAGTGATCGGGTGTGGCGATCGCCACCGCGTCGATATCCTTCCGGTCCAGCAGCTTCTTGTACTGCGCGAAGTTGGTGTCGATCTTGCCGTCGGTGCGCTCTTTGGCGCGGGTCAGGTGGCCCTGGTAGCAGTCGCAGACCTCCACCAGGTTCGCCTGGCCGGTCTGCCGGGCAGACTCGAGCAGGATGTTGCCGCGGATGCCGAACCCGATAAAGCCCAGATTCACCCGGTCATTCGGGCCCGCCGGCCGCGGAAGGGGCGAGGCCTTGACCGGCACCCAGTTGCCGTTCAGCATCAATCCCAGGCCGGCGGCGCCGGTGGCGCCGCGGCGGATGAAGTCGCGACGCGTGTAAGCCGACATCTCCGTTCACCCTCCTTCCTGATTTCCGCTCCGGCGCTCGGCGCGCTGCTTGATTCCGATCATCATCCGGCGTTCCATGATGAAGTGAGCGGGGTCGAAGACGAACCAGAACCAGAGCTTCCCCAACCATCCCTGGCTCCCTCCGGCTCGCGAGCGCATGATCAGCCGCGTGGTCTGCCCGTCCATGGGATCGAGCACGACGCCCCAAGTGCCGCTGGGCGCCCGGCCGGTTTGGGCCACGGCGGCCGCGTCGCTCGGCTGGGCCAAGATCATAGCGCGGTTCGCGATCAGGCGGGCGACAATCGTGCGCCCCTGGCCCTGGAAGCGCCTCGGGTCGCACATCCAGACCGTGTCGCCCTCCTGCCGGCTCTGGTACTCCGGAATAATGCTCTCCGTGTTGTGCATGTCGCAGCGCAGCAGGTTTTCGAGCCAGGTGTAACTGTAGAAGCCGCCGCGATCCTGCCCGATCTGCACGATCCACGGCCAGACCTCGGCGGCCGGGGCATGGATGGTGATCGCCCGCGTGGGCCCGGGCCCCGGAGTGAGCTCATCTCCCGGCCAGGGGCCCTGAATCTCGGCCGGCGTCGCGCCCCAATGAAGAAACCAGGGTCGCGTGACCAGGGGAATCGCCAGCAGGATTGCCGCCACGACGATCAGACGGAGCGCCCGGGATTTCGAAGTCTTCGGCATCGGTCACTCCTGCCCGGCGCGCAGGGCCGCCAACGCATCCACCTGGGCCGCGCGCTTGGTCCAAATATCCCACCGCTTGCCGCCTGGTAACCGCCCGAGGTCCCCCATAACCGGGAGTGTGCCCGAAGCCGCGGCGATTGACGGTGACCGTTATCACGGGCTGGACGTCCGCACCTCAACGACCAAGGCCCACGACGAGATAAGACGCTCGTGGTGGCTACCTTCGGGTGCTACGATGGCAGCGGACTGGCGAAGAGGGTTGGACGGAGGCTTTGTGGTGAGATTGCTGACGACGGCTGTCCCGATGATGGCGGTCCCGATGCTGATGGCGCCCTTGCTGGCTCCGGCGGCGCCCAACAAAGAGTTCATCTTCACCTCCGCCCCGTTTCCTTCCTGTCATGCTTCGACGGTGGTGGAACTGCGGAGCGGCGATCTGCTGGCGGCGTGGTTTGGGGGAAGGGAGGAGGGCGCGCCCGACGTGGCCATCTGGGGCGCGCGCCGCCACGGGGATCAGTGGTCCGAGCCTTTCGAGCTGGCGCGCGAGGCGCCCGTGCCCGCCTGGAACCCGGTCCTGTTCTATACGCGCGACGGCCGTCTGTGGCTCTACTACAAGTTCGGCCCCAGCCCGGAGACCTGGTCGGCCGGACGGCGCTGGAGCAGCGACGACGGCCAGACGTGGTCGGCGCCCGAGCACCTGCCGGCGGGCTTGTACGGTCCGATTCGCGCCAAGCCCCTGGTGCTCGACGACGGGACCATCGTGAGTGGAACCTCGGTGGAAAGCTATCTGAGCTGGGCCGCCTGGATCGAACGCAGCACGGACGGCGGCGCGAGCTGGACGAGGATCGGCCCCATTACTGTGCCCCGCAGTATCGAATCGCAAAACGGTTCCGCCACCAGCACGAGACCCGGCGCCAGCAACGACGATGCGAGCTACGGCATCATTCAACCGTCCGTGGTCTGGCTGGGTGGAAAGCATCTGCGGCTCTACGCGCGATCCAGTTCGCAGATCCGGAGGATCTGCGTGGCCGACTCGCTGGACGCAGGACTGAGCTGGACCCCGGCCAGGCCCATCGATCTGCCCAATCCTAATTCGGGCATCGATGCGCTGGCGTTGCGCGACGGCCGGGTGGTGCTGGTGTTCAACAACAGCGATCGCGCCCGGACGCCGCTCAACCTGGCGGTCAGCCGCGACGGGGAGCATTTCCACATCTTCCTCACCCTGGAGGACCAGCCGGGCGAGTACTCTTATCCGGCGCTGATTCAGGGCGCGGACGGCGACCTGCGGATCACCTACACCTGGAACCGCAAGAGGATCCGTTATGTTCAGGTCCCGCTCTCCAGCGTTCCCGCCGAATGAGCCAGGCCGCGTTGTAAATTCTTCCCAACGGGGGCAGGATGTGCTCGACGGCGGCCGGACCGGCCGCGGCGTCGTCCTCCCAAACCCCTGCCTGGCAGCCGTTTCCGCGGATCCCCTGGCCTTGGCAGCCTGGTTGCGTCTTGTTCCGCCATAAGAAACCCAAGGGCGGGATGGAGCTGGACTGTGGGAACTTTACGCGAGCCGGAGGCTTCGACGCGGTCGATCTCGCGGATACTCGGTGACCTCGATGCGGACGAGGGCCTCGGAGACTCACGACCCCAGGTGGACGATGTGCCCCTGAGGCTGACGGAAGAGCGGATCCTGTCCGAATCGAAGCGGAACCCTCGCCTGAAAGACCTCGACAGCGCTCCCTTGGCGGTCGATCTCGCAGCGCGGCCGATTGAGCCTGAGCCGCCGCCGGAGCGCGCATCGACGACCGCGGTCCGGCCGGAGAGCGTGCCATCCCCAGCCGCGCCGGCCTCGCGGGCCCGGCCGCGATCGGCGCTGCGCCGGGCGGTGGTCATCGCCCTCGTCTCGGCGCTGGCGGGCGCTGCCGCCGACCGCTACATTGCGCTGCGACAGAACTCCCAGCTTCCTGGCGCCGAAACGGTCCGCGCCTTGCAGGCAGAGGCCATCCGCGCTCGATCGGAACTCCAGCAGCTCGGACAGAGCGAGCTTTCCCGCGAAGTGATCGCGTTGGGACACAAGGCGCGTCCGGCGTTGGCCGAGGCGTCGCATCGGGGCCGGCAACTGCTGAGCGCCATCCTCGACCGATATCAGCGGTGGCGCGCCCGCGGTTGAGGGGCGCGCGGTGGCGACGGCGCGGCTTCCGGGCGGTGGCGGAGCAGCGATTTGATGTCTCCACCGCCCATCGCGATGCCCGTCACTTTCGCCCCCAAGGACCCCTTTGGCTCGACCTCAAACGCGCGTTTGAAAGTCCCGATCCTTTGTTTTCTTATACCTAACGGCTTCGTTTTTGGAAATTTCCGCGCCAATGTAGTTACTTTATAGGATACGTCAGTCAAGGAGGGCGGGGCGGCGGTAGTCCAGAATCCCATCCGGATGATCAGCTCCTCTTGCCTTCACGGATCTCGTGCCGGCAGACCCGGTATCCGGGAATCTTCGTAAAATCGTTGTCGGCTGGCGCCCGAAGTCTTACGGAAGTGCGTGATTTTCGCATCGCTTCACAAATTCCTGCTCAGAGCCCGTAATCCTCTGTAATCCTCACTCACTCGGCCTCCGTGATAGGCACCGCCGCGCTGACGGTGGTTCCTCCGTCGGTCGATGCCAAATCCAGCCTGCCGCCCAGCTGGCGCAGGCGCTCGTGCATACCTCGCAGACCGACGCCCAAATCGCGCGGCTCGCTATCCGGAACTCCCCGCCCGTTGTCGTGGACCTCCAGGACGACATTTCCATCCTCCACCGCCAGGCGGACGCGCGCGGTCTGGCTGCCGGAGTGGCGGTGAACGTTGGTCAGGCTCTCCTGCAGAACCCGGAAGATCGCCAGCTCCGCTTCCTGGGGCAGGCGCGGAAAGCTGTCTGCAAATTCCGTGGTAGTTTCGATGCCGCTTCGTTTGACGAAACCGTCGATATACCAGAGAAGGGCCTCTTTCAGACCCATCTCCTCCAGCATGGGCGGGTAGAGCAGGTAGGAGACGGTGCGGAGTTCTTTCAGCGACTCATCCGCCAGGCGGCCGCACTCGTCCAACTCCTGAGACACTCGGGCCGCATCGCCCGATTCCACCATCGGCTTGAGGGTGTCCGTCTTCATTCTCAAGGCGGTAAGGTACTGGCCGACGCTGTCGTGCAGGTCGCGGCCGATCCGCCGTCGTTCCTCGTCCTGAACCCTCAGCAGGTGGATGGAAAGGTCCCGCAGCGAACTCTCGGACTCCTGCAGCTTCCGCTCGGCCTCGGCCTTTTCTTCGATCTCCCGCTGAAGCTTCAGGTTGGCGGCTTGCAGGGCCTGGTGCCCTTCTCTCTGCTCTGTCACATCGCGTACTACCTTGGCGAACCCAACCAGCTTTCCCGCCTTGTCGCGCAGAGCGGTGACGACCACGTTGGCCCAGAATCTGGAGCCATCCTTACGGACGCGCCAGCCTTCGTCTTCGAGTCTCTGCTCGCGCGCCGCCACTTCTAATTCCTGTTCCGGCTTGCCGGCGCGGACGTCCTCCTCGGGAAAGAAGCAGGAAAAATGCCGGCCCAGAATCTCGGAAGTCTCATACCCCTTGATTTGCTGGGCGCCGCGATTCCAGCTGTTCACCCGGCCCTCGGAATCCAGCATCACGATGGCGTAATCCTGGACCGTATCCACCAGCATGCGGAAACGCTCTTCGCTCTGCTCCAGGCTGGCCCGCAACCCGGTCACGTCCACCCAGGAGATCACGGCGCCGTCGAGCTTGTTCTCGGAGGTGCGATAGGGCCTGATGCGCATCGAATACCAGCGGCCGCTGCGATCCTGCACCTCCTTTTCCTTGACGCTGACGGAGTCGATGGCGTCCGTGATCATCTCCTCCATTTCTGAGAAGGCGAAATTGGGCTTGAGATCGCTGAAGGGGCGGCCCACGTCGGTGGGAATCAGGTTCAGCAGCTTTTCCGCCTGCGGAGTGAAGCGCCGGACGCGCAGATCGTTGCCCAGCATCAAGATCGGAATGTTGACGCTGCCCAGCAGGTTGAGCAGGTCATTGTGGGTCACGCTCAATTCCAGGTTGCGGTTCTGCAGCTCCTCGTTGAGGGTGGTGAGTTCTTCGTTGGTGGACTGCAGCTCCTCCTTGGCGGTCTCCAGCTCCTCGTTGGTGCTCTGCAGCTCTTCGTTGGAGGAGAGAATCTCCTCGTTGGCGGACTTCAATTCCTCGTTAGTGGTGTCCTGCTCCTCGATGACCGACTGCAACGTGCTCTTGGTCTGGGCGAGTTCGTGCTTCAACAGGCTAATCTGCCGCTCCGCGCCCTTCTCGGACTTCAGGTGGAGTTTGCTGGTTCTGGCCGGCAATCTCGCGACCTCGGGCCTGGCGGCGGGTTGGGGCTCCTGAAACAGGACCATGTAATAGCGCTCGGCCGGCGTAGGGCCCCGCAGCGGAATCACCTCGAGATCCACCTCGCGGGTGCCGCCGTTGGACCTGATCTCCACCCCTTGCTTCTTGACCGCGATATCGTTCTTCTTGGCCTTTTGCAGGGCCCCGCGCAAATCCACCAGCAACCCCTCGCGGGCCATCTTGGAGAGGTTGAGGCTGGCCTGGCCCGGTGTGGGTTCGAGATAAGATCCGGTGCGTCCCCGAAACTGCAGGATTTCGAGGTCGCTGTTGACGATAACGCCCGGGGGGGCGAAGCGGTTGAGAAGCAGGCGTTCCGCCTCGCGCTGGATATCGAAGGCGGTGCCGGCATCCGCCAGAACCTTGGGCGCCAGCCGCTCGGCTTCATATTCGGGGCGGACAAACATGGGCGCCGCCCGGATGCCCGTCGGCTTTTTGACGTAGATCTTGTTCTTCTTGTCCAGCAGGGCGAAGTGGTCGCTGAACGACCCAATGGTCTCGGAGGTGCCGAGCAGCAGGAAGCCGCTGGGCCTAAGGGCGTAGTGAAAGATGGGAATGATCCTTTTCTGCAGCACGGCTCCCAGATAGGTCAGCAAGTTCCGGCAACTGATAAGGTCCAAGCGCGAGAAGGGCGGATCCTTGGCCAGATCCTGGCGGGCGAAGACAAACATATCGCGGATGGTCTTGGTCACCTGGTAGCCGCGGGGCATCCGGGTAAAGAAGCGGCGCAGGCGCTCGTGAGATACTTCCGCGGTCACATTCTCCATGTAGAGTCCGACGCGGGCCCTCTCCAGCGACGGTTCGCTGATGTCGGTGGCGAAGATCTGGATCTCCTGTCCGGGGTGGGAGTCGCCCAGGTATTCCACCAGACTGATGCCGATGGAATAGGCTTCCTCGCCCGTCGAGCACCCCGGCACCCAGACGCGGATCGGCACTCCCGAGCGCCGGTCCTTCAGCAGGGCGGGGAAGACTTCCTTCTTGAGGGCCTCAAAAACTTGGGGATCGCGGAAGAAGCCGGTGACATGGATCAAGATGTCCTGGTAGAGAGCGTCGAGCTCCGCCCGGTTGCTCTCCAGAAACGTCACGTAGTCCTTCATCTCCTGGAGCTTCTGCAGCACCATGCGCCGCTTGATCCGCCGCCGGATGGTGGTGTGCTTGTAGTGAGTGAAATCCACGCCGGAGGCCGAGCGGAGGAGGGAGAAGATCTTGCGCAGCTCATCCTGCCCCTCGGTGGGCAGTTCGACCCCTTCTTCGATGGTGTGGGCGGTCTGCAGCAGATAGGGGTGGTGGGCGATCCGCACCAGCTCGCGCGCGATACCTTCGGATGAGAGCACGAAGTCCACGCAGCCGCTGGCCACCGCGTTCCGCGGCATGTCGCCGTACTTGGCCGATTTAGGGTCCTGGGCAAAGGTAATGCCGCCTTCGGCCTTGATGGCGTTCAGGCCCAGGGTGCCGTCGGAGGCGGTCCCGGAGAGGATCACGCCGACGGCGCGGCTGCCCAACTCTTCGGCCAGCGAGCGCAGGAAGTGATCGATCGGCATGTGCTGCGTGTCGGGCGTCCGTGGTATCAGGTAAAGCCGCCCTTGCTGGATTGCCATGTTGGTGTTGGGGGGGATCACGTAGATCCGGTCCCGCTCCACCACCATACCGTCCTTTACCTCGGCGACCGGCGTCCGCGTGGTCCTGGCCAGCAGCCCGGTGAGGGCGCTCTCGTGCAGCGGCGCCAGGTGCTGGATGAAGACCAGGGCCATGCCCGGATTGTTGGGCAGATGCGCCAGCAGCTGGGTAAAAGCCTCCAGGCCACCGGCTGAGGCTCCGACGCCCACGATGGGGAAGAGCTTGCTGTCGGCCGTGGGGGGCCCGCCGCCTGCTTCAACCCCGATGCGCTTGCCTTTCGCTTTCTCGGGTATCGTTTGGAGACTCGTGTCCGGCTTCTTCGCGGAAGGTGCTCGCTTTTTCATGGCCCTACCCCTGATGGTTATTCCAAAGCCCGCTTAGCCCCCGGTGCTTGCTGGCGGACCTCGCTCTGCCCCTATTGTGATCCGCTTCCATCCCCGTCGCCACCAACACCCCGGCGGCGACCACTTGCAATCCAGCCGCGCCCCGTCAGTTCCGAGGCGTCAAGCCTCTGGCCTCTGAGACTCGGGTCTGTTTGAGTGGAAGCCTGGCGGCTCGAGGGTGGTGGATTGCTTTGACAAAACCGCGGCCATGACGAGGCGCCGCCTTATGGCGCCGCGACGCAGGAAGGAGATGCCCGGAAACTGCCTCGAACAGCATCAGCATACTCTCCGATGACACCTTGTACAACCTTCTCGCTGGGGCTCTGAGCGGTCAATCCCTCGAAAGCGGGAATCCACCCCGGCGGCACAGTCCCCACCGGTCATTCCCGCGGAAGCGGGAATCCACCCCCCGCTTGCGCGGGAGTGACCGCGACAAGGAGATTCTGGCTTTGGCCCAGTCCCCTTGTTTTCTATCTTATTGATTCCATGTGACATTCTGGCTTTGGCATGCTGGATTTTTTGCGGCCGACCCCGGTTGCACCTCGGGTACCAAGAACGCCTTTTGGCCTCCCGCTGGAAACCCTCATCACCAAGGGTATTACTCAAGCTACACCCATAATTGTACTGAATGGTACACTAGTCGCCGGACGGCCGTCAAGGAAATTCCGCATCGCATGGGCGTCTTGCCAGTGCTACTTCCATTGCCGGCCCTAAGCTATCGACGTTCCGAACGACAGTCCCAGCGATTGCGCCACGCTCTGGATGTGCTTCCGGCCCTCCGTGTATTCGTCCTCGGTTTGCAGATGCTCCAGCATCAAGGGCGCATCGACCGGGAGCTGGGAGAGACCCTGCAGGTAAGCCTTGTAATCGATCTCGCCGCGGCCCGGGATGACCTCTCGCAGCGAGACCTGCACGTAGTCCTCCCACTTCAAGTCCTTGGCGTGGCAGGAAACAATCCAGGGGCCAAGCTTCTGGAAGCATTCGCGAATCACGTCGCCATTGTGGTACATCCGCTCCGGGCTGTTCATAACATTGCAGACGTCGAGGTGCACGGCGAACCGCTGGCGATCGACGCTCCGGATCAGCTTCAGGTAGTCGTCGGGTCCCGAAGGAAAATTGAACGGCATCATCTCGATCGAGAACCGCGTGCGCGCCGGTTTGACGGCATCGATCAGCTTGCGGCAGTTCTCAACCGTGGCGTCGATAAATTCCTGGCTGAAGTTGCGGGGGTCAGGGCCGCACCAGTAAGTGGGGTTGTACGATCCGGCGATGTCCACGCAGCAGCGCGCCCCCAGTTGCTCCGCCAGCGCCAGCCTCTGTTCAACGTAGGCCATGTTCTGGCGGCGCTTCTCGGAATCGGGGTCGAGCATGTTCTTCCAGGCGCCGACCTCGGCGATGGCGACGTCGCGGGAGGCGAACTCCCTGATGATGGCGCGGATGCGGTCCTGGTCGTGGGGTTCGACCTCGGGCGCGTAAGCGGCGCGATAGCCCAGGGCGTGGTGGGCCTCAGCCAGCACGGCGGGATCGGCCGACTTCACGAAGATCGGGCCGCCCAGCCGCATGGCGTGCGTTTGAGGGGGAGCTTGGGTCCTGGCCGTCCCCGAAGCCCAAGCTGTGGCGGCCACCGAGGTGAGCACGGCCTTGCCGGTGTTCGAAAGGAAGACCCGTCGCGAGGTGGGATCGCTGGTCATCGATGGCTCTCCTGTCAAGGCAAAATCATGTTAGCAGTTTGTCCCGGAGGCGGATCGGCATCGTCAATCGTCGGAGAAACGCCGAGGACGACCTGCCTCAATGGTGCTCGGGGTGAATGCATCCCGGAAATGCGGTCAAGTAGGTGTTGCCGACGTACTCGAGGTCCTGGTGAATCCCGATCTCGGAAGTGTAGTAGCCGTTCACGGTCATGTGCTTGAGCGCGACAAAGAATTCTCCGAGTTGCGAGCCGCGTGAGCTGGAGGCGGCGGCCCGGGCGAGGGCATCGGCCAGCGACGACTTCTGCGCCTCCTGCTGCATGGCCGCCAGCCCTTCCCGCCACTGCTTTTGGGTGGAGGCTTCGCTGGTGGCGACCGTGAGGTCCGCGAAGAGGCTCACCTGCGCCGCGTGAGCGCCGGGCGAATGGCTGTCGGCGGGGATGATCATCTCCATGAGTATGTCGAGCGTTTGGTTCTCGGCCTCGGTGAAGAATTGCAGCTGGTAGCCGCCAGGAGCCCAGGCTGCTCCCGCCCCGAGATGGCTATGGACCTCGGCGGCCCTCAGCTTGGGCGCGAGCGCGGCCAGGGCCACGATCTTCAGCGCGGTGCGTCGTTCCATGGTTCCTCCCGCTGCGGCCACAAGAAAGACTCTGACCCCCACTTTCGCGGGGGTGACGGCTTCAGTGGCGTCTGCCTTGACCCAGAGGGTCATTCCCCGAAAGCGGGAATCCTATGCTCTACAACTCCCCCTTGCGCCGCTGTTCCTTGATGTAGTCGGCGGTGCGCAGCGACAAGGCCATGATGGTGAGGGTGGGGTTCTTCTCCGCCGACGTGGTGAAGGCACTGCCGTCGGTCACAAACAGGTTCTTCACTTCGTGCGCCTGGCAGTAACTGTTGAGCGCCGAACGCGCCGGGTCCTTGCCCATGCGAATGGTGCCCACCTCATGGCTGGCAAAGCCACCCGGCGAGGTGGAGTCGAAGAAGACTTCGCCCTTGATCTGGGAGCAGATCTCGGACATGCCGCGCAGCGAATCCTGCCAGATCGCGCGGTCGTTGTCGCCGAAGCGGAAGTGGACCACGGCGATCGGGATGCCGTGCGCGTCTTTCTGATGGGGGTCGATGGTGACGCGATTTTCCGGCCGGGCCACGACTTTGGCGAACCAGCCCATCTGCAGAAAGCCGGTCTGCATGCGGCGCACCTGGGCCTTGAAGTCGGGGCCGTAGCCCGGAATCAGGTTGGCCTGGTGCGGATACATATAGGAGGTGAAATTCACCTGGATGTCCCAGCCGCCTACGTAGTCCCGCTTTCCAAAGAGGTGATTGTAGCGGGGAATGAAGGCGTGATCGGTAGCGCCGTCCTCGTTGGTGGGTTTCCGGCCTTGCAGTTCCTCGATGTACATCTGCACGCTGCTGCCCAAGTGGCCGTGCAGGTGGCGGCCCACCACATCGTTTGAATTGGCCAGTCCGTTGGGGTGCCGGGACGACCGCGAATTCAGCAGCAGACGCGCGGACTCGATGGTGGCGCAGCAGACCACCACGATCCTTGCCGGGACCGTCTCCTCCCTGCCGGTCGTGGTGTCCACAAACGAGACCGCGCGGGCCCGGCCCTCGGCATCCACCAGGATTTCGCGCGCCAGGGCGTTCTGGCGCAGGGTGAAATTGCCGGTGGCCTGAGCCTTGGGGATCATGGCCGTCGCGCTGCAGAAAACGGCCGAGACGTCGCAGCCGTCCATGCAGTGGCCGCAATAATGGCAGGGAGGTCGGCCGTCGAAGGCCCGGGTGGTGACCGCCTTGCGGCAGGCGATCATCGGAATTCCCATTTTCTTGAGACCGCGATTCAGAACGTATTCGCTGCAGCGCCAGGGGATGGGGGGCAGGTAATGGCTGCCTCCGGGCAGGATCTCCAGGCCATCGTCGTTGCCGCAGACGCCGATCATGGCCTCGATGCGCTCGTAATAGGGCGCGAGTTCTTCGTAAGTCAGCGGCCAGTCGTCTTCGATGCCGTTCAGCGACCATTCCCGGAAGTCCCGCGCGGCGTAGCGCAGCGCCACCGCATTCCAGTGGATGGTTCGACCGCCGAGAACGCGGATGCGGTCCACCGATACATCGTCGGAGTTCTGGTAGCGGATCGATTTGTGGACGTCGCCCTGGTAATAGAGGGCCTGCTTTTCACCGCGCAGGCCGCGGTAGGGAAGCTCGTAGGGCCATTTGTGGGTAAGAAGCTCCCCGGGAAGCACCTGCTTACCCCCCTCCAGCAGGATCACCCGGGCGCCGCCTTCGGCCAGTTCCTTGGCCATGACGCCGCCAGCGGCGCCGGAGCCGATGACACAAACGTCGTAGACTGTGCTCATGCTGCCCTTCTGGCGGGCCTGACGCAAGGACGGTCTGACACAGGGCGTCAAGCCTCCCTTCGAATTCAGATCTCGGTTCGCGCTCGGGCTGCGGCCCGCGGATCAATGGCCATCTTAGTGGCCGCTTCCCGCAGATGCAACCACGGTCTGGATCTGCGCGCCCCGCCGCGGCTTCACCCCGCATGCGCAAATGCCCGCCCGGCGGCATCTCAGGTACCTCCGCCACCCCGCCGCTCAAGGGCTCTGCAATGTGCTCGCGGTCACGAATGCCCGTGACAATTGTCACTTCCGATTCCCGTGAACCCGAGATAGTTGTAGTGTTTGAGCGCCAGTGATAAGACTGGTTAATGATGGTTAATGATAGTCCATCATAGGCTGCTCGGAGTTGAGCGCGGTGTGGGAATGAGGTTGGGATGGGATTGAAGTTCAGCAGAAGGTCTTTCCTGGGACATTCCGCAACCGGCTTACTGGGAGCGGCTGGTGTCGCGGCTGCGACCGGAAAAACCGGGGCCTCCGAAGGCACGCCGGGCTGGCAAGGTTCAACTCGCGTCACCGAGATCGCCACCAACTGTGAGATGTGTTTCTGGCGCTGTGGCGTGCTGGCGGAGGTCGCCGGGGGAACGGTGGTTAAGCTCCAAGGCAATCCCGACCATCCCCTTACCAAGGGACGTCTCTGCGCGCGGGGCAACGCTGGCACTCGCCTTCTCTACGATCCTGACCGCCTGAAGCAACCCCTGCTCCGCACCGGAGCGCGCGGCGAAGGCCAGTTCAAGCCGGTCTCCTGGGACCAGGCGCTCGACTTCTTCGCCGCCCGACTGACGGAACTGAAAAGACAATATGGGCCGGAGAGCGTGGCGTTCTTCCCTCACGGCGTCGCCTCCACTTTCTTTGCGAATCTGATGCGGGCCTTTGGAACGCCCAACAGCGCTGAGCCCGCCTTCGCCCAATGCCGCGGACCCCGCGAGGTGGGTTACGCCCTCACCTTCGGGTCCGGACTGGGGTCTCCCGAACCGGTTGACCTGGAGGAGTCGAAGCTCATCGTCCTGATCGGCACCCACATCGGCGAGAATGTCTTCACCTCGCAGGTGACCGCCTTCGCGGAGGCGTTGGCGCGCGGCGCCAGGCTGATCGGGGTGGACCCGCGATTCTCGACGGCCGCGTCGAAGGCAGACTGGTGGTTGCCGATCCGGCCGGGTACCGACCTCGCCCTCCTGCTAGCGTGGATGAACGTGCTGCTGGCGGAAGGAATCTACGACGAGGACTACATCGCCCGGTACGGCCAGGGCTCGGCCGAGCTTGAAGCTCACGTGCGCGATTTCACACCGGAATGGGCCGAGCCCATCACCGAGCTGCCGGCCGCGCAGATCAGGGCGACCGCGCGTGCCATGGGCGAGGCCAAGCCCGCCGTCGCTCTTCACCCCGGACGCCACACCACCTGGTACGGTGACGACACCCAGCGGGCGCGGGCCATGGCGATCCTGACGGCGCTGCTCGGGAGCTGGGGCCGCAAGGGCGGCATCTTCCTGCCTACCCCGGTCAAGACCGGCAAGTTCGCTCTGCCGCCGTTCCCGGAGTCGAAGCGTGGCCGCGCGGACGGTGCCGGCAGCGCCTATCCGCTGGCCTCGGAAGAGCAGGGCGTGACCAATGGGCTGGTCGAGGCCACGCTCACCGGCAAGCCCTATCCGATCAAAGGCTGGGTGGTCTACGGCCAGAACGTGCTCGAGAGCATCCCTCAGCGGCAGAAGACGTTCGATGCCATCAAACAGCTCGATCTGCTGGTCGTGGTGGACGTGCTGCCTGTGGAGCAGACGCGTTACGCCGACCTGGTGTTGCCGGAAGCCACTTATCTGGAGCGCTACGATGTTCCCGCCGTCGTAGAAAGCGCCAAGCAGCCGTTCGTGGCGGTGCGGCAGCCAATCGTTGAGCCGCTCTACGACAGCAAGCCTGGATGGTGGATTGCGAAGCAAATGGCAAGCCGCCTGGGTTTGGATACCTACTTTCCCTGGGACACTCCCGACCAGCACCTTGCCCGGCTGGTCGAGCCGCTGGGCGCGAGCCTGGCGTCACTGAAAGCGCGGGGTGCCGTCGCCTTCGAAGGGCGTCCTTATATCGACCAACGGCTGCCAGAAGACGGTCCGTTGTTCCCGACCCCGAGCGGCAAGATCGAACTCTTCTCGTCGACCCTCAAACAAATGGGCTTCGACCCTCTGCCGCGCTACACGCCCGTGGCCGATCCACCGCTGGGGTATTTTCGCCTGATTTACGGCCGCGCTCCGGTGCACTCGTTCGCCCGCAGCGAAAACAACGCTCTGCTGGATTCTTTAATGTCTGAGAACGAAGCCTGGATCAATACCTCCGCGGCGCGGGACTTGGGGCTGAGTGAGGGGCAGCGCGTCGTCCTTGAGAACCAGGACGGGATCAGGAGCCTACCGGTGCGGGTGCGCGTGACGGCCGGAATCCGCCGTGACTGCCTCTACATGGTGCACGGCTTCGGACAGGAGTCTCCGGGATTGCGGCGCGCCTATCGCCGGGGAGCCTCGGATACCCAACTGATGAGCAGAGTCGCGGTGGACCCGCTGATGGGCGGTACCGGTATGAGGGTCAACTTTGTCCGCGTCGCCGGGAGCGAGGAAGGGATCTGAGATGGCGCGCTACGCCATGGTGACCGATCTGACGAAGTGCGTGGGCTGCCAGGCCTGCACGGTGGCCTGCGACACGGAGTGGGACGTGCCCCTCGGGTTTGCGCGCACCCGCGTCCGCTCCACCGGTATCAGCGGGGCGTTTCCCCATCTGATTTCCACTTTTCACGTGGCGCAGTGTAACCACTGCGACCACCCTGCCTGCACGGCGCCCTGTCCCACCGGAGCCACCTACCAGGCCGAGAACGGCATCGTCATGGTGGATCGCGATCTCTGCATCGGCTGCGGCTATTGCGTCGACGCCTGCCCTTACGAAGCGCGCTACATCAATCCCGTCACCAAGAAGGTCGACAAGTGCGATTTCTGCTCCAGCCGCATTGAGAAGGGTCTGGAACCGGCTTGCGTGGCGACGTGCACCGCACACGCCAAGTTTTTCGGCGACCTGGAGGACCGCAACAGCGAGGTGTTTCGGCTGGTCTACGAGAAGGGCGCCCGGCGGCTGGAGACTGCCGAGGTCGCCATCGGCCCTAACGTCTACTACCTGGGCAAAAAAGAGCACCTGGATCTGATTTTGGATACTTTCCCGCCGCATCCACCGCGAATGCCTCGGGCAGGGGAGTGGTGGAGCAAAGTCGTGAAGCCGCTGATTCTGGCCGCCGTCGGCGCCACGTTCCTGGGCCAGGCGGTCGCGTTCTTCAGCCAACTGAGGGCAGGGGAAAAGGAATTCGATGAGTAGGAGATCAAGCCATGGGCATTGACGCCGTACCCAGGATCCCGGTGCCCCTCGCGGCGGACCAGGCCGAGGCCATGTCGCAGCGCATGATCAAGAAGCATCACGTGGCCATCATGCTGTTGCACTGGTTCAATGCCACCGTCTGGCTGACGGAGTTGGTGACCGGCGCCGCGCTCATTTCCTCTCCCCACTTCCGCGTCGCTCCTTACTGGTATATCTCGCTGGTGCAAGGTTTCTTCGGGACACGGTCGCACCTGCTGCAGTTCCACATCACCGTCGGCTTCATCTGGATCGTGGTCTTTCTGGTTTACGGAGTCTTTGGCTTCCGGACCTACCTGAGGCGGGAAGTGATCGAGAGGGAAGTGGCGCTCGATGGCGACGACTGGCGCTGGCTCTGGGTCCGTCTGCGCCTGATCCTGAAGCGGACCCGCGAGCGCCTGCCTCCCCAAGGCGTTTACAACGCCGGCCAGAAACTCTTCGCGGCGCTTGTCTATAGTATGATTCCCCTCATCATGCTCAGTGGGCTGGTGATGAGTTTCCATCTCATCAGCACCACGGTCGTGCAGTGGGCGATCGTCATCCATTTCGCAGCGGTGGGCGCCGTGTTCTCGGGCCTGATGATCCACGTATACATGGGCGCGGTGTTTCCGGAGGAGAAGCCCGCCTTCTTCTCCATGCTGACCGGCATGGTGAATGAGCTCTATGCCTACCGCCACCACTTCAAATGGTGGCAGGAGGTGAAGATGGAGGAACAGACCTGGCGGCGAGAGGTGACCGGGGATCACACGACCGAGCCGCCCGCTCCGCCCGCTGAGCCGGGACCGGAGGCGGAAGATCAGACGTCTCCCGCGGGCCGGAGGTCGCGCCCGAGATCGGTGCTGTGGCGCACGTTTCGCGGACCCCAGTATTGGCCGCCTTATGTGGCGGGCGTCGGCTTGGGGCTGACGCTGCTCGCGACCTTCGTGATCATGGGGCAGGGCTTGGGCGCTTCGGGAGGCTTCACCCGTTATCTCGTCGCGTTCCTGGTCTGGCTGATGCCGGGCTACGCCGCCAACCACCCGTATTGGAGCGAGTACGTTCAACCCGGCCAGTCTCCGCTCCTCGACTTTCTGGTCTTCGAACTGATCGGCGTGGTGCTGGGCGGATTCGTCTCCGGCTGGCTGGCCGGACGCGTGCGAATCGCCGTCGATAAGGGTCCGCGCATTGCCCCGCGCACTCGTTACCTGCTGGCGCTCGGGGGCGGGACCCTGATGGGATTCGGCGCCCGCCTGGCCCGCGGATGCACTAGCGGACTGGCCCTTTCGGGTGGGGCCGTCCTGTCCGCGGGAGCCTGGGTCTTCATGCTGGCGGTGTTTGCCGCCGGGTTCGCCGGCGCCTACTTTCTCCGGAGGTACTGGTTGTGAGCGCTCCTTACGCAGACTCCTTCTCGCTGGTGACCTACCTGACGGTCGCGATTGTCCTGGGTTTCTTCTTTGGGTTCTTCCTGGAACGCGCCGGTTTCTCCAGCGCCCTCAAGCTGACGGCGCAGTTCTACTTCAAGGACTTTGCGGTTCTGAAGGTGATGTTCACCGCCATCGTCGTGGCCATGCTGGGCGTTGCCTACCTGTCCCTGATCGGCTGGCTCGACATGAGCAGGGTCTATGTGCCGGCCACATTTCTCTGGCCACAGCTGGTCGGCGGGCTCCTGCTCGGCGCCGGCTTCATTGTTGGGGGATATTGACCGGGCACCTCCGCGGTGGCGGTCGCCATCGGAAAACTGGATGCGGCGTTCTTCATTTTGGGCGTCTTTCTCGGCATCTTTGTCTTCGGCGCAGCCGTGCCCTACTTCAGCGGTTTCAACCTCTCCGGGGCGCTCGGTTCGCTCACCCTGCCGGTCTGGCTGAACGTCAACGCCGGAATCGTCGCGCTGGCCGTCGTGCTGATGGCCTTGGGGGCGTTCTGGGCTGCGGAGGCCAGCGAAGGACGCTGGAAAGTCTTTGGACGAACCTACGGCAAATCAGTCGAAAAGGAGGAGCGCTCATGACGATCGAGGTCACGGGAAGGCGTCTGGCAGCGGGCGGCGCGATCTTCTTGGGCCTGGTGCTGGCGCTGGCATCGACCGTGGTTCACGGCACCGGGTCGGGACCGGTGGACGCCCCGTCTCTGGTCCGGAACATCGCGGCCGAGAAGGACCACGTCACCAGCGGAGAGTTGGCAGGCTGGATCCTGGAAAAGAAACAAGACTACCTGCTGGTCGACATTCGGGACCCGTGGAAGTTCGACGATTACCACATCCCTACGGCCGTCAACATACCCCTTGACCAATTGTTTGAAGACGCTGGGCTGAAGCAGCTCTCCCGCGAGAAGAAGATCGTCCTTTACGGCTTGGGAATGGGGCACTCCGCGCAAGCGCAGTTGCTGCTGAGTTTGAAGGGCTACAACGCTCTTTCGCTGGAGGACGGCCTTGCCGGCTGGTGGGACGCCGTCATGACGCCCACTAGTGTGCGCTCGGAGAGCGCGTCGCCAGCCGGCTATCTGCAAGCGAAAGCCCTCCGCGAGCGCTTCATGGGAGGCCCGTCGGGCGGGACGACCGCCTCGCCGTCCGCGCCGATGGCTGTCCCGCAGGCTCCGCCCGCAAAGGAAGCAGGGCCGGCGAACACAGCTCCCGCTGGCAAGAAGTTAAAGCTGGGCAAGGGTTGCTCGTAGGGGGACGCGGCTGGCGGGTCCTAAGGCATCCGTAGAATTTGGCCGATGGGGTTTAGAAGCCAGGGCTCTGAGCAGGAACCTGTGAAGGGATGCGAAATTATCCTGTTGCGCCAGACTGTTCCGGTGCCAGCCGACTACGACTTCACGAAGAGGCTGACCGCCTGGAAGGGATTCTGAACCACTGCCCTCTGCATGACAAATATATCCTATTGGGTTACTAAATTGGAGCGGAAATTTCCAAAAACGAAACCGTTAGGTTTAAGAAAACAAAGGATCGGTGACTTTCAAACGCGTGTTTGAGGTCGAGCCCCGGGGGGCTTTGGCCCGAAAGCGGCGCGCGCTACGGACAGAATAGATATGAGCTGGAGATGAAAGGGGAACGATGCTCCCTCGAGAGGAGTCAATTACATGGTTATCAAGATCAAGCTGGCACCGTTCTTGCTCCTACTGACGGGCGGGCTGACGACCGCCCTGCGGGCAACCGACGGGTACCTCAGCCAAGGTTACGGCGTGAAGCAGATGGGCCAGGGCGGTGCAGGTGTGGCGCTGCCGGTGGACAGCCTTGCCGCCGCCACCAACCCAGCCGGCATGGTGTTTGTCGGCAATCGGTTTGACTTCGGGGTCAGCCTCTTTACTCCCGATCGCAGCGGGACGATCATCGGGAACCAGTTGCCGCCGGGCTACCCCGATGTGAACGGAACCTATGATGCAAACGGCAAGACGAACTTTTTCATTCCTGAACTCGGGTACAACCACATCGCCAGACCGTGGCTTTCCCTCGGGGTGGCGCTCTATGGCAACGGGGGAATGAACACCTCCTACCTCACCTCGATCCCTCTGCTGGGTTCGACCAACGCGGGGGTGGATCTGCAACAGATGTTCATTGCCCCGACCGTCTCCATGAAGGTCAGCGATCGCAATGCAATCGGAATTTCCTTCAACCTGGCCTATCAACGCTTTGAAGCGCTGGGGCTGCAGAATTTTGCCAGTCCCAACTTCTCTTCGGACCCGGCCAACGTCACCAATCGGGGCTACGATTCATCCTGGGGCGCCGGTTTCCGCGTGGGCTGGCTGGGCCGGGTGAACTCCCGTCTGAGCGTCGGCGCCACCTATCAATCACGAACCTGGATGAGCAGCTTCAACAAGTACCGCGGTCTCTTTGCAGAGCACGGGGATTTTGATATTCCGGCGAATTTCGCCTTTGGCGTGGCTGTGCAGCCGGTAGCCAAGACCACCGTGGCCTTCGATGTGGAGCGTATCCAGTACAGCACCGTGAAATCCATCGCCGACTCGGGCGCCAATCAAGCCCTGCTTGGGTCGGATAACGGGCCGGGTTTCGGGTGGCACGATATTACGGTTCCCAAGGTCGGGGTGAATTACGCCGTGAAGCGCAGCCTCACTCTGCGCGCCGGCTATAATCACTCCGGGGTCCCGTTCTCCCCAAGCGAGACCTTCTTCAACCTGCTGGCACCGGGGATCGTCCAGAGTCATGTGACCGGCGGGACGACTGTGGCGCTCGGGAAAGGCCGGGAACTGAACTTTGCATACATGCACGCCTTTGCGAAGACCGTGAATGGTGTCAACTCCATACCGCCCACCGCGGGTGGGGGTAACGCCAACCTCCGCATGTCCGAAGACTCGGTCGGGGTGAGCTTCGGCTGGAGCCGCGAATAAGGACTCAGGCGGGGCTGCGGGAGGCGTGAGAGAAGACCAGGCTCGCCTGGCACTGAAGCAAGGTCGAGGTCCGGAGCCGACATGGCTGGCCCCTTGAGCAACCTGCGAGCGGAGGAAGAGTTCGCGGCGGGGTGGCCCGAGTATGAGGCCACCCGCCCGCTGGATCTCCTGCGCGAGACCGACTACGCGCGGCTCGACCGCCTAGGGCACGTATACCTCGATTACACCGGCGCCGGCCTGTACGCGACCAGTCAGGTGCGGGAGCATATGCGCCTGCTGGAGTCGAATGTTTTCGGGAATCCACATTCACAAAACCCGACCTCGGCGGCCATGACGGAGTTCATCGAACGGTGCCGGCACGAGGTGCTGGGCTACTTCAACGCGTCGGAGTCAGAGTACCTGGTCATCTTCACGGCGAATGCGTCGCAGGCCTTGAAGCTGGTCGGGGAGGCGTATCCTTTCGGCTCTGACGGACACTATCTGCTGACCTTCGACAATCACAATTCCGTCAATGGCATCCGCGAATTTGCTCGGGCCCGGCACTCTCCCATCACTTACGTGCCACTGAGCCTGCCCGAGATGCGCGTGAATCAAGAGATCCTTAAGAGTTATCTCAAGCAGGCGGATCCGGGCGCGCACAACCTTTTTGCCTATCCCGCACAGTCCAACTTTTCAGGTGTGCAGCATCCTCTGGAGTGGATCCCCGAGGCGCAGGCGATGGGTTGGGACGTCCTTCTCGATGCCGCCGCCTTTGTCCCCACCAATCGCCTCGACTTGAGCCAGTGGCACCCCGACTTCGTGAGCATCTCCTTCTACAAGATGTTCGGTTACCCGACCGGTGTGGGATGCCTGTTGGCGCGGCGGGCGGCGCTGGCCAAGCTGCAGCGCCCCTGGTTCGCCGGCGGCACCATTACGGTCGCATCCGTCCAGGGCGATCGATATTTCCTGGCCGAAGGCGCGTCGGCCTTCGAAGACGGCACGCCCGATTACCTGGGCATTCCCGGCGTCGAGATCGGCCTGCGGCACTTGCAGGCCGCCGGGCTGGGCATCATTCACTTGCGCTGCCGCTGCCTGACGGCTTGGCTGATCCAAGAGCTCCTGTCGCTACATCACTCGACCGGGACGCCGCTGGTTCGCGTGTACGGCCCGCTCGACACGCGGTTACGCGGAGCCACCGTGACGCTCAATCTCTACGACCCTGCCGGCAAGATCATCGACCATCTGCGGGTCGAGCAGGCGGCCGCCCGGCGCCGGATCTCGTTGCGCACCGGCTGTTTCTGCAATCCGGGAGGAGGCGAGATCGCTCTCCGCTTGTCAAAGTCCGACCTCGTCGGCTGCTTCAGCCGCCACCCCGAGCCGGAGTCACGCTTCACGGTGGATGACTTTCGGCAATGCATCGACAGCAAGGGGACGGGCGCTGTGCGGGTTTCGCTGGGTATCGTCAGCAACTTCGACGATGTCGCCTGTTTTGTCGACTTCGTTCGTGAATTTCTGCGTTGAGTTGTTGCTTGCTGGCCGAAGCCATTGACCGCGCTCGGACTGGTTGAGGTAGGGCAGCGACGCTTCTCTATGACGTCAGCTTCATCTCGTCCGGATCCCAATGCACCACGGCGCCACGCTCGTAACTGAGATTACTCAGCAGCGCGGCTCCCGCCGCCCGAAAGCCGAAAACGGCGTCCTCCACCACCGGCTGGCGGGTTCGGACCGATTCGAAAAAGTTCTTCAGATGGTTGTAGCTGTCGCTGTCTCCTGGCGCTGCCACGTATTTTTCGTATCCGAGGGGCGGCTCGCCGGTGGGGTGCGGGATGGGGTACTTTTCGCGGTAGGCCTCCAGGATGCGCCTCTGCATGGCTTCGCCGAACGATTCGATGTTGTAGCCGGGCTCCGTCTCCCGCGGCGTGCGCGCCACGCTCACCGCATCGCCTCCGATCTCCATGGTGCCTTCCGAGCCAGTGAATATCAGGCCTTCGCTCTCCGACCCTCCGTCCACGAAGTTCACGCGCAGGCTCAGGTTGAACCCTTCACGATAGTCAAAGAGACCGAGCAGGACATCCGGCACGTCGCGGCCGTCCTTCCAGAAGCGCAGACCGCCGGTGGCCATGGCGCGCGAAGGACCGTGCGTGTTGGTGACAAAGTGTGTGCCGCTGAAGAGGTGCACAAACAGATCGCCGGCCACCCCGCTTCCGTAAGCTTTCCACTTGCGCCACTGAAAGAAGTGCTCGGCGTTAAACGGAATCTGGGGTGCGGTGCCGAGAAAGCGCGGCCAATCGCAGGTTTCCGGCGAGGCATCCGGGGGAATGGTGTAGTTGAAGGCGCCGATTCCGGAGTTGCGGTCCCACCAGGCCGTCACCAGGTTGAGCTGGCCGATGGCGCCGGCTGCCAGCAGTTGCCGGGCCTTCGCGTAGATCGTCGAGCTCACGCGCTGGCTGCCAACCTGAATGATCCGGTTCGTCTGGCGTGCGGTGGCGATCATCTCCGGGCCGTCTGAATAGAGATGGATCATCGGCTTTTCGCAGTAGACATCCTTGCCGGCCTTCATCGCGTCCACCGAGGCCTGCTTATGCCAATGGTCCGGCGTGCCCACGATCACCGCATCGATATCCCTCCGCGCCAGGATCTCCTGGTAGTCGCGCGTAACAAAGGTGTCCTCGCCCCAGAGTTCCTTGGCGTGGTCCAGGCGGTTGTTGTAGCAGTCCGCCACCGCCACCAGCTTCACGCCTGGCACCTGGACGGCGGTCCTGGTGTCAAACTGGCCTTGCCCGCCAGCGCCGATCAGTGCGATCTGCAGATGGTCGTTGGCGCTGACCGGCTTGGCGGGCTCGCTTTGCGCCCCCGCCAGCAGATGCACCGTGGTATTTCCGACCGCGAACGTGCCTGCCGTCGCCGCCCCCGCCGCCTTAAGAAATCCCCGCCGATTTAGCTCGCCCACAAGGTCCTCCTCGACGCCCAAGTCAAAGCAGATATCTTACCTCGCCTTGCGGTCTGGAGCGCGCGGCGGGTTGCTGCCGGGCCAATAGTCCGGCAGATATTGCGCGGGAACAGGGTCCGAGGTTATGCTGACCGTCCAGCAGGGAACCGAAACCCGGCCCAAAGTGATGGAGGAAACCGCGAATGCCCAAGTATCTCATCGAGCGAGACGTCCCCGGCGTGGAAAAGCTGTCGCCCGAAGAACTGCGCAATATCTCGCAGAGGTCGTGCGCCGTCCTGCGCGGACTCGGTCCGGAGATTCACTGGGTTGAGAGCTTCGTCACCGCGGACAAGCTCTATTGTGTCTACATCGCGCCCAGCGCCGAGTTGGTGCGGGAGCACGCCGCCAAGGGCGGTTTCCCTGCGAACCGGATTGCCCGGATCATGACAGTCATCGATCCGACGACTGCCGAACCCTAAGCGCGCCGCCCCCGCATCGAGCCGCTTTCGAGACTGCCTGCCAGTCGTAGATATCGCCCTGCCGGGCTCGCGAGACCAGCTCCGCTCCGTATTGCATTGTGTGGGCGGTCAGAAGTATGTTATCCCCAGATAGCGCTCCTTTTTGGGAAATTTCGGCCTAGAGCGCCGTCTGCAAGGCGGAGGGGGATGGACAACGCTCTTGGTTTGGTGGTTACCGGCGGCGGCGCCCGCGGCGCCTATCAGGCTGGCGTTCTCAAGCGGATGGGTGAGCTCAGACGCGTTCAAACCCACGGCAATCCTTTCCCGATCATCACCGGCGCCTCCGCCGGAGCTATTAACGGCACGGCGCTGGCTGTGGGCAGCGACGAATTCTCGTCGGCGACCAAAGTCATCGCCCGGCTCTGGTCGGACCTGAAGCCTTCCGACGTATTTCGCTGCGACCTCTTATCCCAAACCCGCAATTCCCTGACTTGGATCCTGGATCTCTCTTTTGGTGGCGTCCTGGGAGGAGGAAACGCCCGGTCGTTGTTGGACGCGACTCCCTTGCGGCACTATCTCCGCCGGCACGTCGATTGCGACCGCATTCAGGACAACATCCGGCGCGGCAACCTCTACGCCCTCGCGATTTCAGCCACCAACTACAACTCCGGCAAGAGCTATCTCTTTATTCAGGGCAAGAAGGGCCACCCGATGTGGAACCGGAGCAGGAGAGTAACCCTGGCCACCAAGATTACGGTCGATCATATGTGCGCCTCGTCGGCCATCCCTCTGGTCTTTCAGCCAGTGAGGCTTAAGACTGCCCGGGGAACGGCCTACTTTGGCGACGGCTGTGTCCGTCTTCAGCAGCCGCTCAGCCCGATCATCCGGCTGGGCGCGGAGAGGGTTTTCGCCATTGGCGTCCGCTGTGAGCTGGAACATCAGGAAGAGGCTGGCGATGAGCACGATCCTTCGCTCGCGCAGGTCATGGGCCTTCTTTTTAACGTCATGTTCCTGGATCACCTGACGACGGATATCGAGCACCTCGACCGCCTGAACCAGCTGCTGGGCAATGGTCAGATCAGCCAGTTGGGGATTGAAGGTTGTGAGCGCATGCGGCCCCTGCGGTCTTTCCTCATGGCGCCTTCCGTCGATATCGGCGAGCTCGCCGAGCAGCACCAGAAAGACATGCCTTACTTGATCCAGTACTTCGTCAACGGTCTGGCGCGCAACGCGGCTTCTTGTTCGGATCTGATGAGTTACCTGCTTTTCACTTCGAACTTCACCCGCGCCCTCATTGATATTGGTTACAACGACGCCAGCCGGCGCATCGACGAGATCGAGAGCTTCCTTTACTCTTCGAACGGGCACTAGCGGGTTCCTGGTTCGTCGTGGCGAACCGCTGCTAGCCGCAGTCAGTGTCCTGTCCCACTGATTGCACCCTCATTAGGATTAGGCCTCTGCCGATCTTTCCAGCCTCTCGAAATCGCCTTTAACCTTCATTTCAATAGGTTGACGGGATAAATCCTATAAGCCACTTCTTTTCAGTGATCTGACGGGATCGCCGATGATCGAAAAAATTCCATCCTTTATTATCAATAACTTGACGGGTTCGTTCGTATATTTTTACAGATCGCCTTTTGCCTGCTCGCCTGCCTTGACCCAAACCGGACCTATGCTGAGCTCCCGGTGAATTCCCCCGGTTGTCGCCTTTTCGTCGCCGCTAAGCACCATGATGGCCACCGATTCTAGTCACTCGTTTGGCTCTTGCAGAGTTGCCATTACCAAACCCTATAGTATCAGTTACTCGAAGCTTCGTCGACTGGCCGTGACCCACGTCACGGGCGAGATGCGGTCTGCCACCGGCGCCTACCTACGTGCGGTACCGCTAGGACAGCCAGCTAGAGCCATTGAAGAGGTCAATGTACATACCTTGACAAGCATATGCTCTGTGGAGTATATGAAGAGGGTGCCATCCGTGTTCGAAATCGTTGCGGAGCCTAACCGCCGCGCAATATTGAGCCTCCTGGTCTCGTCCCAGCAGTCGGTGGGAGAGATCGAGCGTCAACTTCGTATGCCGCAGCCGACCGTGTCAAAGCACCTGCGCGTGCTGCGCGAGGCTGGTTTCGTGGAATCCACCGTGGACGCACAGCGCCGCCTCTACCGGCTGAGGCCAGAACCGTTTCAAGAGATGGACGCCTGGCTGGCTCCGTTCCGCCGGTTCTGGTCCGCTCACCTGGATGCTCTCGAACGCCACCTCGACCGCATGGATCAATCGACACCAACGAAAAGCAAAACAACCAGAAGACGAAGCGGCCCAAACCGCCAACGTGACAAAGGAGAAACGAAATGAAAATCAAGGTGACCAGCGTATACGTGGACGACCAGGAGAAGGCTCTGCGCTTCTACACGGAGGTACTGGGCTTTGCCAAGAAGAGTGATTTCAGTAACGGCCCCTATCGCTGGTTGACCGTGGCCTCGCCCGAGGACCCGGACGGCACGGAGCTGCAGCTGGCGCTGAACAACAACCCCGCGGCCAAAGCGTATCAGCAGGCGATTTTTCAACAGGGGCAGCCCGCGGCCATGTTCTTCACCGACGACGTGCAGGCCGATTACGAGCGTATGAAAGGGCGCGGCGCCGAGTTTACCATGCCGCCGACGGACGTGACGGCCTCCAAGATCGCCATGCTGAACGACACCTGCGGCAATCTCATTCAGGTCACCGAGCTGAAGCGCTGGTAGGAGGACGTGAAAATTCTGGGCGACGTGAAAAGCCGTAGGAGCGCTCGCACCTCCACCATTCCATGGTTGATTGCAAGCAGTTCGATGCCTGGTTCAACCCTTCGTATCGGAGTTGAAATTCGATGCAAGTCGGGTGGAAGGAGAACCTGATTTTCTCGTTGAGTGGTCCCTCGAAGATTTGCGGGAGCTGAAACAGAAATTCGCGTCTCTGACCACAGGGCTATCAGAGGCATCCATCGTTAGCAGCAAAGAGATGGCTAGAATGCCGGATCGGAACCTGGCTGGCATCACCAGTGCTCTGTTGCGTCTTCCCGTTCCGTGGGTGTTTGTGCTGACGTACTTGGCCGGCGCTGGTCTGCAAGCTGTCTTCCACCTCGGCGGACTCGCCCGCTACGGCTTCGTTGCCCCAATGGGCTCGGTACTGTTTCTTCTGGGCGCGACACTGGCGGCATGGGGCTGGCTGATCTTTCGTCGTGTGCGAACCACGAGAGTCCCTGGAGAGACGTCGACCAGGCTCGTGACATGGGGTCCTTACCGGTTCACCCGGAATCCCATGTACGTCGGCCTCACTGCGGCGTATCTCGGAGAGGCCGGCATCCTCCACCACATCATTCCCGTTATTTTCCTGCCGCTCACAATTGTGTACTTGAATCGAGTTGTCATCCCTGTCGAAGAGAACCGGCTGCTCGCTGTGTTTGATGCAGACTATGAGAAGTACCGCAAGGAGGTGCGTCGTTGGCTCTGAGTTCTTGGAGTGCGAGGAGGGGAGCAGACAGCAGGCCGATGCCCGCAGCGGGCCGCCGCTTTGGCGGTCTGCGCTTCCTCCCGTCACAAAGCAGGCATAGTGGGTAGCCGCGGTCGGTTCTGATCCGCGCACGTGGATGCACTCGAACGCCACATCGACTGCGCCGATCAATCAACATTAACGAAAAGGAAGACAAGGAGAAGAAGATGACCGATCGCGGGCAATACGCGCCGGGTCCGGCCACCGGGGCGCAGGTACGAAAGGACGGAGAGAAGTGGACGCTCATTCTCGCCAGAGAGCTGCGCCACTCGCCGGAAAAAGTGTGGCAGGCGCTTACCGACCCGGCGCATCTGCGCGAGTGGGCGCCCTTCGAGGTCGATGGGAATCTGGGTACGGTTGGAGCCACGGTGAATCTCACCTGGGTCGGAACGCCGAGGGCTATTGAAACCAGAGTGAAGCGAGCCGACCCTCCCAAGGCGCTTGAGTACGGCGATATCCGGTGGGAACTCGAAGTCTCGTCTGGCGGCACGCGCCTGACGCTGTGGATCAACATCGATCGCCGCTTCATCTCTTGGGGCGCCGCGGGCTGGCACGTCTCATTCGACGTCCTGGAGCGGCTCCTGGCGGGTAACCCGATTGGACGCATCGCCGGCGCCGAGGCCATGAGGTTCGAGGGCTGGCAGCGGCTGAACGCCGAATACGCCCGGCAGTTCGGTATTAAAGAGCCCAACTGGCCGCCTAAGGTGCCTCAAGAGTCGTGAATCGATAGGCGTGGCCGATCCGCATCGGGTCAGAGGAGGTCCCATTGAACTGGAACAAATGGGTTCGGCAGACCCACCGCTGGCTGTCCGTGGCCTTTACGGCGGCCGTCATCGTCAACATCGTCGCCATAGCACTGAAGAAGTACACCAACGGAATCGGCCTTTTGGCGGTGGTCCCCCTCATCTTGCAATTCTTCACCGGTCTGTACTTGTTCGTGCTGCCGTATGCCGTCAAGTGGCGCAGCGGGCAGCGCACCGGGTGAACGGGCGGCCGGCCGCGTCGCCCACACAGGCATTCTTAAAGCCATGGCGAGGACATGCAATACAATGTTGTCGCCACTAGGGTGGCCAGAGTTTCGTCTTCAACAAATGGGGGCAGACCACTGATGAAAAAAACAAAGAAAGAAAGAACTCTCAGGCAACAAAAGCCCGGCCCGCTCGCGAAGAAGTCCGCCCAGAGCATCCAGGGATTTACGGACGAGGAGCGGGCCGCGATGAGGGAGTACGCCCAGGAGCGGAAGGCGGCCGCCCGCCGCGGCCCGAGCGCGAACAAGGCTGACGGGGAAAGCGCCGTGCTCGCGAAGATCGCCGCCATGCCGGCGCCGGATCGCGCCCTGGGCGAGCGGCTCCATGCGATCATCAAGGCCAACGCGCCAGCTCTTCTGCCGAGACTCTGGTACGGGATGCCCGCGTATGCCAAGGACAATGGCAAGATCGTCTGCTTCTTCCAAAGCGCGCAGAGATTCAAGACGAGGTACGCGACGTTCGGCTTCATGCACGAGGCGAACCTCGACGAAGGCGCAATGTGGCCGACTGCCTTCGCGCTGAAGGAGTTGACTGGCGCCGAAGACACCAGGATCGGCGCGCTCGTCAAGAGAGCGGTGAGCTGAGGACCGATCTCGCCGCTGGGTCCGGGAGTCGGTTGAGTAGCCGCAAGAGTTGGGCGAAGCGAGACACCCGAAGATTCGGGGGATCAGTGAACGGTGAGAACCGCGGTGGTGGTGTGGGTGACTCCGCCCCCGTTCACCGTCAGGGTGACGTTGTAGTTGCCCGCCGGCGTACCCGGCTTTACGCCGGCGCCTGTCAGGGAGACCGATTGCGGGCTTCCAGAAGCGTTGTCCGTAACGCTTAGCGACCCCGTCCGCTGCCCGTTCGTGGTCGGCTTAAAGGTGACGCTGATCCGGCAATTTGCTCCCGCGGCCACGCTGGTGCTGCAATTGCTGGTCTGGGCGAAGTCGCCGGTCGTGGCGATGGTACTGATGGTCAGAGCGGCGTTTCCGGTGTTGCTGAGAGTGACCGACTGCGAAGCGCTGGTCGTGCTCACATTTTGAGAGTTGAATGTCAGACTACTGGGTGAAAGCGACACGACGGGCGCCGGCGGCGGCGGGGATGGGCTGCTTCCCCCGCCCCCGCCTCCACAAGCCGCCCAGAGCACAGCGACTAGCGTGATAATCGCCCATCCCGTTGCCAGTCTGGCCAAGCGCCGCCGCGGGGCTGAAGTCCGCGGCCGCAGCCTGAGGGCGGCAAGCATCCCGAGGACCAGCAACCACGCGAGCGGCAGGCCGGGGTGGCCTGGCCAGGGTCCGCTCCACAGGCCGGGGAAGCGAAAGCGGGGCGCTCCTCTCGACTGAGTCGCGGTGGTGGTCACGGTGACGGTCACCGTCGCGGCGGCCGACCCTTTCGGCGTCACCGAGGCCGGCGAGGCCGTGCAGGTTGACTCCGTCAGGCTTGACGGCTCGGCACAGGTTATTTGCAACGTGTCAGTAAAGCCGCTGAGCGGGGTCAGCGTTAAGGTGTAACTGGCGCTTTGCCCGGCCGAAACGGAGGCCGGGGCGGACACGGCAAGGGAGAAATCCTTTCCCGTTCCGGTGAGCGAGACGGTCTGCGTCGCGCTGCCCACGGCGTTGTCGGTGATCGTCAGCGTCGCGCTGCGCGTCCCCGAGCCGGTGGGTTTGAAGGTGACCTGGACCGTGCAGCTCTTACCCGCTGCCACCGGGGCTGTCGTGCTGCAAGTGGAGGCGGACTGGAGGGCGAAGTCGCCGCCATTCGAGCCGCTGATGGCGATGGAGCTGATCGACAGGGAGGCGTTGCCGTTGTTGGTGAGGGTAACGGTGGAGGTCGACGAGGCCATTCCCACGTTCTCGCCTGAAAAAGTCAGCACGGCGACACTCAGACTTGCCGTTCCGCCCAGGCCGGTACCCGTCAAAGTGAAGGTCTGGGTGCTGTCGGCCACGGCATGGTCGTTGTCCGTGATGGTGAGGGTGCCGGTGCGAGAGTTGATGCCCTGCGGCGCGAAAGTCACATTCAGCGTGCAGCTTCCTCCCGCCGCCACGGAGCTCCCACAATTGTTGGTCTGGGCAAAATCGGCGCCATTGGCCCCGGCGATCGCGATGCTGGTGATGGAGAGAGCTGCCGTGCCCGTGTTACTGAGGGTAATGGACTGGGCGGCGCTCGTGGTCCCGACCGCTTGGCTGGCGAAGGCCGGCAAGGTGGCTGGAGAGAGGCTGACGACCGGCTCAGTCCCTGTTCCGGTCAGGCTAATGGACTGCGGGCTATCGGCGGCGTTGTCGGCGACGCTCACCGTTGCGCTAAGACTGCCTTCGGCCGAAGGCGTAAAGGCGATATCCACCGTGCAGGAGCTGGCCGGCATGACCGTGCCGCCGGTATAAGGGCACGAGCCTGAGCTCAGCAGCGAGAAGTCCGTGGCGTTGCTTCCGCCGAGGGTGATGCTGGTGATGGTGAGCTTATACACGGGGTTGGGATTGGTGAGGGTAACACTCTGGCTGGCGCTGGTGGTACCCAGGAGCTGATTGCCGAAGGCGACGCTCGCGGCGCTCAGGTTGGCGGCCGCCCCACAAACCTGCGGCGGCGAGAGTGCCAGAGAATTTGCCGCTGAACCCGCCTGGCCGCTGGAAAAAGGAGAACCCGCTACCGCGGTCAAGACGCCGTTGGCCGCCGCGCTGAAGACGGCAACTTCCGGGGAGATCGAAGCGACGAAGAGAAACGTTCCCGCCGCATTCATGGCCATGCCGGCCGGACAGGTCCCGGTGCCGGTGAGCGGGCATGAGCCGACGTTGGCAGCGAAGGGTGAACCCGCGACCAGCGACAGAGCCCCGCCCGAGGCTGCCGTCAGGGCAGTGACGGTACCCGAGAACTGATTGCTTACGAACAGCGTCTGGCCATTTGGGCTCAGAATACCGCCATTAGACCCGGCGCCCGAACTGAAGCTAAAGGGCGACCCTGAGATCTGCGACAGAGAGCCGTTGGCGGCAATGGCGAAAACGCCCGCCTCGGTCTCCGTCGTATTCGTTTCAAAAGCGAAGAGGGTGTTGGCGCCGCAGTTGACGTCGACGTTGACGGCACTGTTCGGAGCAGTCGAGAAGGGAGAGCCCGGCACAGCCGTGAGGGTGCCGTCGGACCCGATGCTGTACATGGCGATCTGATCGACGGTGGCGTTACCCGTCAGATCGGCCAAGACCACAGCCAGAAACTTGCCGTCGGGGGTCACCTTCAATCCGGTGGCGTTGTACGATATCGAGTAAGGTGAGCCGGCCGCGACCGTCAACGCGCCGTTGGACCCAATGCTGAAGACGGTGATCTGCTTCGCCACCACTTCGACCGCCAACAGGAACTTGTTGTCGGGCGTTACGGCCAACTGCAGATCCTGGGGGCTGCCAGGGGGAGTCGCAGTCGCGAAAGGCGATCCTGGGACCGCCGTAAGGCTGCCGGTTCCGGGATCGATGGAGAAGACGCTGACGTTGCCGCTGCCTCCATTGGCGACGTAGAGAAAATCGTCCAGCGGGCTCGCCAGAATGCGGCTGGCCACGTAGAGGCCGCCACCTGTCCCGGTTCCGCCGGTTGAAACGGGAAACCCCGACAGCAGGGTCAGGGCGCCGTTCGAGCCTACCGAAAAGCCGGAGACCGTGTTGGCGGCAGCCACGTTGTCATTGGTGTAGACAAAGGTGCCCTGCGCCCATAGAGAAGCACAACTTGAGAGCCCGAGCGCCAGCAGAAGCTGCGCCACCGGCCTGGAGAGGTGTTTCATCCGAGTTTCCAGTCTGGTGCAGGGAAGAGAGAGTATACTCTCACAAACCCACTCGCGAAACCACTGTGCTCGTTCCTTCAGGTGACCGCAGCCATGTCCTCGATCTCTTCGCCGACAAAGTGCCGGCTGTTGCCGCGGCTCGCCCGTGAGGCGATTTTGCGAGTTTCGGCCCTTCACGCAGTGCGCTCAAGAAAGTCATTCTCAAGGGGCCGCAGGGATCTAGAGTTGTCCTCATTGCCCGGCCTGGGGTTTGTTTCAGGTTTGCTCTAGGTTTGTTTCCCCTGCTCGACAATCGGCTCACTGATTCTAAATAGCTTACGATATCCTTCATCCCGAGAGTTTAGGTTTGTTTAGGTTTGTTTTAGGTTTGTTTTTGCGTATTTTTGTTGATTCTAAACAACTTCTCGGGTTTGTTTTTCATTTGAATGGGGGGGTACCCCTGAAAGGCGATTCCGGCACCACCACCCCGCCGCGCCGCTCGTCGCGCTTCGCTTGCGAGCTGCCCCACGGTTGGCCCTTTAAATCCTCCGGCCCTGCCTGTGCCCCCGCAGCCCATCCGGAATATCTCCTTAGCCATCAAGCCGACACGCTCTTGACGTTAATAACTCATGATCATAGATCAGGGCGAGGGGTCCTGTCAAGAGCACGCACCTTCCGGTCGTGGTGCAACGATGCCATGACCGACCTGCCGGCACCTCAGTTTCCGGACGCTTTCGCCCGGTTGACCGCCGCTCCTCCTTGATTGCCCTGTCAGGGGCATCGTAAGATGAACCCACAGCCCGGACAGTGATCGGAAGTTTTGCGATGTGCAGATATCGGATGAAGGCTGGGTTTTGCGCCTTGGCCCTTGGGGCGCTCATCGCCGCGCCGGCTTGGAGTGGACCTCCGCAGGCAAGGGACGCGGCCGCAGCGGAATCCCAATCGGCCTCTCCGGCGGGCTCCAAGGCGGCCCCTCCAGCCAGGGCTGCGGGACGGCCGGACGCCAAGCCGCTCAGCGCCCGCCAGATTCAGGGACTGGTGGCCGGCGGGGTCGACAGCCGCCGTGTGGCCCTGCTGGTGGATGCGCGCGGGATCGACTTTACTCCCACGGCCGATTTTCTGAAGGATCTGAAGGCGAAAGGCGTCGACGACGCGCTGATCCAGGCCTTGATGAGAGCCAAGCCGGCCGCACCCACCCCGGCGGTGTCGGCCGGTGCCCCCGCCCATCCGGGCGCACCTTCACCCGCTGGCGGCGCCTCACCCGGTGCTGCGGCCGCCCCCGATCTGAGCCACACGGGCCCAGCGACGGTTGCCTCAGCTCCCGCTGCGCCCACGCCTGGCGAGAAGCTGGAGCAGGAGCTTGCCCGCGCGGCCGAGTTGCAGCAGCGGCAGTCATGGCCTGAAGCCGAGGCGGCCTACCGGTCGGCGCTGAAGCTGGACCCGGCCAGCAGTGCCGCTCATCTCGGTCTGGCTCGCGCCCTAAGCCACGCCCAGGATTGGGCCGGGGCGATGGTGGAGTATCGCGCCACCCTGCGGGTGGATCCCAATAGTGTCGAGGCTCAAAGGGGGCTCGGCCAGGCCTGCGTCGAAAGGCACGACTGGGACGGCGCCATCGACGCCTTCCGCGCGGCTTTGCAGAAAGAGCCGGACGATGCTGAACTCCGCTTGAGACTCGCAGACGCGCTGTACGCCAAGGGGAATCTCCAGGGAGCCATCGACGCTTACCGCGCTGCCGCCCATCTCAAGCCGGACGACGTCCGGATTCAGAAGAGCCTGGGGATTGCCTTGTACGCTGCCAATGACCTCGATGGCGCCGTGGCCGCGGATCGCGAAGCACTGCGCCTCAACCCGAACGACGCCGACGTGCACAAGAATCTGGGTGACGCGCTGCTGGGCAAGGGGGATCGCAGGGGCGCCTTGCAGGAATACCATCGGGCTTTCGAACTCGCCCCCGACGACTCTACCCTGGGGACCAGTTACGCGGCCCTTCTCAAGAAGCTGGGCTCGCCCTAGTCTGCCCGCTTGCCTGCGCCCGCCGCAGAGGATCGGCGGCCGATGGGTCAGAGTCGGTCGTTCAGGATACCGAAAGCATGAAGCGCCTCCCTCGCATCGCCATCGTGGGCCGTCCGAACGTGGGTAAATCCACGCTGTTCAACCGCATCGTGGGCCGCCGCCGGGCCCTGGTGAGCGCTGAGCCCGGCATGACGCGCGATCGCCTCTACGGGCGGGCCCAGTGGTTGGGCAGGGAATTCGAGGTCGTCGACACCGGCGGTCTGATGGACGCCACTCTGGAACCGCCGGCGGAGAGACGAGGCGCCAGCGAGATCGCGGCCGGTATTCTGCGGCAGACCCGGGCCGCCATCAGCGAGGCCGATCACGTCATCCTGGTGGTGGACTCGCGGCAGGGCCTGTTGCCGCTCGATCAGGAGCTCGCCCGCGGCTTGCGGATGACCGGCAAACCGTTGAGCCTGGCCGTGAACAAGGCAGAGTCCGTCCATCAGGAGATGGTGGCCTCGGAATTTCACCGGCTCGGCATCGCGGACACCTTTGTGATCTCCGCCGAGCACGGCCGCGGCGTTGACGACCTTCTAGAGCACGTCACTGCGAGTTTTCCAGCGCCGTCGCCCGCCGCGGATGCATCCGGCGATTTGGCGCTGCCGGGGGGCGACGCCGGGGCTCCCATCCAGGTGGCCATCATCGGCCGGCCTAACGTGGGCAAGTCCACCCTGCTCAACCGGCTGCTTAGCGAGGAACGCAGCATCGTGACGCCCACCCCCGGAACCACCCGCGATGCTATCGACGCTGACCTCGAGTATCGCGGTCATCGCCTGCGGCTCATTGACACCGCCGGGATCCGCCGCAAAGGCAAGACCCGCCTGCTGGAGGAGAAGCTGAGCGTGATCCAGGCCCGCAAGCACCTGGAGCGCTCCGACGTGGCCCTGCTGCTGATCGATGCCGTCGAGGGCGTCACGGCGGCCGACGCGCATATCGGCGGCTACGCCTACGAGAGCCACCGCTCCGTGATCATTGTGGTGAACAAGTGGGACGCGGTTCCCCATCACCCGGCGGCGGTCAAGGATTTCACCGAGAGGGTGCGCCGGTCCATGAGGTATCTCGACTTTGCCCCGCTGATCTTCGTCTCGGCGCTCAAGGGACAACGGCTGGGCAAACTGCTTGATGCCATCGTGGAGGTGGCGGCCGCCCGGCGCTACCGGATTCCCACGGCCGAAATGAACCGCTTCGCGGAGAAGCTCGACTTTGAACGTGCTCCCAGTCCGGGCGGGAAGCCCCTACGCCTTTACTACCTCACCCAGGCCGGCGTGGCTCCGCCCACCCTGGTGGCCTTCGTCAATCGCGCCGGCGCGCCTCACTTCTCGGTGGAGCGCTTTCTCAAGAACCGCGTCCGCGAGCGCTTTCCGTTTGTCGGAACGCCGCTCGTCATCGAATGGCGGCGCAGCCGATGACAGCGGACCCTTGATAAGCTACTGCGGGGCTCCGGGGTCCATGAAAAGCTGCGGGGGATAGGTCTCGTTGTAGGTGGCGGTGTCGCGATACACCTCGCTGATCCGCCGGTCGTTCAACGAGCGCGTGATCCGCTTGGGCGTTGCGATGCCTTGATAGGTCTGATAGTCGGAGTAGATGTCGGTGTACTCGTTCCAGTCGTTGATGGTGGGATTCCACTTGCGGTACCAGATCTGGACCGGCAGGCCGTTTTGCTTGTTAACGTAAAGCTTGACCTGGGTCTGCTGTGCGTCCACGACATCCAGAATGTCGACGTTGACGTTGTTCATGAAATCGACCCCGGCCGTTTGCACCAGCACACCCGGCTCGTGAACCCGCAGGCGCAGGAGATTCTCAAGGCTGTAACGGTTGGCGAATCGCCACTGCCGGATCTCGGACGAGTCCAGATGGACCAGTCCCATGCGGTCAATCTCCCATCCCTGGTCGCCGTTATTGATCACGGTAATCGGCTTGCCCTTCTTGCCCATGCCGTAGGAGAGCCGCCGTTTGTCGGGATATTGCACCTCGCTGTCAAAGAAGACGAGGCCGCTGGCCGCGCCTTCGTCGATGCTGAACAGGCGCCCGTGGGTGGTCAGCGTCCTGGCGTTGAGGAATGCCGGACCGCCGAGCGCCTGCACCGTGTGGTCGAGAATCTGTTGAGCCTTAGGCTCAATGCGAATCGGCAAGGTGGGAGCGGGAGAAATGGCGACCGTGACTCCGCCCGACGGCGCCGGTGCGGCCGATGTCTGACCGCTTGAGCTCTCCGGCGCCTGGTCCTGTCCGCTCGCCGGAAAGACCATCGCAAGGGCGGAGATCAATGCCACGCCAGCGATCAGAGTACGCTGCTTCGACCTGAGGAACCCAACCATTGCACCTTTCACCCGCATAAAACATTGCCGCCGTTGACGTTCACAATTTCCCCTGTGATGTAGGATGCCATTTCCGAGGCCAGGAAGAGGATCGGCATGGCGACTTCCTCCGCCTGGGCCACGCGCCGCAGCGGGATACCCCGGTTGATCTTGCGCGCTTCCGAAGGCTGGGCCAGCACCGGCCGCGCCATATCCGTGTCCACCCAGCCCGGCGCCACGCAATTCACCCGGATATGATGCGGAGCCAGCTCGGTCGCCAGCCCCTTGACCAGGCTGATCAGGCCGCCCTTCGAGGCTCCGTAGTGTGTGTGGAAGGTCTCGCCGCGCTGTCCGGCGGTCGAGGAGACGACGATGATACAGCCGCTCTGGCGCGCGATCATGTGCGGCACCGCGTGCCGGATCACGGTGTACACGCCCTTGAGATTGACGGCCATCATCGTGTCCCACTCTCTCTCGCTCATCTTCTCGATGGGAGACCGTTCCGCCGGCCAGATGCCGGCATTCGCCACCAGGATATCGATCCGGCCGAAGCGCGCGATGGCGGTCCCGATCAGCTTGCGGGCGCCGCTCATCTTCGAGACGTCGGAACGGACCGCGACGACGCGTTCGCTCGCACCCGGCGAGCTGCGGATGACCTCGGCGGCGGCCCCCGACGCGCGCCGGTACCCGAAAACCACGCTGGCCCCGCACTCCGCCAAGAGCTTGACGCTGGCGGCGCCGATGCCGCGCGACCCTCCGCTAATGACGGCGACCTGATCATCGAGGCGAATGTCCAAGCCAGTCTCCTCTCTTGTTGTCCCGCGCGCCTTCTCCACCCTGCGCGATTTCCGCGCGTGAGCGCGGGTTCGCCAGGACCGCTGGCCGCGAGCCAGGTTTGAGCCGTTTCAGGCCGCCGGCACAAAGCGGGAAAGAATCGCCTGGCGCACGCGATTCGAAAGCCGCTCAACGTCCTCGCGCCCCAGGCCCGCGGTCGGAATCGGCGGGTGCACGATCATCTCCGTCTTTCCAGGCCGCACATGCAAGGTGTCCGGCTCGTGCACATGGCGTGTGCCGTTCAGCGTAATGGGGATGATGGGGACGCCAGCCTGAACGGCCAGGAAGAAACTCCCGGTCTTGAAAGGCAGGACTTCGCCACCAAGGCGGCTGCGGTGGCCTTCGGGAAACAGGACCACGGAGGTTCCCTCCCGAATCCGCCGGGCCGCCTCCTCGAAGCTGCGCCGCGCCTCGCGCGGGCGCTGGCGCTCCACCGCGATATGTCCGGCCCGGCGCAGGAACCAGCCGAGAAAGGGCAGCTCGAAAAGTTCGCGCTTGGCCACGAAGCGGAAGGAGACCGGCAGGCTGGCGAGCAGAATCGGAATATCCATGGCGCTGGGATGATTGACGCAGAAGATCACCGTGGGCAGCGCCTTCAGGTTTTGCAGGCCTTCCACCCGCACCCGGATGAAACTGGTCTTCAGGATCAGCCAGCCCCAGAGGCGCGCGCAACCGTGCTGCCAGCGGCCCTGGCGGTCAAAGAGGGAACCGAGCAGCGCCACGAGGGAGAGCACCGCGGTGTAGAGATAGATCAGGATGTCCGTAAAGAGCAACGCGCGCAGGTAGCTGAGCCAGTAACGAAAGCCGCGCGACCGGGGCCGCGGGGCCTCCGGCCCCAGGGGCTTCGGCTCGGCTTGTGAGCTGTAGGCCTCCACTTCTAGCCTAGGTTCTGCCCTGGGCCGCGTCCCGGTCACCGCTCACCTCGGGCGCCCGGAGCCGAGCGCCTGCTTGAGGGCGCCGACCAGGAACAGCGACCCGGCGGCCAGCACTACGCCCCCCGCGGGCGTGGCGCGCCGGGCGGCCTCCAGGGCCTGTGCCGGGTCGGGCTCCAGGTGCAGAATCGCGCGCGCCGCGCCCTGGGCCGCGCGAACGCGCGCCAGGATCTCCGCCGGAGCGGCCGCCCGGGCCTGGGCGGTGCGAGTGATATAAACCTGCGACGCCAGCGGAAAGAGCAAGCCGGCGATCTCCTCGATCGCCTTGTCTCGCATGGAAGCGTAGACCAGCGCCAGCGGCCTCGCCGGCAGCTCCGTCTGCACGAATTCCGCCAGGGCGCGGGCCGCCGCCGGGTTGTGGGCGCCGTCGAGCAGCGTCAAGGGTTGCCGGGCGACCACCTCAATGCGTCCGGGCCATTGCGCGCGCGCGATCCCCTCGCTCACGGCGGAGGGCGGAATCTTCCAACCGCGCTGCGAGAGCTTCCAGGCGGCCGCCGCCGCCGCCGAAGCATTCTCAACCTGGAACCTGCCCGGCAAGGGCGGCTTCAAGTTCGAGAAGCGCGTGCCGTTCAAGGCCAAGTCAAATCCGTAACGGCCGCCATCCGCCCGCAGGTTGGCCAGGCGCGCGAAGCCCGGGATTTCGATCAGCTCCGCTCCCAGCTCCTGCGACCGGCGTTCGACCACGGCGGCAGCCTCAGGATGCGCGCAACCCGAAACGACGGGCTTACCGGGCCGGATCACCCCCGCTTTCTCGCCTGCGATGGCGGCATGGGTCCCGCCCAGGTATTCGGTGTGATCGAGATCCACGTTGGTGATCACGGAGACCTCGGGCTCGACCACGTTGGTAGCATCCAGGCGGCCGCCCATCCCCACTTCCAGCACGACAAAATCGATCGGGCGGCGGGCGAAATGGACGAAGGCGGTGGCGGTCAGGAATTCGAAGAAGCTCAGACGCTGCGGCAGCCGGCCGCGATCCAACAGGCCCGAGGCCGCGCGCTCCACCTCGCTGAATGCGAGCGCGAACTCTTCGTCGCTGATTTCGTGGCCGTCGACGCGAATGCGTTCATTCACCCGCACCAGATGGGGCGAAGTGTAGAGACCGGTGCGGTATCCGGCGCAGGTGAGGATGCTCGCCAGCATGGCCGACGTCGACCCCTTGCCGTTGGTGCCGGCCACGATGGCGCTCGGGCGCGCCCTCTCTGGATGGCCCAGGGCCTCCAGGATCGCCCGCATGTTGGCGAGGTCGAATTTCACCCCCCGCAGTTCCTGGCCCAGGGCCGCAAGGTAGGCGAGACTTTCAGAATAGTTCATGGCAACGGCTGGGTCAGGGTATCGACGGCTGAGAAGGCGGCATTTTCTCCTGCGGGCTTGCCAGCAGCCCCAGCACCCGCGCCAGATAACCCTTAAGCTCCTTGCGCGGCACGACCGCGTCCAGCATGCCGTGGGCGAGCAGAAACTCCGAGCGCTGAAAGCCGTCCGGCAGCTTCTCGTGAATAGTCTGTTCGATCACCCGCGGCCCGGCGAATCCGATCAGAGCCCCGGGCTCAGCGATGTTCAAATCGCCCAGCATGGCGTAGCTGGCGGTGACGCCGCCCGTGGTGGGATCGGTCAGCACCGAGATGAAGGGCTGCCCGGATTCCTCGAGCCGCGCCAGGGCGGCGCTGATCTTGGCCAGTTGCATCAGGCTGATGGCGCCCTCCATCATCCGCGCTCCGCCCGAGCAGGCGACGATGACCACGGGCAGCTTCTGCGCAATCGCGCGGTCAATGGCGCGGGTGATTTTCTCGCCGACCGCCGCGCCCATGCTCCCGCCGATGAAGCGGAATTCCATAGCGCAGATGATTACCGCCCGGCCCTCAACCTGGCCCTCGCCGGTCAGCAAGGCGTCCATCATTCCCGTTTGCGCCTGCGCCTGCTTGAGTCGCTCGCGGTAGGGTTTGGTGTCGGTGAATCCGAGCGGATCGGACGAAGCCAGGGAGGCGTCATGCTCGGTGTAATGACCGCCGTCAAAGAACATGGCGAGCCGTTCGCGCGCTCCCATCTTGAAGTGGTAATCGCACTTGGGACAGCAGAGCAGATTGCCTTCAAGATCTCTCTTCCACATGATCTGCTTGCAGCCCTCGCACTTCACCCACAGACCTTCGGTCTGCACGCGTTTCTCGCGCGGCGCCTGCAGCGGGGGTTTGTCTTTGCGAAACCAAGCCATGGTTAGACGTCCGAATCCTGTTCTTCAGCGCTCGCTTTCAATATTCGATCCCCCGTTGGGCCACAATTCCGCGCTGATAAGGGTGCTTGACCTCGCGCATCTCCGTGACCAGGTCGGCGAACTCCACGATCGACGGATGCGCGCTCCGGCCCGTGAGCACCACGTGGACCATCTCAGGCTTCTGCCGCAGCGTCTCGAGGACCTTTTCGGGGCTCAGCATGCGATACCCGACGGCGTAGTTGACCTCGTCCAGGATCACGAGGTCGAACTCGCCGCCCAGGATCGCCCGGCTGGCGAAGGTCCAGGCTTCCTCCACGAGCCGGACGTCTTCCGGGTCAGGCTTCTCGGCCCCGACTTTGACGAAGCCCCGGCCCATGGGCAGAATCTTGAACCGGTCATCGCCGAGGGCTGTGTTCAGCGTTTGGGCCGCGTCGAGTTCGCCGTAGTGCCACGAACCCTTGATGAATTGGACCATCAGGACCCGCAAGCCCTGGCCGACGGCCCGGAAGCCGAGCCCCAGAGCCGCGGTCGTCTTTCCTTTTCCCGGCCCGGTATGGACCATCACCAGGCCCTTTCGGGTTTCAGGCAAACTGTCTCCGTCGAGCTTCGGCGCTAAGGATTTGATTCATCAGCGGCATCAGAAGCATCCGACCTGGTTCACGATCCCCTTCATCCGCCGCACGTCGATGATAAATCATTTGTGTTCAATAGTATGCTGAGTATGGGCGCGGAGACAGCGATTTCCTGGTTTGCCGAACCTCCGGGACCGGCTTCGCCCCTCTCTCTGGCCTAAGGGATCCTCTATCAATGACATGCTGGGTCTTACCCGCAAGTCATTCTTTCAAAAGGATGCTGGGACTCCCCTGATTCGTTCGCCGATATCTTCAAATCGTCATCCCAGGAGGCATTGTTTGATCGAAGGCGGATCATCGGTTTCCATTCATTCCCTACGCGCCCTCGGCTGGTACCGGCACCCGCGCCGCCTTCTTCCAGAGGCGCTCCAGGTCGTAGAACTCACGTGCCCGCTCCAAAAAGATGTGGACCACGAAGTCGAGGTAATCGAGCAGGATCCATTCAGCCTGGGCATAACCTTCCACATGGCTGGGTTTTGATCCCTTCTTCTCCAGTTCCTCGACAATGGCGTCGCAGATCGCCTGGGTGTGTCGAGTGGACGTGCCCGCGCAGATCAGGAAGAAGTCTGTAAAGGAAGAAATTCCCTTAAGGTCGAGCACTTTCACATCCAGCGCCTTACGCCCTTGGGCGGCCTGAACCGCCTCCGTTAGACGACCTGTCATTTGCCTCCCCGCCCCGCCCGGCGCCCGGCTCGCACGGAGCGATAAAGCCCCTCCTTCCTGATATATTCTTCCACAAGCGGCGGCACCAATCCAGCAAGAGACCGGCCCGAGGCGGCGGCGCGCCGGATGTCGCGCGAGGCAATGGCCGCCCGCACCCCGCTCAGAACGTGAACGACGGCCCCGTCCGGCAGCACCAGGTCCGATCCTGCTTTCGCCAGCGCTGCGCCAGCGCGCCCATTCTTCAGGCTGGCCAGGAGCTCCCGGCTGCCAAAGCCGGGCCGCGAGGCCACGATAAAATCCGCCAGCCTGCACAAGCGCCCGTAGTCCTTCCAGTTCGGCAGATCGAGAAAGCTATCGACACCGAGGATGAAATAGAGCCGGTCGCCGGGTCCGAGCAGGCGCCGCGCCGCCAAGGCGGTGTCGACCGAGTAATTCGGCCGCCCGTCGGGCCTGGGAGCTTCAAAGATCGACGGCACGAAGGCTGGCTCGCCCCTGGAAGCCAGCGCTACCATGGCGAAGCGGTGCGGGTACGGGGCCAGATCGTCGCCCGGCTTGTGCGGCGGCACCCCGCAGGGAACGAAGAGGACGCGGCCGAGCTTCAAGCGGCGGACGGCCGCGCGCGCTGCCCGCAGGTGGCCGCTGTGGATGGGATCGAAAGTGCCGCCAAAAAGCGCTATGTTCACGATGAATCGCCGCAGCCCCGCAGCTTCGCCTCGGAGCTCTGGTTAGCTCGTCCTCCCCAGAGGGGCGAGGGCGGAGTCCCGATCAGCGTCGCGGGACGAGTCTGCCGCCTGAGCCCGGGGGATCTCTTCCAGCCGCGCCCAGATGGCCCGCTTCAATTCTTCGAGCCCCTTGCCGGTGACGCCGGAGATCTCATGGAGCGCCTCGCCTCGATCGCGCGCGAACCGCCGCAGGCTCTGGAGCCGCTCGCCCTCCCCGGAGGCGTCCACCCGCGAGGCGGCGAGCAGCATGGGCTTGGCCGCCACTGCGGGGCTGAAGCTGGCCAACTCCGTCAGAATCACCCGGTAATCTTCGGTCGGATCCCGGTCCGTACTCTCAGCAACATCGATCAGATGAACCAGGAGCCGGGTGCGCTCAATGTGCTTGAGAAAGCGGATGCCGAGGCCGCGCCCTTCGTGGGCGCCCTCGATGAGGCCGGGAATATCGGCCATCACGAAGGACCGCTCCAGATCGAGGGCGACCACGCCCAGGTGCGGTTCGAGAGTGGTGAACGGGTAGTCGGCGATGCGGGGCCGGGCGGCGCTCAAGCGCGAGATCAGGGTGGACTTTCCGACGTTGGGATAACCCACCAGACCGACGTCGGCCAGAAGCTTCAGCTCGAGGCGCAAGGCCCGGCGCTCTCCGGGGCGTCCGGGATCAGCGCGACGCGGCGCCTGATGGGTGGCGGTAGCAAAGCGGGCGTTGCCGCGCCCACCGCGTCCTCCCCGGGCCGTCAGGAATCGTTCGCCGGGGGCATCAAAGTCGAAGACCTTTTCGCCACTGACCGGGTCGTAGGCCACGGTGCCCGCCGGCACCGCGATCACCAAGTCCGCACCCTCCCGGCCGTGGCGGTTCGAGCCTTCTCCGTGGCGGCCGCGCTCGGCCGAGAACTCGCGCTTGTAGCGGAACGCAAGCAGGGTGTTCACGTGCGGATTGCTCTCCAGGTAGACACTGCCGCCGTTGCCGCCGTCTCCCCCGCTGGGCCCGCCCCGCGGCACGAACTTCTCGCGCCGGAAGGCCACGCAGCCGTTGCCGCCATCGCCGCCCGCCACCTGAATCAGTGCCTCGTCAATGAACATAAACGAACCAAAGAGCGGTCATGTGCCGCCTCCTCCCCGTCCCCGCAGCCCGGCTCGACTGTATCAATTGGATTCAACCCTATCAAGCGCGGTTTGGGCGGCCACCAGATCGGGATTGTCCTTGAGCGCCGCCTCAAACTCCTGCCTGGCTTCTGGTTTCCGGCCCAAGGTTTCGAGCGCGAGGCCGAGACTATAGTGCGCGGCGGCTGACTGGGGCTCGGTGGCGAGGGCGGCGCGAAAGTCCTGAACGGCCTCTTCGAATCTCCTCTGGCCGGCGGCGATCATGCCCAGACGGTATTCGGCTGTGAAGTCGCCGGGCGCGACGGCCAGCAAGTGTCGAAACTCAGTTTCGGCGCGGCCCTCCTGCCCCATCTCCAGCCAGAGGCCCCCAAGCAATTCCCCGGCCTCGATGTTCTGAGGGTCAGCGGCCAGCGTGGCCTGAAGTTGAGTGGCCGCCTCATCGTTCCGATGCAGCGCCATGTCACAGCGGGCCAGCTCAAAAAGGGCCGGAATATTGGCCGGGTCCCCCTGTACGATCGCGGCAAAACCGGTCGCCGCCTCGCCGGCGCTGCCGGTCTGAGCCTGATGCTCCGCCTGCAGGTATTGGAGGTACTCCTGGAGATGATCCTTGGGGTCCTCGCCCGCCGCGCCGGCCGGCGTCAAAGGGCTCACCGCCAGGTAGCCGAGCGATCGGAGGTTTTCAACGACTTCAGGGCTCGTCGGGCTGATCGCGGTCCCAGCATGTCCTGGTTGCGACGCTCGAAACGCCTCCAGGCGCTCGCCATAAGCAAGCGCCAGCGACCGCCTGCTTTCGTAGAGATTGCGTACTTCCCCGGGATCTTCGGAGACTTTGTAGAACTCAGGGTGCGGCGCCTCGATATATTGGTAATCGCCTACTCGCAGGCTGCCGAGTGTCGCCCAGCCGAATTTGTCGTGCGCGTAGCGGCTTTCGCTGTAGACCGCGCGGCCGGGTGTTGGGGCGGAATCGAGCAGCGGGATCAGGCTGTGGCCCGCAAACGAGGCCGGGGCTGGAATCCCGAGCGCCTGCAGCACCGTGGGCGCCACGTCGATCAGGCTCGCCGGCGATTCAACGCGTTCAGGGTGGCCGGGTGCCGGGCCGGAATGTCCAGACGCGCCCTCAGCGGCGCGACCCCTTTCGGGCCAGTGAATGATCAACGGGACGTGGAGCGTGCTCTGATAGATGAAGTACCCGTGCGTGTGTTCGCCGTGATCGCCCAGGCTCTCGCCGTGGTCGGAGAGGAGCACCACCAGGCTTCGCTGATAGATTCCCGTCTCCCGCAGAAACTGCAGGAAGCCCCCCAGGACATCGTCGACGTAGGCCAGCTCCGCGTCGTATTCACTCCTGTGGGCCTTCTGCTCGTACCTGGCGGGCAGATCGTATGGCAAGTGCAGGTCGAACAGGTGCACGAACACGAAGAACGGCCGGTCCGCATTGGTCTTGAGCCAGGCGTGGGCGCTCGTCGTCACCTCTGCTGCCGGTCGCTTCAGGTCCAGCGCGCCCCGGATCACCCGCGAGTCAAAGGGACTGTCGTAGACCTCGAACCCCTGGTCCAGCCCGAAGCGCCGTGCGAGAAAGTATCCTCCGATGAAAGCCGCCGTCCGGTAGCCGTGCCGCTTGAGCAGCGTCGCCAGGGTGTTCGTTCCGGGCGCAAGTACCTGACCGTTCTCTTCAATGCCGTTCACGAACGGGTAGCTGGACGTCAACAACGAAACGTGCGAGGGAAGGGTGATGGGGACCTGGGAGCTGATCTGCTCAAAGACCGTGCCGCCCCGGGCGAGGGAGTCAAGGTTGGGGGTCGACAGCGAGCGGTAGCCGTAGCAGCTCAAGTGATCGGCTCGCAGCGTATCGACCGAGATGAGAATGACCGGGGTCGGCCTGCCGGCCGCCGGCAGGGAAGCGGCTCTCGGCAGCAGAGCGAGGACGAGCCAGAGGGTCACGAGAAGCGCGCGTCCGAGACCCGTTGGCGTGGGAATGGTTGGGCGAGGCATGGACGGTCTTGCGAAGAGCGCAGTCGACTTGCTCAGTCTCTTCCGGGTCAGGGGAAAACACGAAGGGCGGCGGACAAGGAACCGACCTCGCGCCGCCGCCCAATCTTTAACTCGTCGCGGGCACCAGAATGTGAACGAATCGACCTTGCCGACCCTTGTCCTCAAACTGGACCACGCCCGGCACCTTGGCATAGAGCGTGTCGTCTTTGCCCCGGCCGACGTTGTTTCCCGGCTTCAGCGGGGTTCCCCGCTGGCGGACCAGGATTGATCCGCCGGAGACGGTCTGGCCGGCGAAGCGCTTCACGCCCAGCCGCTGTGAGTTTGAATCGCGTCCATTGCGCGAACTGCCGAGTCCCTTCTTATGAGCCATAAGTCCTGCCTTGAAATCGAAACTTAGTCGAGGGTCAAGGAAACGCCGAGTTTGACCTAGGCGGTCACGATGTCACTGATCAGCACTTCGCTATAACCCTGCCGGTGCCCCGTGGTGCGCCGGTACTGCTTGCTGGCCTTGAACTTGAACACCCGAACCTTGGGGGCGCGGGCGTTGCGCAACACCTTGCCTGTTACCTTGGCGTTGGGAACGAGGGGCGAACCGACGGTCAGTTTCTCCTTGCGCACCGCCAGCACATGGTTGAACTCGACCCCGGCTCCAGGCTCGGCAGGAAGCTGCTCGACTCGCACCACCGTGCCGGGCGAAACCTTGTATTCCTTGCCGCCTGTCCGAAAGATCGCATACATAACCCGAAGTTCTCCTGTCAGCGGAAAGCCTTATTATACAGAGCATCGGCCCGGAGCGTCAACGTTCGGTGGCCCGCCGGGTGCGGTGCTGCCCGGAAAAGCCGGCCGGTTTGACTCCAGACGCGGTTGGACGGCTTCCGAGTATAAGCCCCCATACATCAATAAGTTGACGGGATAAACCTAATAAGTAATCTGTTATCAATAGGTTGACGGGATAGGCGGCTGCCTTCCGCAGGCTTTTGTTGATTCTAAAGGACCTCTTGGCTTCGACCGTGGGGTACCCCCCCACTGAAACGTGACCGGACTTTCGTTCGTTCGTCGAGCGGCAGGTGGCCGCAAGGCGCGCCGGAGTCATCGGGATTTGCCGCCAGGACATGCGATCACCCGTTTGCTCCGACTGTATGCCGCCGGGGTGCGATTGACAAGTCACTGATGTTATGTTTCAGGGCCAGTTACTGCTGGTTGGTGCTGGGTGGCGATTACATCGCTTGTTGATGCAGGCGCTAGACGCGCTACCTTGCTGAGTCCGCTACATCACAACGCGATGGATGCGCCACCCGAACAGTGTCATGTGGCCCAAGTCCCGAACCGCCCAGGCCCGCCGATGGCCTCGACGAGCCAACATGATTGTCGCTCAGGCGGGTTCAGCCATGAGGCCGCGGAGGTAATTCGCCGATTCTCGAATCTCCTCGAGCCCGTTCAGACCGTCTTCAATCGATATCCAGCCGTCGAATCCCGCCTCCCGCAGCAGGCTGAAGATCCGCGGGTAGTCGTTGAGTCCGCGCCCGGTGACGCCATGGACCAGGATCGAGGCGTAGCCCGGCCCCTCTTCCACCTTGGCCAGGTCGTCGAGGGTGTAGCCCGGCTTCAAGAAGCGATCGCTGGCGTGCATTGTGACCACCCGGTGCTTCACTTGCTCGAGGAGCCGGATGGGATCTTCGCCCGCCACGACCGCATTTGAAGGGTCGAACTGCACGCCGAACCACGGTGACCGGATCCGATCCACAATCTCCAGGAAGATATCGCTCTTCTGGGCGAACTCCGGATATTGCCAGTAGCCGTCCTTGTAGTGATTCTCCAGAGCCAGCACAACGCCTTGCGACTCGGCGTAGGGCAGGAGCTCCTCGATCGCCTCGACCACGTGCCCGATGCCTGCCTGGCGCGCGAGGCCCGGCCTGCGCTGCCCGGAAAGGACGCGGCAGTAGCGGCCGCCGAGCCGGGCGGTGACGTCGATCATTTTCCGCTCGCGCTCGATCTCCTCGCGCCGGACCACCGGGTCCGGGTGGGTGAAATCCGGCGAGCAACACATCATCGGCATAGCGAAATCGTGCCGATTCAAAGCCGCGCGCACCTGTCCGAGATAGTCGCTCTCGAAGCTCGTCAGGAAGCCCGAGTACATTTCGAGACCGTCCACGCCCAGGCTGGCTGCCATGTCGATCCAGTCCATGAGGCTCATGGTATGGTCGACGCAGATCGCGTCCATAAAGCACTTGGGAAAAGCCGCCAGTTTCATAGAGCCTCCCTTTAGGGGTTGGACCGGGACTCAAGGCTTGACGATGAGGAAATTGCCGAGCACCAGCGCATCGATGCCGGAGCAGTAGAAGCTGCGAATCGCGTCGCGGGCGTCACAGACCAAGGGCTCACCAAAGAGGTTAAATGAGGTATTCAGCAGCACCGGGGCCGGCGATCGCTCGCCGAATTTCTTCAGCAGACTCCAGAAGCGAGGATTCACCTGCCGCTCCACGGTGTGCACGCGAGCCGCGCCCTTGTTGAAGGCGAAACGCTCGATCTCCTTGGGCGCTCCTTCCCGCAGGCTCCCGATCGAGGACATGAAGCGGCAGTTGGACGTGCAGTCGAAGAGGGCCGGGGCGTCCTCGGCGGGAACGGACAGGCCGAAGGGGTGAAAATCTTCGCGATGCTTGACGTACCGATTCAGATTCTCCGTGACGTAAGGGGAGAACGGGGAGGCCACAATGCTGCGATTGCCCAGCGCCCGATGTCCGAACTCGAGCCGCCCTTGGCACCACGCGACAATCTTGTCCTCGTGCAGCAGCCGGACGGTCTCGTCGACCAGGTGCCTCTCGCTCGGCAAGTAGCGGTAAATCGTCTTGCAGTTGTCGAGCACGGCCTTGATCTGCGTGTCATCGAGGCGGGGTCCCAGGTAAAGATGCGCCATCTCCCGACGCCGCAGATCCGGCTTGAGGCGGCGTTGCCCCAAGTAGGCGGCGCCGAGCGCCGAACCAGGGTTGCCGGCGACCGGCTGCACCAGAACCCGCTTGAATCCGGTGTTCTTCTCCAGAGCGCGCGCTAGCAGGACGTTGAGGAAGACCCCGCCCGCCACGGCCAGGTTCTCGGTCCCGGTCTTCTGCCGCCAGGCCTCGGCAATCCTGACAACTGTCTCTTCCAGGAACTCCTGCGCGCTGCGGGCGATATTGGCCCGATGATCCCGAAGCCGTCCTTTGCCGTGGCCGGCTCCTTCCAGGCCCAGTTCATGCACGATCGGTGCGCTGAAGGTGGTGGGGCCGGGGCCGCTCGAAACGTGTTGCAGCTTCAGCGCCGGCAGCCCGTCAGGGTTGGGCGAAAAGAGCTTGTGGAAGACCGGCAGAAATTCGGGTGAGCCCTCCTTACTCATCCACTGCACTTTGTGTTCGTCCCGTCCCGGCCGGAATCCCAGAAGTTCCGTCACTCGCGAGTAGAACCAGCCGAGGGAGTTCGGGAAGCGCATGGGCCTGGCCGGTTTCAGGCAAGTTCCCTCGCCGACCGCAATCAGGCCTGACCACATGTCGCCGCATTGGTCGAGGGTGAGGACGAGGGCCCGATCGAAGTCGCTAGGGAAAAAGGCGCTGGCCGCGTGGCAGAGGTGATGTTCAAAATTGACCACTGGTGTGTCGGGGCCCAGGGACCGTCGCATCCCGCGGAGTTGATTCAGCTTCCAGAGGAGGACGTCCTGGTAGTCACGGGGGCTGGGTCCGGCGGCCGGTGAGACGAATGCGGTCCGCTGCCCGCCCTCGTCGCGCAGCCAGGCCCGCTTCGGTCTGCAGGCAACGCTCACCAGGCTGAGTTCCGAAGCGCTTGCCCCTGCGGTCGCCAGACAGCTCTCCATGGCGAGGTGAGGGATGCCAGCCGCAGACGAACGGCTCAGCTTCTCCTCTTCGATGGCGGCCAAGGGGCCGTCCGCTCCAAGCAGGGCGGCGGCCGTGTCGTGTCCAAGATCGGAGATGCCCAGAACCAGCATGGTCAATTGGCGATTGAAGGTCTGTGATTGACGATCGACGCCAGCGGTTGGGATGCGGTCTTCCGCATCGGACCACGGGCCAGAAGATCATCACTCTTCAATCTATCAGTTCGCGAGGGCCTGGGGCAGGAATTGAGCCAGCGCCGCCGCCACTTTTGCCGTGCCCTCCTCGCTCATGTGCGCGTGGTCGATAAAGTAGCGGCGCAGGTCGGAGTCCGGCGGCTCGCCTTGCGCCAGCGCCTCGGCTGTCCGCAACAAGGGGATACCGTTCTTCTGCGCATAACTGGCGAATTCCTGCTGGAAAGCTCCCTGGTCATCATAGCGTCCCGTGCGGCCGTCGTAACCGGCAAAGAGCACGAAGACCGGTTTCACACCGTGAGAGCGAAGATCGGAGACAAAGCGGTCCAGGAACTCGCCGTACAGACTGGCAGCCTCGGTCTGGGAGAGACTCGTAAAGTTCGTGCCCGGGACGAGATTCTTCTTCATGCGGTCGTAATAATGCCGGGCCCAGTTCTCCACGACCAGAGTATAGAGCGCGATGCTGCGAAGTTTGTTCTTGGCTTTGACCCGCGCTTCGATCGTATTCTTCACCTGGGCGTCGCCGTTGGCGGCCTGAAGTCCGATGCCTCCCTCGTTGAAGCTGTAGCCGATCAGCACCGCTTGCGGACGCAGGCCGCGATTCCAGAGATAGAGGAATTTCTGCTCCTCCAGAGCGATGGGGTAGGCGTCCACGCCCCCGTTCAGAACCGTATAGCGGTCCGGGGAAGCCTGGTCGAGGTCGCGCTGAAGGTCGGCCGGATAGGTTTTGTCATCGTCGACGCCGTAGCCGTAGGTTACGGAGTCGCCGAGGCAAAGGATGGTCCCCTGGCCGGCCTGGGTGGCCTGGTCGGGCACCGGCCCGCCCCGCAGGCCGTAGCTGTTGATCACGGACGGGGTCAGGGAGATCTTCTCCACGTATTGCTGGTTGGGAACCGGTGTGAACAGGAGGTCGCCCTGGCGCTCATACTGCAGCGCGCGATGGTAGCTGAAGCAGCGCAAGCCGAACTCGGCAACCATCAGAGACACAAAGATGAACAGGATCGAACGGAACCAGGGTGAGAACAGGAACGCCCCAGCCGGTTTCGGTACCGTGGGGTCTTCGGAAAGGCAGCGTCCCACGTAGCCGCCCGACGCGACCACCTTCTTCAGAGCGACGATGCAGTATCCGATATAGAGGGCGGCGAGCAGCGGGATGGCGTTAAGCCAGTCCAACCGAATCGAGGGCGCCAGGCGCCGATTGAAAATGATCGCCAGGACCGCCAGGACCAAGAGGATTCGACGGGCCGTGCTGCCCGAGGGGACGGACACCGCCGGTTCCTGCGTGCCATTGGGGGTGGTAACTGGCATGAATAGCCTCTTCTCGCAGCGCGGATTTCAGGTCAGGGAGAGCCGGCAAGGCAATCGAGAGGAGTCCTGGCGGCGGGGAAGGGCAGACTTGCCCAGCCGCTGCCCCCAAGCAGGGGAGCTGTCCGCAGCGTGCGAGCCCGCCACCAGAAACTCTCGGGAGCGCTTAGCGCTCCGTGAGCATGTGGCCCAGAATGGCGGCCACCTCTTCCTGCTTCTTGCTGGAGACGTACCAGTCGATGGTGCGGCGCAGTCCGTCTTCGAACAGTACCTCCGGCTCCCATCCAAGCAGTTGCCGGGCCAGAGAGTTGTCCGCCACGCGATTGTACGGACCGGTCGGCATCTCCGGATGGGTCTCGATCGGCGCGTCATGGCCCAGATACTGCAAGATCTGCCGGGCCGCGTCGATCACCCGGATGCGCTCCATGGTGCCGAGGTTCACGGCCGTACCGTCATCGATCTTCTCGGCCGCCAGAATCGTGCCGCGCACGATATCGTCGATGTAGGTCCAATTCCGGATCTGCTCGCCCGTCCCCCAAACCACAAAAGGATCCTGCTTGATGAAGGCGCGGGCGATCATGGCGATCACGGCGTGGTTCTCGACGCCGTTGGGACCGTAGACCGTGAAGTAGCGGCAGGAGGCCGCCTTCATTCCCCAATCTTTGTAATATGAGCGCAAGGTCATCTCAGCCATCAGCTTGGCCCAGCCATACATGTTGTCGGCATCGTAAGGCGGCCCGACTTTGTCCTCCGTCAGGTAGAGTATCTCCTTGGGGTCGGTCTGGATGTAGTTGGGGTAGACGCAGCCCGAGGACGCGTACACCACCTTGTCGACCTTGGCCTGATAGGCTGCGCGGAACACCACGCCATCCAGCATCAGGTTGGCGGCGCAGGCCGCCTGGTGCAGATCAACGTAGCCCCGGCCCCCGTGGTCAGCGGCCAGATGGAACACCACGCTCATGTTCTCTACCGCCAGTTCGGCGATGCTCTGCGTGCGAAGGTCGCCCTCGATGAATTCCACCTGTCCCGCGTCCACCTGTTCCTTGATATTTGCCAACTTGCCGCTGCTGAGGTCGTCGACGACCCGCACGTTGGCTCCCCGCTTCAGCAGACTCTTGACCAGGTTGGAGCCGATAAACGACGCCCCGCCGGTCACCAAGACTTTCCGGCCTTCCCAATTCATATTTCGATTCCCTCCCAAAGGCTACGTGAATTTTCTGAGATTAAGCAGCTCTAACGAAGCATTCCAGGCAAACTGCGAACCCCGCACGACATAACGGCGCCAGAGTCTTCGAGGGTCCACCAGCAGACGAAAGAACCATTCCAGGCCGTTCTCTTGCATCCAGCGGGGCGCTTGCTGGACCGCGCCGGTGTGAAAGTCAAAGGCCGCGCCCACCCCCAGCAGGACGGGAACGCCCAGTCGTCCCCGGTGGGCGTGCATCCAGCGTTCCTGCTTCGGGGTGCTGAGTCCAACCCAGAGCAGGTCCGGCGACGCCGCGCGGATCTGAGCCTCCAGTCCGGCCTCTTCCTCGATCGTCAACGCGCGGAAGGGAGGGCAGTAAGTGCCTGCCACCTGGATTCCGTATAGACGGCGCATCCTCTCGGCTAGCCGGTCTGCCACCCCCGGGGCTCCGCCATAGAAAAAGTGGCGGTAGCGGCTCCCGGTTTCGCGGATGAAGGTCTCAAAGAACTCCGGTCCATAGACGCGCCGCTTGAGACGCTGCGCTTGGCCTCGCCGCCGCCCAACCCACACCAGTGACATGCCATCCGGCACCACCAGGTCCGCCGAATTCAAAACGTGCCGGACCGATGGATCGTACAGCGACTCTGAGACACCATGCATTCCGGAAAAGGATACGAAGCGCTCCGGCTGGCGCTCCCGGACCCAGTCTTCCACCACGGCGACAGCCTCGGGGATCTGTAGCGCATGGATGCGGACGCCCAGCACTGTAAAGCAGGGAAGTGCGGTCGCATTCGATTCTGGTTGTGACGCTATGGGCATAGGGCGTAGCCGCGAGGTCTTCTTCAGACCCGGCCAGCTTGTTTTCGAGCAAAACGCTGTTGCCACGGAATCGGCTGGAGAGGTCCGGAACGCGCTTCAGAAATCAACCAGCCCGGCTAGGGAAGCCGTGAGGGTTGCGATTATCCCAGAAAGTCAACAACTCCGCCAAAGATCTCAGCATATCCAGTTCACTTCTGATTTTCTAGCTACTTAACTCGTTATTGCAACGGTGTCCCGAACTGCGCCGCTGCTCCATCCAGCCTTGGCCCGTTCATAGATGTCCATAAGGATTGGGTAATTGCTTTCCGCCGTGTACTTGGCTTCGAACTCCCGGCGCGCTTCCTGGCCCATGATGCGCATATCGGCGGGGTGGTCCCAGGCCCACGCCGCCCGCTCGGCAAGTTCGGCTGCATCGCCAGGCGCAAAGTGGAAGCCGGTGCGACCATCGTCTACCACTTCTTCCATGGCGCCGAGGCGCGAGCAGAGGACGGGTGTGCCGCAGGCGAAGGCCTCACAGATGGTCACCGGGAATCCTTCGTACCACTCGCTTGGGAAAGCCAGAAAGCGTGCCCCCTGGATGGTCTCGATCGTCTTGCTTCGGGGAAGCTGTCCCAGGAACTGCACGCTCGTCAGGCCGCTGCGGCGAGCCTGTTCCTCGAGGGCTTCGCGTTCCGGCCCGCCCCCCGCGATCAGGAGCGGAACCGGCCCGCGCAGCCGGCTCCAAGCTTTGAGCAGGGTACTGACGCGCTTTTCGGGCGAGAGCCGTCCCACAAACAGGGCATAGTCGCGCGATTTCCGGCCTTCGCCGGGGTCGGGGTAGACGAAGTTGGGCTTCACGACGACCTGTTCTTCAGGCAGTCCCGCTTCGATCATTTTCCGCCGCGAAAACTGCGTGACCGCGATGATGCGACCGACCTTCCCGGGCCAACTCCCGCGCCGACGGTTGAGGGCGATCATCAGAGCCACCACCGCCGTGGCCGGGCGCGACTGGTGGTAGCAGGCGTGCCGCACGCCGCGCCAGAGTCCGTGGTGCAGGCACTCCTCGCAGACCTTGCCGTCCCGGAAAAAGGTGGCGGCGGCGCAAAACAAGCGATAGTTCTGCACCGTCTGCACGACCGGGACGCCCGCCTCTTCGCAGGCCGCGAAGATCGACGGAGACAAGACCACAAAGGTGTTATGAGCGTGGACGATGTCCGGCCGTTCATCCTCCAGAAGCTTGCGAAACTCCTGCCGGCTTCGCTTGTTCCAGATGGTCTCGGCAGAAAGGCGGAGCCGCCGCCAACCGGTCAGGCCCTCAATCTCGCGGTTGCTACGGCGATAGAAGACCACCTGGTGGCCCTCCCGCTCCAACAGCTTGCACTCCTGTTCGCAGGTGGCGTCCTCACCCCCGGGCTGCTGATAATAGTTGTGAGCAACCAAAATCTTCACGATGCCTTTGAATTGCCGAGGCCGGAGAGTAATCCCGGCTGCGGGCTGTTCTGGCCGCCGGCCCGCATGTCTCGCGGCTCGGTGGCGCCCCCCGGAACACCCCTACCACCGGAAGAGAAGTTTGGGAGACGCAGCCCCCCCGTATCTGGCGCGCCGGCGAATATACTCGGCGTAACCGATCGGCACAAAGAAACTCAGCGGCGCGTGCCAGGAGAGCTCGGTCATGAAGAACATGCGGATGGTCAGCACACTCAACACCGCGATGGCCTCTAGACACAGATCGGCGTCCAGGCCATGAAGATGGGGATCGCGGATGAACCGGAGCAGGACCCACCAAGTCCAGATCATGACGATCAGAATTGGGATAATCCCCCAGATGCCCGTCCCCACGATGATCTCGAGCCAGTCGCTGTGCATGGAGGCGGTCATCTTATGGCCGAGCTTGGCCAGCACGCCGAAACGGCCGGCCGCCCACGCGCCCAGCCCGGTCAACGGATGATCGGTGAACTTCTCCCATGCCACCGCCCACCAGCTCAAGCGCGAGCTCAAGGACGTGAGCTGGGCGGCGTTCTCACCGCGTTCCATGTACTTGATGGCGAGCTCGCCGAGCCCGCTCCCGACAAACACTACCAGGCCGCCGATGACGATCGCAGCGCCCTGTAAAACGCGGCGCGAAAGCAGGTAAATCAGGAACACCGCCAGGGCAAACCCCATGATCGCCGAGCGGCATTGGGCCAGGATCATGGTGGCCACGCCGAACAGGAACACGGCGGTGAACCACATCGCGTTGCGTCTCTGCCGGGTCATCGGCAGAAGCCGCGCCAAAGCAACGGCGGCGATCACGCCGCCATATTGGCCGATGTCGTTGGAAGAGACATCGGGAAAGACGCCTTGCAACTGGACACCGATCAGCCCGATGCCGGACTCGCCGTATTCCAGCTTGTTGGAGAGGGCGGCGCCAGGGTCGATCACGACCCAAGACCACAGAATGCAGAGCAGCAGCCCGTACATCAACCAGGTCCACTCGAACCACGACTTAAGCTCTTCGCTCGACCCGGCCACATAAACCACTACCGCGAGCATCGCCAGATCGACGGAGTACTCGCAAGCCTTGTACAGTGTCCACTCCCAGTAGACCGACCATACGGTGGACAGCATGCAAGTGAGCGTAAACCAGGTCAGAACGCCGGGGATTCCCGTGAGCATCGACTTGAGCCAGTTGGTGCGGCGCAGAAAGAGCCGCAGCAAAAGGGTCGAGCCCACGAAAGCCACCATCAGAATCCGCAGCGAGGCGGCGGAGTCGACAGGATTGGAATAGCTCTCGCTCGAGGTCCGCTTACGGAAAGTCTGGAAGCTGACAAACAGCACCGCCCACAGCAGGTGCCACCACTTGAGTTCCTTGAGCAGTTTCCGCCCGGCCACAAAAGCTTCAGAAAGGCTGAAGGTGAGGAAAACGGCGATCGGCACGCTGCCGGCCAGAATGCCCACCAAGATTTCCCCCCGGTGGCGGCGGTGGTGCAGCGCGATGTAATGGGCGAGTTCGGAGATGGCGAACATCGCCAGCGCTCCCAGAAGGACGAAGCCCACAATGGCTGCCAGTCGGGCCAGCCGATCGTAGTTGGGGCGGGAGACCGTTCCGCCGCCAAAGGCTCCTAGAGTGACGCCATCCTGTGCCAAGAACGTGCTCCTTGCCTGCAGCCGGGGGGCGCGGCGTAGAACCGTCGCCTCGCCTCCCGAACGCTTCGACCACCCTCAGATCTTGCTCACGGCCTCTGAAAGGGTCTCGAGCGGGTAACCCACTCGACAGAGGCCGAACCCCGCGTGCAGTTCGATGAGGCGTACCTGCTCGTCCGAAAGCCTGGCCCGCCATCCTCCGATTGAACCTCGGCCAATGAAACGGGACCCGTTCCCATTCGTTTTTCGGGTCGAATAGCCGTCAATCACGGGCACCTGGTCTTCCTTCTCGCGCATGCGCTGCAGGCTATTGTTGGCGATCGCCCGACGGATCGCCGCCCGATCTGCTTCAATCCCAAGAAAATCCGTGACTTCGGCTAGCGTGTCCTCCGTCCGGCTTTTCAGCTCCTCGAAGCGGATCAGGAGCAGCCGGCCGGAGCCGGCCAGGGGTGAATCGATCCAGGAAACCAAGTGTTCCTGCCAGGAGCCGTACCCATTCACATTGGCCCCCAACGATAGCATCAGGAAGGTATCGAAATCCTCCCCGATGCGCCGGCGCGAGTTCTCGTACTCGAACTCGGAGAGCACGACGTCGCGCACGTCGCGAACAATGTAAACCGCCTTCCGGTAGACGCTTCGGTACGCCTCGTGGGTTTTAATCAGGCGGCCTCCCGCCAGCAGCGCCTGACAGCCGCGATGGCCACCCACATCAGGAATCATCCGGTTGACTTGATTGAATCCGGCCGAAGCGTCGGTCAAGAGCTCCAGCAGTAGAAATCGCAGCCACGTGCTCCCCGACCTAGGGTAGGACGCCACGAAGACGTCCCGCGGCGTGATCCCCCGGTGCCGATACAAGACCAACGGGGCCCGTAGACGGGGAGACCGCGAAGCCTTCCGTCGAAGCCGGCGCAGCCATGACATTCGATTTACAAGCCTCTCTTATCCCCGACGTCGCGCTGCTTTTTTAGAGCGCGAGATATTCGTGTAAGTCAATTTGGATCAACAATATCGTGGCTTCGTTCGTGACTGCCGGGTTGCTTCGGAAACGAGCCTCGCTATGCAGTGCCCAGTCGAGCTTGAGTATTCCTCGCCCAAGCTTCAGTAGCGCCACCAGCTCACCAGAAAAGCCACGATCCCACCGATTTCCTCCCGTACTCTTCCGAGACCCGAGGGCGGCGCGAAACGCCGCTCATGTCCGCTCACGACAGCTAAAGGTTCGGCGGGAAATCGGAGAGCAAACGGGGTTTTAGAGTTACCTGACATGCCTTGTGCCCCTCATGTGGGTAGCGCGCGTTCCCATGGTTTCGCCCTACTTACTGAGGCCCATGGCGACCTGAAAGCGCGGCTGCCTGATCCTCACTGGCCCTGACGAGACCGAGTTGTGCCGGGGGCCCGGCGGAGTTGCGGTCTGCCGCCACGGCGGCGGCCAAGGGATATCCCAGGCGGTGAAAGCCACCGCCGGCGTAAGTATCAATCAGCCGCAACTGCTCGACGCTGAGTTTCTCCCGCCAGCCCCCGACGGCTCCCTTTCGCACGAACCGGCCTTCCTCGCCGCTTCTGGCCTGGTGTAGAGTCTGGGATTGCTCTTCTTTCTGTCGCATCCGCTCCAGGGTGTTGTTGGCGATAGCGGCCCGCACGATGTCGGGCTCGACCCCGACGCCGAAGAAGTCGAGCATCCGGAAGACAGCGGACTCCATATCTTTCTTCAAGTCTTCAAACCTCAGGATCAGGAGATCGCCGCTTCGGGCCAGGGGGGAATCGAGCCAGGTCTGGACGTGGTCCTGCCAGGCGCCAAACCCGCTAATCCTGCCTTGCAGGAACTTGGTAAGATAGGCGTCAAACTCGTCGTACAGGATGCCAAGCTCCTTCTCCCGCGCATACTGCGAGAAGATGACGTCCCGCATGTCCCTGGCGATATAGACGGCCCGGCGGTACTCCTTGCGGTAGGGTTCGTGGGTCTTGATGAGTCGTCCCTCGCCCGGCAGCAGGCGCCTGGCGCGGCGATGGATACCGATCTCCGGAATTCCCTGGTTGACGTTGTCGAAGGTAGAAGACTCGCCCGCCAGAATCTCGTAAAGAACGAACCTGGTCCAGGTGCTGCCGCCGCGCGGGTAGGAAGCGATGAAGACATCGTTGGGACCCAGACCGCGATTTCGAAGCCAGATCAGGGGCACCCGCAAACGGGTGCGGGCGGCTTTGTGACGGAATCTCTTGAGCGCAAGCATCAGTAGGCATTCTCCGTGGTCAGGTCGCAACTTACGAAGAGCATCGATCCCGGCTGCCTCAGCGGCTTCACGCACCGGGAAGCGCGGCCGCCGCTGTCCGGTGAATGGCTCAGGCAGCCCCCGAACCGCGCAATACCGCTGGAATCGTCTGTGCCAGGATCTTTAGATCCAGCCAGAGAGACCACTTATCGATGTACTCCATGTCGAGCTCCATCCATTTTTCAAACGGGATGGAACTCCGGCCGCCCACCTGCCACAAGCAGGTAATGCCAGGCCGCACGCTGAAGCGCCGCCGCTGCCAGTCTTGATCAAAGCCCTCGTAGTCGCGCACCGGCAGGGGACGCGGTCCGACCAGGCTCATTTCACCCCTGAACACGTTGATGAGCTGCGGAAGCTCGTCAATGCTGGTCTTTCTCAAGAACTTGCCGATCGGGGTGATGCGGGGATCGTGTTTAATCTTGAAGACCGGACCGCTGACCTCGTTCAGGTGCTCGATCTCCCGGAGTCGGGTTTCCGCATCCGGAACCATGGTGCGGAATTTAAAGAGGGAAAAGCGCCGCTTGCTCAATCCCATCCGCTTTTGGATGAAGAAGACCGGGCCCGGTGAATTGAGCTTGATGAGAATGGCTACCACCAGGAAGAGGGGCGCCAGAGCAATCAGCGCCAACGTCGAGACGGCGAGATCGATCAGGCGCTTCATCATCATCGACCAGCCGTCGCCCGTTCCCCGATAGAGGGTGATCAGCGCGCCTCCCTCGAACTCCTCCGCCCTGGACTGCGCCGCTTTCAGGTTGAAAAGGCTGGAAGGAAACCGCATGGGGATGCCCTGCTCTTCACAGAGGGCGGCGATCCGGGAAGCTTGAAAGTAATATGAGCGCACGGGCAAGGCCATCACCACTTCGTCCACCACGTTGTGCCGGAGGTGGTTGGGGAAGTCGTCCACGCTGCAGATCAAGCGATGGCCGGAGTTTTGGAACTCCTTCAGGCCCGGCCACTCCTCGTCCACGAATCCGATCACCCGGTATCCCAGTTCCGGGGTGGCCTCGATCTTGCGTGCCAGTTCCAGAGCCCGGGGGTTAGTTCCCACAATCAGTACCAGTCTCAGATTCCGTCCGTGCACCCGGATCTGTTTGAGCAGGTAACGCAGAGTCAGGCGGCTGATGACTACCATGCCCGCCCCCACTGCCCAGAAAACCATCAGGAACACCGGAGTGATCATGCTGATCTTGAAAATCAGCGCCGCCACCAGGAGGATCAGCGTCGCCACCGTCATGGCTTTGATGACGCTGACGATTTCGTCCCGCCGCCGTCCCAGCCGGTGTGAGCGGTAGAGCCCGAAGGAAGCGAAGGTGATATGCCAGACGGCCAGTAGACCGGCGAAAATCAGGAAATCGTTGATCCGGATGCGCATCTCAAAGAACTGGGCCAGAGACGCGGCTTCCGCTTCGTAGAGGACGGGCACGGTCCCCAGTCCAAAGGCGAAAACCAGAAGAACGATATCCCCCAGCTTAAACGCCGCCAGCAGCGCCTGGCGCCGGTGATCATGGACCATAACCTACAGCTCCGTTCAACCGTTCCGTCCTCAGAGTTCCGCCGGTGCGCCTCTGCGGTCACGCCACCGAAACAGTGTTTTCTTGCAGCTCCGCCTTAAAATAAGCGATCGCGCGCGCGAGACCCTCTGCCAGGCCGACTTTGGGCCGCCAGTTGAGCAACGTCACGGCCTTGGAGATGTCCGGACGGCGGCGGGTGGGATCATCGACTGGCAAGGGTTCAAAGACGATCGTGCTGGGGCTGCCCGTTTGCTCAATGACCTTGCGGGCCAACTCCAGCATCGATACTTCCTCGGGGTTGCCAAGATTGATGGGCCCCGTGTGTTCGGAGATCAGCAACCGGTAGAGGCCGTCCACCAGGTCGCTGACATAGCAGCAGCTTCGAGTCTGGCTGCCGTCCCCGTAAACCGTGAGCGGCCGTCCCTGCAGCGCCTGGGGGATGAAGTTGGGCAGCACCCGTCCGTCATTGAGGCGCATTCGCTCGCCGTAGGTGTTGAAGATCCTGGCCAGGCGCACCTTGACGCCGTTCTGCCGGTGGTAGGCCATGGTGATCGCTTCGGCAAAGCGCTTGGCCTCGTCGTAACAGCTGCGCGGCCCGATCGGATTGACGTGACCCCAGTAAGTCTCCGGCTGGGGATTAACCTCCGGATCGCCATACACCTCGGAGGTCGAGGCCAGCAGGAAAACGCTGTCGCAAGCCTTGGCCAGACCCAACGCGTGGTAGGTACCGACTCCCCCGACCTTCATGGTGTGGATCGGGTGGCGGGCGTAGTCCTTGGGGCTTGCCGGAGACGCTAAGTGCAGGATGTAGTCGAGGTGGTGTCCGGGCGCAAAGTGGCCGCCAGCCTCCCGGAGAAGATGAGGGAGATCGATCGGGTGGGTGACGTCGTGCCGGACGAACGCGAATCGAGGATGACCGGCGATCGCACTCAAATTCTCCACACGGCCGGTCAACAGATTGTCGATGCAGAGGACCTCATGCCCCTCGGCGACCAGCCGATCACAGAGGTGGGACCCCACAAATCCGGCCCCACCCGTTACGAGACTTCGGGGCAGTCGCCCCCCTCCTGAGTATCCCTCTTCCATCCTTTTCCCCTTCGGCCCCGTCCGCGCTCCCCTCAGGAGCGGCCCCGTGCTGATGGGGCTGGTGCGCCGGCTTCGACGGACTGTCGGGCGCCGCGGCCCATGGAGAAATACTCGAAACCGGCCCGCAGCATTTCGTCGGGGTCGAGCAGGTTGCGGCCATCGACCACAACCGGCACCTCCATCGCCTTTCGGATCTTGGTCCAGTTGAGCCGGCGGAATTCATCCCATTCGGTGACGATCAAGACGGCATGAGCGCCGCGCGCGGCCTCGTAGGCTGAGCGGCAGTAGTCCACACGACCAGGAGCTTCGGGAAACACCTGCCGCGTGTTAGCCATAGCCTCAGGGTCATACAGGCGGAGCCGGGCGCCTTCCTTAACCAATTCCTCGATGACGCGAAGGCCGGGCGCCTCGCGGATGTCGTCGGTGAGCGGCTTGAAAGCCAGACCGAGCACCGCGATGCTCTTGTCCTGCACCACCCAGAGAGCGTGACGAAGCTTGGCGAGAAAGACCTCGATGCGGCGCCGGTTCACCTCTTCCACGGCGCTGAGGATTCCACAAGGCACGCTGTGTTCGCGGGCGAGGTGAATGAGTGCCCGCAAATCTTTGGGAAAACAGTAGCCTCCAAAACCGATTCCGGCACTCAGAAACTGCCGTCCGATGCGTGGATCGAGGCCAATGCCTTGCGCCACGAGCTCGATGTCGGCGCCGACCGCGTCGCAGATATCCGAGATCATGTTGATGAACGAAATCTTGGTCGACAGGAAGGCGTTGGCGGAGTGCTTGATCAGTTCTGCAGTGGCGAGGTCTGTGACCACGATCGGGCACTTCAGCGGGCGGTAGATTTCCTCAAGCAGTTCACGTGCTTGCTCCGACTCCACGCCCACCACGATGCGGTCGGGATGAAAGAAGTTCTCAATCGCCTTGCCTTCCTGCAGGAACTCGGGGTTCGAGGCGACGTCAAAGCGGTGCGGGGCACCGCCTCGGCCGTTGACACTGCCGTTCCGGCCCCCTGCCGGCTCCAGGCGGGCATAACGGCTGATCGTGAGCTTCATGCGCTCCGAGGTGGAGGCCGGCACTGTGCTCTTTTCCACCACCAGCTTGTACCCATTCAGGTTGCGGGCGATGGTCCGGGCCACGGCCTCGATCTGGCTGAGGTCAGCGGCCCCGCTCTGGCGCTGCGGGGTTCCCACGCAGACGAAAATCACCGTGGAGGCGGCCAGGGCCGAGTCCACGTCCCGGGTCGGCTGGAACCTGCCACTCGTAAGGTGCTTCGTCAGCAGTTCCTGCATCTCCGGCTCAAAGAAGGTCGCCCGGCCGGCCTTCAGCTCCTCAATCTTCTCGGGGGCGTCGTCCACCCCGAAAACCTTCCAGCCCAGTTCCGCCAGCCCCAGCGCTGTCGGCAGGCCCACGTGGCCCATCCCTAGAACTGTGATCGGCTCGCGCTGCTTCGTCTTCGGTCTCCGCTTATTTTCCGCAGGCAATGTTGAACTCCCTCCGTTCGGCTCGGCATCTCTCCCGGAGGCGGGCCGATGGTGCCGGCTCCCGGACTCCATCTTGGGGGGGAAAGAGCGTCAGGGCGTCCTGAGACGTCTGGGGCCAGAGCAGACAGGCACTTCCCCTTCTTGCAGTGCCCCTGCAGGCGAGTGCTCCTCGCCTCCTCCTAAAGCTTCCCGTAGATCCCGGCCGGAACCGGAAATCTGCGCTTGTTGAGAACCGCTCCCAACAGCCGGATTTGCGCGATTTCGATCATTTCCTTGGCTTTTCGCGCGGCTTCGCGCCGGGTGGAGTTGGATTGCAACACCAGAATCATCCCGTCGCACACCTTGCCGATTCCGCAGGCGTCGGCATAAAGGTTTACGGGGGGCGAATCGATCAGGACGTTGTCGAATTCTGAGCGCAGTTCCGCCACTCGGATCCGCAGCTCTTCCGATGCCAGCAAGCCATGCACATTGGCGGCGGGGGTGCCGGATGTCAGCACCCAAAGCCTGCCGCCGTTCACTTGTTGGGCGAAATCGCGGACCGGGCCCGGCTGGGACAAGGCATCCACCAAGCCGGTCTGGTTCTCAAGACCGAAATACTCGTGGAGCGAAGGCGAGCGAAGGTTAGCGTCCACCACGCAAAAGGTCCCGGACATCCCGACTTCGGTGGAGAGCGTCTCGGCCACCCGCGCGCAAACCGTGGTGCATCCATCCCCGGCGTTGACCCCGGAGAACAGCACCACCCGGGGCGCATCGGGGCCCGGCACGAGGAAAAGCCTTTGCACCAACCGGACCGCCTCCTCGGAACTGAATTCCGAGGATCGCGGAGCCAGGATGCCGTTGCCCCCGGCCGTCCGGGAACGGCTCAATTCCTGCTCTTTCTGCGCCCGCTGAAGGAGCTCAAAGTTTTTGCTCAAGCAATTGCCTCCACAAGATCGCTTACTGCACGCCTGCTGATATGATATCGGTTTAATATTGCGCGAAGATTAAATCTAATGTACGGTTCGATCGCGCATTCTGCCCCTCCAGGCCTCCGCCGTCTCCCTCCACCTTGAGCCGTGCGGCCAGGATGGTTTCACGGGGAGAACGGGTTCCGGTCCTGAGCCGGGGCCCGCTTTCCGCGCTGGCGGAATGACCCGGTCGAGCAGAACGGCCCAACCCTCGGCCTGTGTCGGGCGGCTTCGACCGCGGCCCGTGCTCTCTTCGGTCGCCCGCTGCAGAACCTCGGCCTGCTCCTCTGCGATGGCGCTCAGATCTAAATCGCTCCCGACTTCGCGGACCAATGCAGATTCAATGCGCTTGCGGCCGCCGGCGTAGCCGAGCGACAGGGCATTGAAGCAGATGTTGTTGATGTTCCGGGGCACCCCGCCGCTCAAAGAAGCGATCTCACTAACCGCCGCAGCGCTGAAAAGTGCCGGTCCTGTGTAGCCTGCCACCCGCAGGCGATGGTCGATGTACTCCGCAATCTCGGACGGGCTGAGCGGATTCAGGCGAATGAACATCGAAATCCGCTGGCGCAGCTGTACCATCGAAGGCCTCGCCAGCTTCTGTGCCAACTGAGTCTGACCCGCCATCACGATGTGAATGAGCTTGTCGCGCGGGGTTTCGAAGTTCGAGAGCATCCGGATGAACTCGAGCGATGAGTCGTCGAGATTCTGCGCCTCATCTACCAACAGAACAAACTTTCTCCCCGCCTGCAGCTCTTCAAGCAGAAGCTGATTGAGGCGACCCTGCAAGGCCACAAGGTCCTGCTCGCCACCGGCTATTCCCAGGTCAGCCATCAGGCTGCGCAGAAAATCCCGATCGCCGCGCTGTGTCTGAAAGAGAAAGACGGTCCGCGCTGTGCTGCCCAATCGCTCCAGCAGCTGAAACAAGAGAGTTGTCTTACCCATGCCGGGAGAAGCAATCAGCGCGAGAAAGCCCCGGCCCGATTCAATCCCGTAGACCAGCGAGGCTAGCGCCTCCCGGTGGCTCGGGCTCAGGTACAAAAACCGGGGGTTGGGCGTCACGCCGAAAGGCTGTTCGCGCAGCCCATAGTGATCGAGCAACATGCCAGCCTTTTAGTGTCCGTTCTTTGAAACGGCGCCGACTGCCGTCTCCTGGCCACTCTCAGGGATCGACGCGAAAACCGGCACGTTCAGGAACTCCTGCACCTCGTCGGGTGTCCGGAAGGAGGGGTCAAGGAAATCGACGACAAAGGCCAAAGCCACCGAAATCACGGCCGCCAATACCAGCGCCAGAAGTATCAGCAGCGGGGGGCTGAAGCTCGCAATCACTGGAACAGTCGGCTGTTTGATAATCACCACGTTATCGACCCGGCGAGCGTCGAGCATGTCTTCGATTCGGGCTTCCTCTCGCTTGGTGAGATAGAGCAGGTAATTGCTCTGCGTGGCTCCGATCTCGCGCTGTAAATCAGCCTGCGTTACCGCCTTGGCGTCAAACTCCAGGGCTTCCTGATGGTACTTCTTCACCGACTCGGCTTCGTTGGCGGCTTTGGCCTGCAGGTCGGGCAACTGGGCTTGGGCGGCCGCGAGACTCTGTTGTACTTGGACATAGACCGGGTTCTGACCGGAATTGTTTTCGCGAACGGGTTGACTTTCCTGATCGGCGATGGCTTGCCGCGCCTGCGCAATCTGCGTGTCAATGACCTTGACCAGCGGATAGCTGGGGTCGTACTTGTTCAGCAAGGAAGTCCGCTGGATCTGGAGATTCACCAGCGTGGTCTTGAGGTCGGCAACCAGTTGGAAGTTGTCAGAGATTGTCTGATTCGTGGCGATGCGCGGAGGCAAGGAGGCTTCGAGCGTCTGGTTGGCGCGAACCTGCTCCTGGGTTCCCGCGATCTGGGCCTGGGTCTGGCGGAGCGCAGAGAGGAACTGCGCTTCCTGATTCACATTCAAGCCCATCTGCACCGGAGCGTCGACGGCGTCCTGGGTGCGGGCGAATTCCAGCAACTTCTGCTCATCGTCATAGAGCCGCTGACGGTAATCATTCGCCTGCTCGGAGAAGAAGTCAAACATTCTTGCCGGACGCCAGGTGGCCACGTGCTTGGCCATGAAAAAGTTGGTCAGCGCCCGGGTGACGCAGGCGGCCTGATCCATGTCCTTGTCGCTGTAAGAAATGGTGAGCATGCTGGAGCTCTTGACCTCGTCGACCTCGAGGTCGTTATTCAGCTTCGCCACCGCCTTGGGGATCAGCGTGTCCCAATACCCCGGAATCGCGCGATAGACCTTGAGCTTGTACGGCGTGTACCACTTCTTCTCCCCATACTCGAGGTTGCAGGTCACCACCACGTGCTGCAGGACGTCGTCGGATGTCAGCAGTTCGATCTCGGAGTTGATCATCTCCTCGGTCGCGCTGTTGTCGCTGGGCGGCAGGGGCCGCGGACTCTGATCGGGTGTGACCGCCGCCGGCGTCCGGGTCCACAGCCGGACGGCAATTTCCGCGTCCGATTCGTACTTGATGCCGAAGACCATCACTGCCAGGATGCCGCCGAGCAGAGTCCACAAGAACGCTTTGCGGATCAGACGGCGATGCCTAAAGGTAACCGCCAAGGCGTCGCGGGTCATCGACTGAACCGTCTGGTGCACGCCTCGAAAGCCGTTCGGAGCCGAACCGTTCTGGCCGTTGCCGTCATATCCGTTCTGCTCTGCCATGGTGTCTCCTTTGGGCGCGGCCGCCAACCCCATTCGTAGACTAGTATCCGTAAGGCGACGTTGCGTTGAAGTTGATCCGGAACAGTTGGTATGGCAGAAGGTACGGGAGAAATGGTTGGACCTTCGACAGCCGACTCTTTGGGACAAAAATCATGTCGCCCGGCTCCAGGTGGATGTCCTCCGCCAGGTTGCCGGCGTTCAGCATCTTCTTCACGTTCACCACCCGCGCCGACACCCAGTCGTCCGAAACGCGGCGGAAGAGCAATACGTTGGAGTGCTTTGAAGTGTAGGTGAAGCCACCCGCGATCTCCACCCCCTGCACCAGTGTCGTGTCCCCGTGCAGATCGTACTTGCCCGGCTTGCCGACTTCGCCGCCGACGATGAAATAGGGTTGCTCAAAGTTGCTGAGAGCGACGGTGATGACGGGGTTGTGGAGAACCTTCGAATACGCCTGGCGCAGGGCCTGGGTCAGTTCCGGCATGGTCAGGCCGGCCACATGCATGTCGCCAACTGTAATCAGGCTGATGTAGCCGTCCGGCTGAACGGTGACGTTCTCGTCGTACTCCGGGGTGAAAGGAAAGTCGAGGCCGATCACGTCGCCAAGCTCAATCCGGTAGCGAGGATTCCGGCGTTCGAGGGCGGGCGCCGCCTGGGCCGTATCGCTCGGAGCTGGATTGGACGCTAAAGGGGCGCCCGTGTCGCCGGCCGAAGGCGCGCCCTCCGATGCCGAAGCCACGGTTGCCGCCGCGGTCGCCGACGCTGCGGGATCCTGGGCGGCGGCAGCGCCGGCAGCTAGCACCCAAGCCGCAGCCAGAGGCGCCAAGACCTTCGTAAACATTGCTGCCCTCCCCTGATGTCGATCCTTACCCACCGCTGTTCTCGATTCTAGGGCACGCTGGTAGCAGCCTGACGGTCTCGTAACGACGGCAGCCGTCCTCTTAAGACAGCCAACAAAGCCGCGCAACAATCCTCAGGAGCACTGAACCTGTCTAGCTGGGCGAACTCAAACAACCAAGGCCGCTCACGATGTGGCGCTTCCCCCCTAGGAGCGCCCCTCATTCCCGGACCCCTAATGGAGCTGAGACCGCAGAATCACGCAAGCAAAGGACTCGGATACCCAATTCCAAGGTGGTTTAGAATGTCACGGAACGATGGGTGTGTCAAGGTGAACGAGGGTGCATTACACGCGTCAGGTAACTTGCGGGACAAGACCAGCCGATCGGGACGCTTGAGCGTTATCTGTATGATAACATTTGGTTATTTTGGGACCCCAAGCTCCGCCGGAGACAGAATCCGATCCCCTGGCCGCTGTTGCCTCAACCGTACAGGTCGGCCGCCGGCGACTTCGGATAATTCGGGAGCAGGAGCATCAAGGCAGCGGCCCCGGCGATGGTGAAGCCAAGCAGCGTCAGCAGCCTGTTGTAAGACCCTGTCAGATCGAAGGCCCGGCCAAGAATGACGGGGCCGAGGCCGCCAGCAACGGCGTAGAACGTCCAGGTCAAGCCGTAAAGGGTGGAGAAGGATTTCAGGCCAAAGTAACGCGTTAATAAATAAGGGGTTATGTCGGCCTCACCGCCCAGCCCGAGCCCCATCAGGGCCGCCGCCAGGCAGCCGGGCGCAAAGGCGCCGACCCGGGCAAGCAGGAGGATCCCGGCCGCCGATGCCAACAGCATCACGAACGCGACCCGCGGCCCCCGAAAGTGGTCCAGCAGCGATCCGACCACCAGCCGTCCGCCCAGGCTCGAGCCACCGAGCACCGACGCGCACAGGGCGGCCTGCCGGGCGGTGACGCCCCGGTCTGTCAGCAGGGCCACGAGGTGGGCGATGGCGCCGTTCAGGCTGACCGAGCTCAGGAACAACATGGTCACAATGATCCAGAACGGAGCCGAACGGACTCCCCGTTGCCAGGAGAGGCCGGTCTGGAGCGCCGACGGCAGGCCGAAGTCTTCGTGCGTGCGCTCGACGACATAGCGCCACGTCAAGGGCAGGCCGAACAGCAACGCCAGCGCTCCCAGCGAGAGGTAGGCCACTCGCCAACCCGACAGGGTGACCAGGCTCTGAGCCAGGAAGGGCAGAACGATGGAGCCGACGCCGGAGCCCGACATCACCAGCGCCAGGGCCATCCCGCGCCGCTCCAGAAACCAGCTCGAGACCGCGCGCGAATAACCCATCTGGCTGGTGGCGTTCCCGACGGCTCCCAGCACAATGCAGGTTGCGTAGAACTGCCAGAGGTACGCGTGGAGGAAGGCGAGCGAGGCGTAGGCCGCCGCGAAAACGGCGATGCAAGGAAGGACGATGCGGCGCGGAGCGAAGCGATCCAGCCACTGGCCGAGCTTGGGCGAGCAGATCGCCACCGTCAAAGCGGCCAGAGCGAATCCCTTGGAGATGGCTTCGCGGCTCCATCCGAATTGCGCTTCGAGAGGCTTGAGGAAAACGCTGAAGGTGAAAACAAAGAGCGAGCCGAAACCCACCATCACGCCCAGATGGGCGGCCAGGACGACCCGCCAGCCGTAGTAACCCCATTCCGATTCCTTCGGGCCGGCGGCCGGCCGGTCAGCGGGGGTTATAACCATGCTTGGCGGTTCGCCTGGCAAACTCCCGGTGCGCTTCCTCCGACATGGGGTGCACGCCCGAGGCGTCAATCCACCGGTTGTAGAAGTTAAAGAGCGCGCAGACGGTGATGGCGTAGTAGATGGCTTCGTCCGTCCAGCCGGCTGCGTAGAGCGGCTGCAGATCCGCCGCCGTGATGTCCGGGGACTGGTGGTTGACCTTGGCCACGAAGCGCAGCAGCTCCTTCTCGCTCTCGCCGAGCCCGCAGTTCCAGAGGTCTTCGAGCGCGCCTTGCACGAGCTCGGTGCTACCGAGCAGTTCCGCCGCAACTGCGGCGTGGTACTTCGTTCAGAAGGGGCATTGGTTCCCGGAAGACGTGAAGGCCGCGATCAGCTCGCGCAAGCCCGGGCTGAGGGAGCACTCGCCTCGCATGATCTCTTGCGTGAAGGCGCCCAGATGATCGGTGGCCTCGGGCCGGTAGGCGAACAGGTGCCAGATTTGCGGATACTCTTTGCCGGAGGCCTGCATCAGCCGGATGTTGTCGCCGCGCGGGCCCGGCTGCGGATGACTCTCCACGTCGGGCAGGAACATGGGCTTCATCTCGCCGGACATACTTCCTCTCCGCGAAAGGTTATCTTTGTCCCCGACGAGGGCCAACGCCGGGTAACGAGTCTGTTCGGAACGTGGGATCCCGCCTGGCGGCTCTCCTGGGAATCGGTACCCCGAGACATCGGTAAAGTGTTACATTATTGCACACTTTTTTGATTTTTCCGCCTGAGAGCGAGCTCACTTGAAATCAAAGAGACATACCTGCTCGCCGTCTGGTTACGATATAAGATCGTATACTCATAAAACAACCAAAGAAGGGTGATTGCGCTACAGAACTACGATACCATATCTATATTCCTAGTTATTTGACGCCAGCCACAATCAGCGGGGAGGGCCGCCCCGTGCCCCCTGGCCTATTTCGAGCTGTCGGCTGCCTCGACCTTCGAGATCACAATCGCCCTCGAGCCCCCCTTGGTGTAGACCGTGCCGGTGACGCTGACCATCTTTCCGGCGTAGCTCATGAGCTTGTCGTTTTGGCCGGCGGCCGGAGTGTCGGAAGAAATGGGCCAATAGATCGTTCCATCTTCGGTCTGGATCACCAGCGGGGAACCGGCCTTGGCGCACGCGACGGCGCAGTCGGCACTGATCGGCTTCTTGAGGTGCTTGGTGAAGGTGCAAGCCGAGTCGATGACATAACCTTTGACCGTCGTCGAGGCGGCCGCGGCGCGGCCGCTGCTCGCCCCTGATACGGCGAGCAGGCTCGTCAAGACTACCGCTGCCAGGCAAAGCCGGAGTGTTCTCATGCGTTCCTCCATAGAGATTGATCCCCCTCCTCCGCTCAGGAGGGGCTAGCCTAAATTGGTGCCAGACGCTTTAACCCTGTCATGCTGAGCGGAGCGAAGCATCTCGGCATTCATGAATGAAGGAAATACCGAGATTCTTCGCCGCCTTCGGCTCCTCAGAATGACCCTTGAGTGTGTCACTTTCCTCGGTCACGCGACCCTAGGGCGGTGTCGAATGCCGCTGCCACGGACGCCACCACGTCCCCCTGTCAGAACAAGAACTTCAGCGCAAATTGAATCTGCCGCGGCGGCAGCGCGCTTTGAACCTGGCCGAACGTCGGCGAGCTGATGTCGTCGTTGGGCACGGCGAAATTCACCCGGTTCAGGATGTTGAACGCCTCGGCGCGGAACTGCAAGCTCGTCGATTCGGTCAGGCGGAAGCCCTTGAAGAGCCCGAAGTCCAACTGGGCGAAACCCTGTGCCTGCACGATGTTCCGGCCGGAGTTGCCAAAGGTGCCGAGCTGGGTGACGCGTTGGAAGGCCTGGGTGTTAAACCATTCGGCGGCGGTCTTGGGACCATTGTTCGGATTGCCCACCACGTTCGGCCGGTCACCCACGAACCCGGAGATCTCGGGCGACTGGCCCTGGAGCGAAGGATTGCTGGAATCATAGATGGTGAAGGGCGTCCCGGTGGCGGTTGAGAAGATGCCGTCCAGCTGCCAGTTGCCGAAAGCGTGCTGGTACCAGGTGTGCGGGTCTTTCCAGAACGGGAGCTGCCACTCGTAGCTGAAGACGAAGCGATGCCGGGCGTCGAACAGGGACCGGCCGTACTCCGCCTCGAGGTCCCAGGGGTTCTGCGCCAGATCGTTTTCGCCTGCCACCAGTTGGGGCGCCGAGCCGCTCATATTGAAGCTGGAGACGTCGTCGAGCGTCTTCGAGTAGGTGTAGGACGCCATAAAGGCTAGGCCATTGCCCAGGCGCTTGCGGAGGCTGGCTTGGAGGGCGTTGTAATTCGAGTTAGTGATGCCGGCGATTTGCCCGATCGAGCCGAAGAGGCAGCTCGAGGGATTAGCCGGCGTGCAGCCCGAGTACGGCCGGTAGAGATTGACGTTCTGCTGCTCGCCCGCGATGCAGTCCGACTGCTCGGAGATCGGCAGGGTGGAGCAGAGGGTGGCCGGGTTGCTCTCGATAAAGCGCGGCAGCTTGGTCCCCTTGGTGCCGACGTAGCCGACTTCGGCCAGCCAGCTGGCGCCGAAGGAGCGCTGCACGGTGAAGTTCCAGTTTTGGGCGTAGGGCAGCCGCAGGTTCGGATCCAGGGTGAGCAGGGTCAACGTCTGAGCTCCGTTAAAGACGGGCGCAAACGGATCTGAGCCGGGCGGAAGCGGGTTGGCGAAGTTGGGCGGAAAGTTCTCCTGAATGGTCTTGAACCAGGGCGGAGCGCTCTCCGGTGTCTGCAGGGGACCGCCTTCGCCGTTGTAATAGGGGTCGTAGAAGATGCCGTAGGCGGCGCGGACCGCCCAGACTCCGCGGCCGGTGGGATCCCAGGCAAAACCCACCCGCGGCGCGAAGGCCCGGTATTCCCTCTGAACTAGGCCAGGCCCGATCCCGGGGTCGCCGGGGTAGAGCAAGCCCGCCGGCGCGCTCGGGACCACCTTCGATTGCGCGCCCGGCTCGAACAAGGCGATCTTGCCGTTGATCTCGCGATACGGCTGAGGCAATTCCCAGCGTAGGCCGATATTGAGTGTCAGCCGCGAAGTGGGTTTGTAGTTGTCCTGAATGTAGAGGAATTCATTGCTGGCCCGCAGTCCGCGCGGCAGGTCGCCGCCGCCTTGCAGAAAGACCACAGGCTGCCCGATCAGGAGATCGGCGAAGGCGTTGCCGATGATGGGGACCGGGGCAAAGACAAAAAAGCCGTTCGAAGCGATACCCAGCAGGGTGTTCAGCTGATCGCGTAGGAATCCGCCGCCGAACTTCAGGTCGTGTTTGCCGCGAACCCAGGAGACCGAGTCGGTGAAAGCGTAGGTGTTCTGATAGCTGTTGGCGGGCCCGGTGATCGGATTCCCAGCCGAGGTATAGCCTCCGACCTCGATGAACGGCGGGCCGGCCTGCTCGGCCAGGGTGGGCGAGTACTGGAAACCCAGGGAGGAGAGTTGGGTGTGGTTGCTCGCCATGCCAAAGAGCAGCTTGTTCCGCAGGTAGGAGAAGCGAGCCACGTTCAAAACGCTCGGCGTGAAGGAGTGCGTCTCCTCGATGGCGGCGTTCTGGGCGCGGTAGTCCTCGCCCACCGGGAAGCCGGGCACGTTGCTCCCCGAGATCGGAAGTGGGTCCAATTGGGAGCCGTTGTTGAACAAGTAGTGGAACGAGATCGTGTCGCGCGGCGAAAGATAGTGGTCGATGCGGACTCCGAACTGGTCGGAATCGTTCTGCATTACCTGGGTAGTGCCATACGAGTTCGGCCCGTAGTTGGGCGAGTTAGGGAGCGGATAAAAGGCCAGCAGGTTTTGCGAGACAGGGTTGATTTGACCGCTAGGAACCCGGTTGAAGGGAAGGGGCTGCCCGTTCGGGGGAACGAAGACGTTCACCAGCTGAGTTCCGTTCGGATCGGTGCAAAATCCTTGCGGGCTGTAAGTGGAGCACAAGGCGGAGAAATCGCCCTGCCGCTCGGCGGCGGTGGGAACCGTGGTCAGCAAGGTCTCGCCCTGCCGGTTGCGGAAGCCTTCGTAGTAGCCGAAGAAGAAGGTCTTGTCCTTGCGGATCGGCCCGCCCAGCGTGCCTCCGAATTGATTCTGCTTCAGCGGCTCCGTATTCACCGAGAAGAAATTACGGGCCTCCAGGACGTCGTTGCGCAGGAAGTCATAAAGGTCTCCGTGAAACTGGTTCGACCCCGATTTGGTCACGATGCTGGTGTTCGACCCGGAGTTGTGGCCAAACTCGGCCGAGGCGGTATTGGTCAGAATGCGGAACTCGGCGATGGCGTCGGGCGGAGGCTTGAGCACGAATCCGGCGTTCACGTTGTTGTAGTTCTCCGCGCCGTCGACCAGGAATTCATTAGACTCCGGCCGCTGGCCGTTGACGGCGTAGGTCTGGCCGGACCGGATCGACCCGGAGGCGATCTGCAGCCCCTGGGGCAGGGGCGCAGTACCCGGCAGCAGCAATCCAAGCTGGGAAAAGTTGCGCCCGTTGAGCGGCAAGTCGACGATCTCCTGCTGGTGGATCGTTTGGCCCAGGTCGTTGGTGGTCTGCACCAGGGCGGCGTCCGCCTTTACTTCCACGAGTTGCTGGGCCCCGCCCACCTCCAGGCGCACCGGAACTGCGGCCACCTGGTTCACGCTGAGACTGATGCCCTCCTGAACGTATCTCTTGAACCCGGGCGCCGTAGCTTCCAGACGGTAGTGCCCGATGGGCAGAAGCACGAGCAGGTAATTGCCCTCGGCGTCGGAACGGGTCTCGCGCTGGAGTCCGGTCTCCGTCTGAGTCACAGATACCTGGGCCCGCCTGACGTTCGCTCCGCTGGGGTCGGTGACGGCTCCCCGAATGGTCGCGCTGTGCTGGGCGTGAAGAACTCCGGCAGTCAGCAGGATCAGGGTCCCGACCCGGGGGGCCCGTCGAATGTAGCCGATACCGTCGCGCATGAAGGCTCCTCTTGAGATCACGGGTTAGGGCCGAGTCCGCAGGTGGCGAACGAAGGTCCGCCGTTCACGCTGGGACCTGGCTCAAGCAGGCAAGCTCGCGCCGTCGGGACTGACCAGTCGGTCCCGGCGTTCGCGAACTGATTTCAGTAAGGGCGTGCGCTGTTGCTCCCGAGCGCACCGATTCAGACCCGACACGCGACGAGCCGTGAGAATAGTCGGGGCCAGAGGGTGGGTCAATAATTGCATCCCACTAGACTCAGCTCATAATTCGCCTAATTGAACGAAGCTCAGCAACTATCTGCACGCGTGAGGAGCTCGTGAGCAGAGGTTATCGATTGACCGGGGTTATGGTCCTAGGCTAGCCTAAGCTGTACCTGGCCTCCATGAACCGTCGTGATCTCATCAAGGTGCTGGCAGGTGCCGGCGTCGCAGCTGCAGGCGCAGGCGCCCTCTATTATCGCCACGCCACCGGGACCTCTCCGGGAAGTAGCCCGGCGTCGCCGAAGAGTCCGCCGCGTGCCGCGGACGGCGGAACCATTCAGCTCACCGACGTCACGCAGCCGGCCGGCATTTCGTTTCGCCACAATACTGGCGCCTTCGGGAAGAAGTTCCTGCCGGAGACGCTGGGCTCGGGCTGCGCCTTCCTCGATTACGACGGCGACGGCCGTCTCGATCTGCTGCTGCTCAACGGCATGGATTGGCCGGGCCACGTCCGCGAGCGCACCACCATGAAGCTCTATCGCAACAACGGCGACGGAACTTTCACCGACACGACGGCGGCCGCCGGGTTGGATCTGGAGATGTACGGCATCGGCGTGGCCGTGGGCGATTACGATAACGACGGCCACCCCGACCTCTTCGTGACCTGCTACGGCCAGTGCCGCCTCTTTCACAACAAGGGCAACGGAACGTTTACGGAAGCCACCAAGCCCGCCGGACTCCTCGGCTACAGCGGACTGAGCACGTCGGCCATGTGGTTCGACTACGATCGCGATGGTTTCCTCGATCTGCTGGTCGCCAACTACGTCCGCTGGTCGCCCGAGAGCGACATCTACTGCAGCCTCGACGGACACTCGAAGTCTTACTGCACGCCCGAAGCCTATCCGGGCGCCACCTGCTGGCTCTTCCACAATCGGGGCGACGGCACCTTCGAGGACGTCACCGGCAAGGCGGGGCTGAACGACCCCACCTCAAAGTCGCTGGGCCTGACCCTCATCGATTACGATCAGGATGGCTGGCCGGACGTCTTCATCGCCAACGACACCCAGCCCAACAAGCTCTATCGCAACAACCAAAACGGCACCTTCACCGAAACCGCCGTCCAGGCGGGCGTGGCCTTCAGCGAGGACGGCGTGGCCCGCGCCGGCATGGGCGCGGACGCCGCCGACTACGACAACTCCGGCACCCAGAGCCTGGTGGTTACCAACTTCTCCAACCAGATGATCGCGCTCTACCGCAACGAAGGGCACGGTTTCTTTGTGGATCAGGCGCCGGAGTCGTCGGTGGGACAGTCCAGCCGCCTGACCCTCGGGTTTGGCTGCTTCTTCTTCGACGTCGATCTCGATGGCCTGCTCGACCTGCTGGTGGCTAACGGTCACATCGACCAGGCCATCACCCAGGTGGAGTCTTCCATTCACTACGCCGAGCCGCCGCACCTGTTTCACAACGAAGGCCGGGGCAAATTTCGCGACATCACCTCCCAGGTAGGCGGGTCTTTCGCCGCGCCCAAGGTGGCCCGCGGTGCCGCCTACGGGGACTTCGATAACGACGGCGACCTCGATATTCTGTTCACCACCAACAACGGTCCTGCCTACCTCTATCGCAACGACTGCGCGAATCACTGCATCCGCTTCCGGACGATCGGGACGCGCTCGAACCGCGACGGCATCGGGACCAATGTGCGTATCTGGACCCCGCAAGGCCGGCGCTGGCTGACGGTGAAGAGCGGCTCCAGCTACCTGTCCGAGTCGGAAAGGACGGTGACTTTCGGGTTAGGGGTCCTTGACGCCATCGACCGGGCGGAGTTTGAATGGCCCAGCGGGCTCAAGCATGGGCTCGGGCGGCTCCCCGCCGGGCGCACCTACCTGGTGGAGGAGGGCAAGGGGATCGTGGGGGACGTGCCCTTTCAAGTCCAGGGGGCCGGATAGCGCAGCCTTGTGGGTCGCTGAAAGTCGGGAAGGTAGTCGAAACCGGCCCGGTCAGGCCGCTCAAGGCTGCTATGATCGTCAAAGAGATCGTTGACTTTAGCGCCCGAGGGGCTCCAAGAGCCGGCATCGCACGAGCATGAGCCACGCCGCAGACGACCAGACGTCTACAAAGCCCGGGACTACCAAGCCCGGGACACTGAGCCCCATCCCCTCCCCGAACGCCAGGCTGGGCGTCGGTCTGTGCGTCATCCTTTCGACCTTCGTGGTCTTCGCCGTTTACGCCACCCACCAGATCCGCTGGCTGGAAGACTTCCAGGCTAACGTGGTGCAACGCAACCGCAAGGCCTCCCTGCAGCTCCTCCGGCTGCAGAACGATGCTTCCTTGCTGGCGATCTCGCTGCGCGATATGACTCTGGGCCAGGCCCCCTATCCGGTGCGCGAATGGAAGCCGGAGATCGTGCGCCTGCGCTTTGACATGGAGGACGCGCTGCGGCGCGAAAGTGAGTTCGCCGTCAGCACGCCGGTGGGGGATGAAAAGCGCGTCCAACTGCGGGTGGCCTTGCAGCAATTTGGCGCGGCCGCCGATCAGGTCTTCAGCCTGGCGTCCAGCGGCGACGAAGGCCGCGTGCGGGAGGTAGCCCGCGCCGAGCTCGAACCCCGGCGGGTGCAGATCTCCGAGGCCGTGGCCGAGCTGCTCCGGCTGAACGACCAGGCGCAGGACGAAGCGGCCTTGCGGATCAGCGCGGTCTATCTGCGGGTGAAGACAGACGTGCTGGTCCTCACCGGCTTGCTCCTGCTGCTGGCGCTCGGCACCGGGCTCTATACCTTCCGCGCCAACCGCAAGACCTTCGAACGGCTGCAGGACCTCACCGAACAGCTCCGGCTGCAATCGGCCCAGCTCCGCAAGCTCTCCTGGAAGCTGATCGACGTGCAGGAAGACACCTTGCGCCAGGTCTCGCGCGATCTGCACGACGAGTTCGGCCAGATCCTGACGGGCATCGGCCTGATGCTGCGGCGTGTGGGCCAGAAGGGGACCACGCCCGCCGACCCGGCGATGGTCAGCGAGCTTCAAGCCGTGAAGCAGGTGGTGGAAGACACGCTGCAGAAGGTGCGCGACCAGTCGCAGATGTTCCGGCCGGCCGTGCTCGATGACTTCGGCCTGGAGCAGACGCTGGAGTGGCTGGCGGGGGTTTTTGAAAAGCAGTCCGGCCTTCCCGTTCACTTCCATTCCAAAGGCATCGAAAGCTCGCTGCCGCCCGAGGACTCCATTCACGTTTACCGGATCGTGCAAGAGGCCCTGAGCAATGCCGCCCGCCACTCGCAAGCAACCCAGGTGTGGATCAACGTCGAGGAGCAGGACGGCGAGCTGCAACTCGACATCCGCGACGACGGCGCCGGTTTCGAGACGGCGGCCGCGCAAGGCGAAGGCCTGGGCCTGATGGGTATGCGCGAGCGGGCCGAACACCTGCGGGGCACGTTCAGCCTGCGCTCCACGCCCGGGCAAGGCACCGCCATTAACGTCCGGGTGCCCTTTGCTGCCAAGGCTTTACGTCCGGTCATCGAAAGGGTAATGTAATAGACCTATGCCAACCTCATCATCCGCCAAACCCATCCGCGTCTTCCTTGCCGAGGATCATGCTCTGGTGCGTCAGGGATTCCGCCGCCTGCTCGAAGATGACCCCCGCCTGACGGTGGTGGGCGAGGCCAGCACGGGCATGGCGGCCGTGACGCAGTGCGCTGAGCTCCGGCCCGACGTGGTGGTGATGGATATTTCCATGCCGGAGCTGGGCGGTCTCGAGGCCGCGGCCGAGATCCTGAAGGCGAATCCCGACACCCGCATCCTGATCCTCAGCATGTACTCCAACCCCGCCTACGTGAAGAAGGCCTTCGACGTGGGAGCCAAGGGCTACATCCTGAAAGACGCCATTGACGCGGACCTGGCTCAGGCCATCATTGTGCTCTCCCAGGGCGGCGCCTACATGAGTCCCGCGATCTCCAACCTGATGATCGAGAATCTGAAGACCGGCACTCTGCAGGCGGGCGGCGACGCCTACGACAGCCTCACCCTGCGGGAGAAGGAAGTCTTGCAGCTCATCGCCCAGGGCAAGTCGAACAAGGAGATCGCCAGCCTGCTCGGCATCAGTCCCAATACGGTGGCCGTGCATCGCGCCCACGTCATGGAGCGGCTCGGCATGCACCGCACCGCTGAGCTGGTACTGTACGCCGTTCAGAAGGGCTTGGTGCAGACGAAATAGAGAAGAAGCGGCCTCCCGGGAGAGAAGCGGGAGGCCGCACGCGCAGGGCAGCAAGCTCTGAGCTACACCGGTAGCGAGGGGCGCTCGGGCATATCGAGCCCCACCAGGGGGGCCAGCCGGACCTCGGTCCCGCCCGCATTGAGGTCGCGCGCGCCGGCAGCCGCCGGGCGGAAGGCGGCCACCTTCGAAGCCACCCCGTGCCAGGACAGGCATTCCACCACTTTCTCAACCGCCGGTTCGGGCCGCTCGCTTTGCGCCAGGACCCCGAGAGCCGGCCCCGATCCGCACACAAAGACCGCCTCCAGACCGGAAGTCCGGATGCGCAGCAGCTCGTCCAGACCCGGCACGGTCTTGGCGCCGCCGGGCGCCAGGCTGATCTCGGGAATGACGACGCGCAGCACCAGGCCGTCCGGCACCACCGTAGACCGATAGACCTGGGAAGGCCCTTCCTCAAAGCGCGCCACAAAGCCGCCGAGCCAGGCCGCGCGCAGGTTGTCGCCGCGAGGCTCGAGCGCGCCAGCCAGTTCGAACAGGGTCTTTTCGCCGAGGTTAAGCCGGTAGAGGCGGTCCGCCGCCAGCAGCCCGGCCCAAACCGCGGCCGTGCTTGAACCGAGACCGACGCCGACCGGCGCCGAGCCGTACATCTCGAAATCGACCCCGAGGAAGGGCAGGCCCTTGACCTCGAGAGCCGCCTGCATGGCCCGCACCGCCAGGTTGGAGGAATCTCGCGGCACGCGTTCGCCGTTTTCACCAAAGTAACGGACGCCGATTTGGCCGTCGCGGCGCGTGCTGGCGCGCGCGTTGAGGACCGCGTCCAGCGCCAGGGCGGCGCCGTCGGCCGAACCGCCGAAATTCCCGGCGGTGGCGGGGACACGTATCAATACGGATCTCTCGGTCATGCGAGTCTACCTCCCGGATCCGACCTGCCTGTCCGCAGGTTGGTGATGGTTCAGGATTGATGTTAGGCGGGAACCCGCGGAAGGTGAAATTCGAAGTTTTTATCAGGGCGATTAGCTTTGCGCTGGCGGGCCCTCAGCGCAGAAGCTCTTCCAGACGCGCGGCCACGCCGGTCTTCTCGTCGCGGTACTTGACGATCACAGGGGCATAGAGGGAGAGGCCCAGGTCGCGTCCGCGCCCGTGGGTGATGGCGCGCGCCCCGGGCACCACCACGGCGCCGTCTGGAATCCGCAGCGGCCGGTCGCCTTCAGGTCCGGTCTCGCGCCGGTAGACGGCGTCGCGAACCAGATCGAACACCGGCGTGGAGCCGGTCAGGATGGTGCCGGCCGCCAGCACTGCTCCGCGGCCCACCACCGCGCCCTCGTAGACGCCGCAGTTGCCGCCCACCAGCGCCTCGTCCTCCACGATCACCGGCAGGGCGCCCACTGGCTCCAACACGCCGCCGATCTGGGCGCCGGCCGAGATGTGGCAGCGCTTGCCGATCTGGGCGCAGGAGCCTACCAGGGCGTGAGAGTCGATCAGAGTGCCGTCGTCGACGTAGGCGCCCACATTCACGTACATGGGCGGCATGCAGATCACACCCTGGCCGATGTAGCAGCCGTCCCGAATGGCGGAGCCGCCGGGCACCACCCGCACGCAACGCTCTTGCGGAATCCGCTGCAGCGGAAAGGTGTGCTTGTCGCGGAACTGGAAGCCGATATCCTGAGACATTTCCGCTGCCCAGGCGGCCTCGCTGAGCTCGGGATCGGGAACGCGCAGCCCCATGTCGACGATGCGGCCCAGGCGAAAGCCCAGCAGGATGCCTTCCTTGACCCAGGCGTTCGCGCGCCAGCCCGTGGGCGAACTCGAGTCGGGCTCGGCGGCGCGGATGGAGCCGTCGTTCAAGCCCGCCTTGAGCTCCGCGAAGACGGCGGAGCACTCTTCGCCCGAGGCCCGCGACGCCAAGTCGGATCGGGCGTACAGCGCTTCGATTCGGGCGGCGAGATCCATGGTATTGTGGCGACCCTATCGAATGCCCGGTTTCAAGCCTGGCACAGCCGGTATGCTGCTGGAGTCGGCGCAGATCACTGGTCTCCCCGGATGTGCTGCCACGGCGTGCCCAGCTTCACCTTGCCGCGCAGGCGGCGCAGACGGGCCGAGGCGTCACGGGCGGCCAGCAGCTTCAGGCCCATGCGGACCGTGGGCGCGGCGCCGCTCTTCGTGGCCCGAGTCGCCTTCTGCAACAGATCCTCGGGGACAGTCACCGTCCGCTTTCGCATCGGTACTCTTGCCATGGTCTATCCTACCTTCTGCGTGCCTTACGTCAATAGGGCATGAACGCTGGCCCCTCACCTTCGCCGGTGTGCCGGATTCTCGACGAAATCGCAGTGGTAGCCACGGCACGATTTGTGTGCCGTGGGTCTTCCGCCCAAAAAGCCGACGACTCCGCATCACCACCGTCGTGGTCGCCAGGCTCAACGATCACGCCCTCCATCACCTGGCACGAATCCGCTCCTGGAAAAGCCACGGCGAGAAATGCGTTCGCCGTGGCCACTCCAAGTCCAGGCCGCAGACCCCGAGGGTCTGCGCCTACCTCGAGCGTGCCCTGCGGCTTGTCGAAGAGTGCGAATCCACCTCACGGAAGCACCCGGAAGGGCACGTTGCTCGACAGCGTGCCGCTCGGCGTTACCACCTGGACTGCGCCGCTGGTGGACCCGGCCGGGACGACGGCCCCGATTTCGGTGGGCGAGATCACCTTGAAGACAGCCGACGTGCCGTTAAAGGTGAGGGTGGTTGAACCCGTCAGATTATTCCCCAGGATCTTGACCGCCCTTCCGACTTTGCCAAAGTCCGGCTGCGTTTCCACAAATGGTCCGAGACCCACAGACATTCGGAAGACCGTGCCACAGCCACCACGGCAGCCGAGATTCCCGCCGAATGTCGTCGTGCCGTAGAAGCTGCCGTCGGTGTATTGGATCAGACCGGCAGCCGGAAAAGAGCCGTCCGTATAGTCGAAACTGTGAAGGGTTGTTAGTGTCCCGGTCGGGGCGAGCTGAAAAACTGTGCCGCAGCCGTTGCCTCCGCAGGCTTCTCCCGTACCGCCGGTAGCGGTCGTCCCGTAGAGTTTCCCGTCAGTAGCCTGAATCAGGGTTCCAAGAGGTTCGGCGCCGTCAGCGCCATCGAAGCGGTGGAGCGTTGTCAGGACACCACCTGCGGTAATCTGAAACACGGTTCCGCTCGCCGTTGTACCATAGAAACTGCCGTCTGCTGCTCGGATCAAGCCCGCATAGGGGGAATAGCCATCAGAGCCGTCGAAACTGTGCAGCGTCGTCAGCGTTCCGCGTGGAGTGATCCTGAAGACCGTCCCGCAGCCGAAGCCACAACTGCTATTACTGTAAGCCCCGCCATAGCTGGTTGTTCCGTAGAAGTTCCCATCGTTTCCTTGAACCAGGCCCGCAATAGGCACGTCGCCGTCGGTACAATTGGCTTGCCCACAGAACGCGTAGAGTGTTGTTAGCGCCCCGCTCTGTGTGATTTTGAAAACCGTACCACAACCATAGAGGCCTCCGCACAAGCTGGAGTGGTTTCCTCCTCCGCTGGTGGTGCCGTAAAGGCTTCCGTCGGTCCCCAGGACCAGCGTTGAGTATGGAGTTTCGCCGTCGGCGCAGTCCGATTTGGCGCAGAAGCTGTGAAGAGAGGTCAATATGCCGCCAGCGGTAATTTCGAAGACCGAGCCCCCATTCGACGCTCCGCCCGCCCAGGTCGTCCCGTAGAAATTTCCATTGGGGGCCTGCACCAACGCCCCATAGGGATTGGCTCCGTTAGGGCAACCGAAGTAACAAAAGTTGTAGAGGCTGGTGAAGTTTCCGTTCGGCGCCATCTTAAAGATCGTCCCCGAGTCCAACCCGTAGCCCCAAGTCGTGCCGTACAGTTCGCCGTCAGTTCCCTGAACGACTGCTGCATAAGGTTCTTCACCGGCACCTCCCTCGAAATCATACGAAGTGAAGGTCTGCGCGGGTGCGGCGCTCACCGCCACCAGAATCATTAATATCGCCAGAGCCGCAGGCCCCGGCCATTCCCGATCTCCACGCTCGCTTCCCATCAAGTCCTCCTTGATTCCGCGGCGGCGATTATGGACCCCGCAGCGCTCTCAAGGTAAGTTCCACAACCTGGTGATGCAGTACGAGTAAGAGGCGATGGTAACCACGGCACGATTTGTGTGCCGTGGGTCTTCCGCCCAAAAAGCCCACGCCACTGAGAAGCGTGTCGTCGCTACCACACGAATCCGCTTCCTGGAAAAGCCCACGGCGAGAAATGCGTTCGCCATGGCTACCGCCGCCGTCTTCGCCTGGATTCCCGCTTCCGCGGGAATGACAAGCCTCCTCGAGAGCGATGGTAGCCACGGCACGATTTGTGTGCCGTGGGCCTTGCGCCTAAAAGCCCACGACACTGAGAAGCGAGTCGTGGCTACCCCTACAGCTGCGATTGCCATCGAACCAACCCCATGGAAAAGCCCACGGCGAGAAATGCGTTCGCGCACGGTTTTGGAGTGCGGCAGCTTGCTGCCGCTATTATCCCGCGAGCTTGCTCGCGGCTGGTCAACGCATCCGATCGTGAGGTCGAAAACGGCCATCAAGCTTCCTTGAGCCAGAGCCAGAGCGGCAGCGAGCTACCGCACTCCAGAGCTGTTCTAAACGACTTATTTCACCCCGCCGTCCTCAAAGTTGGGTTTGTTTGGGTTTGTTTTGGGTCTGTTTTTCGAACTTTTGTTGATTCTAAACAACTTCTTGGGTTTGTTTTTCATCGGAGTGGGGGGGGAGGGGGGCCCCCGGCCCCAGACGCCTCATGAACGGGTCGCCTGGCCGTTACCCGCGCCGCCGGCAGCGGCGCCGTTCCCCTTCTTGCCTTTCGCCTTGGTGGCGGGCGCCTCATTCGGCCGCCGGGTCAGTCCCAACGCCTGGAGCAGGCCGGTGATCACCCATTGCTTGCGGTCGATCGCCTGCCGCAGGCGCTCCCCTTGCAGGTTCATCCAGAGGTCGTCGCGGGCAGAACTGAGGCGGCCCATGCAGGCGGCGCGGGTCATGGTCTTTTCGTCCAGCTCCAGGCCGTAGGCCGTAATGGCGCGCTGCTCCTCGGCCTCCAGCAGGTCCAGGAGTCCTTCGAACTCCCCCTCGCTCAACGGATGGCTGCCGGCCGGATCCATCAGCCGCTCGCAGCGCATGCAGATGGTCTGCGAGCGCGGATATTTGGCGTCCAGGTCTTTGCCGTAGAGGTTGCGCAGCAGGAGGCCCAGCCCCGCGTCAAACTCACGCTTGGCCAGCTTCTGCTTGAGCGCGCCCAGGTTGTCCATCTGCTCCTTGAACTTGGCGGCGGAGTCGGGACGGCTTTCGATGCCTTCTTCGGCCCGCTGCTTCAGGCTCAGGGGCTGCTCGCGCTCCATCTCGAAGAACCTGCGCCGGCGCTTGATGTCGTTCTGCTGCCAGCGGTCTTCGAGCCAGGCGTCACGGATGCGCTCCCAGGCCTCGAGTTCCAGGCGCTGCCGGGCCATATCCTGAAAGTGCATGGCGAGGATCGGCGGCGCGGGCTCATACGGCGCGATCAGCTCGCGATAGAGCCGCTCGGCGGCGCCCGGCTCCTGATTGAGGACTTTGGCCTCGGCCAGGCCCAGCAGGCGGACGGGAAACTTGCGGGCGTTCTGGCCCACCCGCTTCTTGCCTTCGGGTGTCACGGGACCGCGGGATTTGCGTCCATTGGCCTGGTTGGCGGCGATCTTGCGCTCGGAGCTGGCGGGCGCCGGGCGGGGCGCGGTGGCGGCGCCGTTCAGTTCATGGAGATCCCCGGCTGGCTCTGCTTGCTTTTCGATTGACATGAATCCTCCTTACGAATTGATCGATTGAGTGATTGAGGGATCGGGCGATTGGGGCTCGGGCGCCCGCAGGCCGACGATCTCGGCGATGCGGTTGCAGACCGCCAGCGCGTCCAGGGTCTGGCCGGCGGCTAGCGCGGCCTGGGCCTCGGCGGCGGCCTGCCTCACGCGCTCCAATTTATCGTCCCTTTCCTGGATGCCGCCGATCACCGTGATGGCCGCGACGTCGGAGCCGGCCCTCGGGCTCTGGCGGCGGACGACCTGAAAGCGCTCGCGTTCGTCCTCCAGCTCCAGCTCGGCCTCCTCCTGCTCAGACTCCAGGCGCGAAATCCCGGCCAGCAGCAGGGCCTGGAGCATCTCGCCAGCCTCGGAACCGGGATTGTCGCGCGCGGCCTCGAGGAGTTCGTCTCTCTTCTGCGCTAACGTCTTGGGTAGGACCATCGCTGTTCACTCCTCGCCGCTCCGTCCGGCCAGTCAAGCGCCTAACTAACTTAAAAATGACACTATACTTAAATTCGGAGCCTAGTCAAGAGCGAATGTGCTATAGGTTCAGCCAATATTGGCGGCGTAAACTGGAATTTGTTGTAGGCTACAGACTGGCGATCAGCGAGCTGCGATGTAACTTGGGTTGCGCCGCGGACGCATATCCGTTTATAACGGAGGTGCGACTGCTGTTCGCGCAGTTGGGCGGGTTAAGATCAAATCGATGGCTTCGGCTCTCTTGAGACCGGGATTTGCCACGCCTCAGGGCACGGCGCGATTCCGCGACCGCTTCGGGGGACGCCTGCCGGGTCACTTTCGGGAGACCCGCGGACTATGGCTCTCCTCCATCGGACTGGGAACTTACCTCGGCGAGCCGGACTCGGCCGCGGACGACGGCTATCGCGAGGCGGCGGTCCGAGCCCTCGAACTCGGGGTGAATGTCTTCGACACCGCCGTGAACTACCGCCACCAGCGCAGTGAGCGGGCGATCGGCCAGGCGCTGGCGGAGCTCATCGAGAGCGGGCGGCTGCAGCGCGACGAGGTGTTCGTGGCCACCAAGGGCGGATTCCTCAGTTTCGACGGCCAGGAGCCCGCCGATCCGGAGGCCTACTTCCGGGAGCGTTATCTCGACAGCGGGCTGGTGGACCCCGCCGATGTGGCCGCCGGCTGCCACGTGATGTCGCCCGGCTATCTGGCCGATCAGGTGGAGCTCAGCCGTCGCAACCTCGGCCTGGAGACCATCGATCTCTACTACCTTCACAATCCCGAGACCCAACTGACGCGGGGAACCCGGGAGGAGTTCTTCGAACGGCTGAAGGCCGCGTTCGTGGCTCTCGAGGCGGCGGTGGCCCAGGGCAAGATCCGGGCTTACGGAACCGCCACCTGGAACGCCTATCGGGTGAGGCCCAGCGCGGGCGACGCCCTTTCGCTGATACAGGTGCTCAAGGTGGCCGAGGAGACCGGCGGCCCGGCGCATCACTTCCGCGCCGTGCAGCTTCCGTTCAATCTGGCCATGCTGGAGGCGCTCGATCCCGGCAACCAGCTCCTGGACGACAAGCCGGCGCCGGCGCTGGTGGCGGCGCGATCGCGCGGCCTGATGGTGTTCGCCAGCGCCAGCCTTCTGCAGGGGCGGCTCACCGAAGGCCTGCCGCCGGAGATCGTCCGGCAGCTGGCGGGTCTCGATACCGACGCCCAGCGCTCCATTCAGTTCGTACGTTCCACGCCCGGCATCACGGCGGCGCTGGTGGGCATGGGCCGGCGCGAGCACGTGGAAGAGAACCTGGGGACGGCGCGGGTGGCGCCCATGGCCTTCAAGGAGTACCGGGCGATGTTCGGCAGCAGTGCGCCGGAGTAGTCTCATGCTCAAGGAAGAGATCGAACAGAAGCTGCAGCGGGGCCTGGACGCGCTGGGGCGGGCCGATTTTCCGGCGGCCATCGAGTCCCTGAACGAAGTGGTGCTGGAGGATTCGTCCAGCGCGGCGGCCTGGCGCGCGCTGGGGGTCTGCTACCTCGAGATCCGCCAGCCCAACGTAGCCCTGGAAGCGCTGGAACGTTCGCTGCAGGCCGATCCCGAGGACGCCGACACCCACTACATCCTGGGCAGCGCCTGCGGCACTCTGGGCCAGCTCGAGCGGGCGGGCGCCTGCTACCGGCGCGCCCTCGAGATCAACCCGGCGCACGCCAAGGCGGAGGAGTTCCTGATCCGCACCGAAGCCCTGCTGGAGAGCCGCGACCACTACCGCCGCGGCCTGAAGCTGCTCTACGCCGCCGATCCGGGCCTGGACGATCTCAACCAGGCGCTGCGCGAACTGGCGCAGTCGGTGGCCATCTTCACCGAGTCGCCGGCGCGGGAGAGTCTGAAGGACTGCGCCCAGAAGCTGCTGGGCGGCTGGCAGGAGGCGCCGCTGGAGGCGGCCGTCACGGGCGAGACCGCCGCCTGGGCGCGCGCCTGCGAACGCGGCTATCAGTGCGCGCGCTTTGGCAATTGGGTGGGCGCGCAGGCGGCCTACCAGGAAGCCCTCGACTACCGGGCCTTTGACGCCTTCGTCCACCACGCCCTGGGCTTCAGCTTCATCTTTCTCGACCAGCCCGACGAGGCCGTGCGCGCCTGGCTCCGGACGTTGGAGCTCGAGCCGGCCTATGACTTCTCCCGCTTCGTACGCGTCTGCTCCCAGGCGGCGTCCTGAAGGCGCCGCGCCGGAGGTTGCCTCCATGGCCTTGAGTGTTCCGATCACGCTGACCACCGACTTCGGCCTGCGCGACCCTTTTGCGGGCATTCTCAAGGGCGTCATCCTGGCCATCAATCCCGAGGCCCGGCTCGTTGACCTGACCCACGGCGTGGAGTCGTTCGACATTCTGGATGCCGCGCTGGCCCTGGGGCAGAGCTATCCCCACTTTCCCGCGGGGACTATCCACGTGGTGGTGGTCGACCCGGGGGTCGGCTCGGCCCGCCGGCCTATCCTGGTCTCAACCCGCCACGGTCACTTCGTGGGTCCCGACAATGGGGTCTTCGAGCTGGTCTACGAACGCGAATCGCCTTTCGAGGTGCGCCATCTCACCGCCGACCGCTATTTCAAAAAGCCGGTCAGCACCACCTTCCACGGACGGGATATTTTTGCGCCGGTGGCCGCCTGGCTGAGCACGGGGATCGCGCCCGAGAGCCTGGGCAAGCCGATTACCGACTACGCCCGGCTGGAGGTGGCGAAGCCCGAGCGGGTGAGCCCGGCCCTGATGCGCGGCCTCGTGCTGCGGGTCGACAAGTTCGGCAACCTGATCACCAATTTCAAGCCGGAGGACGTGACGGCAGGGGTGAGCCTCTGTCTGCTGATCAACGAGCGCTCGGTCACGCGCCTCGTAACCAGCTACGCCGCCGGCCGGCGGGGCGAAGTGTTCGCCATCGTGGGGAGCGCCGGATTCCTCGAGATCGCCGCCTCTCGAGCCTCGGCAGCCGAGTTGCTCAACGCGCGGCCGGGCACTGAGGTCAGGCTGGTGTTGAACTGAAGGGAAAGCCCCGATACGGGCCGGCTGTCAAGACGGCCCCGACCGCCTCGGGCTCTTGACGGTCGCGGCTCAAGGGTCCGGCGCCGGCTGGCTGAGCTGTGCAGTCGTCGAAGCCGCTCGCGCCGGCTCCAGAAGCTTCTCCACCCGGACGCGCGACACCCGCCGGCCCTCCATCTCCATCACGGTGTAGCGCCGGTTTTCAAACGCAACCGTCTCGCCCCCGCGGGGCACGAATCCCAGGCGGTCAAGAATGAACCCGGCCAGCGTCTCATGGCCGGCGCCCCGGGGCAGCTCGATGCCGTGGTCCTCCGCCAGCTCCCGCAAGCTCAGAGCGCCGTCCACCTCAATCACGTTGTCGCTGACGCGTTCGGCAGCCTTCTCGCCCTGGTCGTATTCGTCCTCGATTTCACCCACGATCTGCTCCAGCACGTCCTCGAGGGTCACCAGCCCCACGAAGGTGCCGAACTCATCCACCACCAGGGCCACCTGCGCGCGCCGGGGCCGCGCTTCCTCCAGCATCTGCGCCAGGGTCATGGTCTCGGGCACGATCATGGGCCGGTGGAGCAGGCTGCGAAACTCAAAAGGCGCGCCCAGGGGAATGCCGCGGCGCTCGCGGTCCTGCAGCACGGCCAGCAGGTCCTTGGTGTAAAGGATGCCGACCACGTTGTCGCGCGTCTCCTCATAGATCGGGACGCGGGAGTGCTGGTCGCTGACCACCGCTTCGAGAATCTCGCTGAGGCTGCCCGTCACCGGCAGGCAGGTGACCTTCGGCCAGGGCAGCATGATCTCGCGCACCCGGACGCGGTCGAGCTCGAAGACGCTGTGGATCATCTCTTCCTGCTCTTCTTCGAGCAGCCCGCCCTGACGGATGGCGGAGACGATCAGCTTGACTTCCTCCGGCGTCACCGCCAGCCCCGGGGAGCGGGGGGGGGCGTGCCGCAGGAGGCGAAGGGCGCCGCTCGAGAGCCGGTCAAGGATGCGCACCGGGAGCCGGGCGACTCTAAAAAACCAGGTGATGGGCTGGGCCACCGACAAGGCGACGTGCTCGGCGCGCTCATAGGCGAGCGTTTTGGGCACCAGTTCGCCCAACACCATCACCACCACCGTCACGAAAGCGAAGGCGACGGCCACGGCCAGCGAGTGAGCGATGGCCAGGGAAAGATAGCGGTGCACGTGGCCCTCGATCAGTTCGAGCAGCGCCTGGGCGATGATCTGCTCGCCGAGCCAGCCCATCAGGAGGCTGACCATGGTGATGCCGAGCTGAATGCCGGAGAAGAGAACGCTGGTGTCGGCCAGCAGGTTTTGAATCAGAGGGGCGCGCGCGTTGCCCTCTTCGATGAGCTGTTGGAGGCGCGTCCGCCGCATCCGCAGCAGGGAGTACTCCGCCAGCACAAAGAAGGCGTTGAGACTGACAAGCGCCAACAGCAGAAGCGCTTTGAGCAGGGGGATCATAAGAAACCGCGGGCAGCGCTCCGCTGCCCAAGGTCCATTATGAGCCAAAGTCGTGTGCGAGTTGTGCGGTCCTAGGCCGATAAGGCTGAGGCGGCGTGATGAGACCGCGCGTGGGCCTGGCGCGCTAGCGCCGGCTCGTCCCTCAGCGCGGCCAGGCTCTTGCCGGTCAGCTCCTGGTAGACCTTTTGGACCTGCGAGGGAAAAGAATCACCCGAGCCCGCCGTGCCCACGTAACGCGCGATCTGGGCGTTGCCTTTCAGGGTTGCCCGGATGGTCTCGATCTGAGTCTTCGCCTCTTCAGGCGGCTTCCCGGCCATCACGGCGCCCACCTGTTCCCGCAGCGCTTTGAAAAAGGCCTGCTGATCGTCCAAGACAGTCTCGACCGAACGCGGACCGTGGCCCGTGCAGACGATCTTCGCGCCCAGCGCCTTGGCCGCGTCCAGCGTTCCGATCCATTGGCCCACGTCCCCCTCGCCCACGAAGTTGTACGGTCCATTCACGCACACGTCGCCGGTGAAGAGGATTCTCTCTTTGGGCAGCCAGGCCACGGCGTCGCCGTGCGTGTGGGCCACGCCCAGGTGCATCAGCTCGACCCGATGCTTGCCGTCGTCGAAAATCAGGTCCTTCGAAAAGAGAACCGAGGGCGGCTTGAGCCGGGTGGTTTTCAGATCGGCCCGGCCTTTCGCGGCCTCCTCCCAGCGGCCGGGTTTGTTGCCGTAATAGCCGGTTTCGTAGCGGCGCATCTCCTCGATGACGCCGGTATGGGCGACTGGCACTCCGCCGTTGTCCACAAAGATCTGATTTCCGTAAGCGTGATCGCCATGGTGATGGGTGTCAAAGGCGAAGCGTATGGGCTTGTCGGTCAGGGAGCGGATCTTGCTGATGATGAGCCTCGCCCCGGCAGGGAAATTCGCGTCGACGACCAGGACGTAATCCTCGAACATGATCCAGCCGTTGTTGCAGACCGCGTCGGCATTGTCGGCCAGGCTTCCTTCGTGAAAATAGACGTCAGGAGCGACCTGGTCAGCCGCGGCTGCCTCCGCCGCTCCCGCCGGAAGCGGGCCGCCCAAGAGTTCGGCCTCCGCCGCCAGAGTCAGGAGCGCTGTGCCCCCTGTCAAGAAACCACGCCTGCTGACGTTGCACATGTCCCCTCCTTCGTTGCGAGATAGCCGGCTACGATACCGCCAGTCGCGTCCGGAAAAATGCTGCGGTCACGGTTCGGTTTGGTTTTCCTCAGTCGGCCTGGTGAGGCCTTCGTAATCCTGCAAGGTGTCCACGTCGCGGACAACATGGTCCGTTTCCATTTCGACCGCCAGCACCCGGTCCGGATTGCGCTTGATAACGCGCCGGCATCCGACATCGCCCACGACATCGAGGATGGAGTCCTTATAGCCGGCGTCGAGGATCACCGGGTTGCCTCTCTGACCTCGGAAGAACGGCACCACAATGCTCTTGCCTTGCCGGGCCGCTTCGGTAAAGGTGCAAACCAGCCGGTTCACATCGGTGGACTCCAGTAGAGGCTGGTCAGCCAGAAAGATCATGACGGCAGCGGCCTCGGCCGGCAGGGCAGCCACGCCCGCCCGGATCGAGGTGCTCTGGCCGACGCGATACTCGGGATTCATAACGATCGTGACCGGCTTCCCTCGGAGGCTCTCCTTGACCCTGTCGGCTTCATGCCCGACCACCACGATGACCTGGTCGATATCGGAATTCAGGAGCGTGTCCACCGCATGGACAATCAGGGGCTTGGAGCGGTAGGTCAAAAAGAGTTTGTTCCGCCCCATCCGGGTTGACATGCCGGCGGCGGGTACGATGGCTGCGATCATCGCGCGCCTTCACTCACCCCCGGATCCCCCGGGGAGGGGCGCGCAGGTGTTCAGCACCCGCTCGAGCTGGTTTGCGTCCGGGTCCTCAGTCTCCGCGCCCCTGACAGCCTTGACCTCCTGCAGGGGCCGGCCCGTACCTCCGCGTCGTACCGCCACGATCTCACTGATGACGCTGAGCGCGATCTCCTCTGGCGTCTGCGCTCCGATGTCCAGGCCGGCGGGCGCGCGCACCGGCACGCCGGTTCCTTCTCTGCGCGAGTCCGACAGATAATCCATGACGAGCTGGGAACGCTTGGGGCTGGCGACCAATGAAATATAGGCCGGGCGCGCTTCTCTCGCCTTCATGATCGAGAGGTGGTCCCCTTTGTGCTGGGTCGCAATAACGACGTAAGATCCCGGGCTGATCCGGGCCTCTGCCGAAGTCAGGTCCGAGGCAATCACGCGCTCCGCAGCAGGGAAGGCCTCCGGGGTCGCCCCCGGATCGACGACTGTGACCGTGAATCCCACCGCGTGACCCAGTTGGGCGAGCACCTCCGCAATCCGTCCGCGCCCCACGATCACCAACTCCGGGCTGGGCAGAACCGGTTCGATAAAGACCTTCATCTTGCCCCCGCAAGGCATTCCCGTGCCGAAAACTTCGTCGGTGAGATCGAGCGTGAGAATACAGCTCCGGCCGTCGAGGATACACTTGCGCGCCGCCTGCCGCACGGCGCTCTCGGCGCAGCCGCCACCGACCCAGCCTGTCACCAGCCGCGCGCTGGAATCGATGATGGCCTTGGAGCCGGGCCGGGCGGAACTCGATCCTTCGGTTTGAATCACGGTGGCGACCGCAAAGGCCTCCCCTTTGGAACCGAGCTCCGCTAGCTTGGCAAAGAACTCGCGCGACACCATCATTCCTCATCAGCATCCGCTAAGCGCGGGGCATTCTCAATCAGCTCTGCGCTGCGGCGTATTTGGCCGGCTCCTGATCGAACTTCTGCTTGCAGCCGGCGCAGCAAAAGTAATAAGTGGTTCCGCCGTACTCGGATTTGTATTTCGCCGTGGCCACCTCGACAGTCATTTGACAGATGGGGTCGATGGCTTCCAGTTCGGACGATTGCGAGATCATGGCCCCCTCCTCTGCCACAACGGCTTGGGCTCTTTTCACTTTAACAATCTCGGCCAGAATGCTGACGGCGATCTCCTCGGGTGATACCGCGCCGAGGTCAAGACCGGCGGGTGATCGGGCGCGCTTCAGCATGTCTGGAGTGAGTCCGCGTTCGCCGAGACCGTTCAGGACCTTCCGGGATTTTACGGCGCTCGCGACGAAAGCGACATACGAAACGCCGCTGCGAAGAGCTTGTTCCAGCGCCTCCTCGTCCGATTCGCCCTGGGTGGATACCACGATGTAGGTCTCCGGCGTGACCGTCACCTGGTTCCAGTCCAACTGCGCCGTGATCAGATCAGCGTCCGGAAATCCTTCGCGGTCCGCCCCTGGCGCGACGATGGTGATCGCGTACCCCACCGCACTCGCCAGCTTGCACAAGGTACGGGCAACGAGGGAGCGGCCAAAGATCAGGAGCCGTGGCTTGGGCAGGACCGGCTCGATGTAGACATCCAGGGCGCCGCCGCTGTGGCAGGTCATCGTGTAGCTTACGATTCCCGCGACCGTCGTGGGATCGGCCGACGGCGCGATGCGGACGAGTCTCGGCCGTCCGTCCTGGAGCGCTTTCAGAGCTTCCTTCACCACCAGGGGCTGCGAGCAGCCGCCGCCGATCCAGCCCCACACCGTGCCGTCGGCAGCAATGATCGCTTTGTCGCCGGGCTTGCCGGAGACGGGAGGCTGGTGGGCCACCACGACCGCCAAGGCGAAGGGTTTCCCTGCGGATCGCAGCGCACCGGCCTTGGTCAGGAACTCGTCAAACACTCTTGCCTCAGAATGTCCCAACCAACTGACGCCTCGCTAACGGAGGTGATGCTCGAGGTCCAGGAGGCTGTCCAGGTTGTGCGCCGGCGCGAAAACATCGATGAACGGCAAGGCGGCGCGTATGCCGCGCGTAATGGGTTCGTAGTCCTGCAGGCCCAGAAGCGGGTTCAGCCAGATGAGCTTGCGGACGCGCCGCTTGATCGTCCTCAGCTCTCCACTTAAGAACTCCGGCTCCCCGGTGTCCCACCCGTCGCTCAGGATCATCAGGTACGTCCCTGAAGAGAGCAGTCGTCTTCCATAATCACGGTTGAACTCCGAGAGTGAGGCGCCGATCCTCGTGCCGCCCGACCAGCCTGCCGCGGTTTCGGACAAGTCTGCCAAGGCGCCGGCCAGGGACTGGCCGCGGAGCAGGCTGGTGATCTCCGCCAGGCAGGTGCTGAAGATGAAAGCGTTCACCCTGGGGCAGCAACTGGCGAGCGCATAGGCGAACCGCAGCAGAAACAGGCTGTAGAGGTTCATCGAGCCGCTGACGTCCAGCAGAATCACGATCCGTGGCTGCTGCAGGTTGCGGTCCCGGCGGCTTAGGTCGATGGGCTCGCCCCCACGACTGATGTTGAGCCGGATCGTCCGGCGCAGATCGACCGGGCCGCGGCACCTGCGGGGCCTTAGCCGTCGCGAGACCCGGCGGCTCATCTGCCGGAGTAAGCGCTGCGCGACTCGTTCGAGGCCCGCCAGGTCGTGCTGCGGCACCTGGGAGAAGTCGATCTTTCGAAGCCGTTCGCTGGCGCTGGCGCCCGCAAGCGCTTTGGCTTCGTCGCGCGGCTCCAGGCCGGAGGCCTCATGAGCGCCAAGCACCCAGGGCGCCGTCCCGGCTTCTCTCGTTGATGCGTCGCGTGGCGCGCGAGGGCTTGACCTTCCTGAACCGCGGCCGTGGCGAAGGGCGACAGCGTGCCAGAAGCAGTCGAACAGGTCGTCAAACAAATCCCACTCGTCCTTCGAAGCGCATAGCACGGCTCTCAAGGCCAACCTGAAAGTGTGAAGATCAGTGATGCCGGCGTTTCCCAGGACCTCCAGGCAGCCGAGGGTCTCTTTCGTGCTCGTGCTGAGCCCATTCTCCCGGGCGAAGCGGCAAAACTCCACCATCGTCCTGACGGGATCTTCACGCCGGTCTTGCAACACACCCTGCTCGTCCATCGGCGGATCGCCTGCTCTAGACCACCTGAGGGACGATCTTGTCAATTCCCCCGGCTCGTATCTTGGCAAGATCCTCGGCGGACTTGATGATACACCCGAGCGTTTCTTCGGCCGCCTCCCGATCGAGAGTCCTTCTTTGCAGAGACGCCAGCGCCCGCGACAGGTCAAGGGTCTCGGCCACTCCCGGGGGCTTGGCGAGTTTCATTTGCCTGACCGCGTGGACGAAGCGGACGACTTGCGCGTTGAGCGTCTGGTCAATGTCCGGCAGCCTGGCGCGCACGATCTCCATCTCCTTGTCCAGGCTCGGATAGTCAATCCAGTGGTAGAGGCAGCGCCGCTTGAGGGCGTCGCTCAGCTCGCGGGTGCCGTTTGACGTCAAAATAACGCGCGGAGTGTGGCGGGCCTTGACGGTTCCCAGCTCGGGAATGCTGATTTGAAACTCAGAGAGAAGTTCGAGCAGATACGCCTCGAAGGCTTCGTCGGCGCGATCGATTTCGTCCACCAGCAAGACCGGCGAGCCGTCTTCGTGGGTGATCGACTGCAACAAGGGACGCTTTAACAGGAACCCCTCGCCGAAGATGTGCTTCTCCTTCTCCTCCACCGTCTCGCCCCGTCCCTCGTGAATCTTGATGGCCAGGAGTTGCTTCTGATAGTTCCACTCATAGACGGCGGAGTTGACGTCGAGCCCTTCGTAGCACTGCAGGCGGATGAGGCGCGTCTCGAGCAACACGGCCAGGACCTTGGCCACTTCGGTTTTCCCGACGCCGGCGTGCCCCTCGATGAGCAGCGGCTTGTCGAGCTTGACCAGCAGGTACACGGCGGTGGCCAGGGCCCGGTCCGCAACATATCCCAAGCGGCCGAAGCCGCTGATGATGGCGTCGATGTCGGTGATCTCCGGAGCTTTCCCGGTTGGGGTCGATGGCGTCATGGTTAGCGTGCCGGAATCAGATTGGGCGAGGTAAAGGGCCCGGCCCGATCCGGTCACGCCCGATCCTTTGGATGATCAGGCGGCCTCCCGAAGAGGCGGCGAAAGAAGCGAACGATGCCGGCCCACAGTGCTGACAAGACCAGCGGGATCGCCTTGATCGGCTGGGCTGGGGCCGGCTCCGGCTGCGCCCCAGCCGTCTGGAGTTGCGCCGCCGGACCCTGTGCCGTTGGCAACGCCTCCGCCGGGCGTAAGCGCTGGAGTTCCCTTTGGAAGTTGGCGGTGAACTGCTCGAAGATCTTGTTCGAGACCTCGTTGATCACCCGTGCCCCGAACTGAGCTAGCACCCCGACCACGTTGACTTCGGACGCCCCGAAGACCTCGCTGGTTCCGTCCGGGAGCGCCCGAACCCTGCCCGTCATCTTCATCGAGGCGCTGCCCTTGCCCCGGACGTCCCGGCCCTTGCCCACCAGCTCGATCTCGTGGTTCTGGTCGTCCAGCCTTTCAATATGAACCTGGCCCTTGTAGTCCGTGACGCTCGGGCCGACCTGAACCTTGACCGAACCTTTGAAGGTGCGGTCGTCGATCGCTTCGGTGATCTGAGCGCCGGGCACGCAGGACGCGACTTTCCTGGGGTCGCTTAGGAAAGCCCACACCTGCTCGACCGGCTCTGCGACCTGAAAGGTCTTCTCGATTCTGATGGCCATAAATCCATTGGCGATTTCCGATTGTCAATTGACGATTCAAGGGGCAATCACCAATGACCAATGACCGATCACCAATCGCCAATTACTCCGCGACCCCCTTGGCTTTCAAAATCTGCCAGACCTTCCAGGGGGCGATCGGCATGTCGATGTGCCGCACTCCCAGATGGGAGAGGGCGTCGACCACCGCGTTCACAAACGCGGCCGGCGAACCGACGTTGGGCGATTCGCCTACGCCCTTGGCGCCGATGGGGTGGTGCGGCGAGGGCGTGCAGGTCTTATCGGTCTCCCAGTGCGGCGTCTCCACCGCCGTCGGAACCAGATAGTCCATGAAGGTCCCGCCCTGCACGTTGCCGTTCTCGTCGTAGCTGATCTCCTGCATGAAGGCGATGGCCAGGCCTTCAGTCAAGCCGCCGTGAATCTGGCCCTCGACAACCATCGGGTTGATGATGTTGCCGCAGTCGTCCACGGCGATGAAGCGTCTGACCTTTACCTCGCCGGTGCCCTTGTCGATGTCCACCACACAGATGTAGGTGCCGAACGGAAAAGTGAGGTTGGGTGGATCGTAGTAGTGGACGGCTTCGAGCCCCGCCTCGAGACCGGGCGGAAAGTTGGTGTAGGCGGCAAAGGCAATCTCCTGGATCGATTTCGACTTGCTCGGCGCGCCCTTGACGGAGAACTTTCCCGGCTCCCAATCCAGATCCTCTTCGCTCACTTCCAGCAGGTGGGCGGCGATCTTCCTGGCCTTGTCGCGAATCTTCCGCGAGGCCATCGCCGTGGCCGCGCCGGCCACCGGCGTGCTGCGGCTGGCGTAGGTGCCGAGACCGTAGGGGGCGGTGTCGGTGTCGCCTTCTTCCAGGGTGATGTCAGCGACGGGGATCCCAAGCTCCTGAGCGATGATCTGGGCGAAAGTTGTTTCGTGTCCCTGTCCCTGCGACTTCGTCCCCAGGCGGGCGATAGCCTTGCCCGTCGGGTGAACGCGAATCTCGCAACTGTCGAACATCTTCAGGCCAGCGATGTCGAAGGTGTGCGCGGGGCCGGCCCCCACGATCTCGGTGAAGCTGGAGATGCCGATGCCCATCAACTCGCCCTTCCGGCGCTTCTCCGCCTGCTCGCGGCGGAGTTCAGCGTAGCCGGCTCGCTCCAGCGCCAGTTTCATGGCGGCTTCGTAATTGCCGCTGTCGTAGGTCCAGCCAAGGGCCGAGCGGTACGGGAAGCTGTCCGGAGCCACAAAGTTCTTCCGCCGCAGCTCCGCCGGGTCCATCTTCAGATCGTAGGCCAGGACGTCCATGGCTCTCTCGATCAGGTAGGCCGCCTCGGTGACCCGGAACGAGCAGCGATAGGCGATGCCGCCCGGAGCCTTGTTGGTGTAGACGCCGTCCACTTCGCAGAAGGCGGTGGAGAAATCGTAGGAGCCGGTGCAGATGCTGAACAGGCCGGCAGGGAATTTCGTCGGTTGGGCGGCAGCGTTGAAGGCGCCATGATCGGCGAGGGTCTTGACGCGCAGCGCCGTGACCTTGCCGGCGCTGTCGGCGCCGATTTCCGCCGTCATATGGTAGTCGCGGGCGAAGCCGGTCGACTGCAAGTTCTCCGACCGCGTCTCGATCCACTTCACGGGCCGCTTGAGGGTGAGGGAGGCGACCACGGCGCAGACGTAGCCCGGATAGATCGGCACTTTGTTGCCGAAACCGCCCCCGATGTCGGGCGAGATGATCCGGATGTTGTTCTCCGGCAGGCCGGCCACGATGGCGAAGAGCGTCCGGTGAGCGTGGGGCGCCTGCGAGGTCTCCCAGAGGGTCAATCTCCCGGTCGCCGGATTGAAATCCGCCACGCAACCGCAGGTTTCGAGCGGCGCGGGGTGGCAGCGCTGGAAGACGGCGTCTACCTTGGCCCTGACGGCGGCCGATTCCAGGGCTTTGTCAGTCGCCGGCCGGTCGCCGACCTCCCAGTGAAAGATGTGATTCGACTTCTCCTCACGGTCCTCGCGCAGGATGGGGGCGTCCGGATCGTCGGCGTGATGCGGGTCCACGAGAACCGGCAGTTCTTCGTAATCCACCTCAATCAACTCGGCAGCGTCCGCCGCGAGGTAGCGGTCTTCCGCGACCACGAAAGCGACCTCCTGACTCTGGAACAGGACCTTGCCCGTGGCCAGCACCATCTGCTTGTCGTGGAACAAGGTGGGCATCCAGGCGAGGCCGGCCTTGGCCAGGTCCTCGCCGGTGATCACCGCCAGCACGCCCGGGAGAGCCTTGGCGGCCGCGGTGTTGATGCCCTTGATTCGGGCGTGGGCGTAAGGGCTGCGCACGAGGTGGCCGTAAACCATGCCGGGCAGGCGGACGTCGTCAACGTAATTGCCTTTTCCCTGGATGAAGCGCAGGTCCTCCTTGCGCTTTACCGAATGGCCCATGCCCCCGATCTCAGGAGACGTCGGTTGCAGCATCGTACCCTCCCTTTATGAGCCTGTGTGAAAACTCGGGGATTCCCGCTTTCGCGGGAATGACCGCCTTGCAAGGTCAGCCTTCAAATCCAACGACGTCACCCCGCGGAAGCGGGGGTCCACTGCGGGCAGTCGCCAACCACGAGTTCTCACGGAGGCTCCTTATGACATCTTGCCGGCGGCGTACTGGACCGCCTTGACGATGTTCTGATAGCCGGTGCAGCGGCAGAGATTCCCGGAGATCCCCTGGCGGATCTCCTGCTCGCTCGGGTGTGGGTTCTTGGCCAGGAGCGCGTAAGACGAAAGGATCATGCCCGGAGTGCAGAAGCCGCACTGCAAACCATGCTCCATTCGGAATCCTTCCTGCAGCGGGTGGAGCGCGCCGTCTTTTGCCACGCCTTCGATGGTCAGGATCTCGTGACCGTCGGCCTGCACCGCAAACAGGGTGCACGATTTCACCGCCCTGCCGTCGAGCAGGACCGTGCACGCGCCGCAGTTCGTCGTGTCGCAGCCGATGTGCGTGCCGGTCAGTCCTAGCACCTCGCGGATGAGGTGCACGAGCAGCAGCCGGGGCTCGACCTCGGCCGCGTGCTCCACGCCGTTGACCTTCACCCGAACCATTTGTTGATTAGCCATCGTGAATCCTCCGCCCGGCAAATGACGATTCTCGATTGACGATTGGAAACAGCTTCAGCGTTCTTTCAGCCGCAAAGTGCCTAGCTCGTCGATCCAAAATCATCAATGGCTTGCGCGCTCCAGGGCGCGGGTGAGGGCGCGGCGCGTCAGCTCTCGCACCATGGCCGACTTGTAGTCCGCCGGGCCTCGCAGATCGGTACTGGGTCTGGCGTCGTCCGCCGCCAGGTGCGCCGCCTCCTGGATGCTCGCCTCGTCCAGGCGCCGGCCGCGCAGGGAGTCTTCCGCCTTCCGTGCCCTGAGGGGCGTGGGGCCGACATTGGTCAGGCCGATGCCCGCCCGCTGGCACGATCCTTGGCCGTCCAGCGTCACTTGAGCCGCCACCGCCACCGTGGCAAAGTCCCCGACCTTGCGCTCCAGTTTGACGTACGCTCCTCCGCTGCGGGGCGGCGGAATCGGTACGCGGATCTCGGTGAGGACCTCATTGCGATCGAGGCTGGTGGTGAACACCGACAGGAAAAGATCCTCCACCGGGATCACCCTCTCTCCCGCGGGACCGGTGGCGACCACCTGCGCCCCGAGGGCGAGCATGGTGGCCGGGTGGTCGTTGGCCGGATCGCCGTGCGCCAGATTGCCTCCGATCGTCGCCATGTTGCGCACCTGAGGATCGGCGATCACCGAGGCGGTGTCCCAAATGATCGGGCATAGGGAGCGAATCAGGTCCGAGGCCTCGAGGTCGGCTTCCCGCGTGAGCCCGCCGATCCTTAAGGTCCCGCCGTCGTGCTTGATGTACTGCAGTCCCGAGATGGCATTGATGTCGATGAGGTATCCCGGCCTGGCCAGCCTCAGCTTCATCAGGGGTATGAGGCTCTGCCCGCCACTTAGAATCTTCGCATCCTCACCATACTGCTGCAGTAGAGCGATGGCTTCGTCGATCGCGGTGGGCCGTAAGTACTCGAACGATGCCGGAATCATTTGTGGCGATGACCTCCTGTTGGGGCGCTTTGGGTTCGAGGCCTTCTGGTTTCCTTAGCGTGAGGGCGCTTATCGCCCGGCCGGAAGGATGGCTTCGCCTCACGGGGAATGGCGAAGATCACGGGAGTGAGGGCCACGGTCGTGCCAGCAAGAACCATTCCTACCCCCACGGTGACGGACCGCGTTGCCGGTTAGGCAGCCGACATTCTGTGTTATTCGCGCGTGTCTTGTAAAGAGGAGGACTGAGACAGATATTAGACAGTCTTTCAGCGCGTGGGGCGCCTGTTCGGAGGGCCTGCATGTCGGCGGGTTGGACCAGGCAACTGCATGCACAGAGGACTCGCCGGTCTTCGCCGCCAAGGGCCGCGGGCGAGGTCGTCAGGAAGCCCCGCCTTACTGACCTTCGCAGAATGTAGGGCAGATCGAGCTTGAGGTCACTTGGCACCCCAAACGAAAACGCCCCTCACCCGGCCCGCTGCGGCTTCCTTCGACGTTGCTCAGGGAGGCTGAGCGAAGTCGAAGCCTGATGAAAGCGCCGTCAGCGCGCCACCCTCTCCCGCCTGGGAGAGGGTGAAATCAGGGAAAAAACAGCGCTCTCCCTTGGGAGAGGGGGAACCGCCCTGCGGCCCAGAGCGCTCCGTCGCTGAAGCTCTGGAGCGTAAGTGACCTTCGGGCGGCGGGCCGCGCAGCGGTGGGTGAGGGCAGTCAAGCCGCTAGCCCCTAGCCAACGGCCTGCTCAATAAAATGCGACCCTCAATAGGACGAGTGGGCCGACGGCCATCGGGCCCGACCGCGGCTATACGGTGGCGCGGTTGCTCGCCACCGCCTGGGCAGTCACCCAATCGGTCCAAAGCGCGGTCGCACCGCTCGAGAGAAGGGGCGCGCCGTCCAGGGCGGCGTCCACGAAATCCTTCACGCAGGGGATGTGGACATTCGAATGAACCGGCAGGCTCTCCTGCCCGCCGGGGTAGACCAGCGCGGGGCCGTTGAGTGGCGAGAGGTCCATCTCGCCCTCGGTCCCGATGATGCGGAGGTCGTCGCGCGCGATCCGGGAGTGCCAGCGGACATCGACGATCCCGCGCACCTTGCTCTTGTATTCAATCATGACCGTTGCCGAATCTTCGACAGCGAGCGTCGTATGAACGACGTTCGAAAGGTGGCCGGTGGCCCGCGCTGGCTCTCCGAAGAAGAAATTCAAGATATCGATGCGATGGGAGGCGACGTCGTAGAGCGGTCCTCCGCCCGCCCGGGCAGGATCCAAGAGCCACGAGCGATGCGAGTTGGTGGCGACCGGCCCCGAGTGGCAGGTGGCCCAGGCGAGCACCGGCTGTCCGATCGCGCCCTGACGGATCAGTTCCATGGCGCGATGGACCTTGGGATATGCGCGGCGATAATAGGCCACGCCCAAGGTGCGGCGGCGGGCCCGCGCCTCCTCGACCATCCTCTCCGCCTCGGCCAGGTTCATCGCCATCGGCTTTTCACACAGCACGTGCCTTTGGGCTGCCAGGGCGGCGATTGACTGCGGAGCGTGAAGAAAGACCGGCGAGGCGACATAAACGGCGTTGGCTTCTGATTGCCTGAGAGCGGCTTCGAGCGTTGTAAACGCCGGAACCCGGTAGGGCGCGGCCTTGGCCGGATCGCGAGTGACGATGCCGTCGAGCTGGCTGCGCTCCTCAGCCAGAATCGCCGGCAACACCCGCCGGGTGGTGATGTCGCCCACCCCGATCACCAGCCAGGTCAGCATTCCGGTATTCTACGCCGGCCGGAGGTACCCCCGCGAAGAGGCCCTTGTTGTGGGTGGTGTCCTAATTCTGTGTTGATGGTTCAGGGGCGGACGGCCGCAACGAGTGGTTCGAGGATTTTTTGGGCGATCTGCGGGGCGCTCAGTGGTTGAGTGCTTATCACTCCAACGATTTGACCAGAGTGGTTCACGCTAAGTTTGATTGAATAGTCGTCCATTCCTCCGAATGAATAGCAGGCGATATGATCAGACCGATAGAAGGCGTTCACGTCCGCAGGATTTACATTGGGGAATCCGGCTGCCAATTCTATTCGGCAACCGTGCTCTCCCTGGCCGCCGATTTCTGAGAAATTGGCACGAATGCCGATTTGTGACAGAGAATCTGACGCAAGTTTGAGTTCCTGCATTACCGACTTCCAGAATTCAGGGCCGTCAGATTGCAAGGTTTTCTCTGCGGCTATCTGCCTTTGGCGATCAAGCTCCCGTTTCGACGCTTTGGCCGCTTCTTCGTCTTTGATTCTCTTGATCCAGTCCGGCATAAGTGAGTCATTCATTTGATTCCCCCCCTGCCTTGGCCTTACGGCTCAGGGCTTTAATTGTGATTTCGACGTAATCCCTCAGCAGTTCAAGATCTTCTGTGCTCACTTCCCCATTAATCCGAAGCTCTGCGCTGGCCTGCGGAGAGAGCGTCCAAGTGTTAACGGATACCCTGCCTGCAAATTGGATTGCAGGACGGGGCGTGATCGTAATCGTCTTACTCGGTTGGACTTGTGAATCTGGCAATGCAGAATGCTCCTCTGCTTCGCTTTCAGATGCCAAGTCTAACGAGGTCACATCCGATAGTCCAGCGAAATCTAAGGTGTCCCTAAAATCCTTCACAAAACCAGCTACTGCCTTAGGATTGAAGTCTTTGTAAGTCACCAGTTCGCTTTGCAGAACGTCATCAGCAGGGAAGCCGGTGCGTTTGTGTTGCTCGATGAGCTCCCTATAGATCGCCGGGCTTATGGCGGCTTCCATCAAGGCTTGAACACGTCGCTTGTCATCGTTCGGAAGATTGATAATCTCAATTGCCCGCTGAGTCGGCACGACCCGGCCTTTGGACATATCCACCAGACCAAACTTTTTCAGTGCAGCCAATACACTCATGGCCTCGCCGTGGGCGCTAGCGAATCCGATGTGAACTACAGCCAGTTTGGCGGGAGCGCCCGCCTTTCCGTCCCTTTGGTACAAAGCACGAACGCGCTCAACCGCATTCCGCAGTCCTACCGCCGGGTAATTCGGGCTTCGATGTCGTGTTTTCTTGTCGGCACTTTCAGTGACGCCTTCCATAGTGGTCCTCCACGATCTGAACTTTAGCACGTCGCGTTAGCTAACGCAAGTGAAATTTCTCTAAGTGCGTTACACATATCTGTTGACTACTGAGGACGACATAGATAAACTTACATCGAAGCTGATGCGAGGACTGCTATGAGAAGAGTCGAAGCCCCTGCCGATCCGCTCACCGCCAGCAGGGGCAATTACACGAAGGCCCAGACCCATGATGCTTTGTCAGGGCTCGTGGATTCGGGCCGTGGTGGGCTTGCTACTTCAGGAAGGCTGCATTTCACCGCCCTGCCGGGTGCTGGTAGCACTCGGCAGGGCTTATCCTCGGGCCGAAGCCCAAGAGACAGGGTTTGGAGATCCACTGTTATTTTGGCCCTCACGCGCGAAGAAAGCAAGGGTCAAAATGACGCACCACAACTGCCGAACCGAATGCAGGCGCTTTGGAACTAGGACACCAGCCTGCTGTGTGTGAAGCCCGACCCTCCGAGGACTGCATACCCGACAAAACAAAGTCGATCGCCTCTCAGGCCTGTCGCGCCTTCCGAATTGACCTTGCAGCTCACCACTCGTGGACCGGCTTTCCGGAATCGAATATCCTGTAGCCGGCCGCCGGTGAGTTGGAGTCCCGGGGCCGGGCTGAAGGCCGGAAAGAGACTCGCTAGAGATGCCGCCTACCGTCCTCAAGACCGTCTGCCCGCTCGATTGCCCGGACGCTTGCAGCATCCTGGCGACAGTCGAGGACGGACGGGTGACACGCCTGGACGGCGACCCCAATCATCCCTTTACCAGGGGCTTCCTCTGTCACAAGGTGGCCCATTATGACCGGCGGCTCTACTCGCCGCTACGCGTCCTGTATCCGTCGCGGCGGGTGGGGGCCAAGGGGGAAGGGAAGTTCGAGCGCATCGGCTGGGACGCCGCCCTGGACGAGATTGCCGGCCGCTTCCAGGCCATCGCGGCCGAGTACGGGGGCGAGGCCATCCTGCCTTACTCCTATGGCGGCTCGCTCGGCATCGTGCAGCGCCTGGCCGGACATCGCTTCTTCTACCGCCTCGGCGCCAGCCGTCTGCTGCGCACCATCTGCGACCCAGCCGCCATGGCGGGCTGGGAGATGACCATCGGCAAGGGCCTCAGCACCGATCTGGCCCAGGCGGAGGACTCCGATTTCGTTGTGATCTGGGGCATGAACATCGCCGCCACCAACGTCCATTTTGTGCCCATCGTGAAGGCCGCCAAAAAGCGGGGCGCGCGGGTGGTCCAGGTCGATCCTTACCGCAACCGCACTTCGCACCTGGCCGACCAGGTGCTGCAGCTTCGACCCGGCACCGATACGGCGCTGGCCCTCGGTGTGATGCACGTGCTGATCCGCGAGGACCTTGTCGATCGCGATTACATCGCCCGCCACACGCTGGGCTACGAAGCCTTGCGCGAACGCGTGCTGCGGGACTACCCGGTGGAGCGCGTCGCCCGGATCACCGGCCTCGCCGAAGACGAGATCGTGAACCTCGGCCGCGGCTACGGCCGCGCCCGCGCGCCCTTTCTGCGCGTCGGCTTTGCCCTGACCCGGCACGAGAACGGCGGTATGGCCATGCGCACCATCGCCTGCCTGCCCGGACTGGTGGGGGCGTTTCGCAAGCCGGGCGGCGGCGCTCATCACGAGACGGCCGACGCCTTCCCGTTCAACTACAAGCGGGTAAGGGGAGACGATCTGTTCCAACCGGCCACTCGCGAGATCAACATGGTGAAGTTGGCCGAGGCGCTGCTGGAAGAGGACAGCCCTCCGGTGAAGGCGCTTTACGTCTACAACTGCAATCCCGCCGCCGTCGCTCCCGATCAGGCTCGAGTGCACGCCGGGCTGCGCCGTCCGGACCTCTTCACCGTGGTCCACGAGCAGATCCATACCGACACGGTGGATTACGCCGACATCGTGCTGCCGGCCACGACCTTTCTGGAGTCACTCGACCTTTGCAAGAGCTACGGACATTACTACCTGCAAATGGGCAAGCCCGTGATCGAGCCGCTAGGCGAGGCCAAGCCCAACCTCGAGGTCTTCCGGCTGCTGGCCCGGCGCTGCGGGTTCACGGACTCCTGCTTCGACGACACCGAGCTCGACATCATGCGTCAGGCGCTCGACACCCCGTCGGAGTTTCTGGCCGGCATCGATGTCGAGAAGCTGATGAGCGGCGAGCCGGTGCGCGTGAACGTTCCCGCCGGCGCCGACCCTTTTGCCGGCGGCTTCTTTACGCCGTCCGGCAAGCTGGAGTTTTACTCTGAGCGTATGGCGCAACTTGGGCTCGATCCGCTGCCGGGCTATCGCGCCTGCACCGAGAGTCCGGAGAACGCGGCTCTGCACGCGCAGTATCCCTTGCAGCTCCTGGTGCCGCCCTCCGTTCACTTCCTCAACTCGGGATTTGGGGCGGTGGAAGAGCAGCGCCGCCGCATGGGGCGCCCGTCGGTGAAGATTCACCCCGCAGACGCGGCCCGGCGCGGGATCGCTTCGGGCGATGCGGTCAGGATATGGAACGATCGCGGCGAATGCCGTTACTACGCGGAGGTCACCGAGGACACGCGCGAAGGAGTAGTGGTGGCCGAAGGGCTCTGGTGGGCCAAGCACACGCCCGGCGGTCACAGCGCCAACAGCCTGGTCTCCACCCGGCTGACCGATCTGGGCGGAGGCTCGACGTTTCACTGCAACCTGGTGGAGGTCGCCAAGGCGGGTTCGGATAGCCGTGATGGGAAGGGGCGATCTTGACAAGTGATAACTATAAAAATAACAGCTTTTGGGCCGAAATTGCAGAACAAAGCCGTTAGGTCTATGAAATCAAAGGACTTCACTTTTTGGAATCTGTTATTTTGTGGATATCAGAGACAGGGTGGGTCTGAGATCGCATCTTCCTGATCGCCGACTCGAGATCCTCGAATCCTCATGGAAGGCTTCTTCAACAGTTCCATTCGCCGCTACTACGACCTCGAAGTCCCGGACGGCGCTGCCCGCCGCGGGCGCTGGCCGCTGCTGATCTCCCTGCATGGCTACATGGGCGACAAAGACTCGATGATGCGAGTGGCCCGGCGCATTGCCGCCGGCCGCATGGTGGTGATCTCGCTCCAAGGCCATCATCAGTTCTTCCATCATCAAGCCGGCGGGTCGAGCGACCCCAAATCCCTCAGGGTCGCCTTTGGCTGGGGCACGACCTACAAGATGGAGGAAGCCATCCGGCTTCATCACCGGGCGGTCCGCCGGTTGATCCGCCTGGCGGTCCGCCAACATGGCGCCCACCCGGAACGGGTGTTTCTGCTGGCTTTCTCGCAGGCCTGCGCCTACAACTACCGCTACGTCTTCTCCCATCCGAATGAGATTCGAGGCGCCATCGGCGTCTGCGGCGGCGTGCCTGGCGACTGGCATCAGAACCCGCTTTACCGGCCGGCGCGCACCCACGTGCTGCACATCGCCGCCACCGACGACGAGTGGTTCTCGCGCGAGAAGAACCTCGAGCACAAGCACCGGCTTGCCGAGCGGGCGGCCTCGCTGGACTTCCGGTTCTACAATTCAGAACACCGGTTTCCGCGCAGGTCGATCCCGCACATTCGGAGGTGGATCGAGCGTTACCTTTAGCTTTTGCGTTTTCGGCGGCAGGGAAGGGCGAAGACTAGCGAGGACGGACCTTCGGCGGGATCAATTCTTGAGACGTGACGCGGCGTCATGCAGCATCGCCGCCAGAATAGCCTCAAGGAGCGGGCCAGGACTGACCGCGCGTTGGCCGCTGCTGTCCAGCAAGGCGAAGTCGTTATTCTGGTTATCCTTCAGCCGGATGTGGAAGGCCTGGAAGGCGGAGCCCATGAGGGCGTTCTTCTTGGCTTCCTTGATGGAGCCAAGAGGAAAGTCAAAGGAATGCATCGGATGCATGCCTTGCACAGCGCGGTAATGGACGACGCCACCTTCGATGGTCATCCAGCCGCTGCAGTGGTCGTTGCCCCAGTTCGCAGGCAGTGAGGCTCCGAAATGCACCACCGGAAAACGTAGGACATTCGAAGAGGCGAGATTGCCTGCGGGGTTTTGGGCCGTTCCACCGATCGACTGTAAGAGGGAGTTGAGCAGGGCGCTGGAATCCGATGTGGAGGCTGCGCCCGGCGCCGCATTCTGCGAAGCCGCGTTGCTGGCGGCATTGTTGTAAGAGTTCGAGACCGCTGGCGTGCCGGGCTCCTGTCCAAGGTCTGTGGCGGAACTCCTCACGCCTGCAGCCTGAGCAGCGGCTGCTGTCTGAACCTGAGGCTCGCCGGGTTTGGCGCCCGCTTGGCGGAAAAAGACAAAGTCGCCATAAACGTGGCCGGAGTTTCGAATCGGGTTGTATTGCGGAACCTGGTCGGAGCCTCCGGCCACCGCAGGCTGCACGAATCGCTGAAAGAGCTCTGCTGCCGTGAACTGGTCGGGATCCATCTGGCGCAAACTGGACAGCAGCGCGCCAGCGAAGACGGAGTGACCGGCCGCGCCCCCGTCGGCCACCGGCTCGTCAGCGCCGCTCGACATCAGATTCCGGGACTTGGAGCTCATCATCTTGGCGATATAGGTGACGCGCTCCCGCGGATTGATGGCGGCGTCGGCGCTGCGGGTGAGGGCGCCGGAGTAGCAACTGTCGGAAATGATCAGCACGTGCAGGGAAGGAAGGGCCTTGACGTCGGCCGTGATGTCGTCGGCGCTCACCCAGTGGTCGTTGTTGTCGACCTGGGCGTCCACCGGGAGCCAATAGGCTTTGTCGGTGTCGGGATCGTGGTGGCCATGACCGGCATAGTAGATCAGCAGGTTGGAGCTTTCCGGAAGGGTGCGGCGGTACTCGTTCAGCGCCGTCAGGATCGTATCCCGGGTGGCGTTATGCAGCACCTGAGTCGTGAACCCGTATTGGCCGTGGAGCACCTGTGCCATGGCCTCGGCGTCGTTGACGGCCGTCTGGAGCTTGGGCAGATAGCGGTAGTTGTTGTTTCCGATCACCAGGGCGTAGTACGGGCCAGGCTGCGTCGCCGGCGCGGGCGAAGTGACGTCTTGTACCCCGCGGCTGGAGGGTGAGGTCTGAGGCAGCGCCGTGGCGGCCCCGAGAGCAAAAGTCAGAAGGGAGGCAATCGGAAGCGAGAGTCTCTTTCGATTCTTTCCCATGGCGGCCCTACCTAGGCTTCGGGTCCTCTACTTATAGCGCATCAGGCGTCCGGCGCGCAATGCCAGGCGTGGCCAGGAAAGGCCGAGGACGGTTGGGCAGGCTGTCTTGTGCCGAATCCGCTTTCCCCCGGCCGTGCCGGTCCGACGCTTGAGCGCCAGGATAGTGAGTGACGCTGCGCGTGACACCGTTTCACAAGGCAATGGCCCCTGGATGACGGTTGGCCGGTCAGTAGGCGGCGGCTGGAGTCGAGCGGGGTGAAGTTTCGCCGGGGGGCGACGGTGTCTTCCCGGCCGCTTCCTGCATGATCTTGACACTGGCGCTGGCTCCGATACGCGTGGCGCCGGCCCTCAGCATTTTCTGCAGGTCCTCGTAGCCGCGGATGCCGCCGGCCGCCTTCACGCCCATCTCGGGCCCTACCACCAGCCGCATCAACTCCACGTCGTGCGCCGTGGCGCCGCCCGGTCCGAAGCCGGTGGAGGTCTTCACAAAGTCGGCGCTGGCCGATCGGGCGAGCCGGGAGGCGATCACCTTCTCCTGGTCAGTCAGCAGGGCGCACTCCAGAATGACCTTGAGGATGGCGCCGCCGCGGTGGCAAGTCTCCGCCAGGCTGCGGATCTCCTGCCCCACCCGCTCGTAGTGCCCGGACTTCAGCGCGCCCACGTTGATGACCATGTCGACTTCGGCAGCCCCGAGCTTCACCGCCTGCTCGGCTTCAAAGACCTTCACCGACGTGACGCTGGCCCCCAGCGGAAACCCGGCGACGGTGCAGACCTTGACGGGCGTGCCCTGCAGCTCAGCGGCGCAGAGCGGCACCCAGGCAGGATTCACGCAGACGCTGGCAAAGCCGTACTGGCGCGCCTCCGCGCAGAGCCGGCGCACATCGGCCTCAGAAGCCTCGGGCTTCAGCAAGGTGTGGTCGATGAGGCGCGCCAGGTCCGAGGGAACTTGGGTGACGCCCAGGCTGGCCTCGAGCCGGGCGGCTCCCGCCTCGACCACGCGCCTGGACTTCTGGGGACAGCTCTCCGCGCAGTGGCCGTCGCAGCCGGGGCAGACAGCATCATCGATCTCGAGGCCGCGCAGGGCGCATGCCTGCTGGTCGCCGAGGCGGCAGAGGATCTCGCGGGTGACGGCCTCGATGAGTTGGGCCCGAAGCTCCGGCTCGATCTGACCGACCGCTGATCCCGGCGCGGTGCTCGGCCCCGCTGCCCCCGCAGGTGCAGGATGCGTTTCCAAGGCCACAATCTTGTCCACGCGCTTCTGGTGCCGGCCGCCGGCGAACTTGGTCTGCAGCCACACCGCTGTCAGCTCGCGGGCCACCTCCGGGGAAATCAGGCGCGCGCCCAGGGTGAGCACGTTGGCGTCGTTGTGCTCGCGGCTGTTGCGGGCGGTGGCGCGGTCATAACACAACGCCGCCCGGACGCCCGGGATCTTGTTGGCGGCCATGGCGGAGCCGATGCCGGCCGCATCGGCGATGATTCCGCGCCAGGCGCCCCCGGAGGCCACCGCCTCGGCCACCGCACGCGCAAAGTCCGGGTAGTCGACCGGGTCGGCAGAGTGGGTGCCGACATCTTGCACTTGATACCCCAAGTCCGTGAGGAACCGCTTGAGGTACTCCTTGAGTTCGTAACCGCCGTGATCGCTGCCGATGGCCACCACACCCCGGCCCTCGGCCCGGCGGGTTTCCGCCGGGCTGGGGCTGGAAGCCTCCCCGGCCGGCTTTCCATCCGGCTTGGAGGGGTCAACCAGCGGGCCAACAGGCTGCTCGGGAGGGCCGTCGAATGCGATCTTCAATCCGAGCTCAGCGGCAACCTCCCAGCCGCGGTCGGTGACCTTGGTCCCGGCCGGCAGACGAAGCTCGCCGGAGGCGGCCGTCTGGGCCTGATTGATGTCTTCGGCGGTGACGATGTGCCTGGGCATTATGAAGCCTTGAAAGAGCCTAAACTTTAGCTCCGGAGTTCATGGTGGCGCAAGCTCAAGCGATCCTCATACCGTCCTACCGGGTGGCCTCGCAGAGGTTTACTACAGAGTATCTAATGCGGGCTTGGAATCTGACGGTCGGTCTAATTGATTGATTATGAGTACGTTGTTTCGATTGTGGCCTGCACGGCGGAAATGGGTTAGGGCGTGAGACGCGTCGCTGATTCTAAAGGATATTCTGGCTTTGGGATGGGTTTGGATGTAGCCCAGCTTCTATTGATTCTAAAGGACATTTTGGCTTTGGCCTAACCCCTCTGCTTAGCTATTTCATTGATTATAAGTGACATCATGGCTTTGGGTTTTTAAATTTTTTTGGCTCCTTTTGTCGGCCGGGCAGCGCCCTGTTGTCAAGTAGGGTCGCGCGAGATTGGGTAGCAGGATCTATAATCCAGTTAATATTGTCTATTGAGGATGTGAAAGATCCTCAGACATGTCAAGGCAGTTTCTATTAGAATTCGCGCGGTGACACCGGTCGTGCTCCGTCCCGCTAAGCCGTCCACCAGCGTGGCTCGTCGAGGGCCAGTACGGGCAGCAAGCAAGAGGGGAAAAATACCTCTTGCAATCTTGTCTCCGATTTCGTCATAATTAGAGGGTTTCGGATGGCTGGCGTAGCTCAGCTGGTAGAGCATCTGATTTGTAATCAGAGGGTCGGGGGTTCGAATCCCTTCGCCAGCTCCAGCTGAGGCAAGAGGCAGCCGAGGGCGCGGCTGGGCCTCCGGAGGGATTCAAAAAAGGCGAAGCTTTTGTGGGCGGCGGGGTAAGCACGGCCGCTTAGTTGTCCGGTTAATCCTCTGCAGGTAAATCGAGCTTTCGCTCACGACCGGAGCGCTGGGCAGTTTGTGTCTGTGGCTTGAAACTTCGGACAGGTGGCTGAGCGGTCAAAAGCAGCAGACTGTAAATCTGCCGGCCCATGTGGCCTACGGAGGTTCGAACCCTCCCCTGTCCACCAGAGGAATTTTCGATTGACGATTGCCGGCGGTTGGCTGCGGAGTTGGGCGAGAGACGGGATGGCCTCTGCAATCGCAAATCGTTTAGTCAGCAATGGTCAATCGAGGGGCGGGAGTAACTCAGTGGTAGAGTCACAGCCTTCCAAGCTGTTGGTCGCGGGTTCGATTCCCGTCTCCCGCTCCAAATCGAATTTCGACAATCGAAATTCGAAACTCGGAAGTGGGCGAGGGTAGGCGATTTTCGGGTTCGATTTTCGAGTTTCGAAACGGGGGCCGATGTAGCTCAGTTGGTAGAGCGCGTCCTTGGTAAGGACGAGGTCAGCGGTTCAATTCCGCTCATCGGCTCCAGAGATCTTGACGGGAGGAAGGTTGGGAAGGGGCGAGAGCCGGGTACCCTATCAAACAAGCTGAGGCTGAGAGTTTATGGCGAAGGAAAAGTTTGATCGATCGAAGCCGCACATGAACATCGGGACCATCGGTCACATCGACCATGGGAAGACGACGCTGACGGCGGCGATCACCAAGGTTTTGTCGAA
>Ga0335085_10000399_pt1 | contig 125827 bp, 193 predicted proteins | sample Lox_Sample_45_FD_206712 | JGI IMG/M metagenome (GOLD analysis project Ga0335085, IMG submission 206712) | Soil microbial communities from Loxahatchee National Wildlife Refuge, Florida, United States - Lox_Sample_4.5 | ecosystem: Environmental > Terrestrial > Soil > Wetlands | place: USA...
GGCCATTTAGAGGCTCACTAGTGAATGCTGTAAAGGCTGGTATTGTTAACAATGTGGTTGGATCTGTATTAAGCTTTGTGATTGCCACATTTACCAAAGCCTTGGCTGCTGTCATTGATCTAGGAGTATATCCCATCAATTTGGCATGAGAAATAATATTTGGCAACAATACAGCCGTATCAATAAACATTTCATTAGCAACCATATTCAAATAGAATGCCAAATAATGTGTATTGTATGCTAATAGATTTACAAGCTGATTTAAAGCAGAACCAGTGAAATCATAATCTTGAAACTGAGATTGACTTTGAAGATAAGCAAGCAGATTAGTCTTAATGCTATCAAAATCTAGATCACTCACCACCAACTTACTATTATTTGATGCTGCCATTTATTTCTTACCTTTGGTATGTAATCTTCCTGGTACCAATTTGTTTTGTAATGCTTTTTCTGGTAGCATTCTATAATCATTATGCTCATCATTATACCATTTCAAACCTTTACTTATTATACTTAAATGTTCACTAATTATTTTTGGATCCATTCTGCGAATGTATTTTGTACCTATAACTGAATTAACTCTTTTTTCAATACCAGATTGAGGCAAAATCTTGCCTTTTGTACCTATACGTTGTTCTTGATGAAGACAAATAGCATTTGATCTTTTTTTATTTCTGGTTTCCTTTGAACATTCTCTACCACGAGCTATATTGCCTATTTTGATTTTAGTTGTTTCGGAATGATGATAACCAGATGGACCTTCGCCACCATTTGTAAGATTTAGCAACAATCCTTCATTTTTGTCTTTACGTCCAATCAATCTAATCAATCCCATCTCAAGATCAAATGCTGCCTTTTCAGCAGAACATTCTATCTTAGTAATGATTGGTTGAATACCTTCATTCAACATTTTCTGCAAACGTTGAACAAATGGATGTCTATCTTTACGCTTCAAGTGTCTATTGGCACGATTACCCGTACCTTTACCAATATAAAAGATTTCGTCATTTTTTGATGGATCGAGATAAAGATATGTATAATAAATCATCGAATGCGTTCCAAAAAGAAGGAAATAGATAGTGGACTCGTTGAACCCAATACCGTAAAGATTACTGTTACATCAAATCCATTATTGACTTCATCCCAAACCACATCCACATTTGTCAGCTGTGCTCTGGGTTCAAAATTGTTTATAACATCAGTGATTTCTTGACTTATTAAACCTGCTGTTGTAGGATCAGCCAATTCAAATAATAGTTTTCTTACATTGCCACCTATTTCTGGATGGAATGGTATGTCATAGTGGTTCATCTGGACTAAATTAGTCACAGATTGTATAACACTTTGTGAACCTATTACCATAGCAACATCACCTGTAACTGGATGATTCTGAAAACTATCAGCAAAATCTGAATATATTATTTGGTTTGTATTAGCAGCCATTTAGTATTTATAAGAGTTCTCTAGGTTAGAAACGAGATTTGGTAGACCAAAATCTTTCAGATCTAATCCTTTTTATTGTATTCGAAACCTTTATACGATGTTCTATACTTGGCGGAGATCGATTAAGAGCGGCCAATCTCATATTAATGGTAGTAGATTTGGGTTTCCTAAGAGTCTTTTTTCTCTCTTCAGAATAAGGTCCAAGTTTTCTACCTTTTAGGGCATTATTTGTATGACGATATCTTTCTTTCAAACCTCTTCCAATATTTTTATTCCATTGCTTATCTTCTAATCTATTCTTGTTCCATTTTTTCTTTAACCAACCATACAACTTATTACCTCTATATGAATGATCTAAAGATTCAACCGTCATCATTTTTGCTGCATAAACTAACTTTGGTTCATTAGGATATATTTTTACTAATAGTTGATGAGCTACATAGTGTTCTTCTGGTGTAAGATAAACAATGTTATTTTTATCTTTACCTCCCATACATTTAGGTAAAATATGATGACGTTCAAAATAACCAATTTTTGGTTTGGTCTTTGATGATCGATTTATAAGAACATTATAATGTTTTTGGTAGTTCATTGTAAAAACTGTGCTTTTTCAGATTGTCTACGTGTTGTTAACCCAGCAACAACTGAACCCTGAGAGGTATTCCATAATAGCATTGCATTAGCTGCTGAACACCAGTTCTGTTGATTTAAATACTTTAGAACATTTGATGTAGAGAAGTTACCCACACCAATGTTATACATCAAGCTCAACAAAGCATCCACCATATTCTGGGTTAGTTGAACAGTAACATACTGTTGAAGTTTTGGTAGAAAGATATTATTAATACTGTCATTAATATATTGACTAGCAGTGGCTGGAGTTATAACTGTAGTTGGTGTAAGAGCTGCTGATGGGGGCAATACCACACTAGTTGTTCCATAACCAATGGTAAGAAGAGCAGGACCTATTACAGGATCTGGATAGGACTGAATATTTCCATTTGCTAGAAGCTTTGCCAATCCTTCTCTCTGTTGTAATAATAAAAGTCCGGCTGAACTCATTTGCCAAGGTTGTGACATAAATGTATGAGTATTGATGTCAAAGCTACAGGTTACATTAGGTGCAGCAGCATCTCCACCACCGAACATAGCCTGCTTGGCTGCTGAGCCAGTGTAAGCATCCAAATATTGAGCATTCTGTGGCCAAGGAGTTGGTGTTGGTTCTTCTCCTGCTACTCCTTGATTTGGTGTGGTTGTTGCACCAGGTGATTTCAAAGAGTTGCCTGTGCCAGCCTGAGCACCAATCTGTGCATTAATATTCTCAGCAATCATATCTAAAGTTGTTGCAGCTACTAACTCAAGTTGATCTGCTGCTGTAAGAAGAATATCTGAACCAGAAACTATAGTTGCTTCTTGTGATACATTCATATTGATAGATTGAGCAACTATATTCAATGCTCCACCAACAGCCACGCTCATGCTACCATTAGCTGTTACATTTAAATTATTATCACATTCAAGATTAACATCACCCAAAGCCTTAATATACACGCCTTGGCCCACCGTAACCAATGCTCTGCCCATTACATGGACATAATCATCACCCATAGTAATCGAATATTTGGATTTGGTGATCTTATCTACTCTACTTCCTGATGGATATAGATCAATAAAAGAACCTGTCCTGTGAGTGAATGTAATACGTTCTGATCCTGGTGTATCATCAAACTCTATCATATGACCAGATTCAGTTTCTGTTGCCTTGTTATATGGATAAAGAGGATTATAGGCTGGATAGGGTTCAGACCAGGTTAGACCAGTTGCTGTTACCACACCTTTATCTAGATTATTCTTTCTTTGTTGAATAACCGTGTTTGCTATATCATATCTTGTAGCACCAGTTAATGTTGGTTTGTTTAGATTTTCTGCCAAAGGATAGAGACTGGCAGAAGTAGGATTTGTTACTACTACTCCGGAGCCATCAGTCTTATAGGTAATAGACATTGGCTTTCTTGGAGCATCCTGTAAAGTAGCAGAAGTTCTTAAATCATTAAATCCTTGTCCCTGATTGGCCAATTGTGTTTGATAACCTGGTAGTTTGAAAAGAACCATGGGAACCTGGGCAGATCGTCCATCAGTCCAAATACCTAATACACAATCTCCTTCCTTGATCCAGGGAGAACTATCATCATTAGAAGATTGAGCCACAATGGCCCAAGGTAGATCAGCTGTTGGAACATCCGCCAAGGAAGAAGAATGCATAGCAAAGGCTCTAACTTGTACTCTACCTAAAGCTAGAGGATCCTGCCTTGATTCAACTATGCCAACAAACCAGCATAGTCCATCCAAACCCATCCAATTCTTTTCTATCATGACTGCTTTGCCGTCTTCAAACCTTGGCTCTGATTCTGTGCTGCATTCAGAGCCCCACTTACACTATCACTCAATAACTCAACAACTGTGCTCATAACATCATTCATAAAGATATGATGAACAGCCGTAACTAGATATTTACTGGTTCTGAGAGTATTGATTTGTCCCTTTTGTGTTTGAGGGACAGCCTGTGGTATCTCTACTTCTATAATATTACCCACCTTCATTAAAACATCACCAGGAATAGTTAACACCATTTTAAAACTATGCAACTGAGCCAAACGAGAAGATTTCTTTGTAAGCCAATTTTCAGGATGCGAATGATTAACTGTTGGATCTGATGTAGTAACTGGATAGAACTTAATAAAATAATCTGGATTGTTTATCAAAGCATTACCAAAACGATTGATTGAATCATTAACAGGAATACTGCTATTTAATAATGGAAATTGTCCATATTGAAGATTTGTATTCTTCATAGTATGATTGATCATGTCAAATGTTATCAGAGTAGAACTATAGGCACCATATCTACCACTCTCAATCAAATCAAAATCTTGAGGAATCTTAAGATAGTTTAGAGAGTTGATATTATTAGCAGCTGCTGTATCAGTCTTTGGTCTTTTGTAATAACTTTGATAGACTGGTTGAGCTATCAAAGATTCATAAGCACGAAAGTTATATCCATCCCTGTTCTCATAAAATAAGAATAGAGAAGCATTAGCAGAATAGGCTCGAGAAGATAACCATTCAATGGCTTCTAGTGGTTGTAATCTAGGAACAATAACATTGAAGACGCCTTGTGTGGTATCTATGGTTCCTACTCTTTTACTATTGGTTCCCAGTTTATTATTCAAAACATCTTTGATCATATCTGAAATAGTCATTCCACGATAAGACTTAGAAATATATTGCTGTGTTGATAAAATCATTTCTTCTGAACAAAAATGAATAGTATAATTTTGTAGAGCAGAAGATTTGAACTCTCGATCACTGATCTTATAAATCCTAAACACCTTATTAATAGGATTATTCAAAGAAGGTTTGTCTATTGTCATAAGCAAATATTCATTACCATGAAACTTAAAGTTGGTCATTAGATCCATGGCATCACCAATCAGCAAACTACCACTCATACAAGGAGCAAAAATATCCTCATATAGATTTATTTCAACCATGGCAGAACGTATATCTACAACTACTCCATCACTTGTTAAAATAGATAGAGTACGGATATGATAATCAGATGAATATATTAGACCTGATTGAGTTTGCGGATTATTTGATGGAACAACATTATTAGGATTTGTCATTGTGATAGAAGTTGTTGAAGTTCAATATCTATTTCATTAGCAAATTGGTTTTGAACCAATTGGATGTTTCTATTTGCCTCATTTTGATTTATATATGCCTGATAGTTTGAGATAGCATACAACTGTACAGAAGTATCAACTATAGAACCATCAGGGAAAGAAACCATTGTATTAGACCCAGTTTGTATCACTGGATTATCAATAGTTGGAAGCACCATGCTCCCATCTACTGCAATAACACTAGTATCTATTAAACTAACATATGTATTAAGAGATACCTGATAGTTCTTTGTTACGATAACATTGGTATGTTTTTCATAATGATGAATGGTTGCCTGAGCAGCAACTACAGAACCAAAATTACTAATTAGTTGTGCTTCTAGTTCATTCTGATCTATTGGCCAACCATAATATGGATCTATGATTTGATTAGCATACAATACCATCCAATGTCTTGTAGGATCATTATAGTATTTGGTTGCTATAATCTCAGGTGTATCTGAATTCTTTATATCATAGGTATAGAAGACACTTATATTATTAACAATAGAGTCAAGTAGTTTTGTGCGAGCAAATATATCTACAACCGTCTTGAAATCATTTTGCGCAATAGCATCAGGATTATCTGGATTGGCATAGAGTATACGGGGAAAATAGTCAAAAAATGGAATGTTAGTCTCCTCCCTGTTTGGAAGAAAATCTTGGTGGTAAAATCTTATTTTCTAAAGCCCATTGTCTCTTCGCTTCTCTTTTTTCTATGGTCCATGCTGCTCTCATACGTTCTTTTGTTTGTTCTGTCTTTTTTCCTTCTTCTCCCCTTTTATATTTGCGATGTAATCTATTATATTCACTAACCCATGGTTTTTTCATCCCTTTGTGAGAGTTACTTATTTTTTCTTTATGCATATCTGTTTTAGGTTTTATAGCACCTCTTCTACAAGAATCAAAATCAAATGATTTATTGTTAGTCTTATTCAACCAAATATCTTTATTTTCTAATACTTTCATCCTTCTAAGAACTTTATTTTCCCAAGAAGCAGCTTGTTTATTTGATTTAAATGTTTTCCTAATCTCAAATTCCCAACAATCATCACCAAATAATGTTCTTAATAGTTGAATTGTATTACTTGAAGTATAGTAAGTTTTCCAAAATTCGTCTGGGTAGCATCCTTTTTTCCAACGAACTCCATAATACCATTGGTTGGTTGGTTTAAAATGTAAAAGATAAGTATAATACATTTTAGAATCCCTGTCCTTGATTCTGACCAGTAGGATCTGCCATGAGTTCTCTGTAAATGATTTCTGCTTCACGGAAACGTAACTGCATAGATATATCAGCTGGCGCACCATCAGTCATTGTTGTCCATTGTCCTGAACCTGACCAATTGATATCAATAGCTTCTAATACACAGGTACTAATTTGACTGATAAACTGATTATCAATATTACCAAACTTGAAAGTAATATCAAACTGCCCTGGTACAATAAAATATCTACCACGACTGCCTTGTTGAATAGAAGGAGAAGAGAAATACTTAAATGTTTGAATAATATTCTTTATGGTTTGTGCTTCTTTGGCTGATCTAGGCTGAAATCTAAATTCAAATATGAATGATCTGTTTTGAGTTCCTCTATATAATAATTCAACCTGTGGATTGATAGCCAAACCACCACTTCTTAAGGCTAGACCAGTAAAGTCTGAACCAACAAGTCCTGAACTCTCAGCCAAAGTACCTAATAGTTCTCTACCAGCTGGAGAACCAGCAAATCCTGCACCCATTTGTTGAAATATACCACCAGCTATCTTGGCATCCTTCTTTAGATCAAGACCCCAATCAGCATTCTTGAGCTTACTCCATGTAGAGTTCAACGTGTGAGAAACTGCTCCACCAACAGCTGTTGCTAATCCTAACTGGCCCATGGCCTCTGTAGCACTTACAACACCATAGTCATGATTGAAAGAAGTCATGACAGTATCAGGCATGTAGATAGCAACACTCTGATTAATCTTTCTAAGCTTTGGTTTTAAGCTAACAAGATCATTTCCAAAAGCAGAAATAGCTGTGGCTGTTAGACCAGTAGCAGCAGCCTGACCTAATCCTGAACCTGCTCTTTCTAATACACCACCATCAGTCTGAGCAAAACTAGTTAGACCAGCAATACCTGCTATAGTTGCCACACCTGTTCCAGTAGCACCCAAACTTTGTGGCTTACCAGCATTAGCTTTCAAATAATCACTATTATTTTGAGAACGACTTTGAACTTGCTGAGAACTTGCAAAATGTTGGACAGCATATTGATCTGTAGTAGGAACATAAATATTGAAAACTACGTAGCTTGGTACATCATTGCTACCAACTTCATTAGGATATTTGAGAATATTCAAATCATATCCAGAAGAGTCTAAAGCACTCAATGGAGTAGATTTATTTGGTATTTGTTGAACAAAAGGATTTTGAATGGTGCTTGGCATTATAATCTCTTGAATATCAACTATTATTTATTCCTATATCTGACTCAGTTATTACCTTGAATACCCAACCCATCTTATTAGCATACTCTGTAGCTGCTGAAAACTTGGCCTGGTTCTTCCCCCACTCAGCAACCTCTGTAATATACTTCTTGGTTATTCTCTTAGGCTTCTTAGGAGGAGTTAGAAATCTCTTAGGTTTCACCTCTATTAACATAATCTGGCCATCAGAGTTCTTAACCTTCATATCTACAAAGTATCTATGCACTTTCCCATCAATAGGACTAACATAAGGAATAACTGTCTCTTCAGAACTCCATTCAATGATCTTAGGATCACTATCACAACGAATCATTACGCATAATTCATATGATGATCTATACCAAATATTTGATGGATCGCCTTGATACTTTTGCGGATTTTTTGGACTAAATCGTCCTTGCAGGTACTTTGCCAAAGAAACTCCAGATACACACTAAATATTGCCACCGATGTCTAATATTTAGCAGTATAAGTGTCATTTCAATCTCTTCAACAATATGGTTCTTTTGTCACAACTCCTACAGTTGGTAGATTGTATCATTATGTCTATGATGCTAAACTAAAGGATGAACTACCCTATTGGGACAAGTTTCCTCTAGCTTTGATTGCAGATCCTTATCCGGATGGCTGGATCGGCTATAATTTTCATTATGTTCCTCAAAGAACTCGTAAGGTTATCTTGAATGAATTGTATAAGTACATGGAGTTTGATCCAGTGACTAGAGTTAGATCAAGTTATGGATTTTTGAAACAAATATCTATCTTCCCTGATATCAAACCTTGTATAAAGAGATATCTGACTTCACATATCAAAAGTAGATTATTTGAGATCAATCCAATAGCCTGGGATGAAATCATTAAGATGCCTACTGCTAGATGGCAGACTGGTGTGCCATATAGAGGCGCGAAGTAATGGGAAAATTTCAAGGTAAAAGAGTTGAACTAATCCCACAATCAGGAGGTTTTCAACTTTTGAAACCCGGTGAATATGGAAAATGGACTGATGGAAAATGGTTTGGATGTACTCCAAATGATCATGGTTGTAATTTATCTGCGCATGATATTATTGAACACTCTGATGGCACCATTACCGTTAGTCCTTCAATCCTTGTATCTGATAATCGTGATGCAGTGTGGCATGGATTTTTAGAACAAGGTATTTGGCGAGAAGACTAATCAAGAGGTATTTGCAACAATTGCTTTCAATATAGATGATTTCAAAACAAACCTTGAGCAATACAATGAAGTAGCCAAGGCTGATAAGTTTGATGTTGTTATTGCTTTGCCTGCTCCTCTACAATCAAGTTTTGGAACACAACAACTATCTCTAACCTGTGAAGCTTCTGAGTTGCCTGGTGTAGATATTACTCCAATAGAATATAGACATCATGCTTTCAAGAAATACATTCCTCATTATCTAAACTATAGTCCACTTGTTCTTACGTTCTATTGTACAGGACAAATGATGGAAAAAAGATTCTTTGATTACTGGATCAATCAGTGTATTCCTAAATCGTCTGGTCTGGTGAATTATCGACTTGATAATAATGGTAGTCCTTTATATGAGGCTCAAATCAATATCAATCAATATGACCAGGCAGGCAATCTAACATATTTCGCTTTGGCTCAGGATGCCTTTCCAATATCCTTAAGCCCATTGAATCAAAACTGGGGAGATGATAGCATACATCGTCTCACAGTAACTTTTATCTTCACCAAGTGGCTAACTGGTGATGATGGTATTTCTGGTCTTCCAACTAGAATACCCCAGGTTCAGGCTCCATTTGTAACCAACTTTACAAATATATTGAATAATGCTTTGAATACAATAACTAATCCAGCAGCTCTAATAACTCCTGGTGGTATTCATTCTGCCATTAATGGTCTACAGGCTCAAGGCAATCAGATAGCTAAAAATCCATTTACATTGATTTACTAATACGAGATTTACATTATGACATTTCCCAAAGTAGATTTACCTGTCTATAAGATCAATATTCTGTCTCAAAAAGATCCGGTGGCATTCTTGCCATTTACTGTTAAAGAACAGAAAATCCTAATGATGGCAAAGGAAAGCCAGGATACCAAAACTATTATTGATGCTGTTAGACAAATCATCAACAACTGTCTATTAGACAAAAATATTGATGTTGATAAACTACCCATGGTTGATCTAGAATGGCTCATGGTCAACATCCAGGCCAGATCGGCTGGTGAAAAAGTTCCTGTCTATTACAAGTGTAACAATATAGTAGAAGGTAACGTCTGTAATATGATCATGGATCTAGAAGTGGATCTATTGAAAACTGAAGTAGTCAATAAGGATGTAGATTTGAAGATAATGATAACCAGCAATATTGGTATTGTGATGAAACTGCCTACATTTGAAACTACTCAAAAACTAGTAACAGCCAATACAGAGAAACTTGATATCATCCTATCTTCTTTATGCATTGATTATGTGTTTGATGAACAATCAGTAATGCCAGCTAAAGATGCCAAAGAAGAAGAGTTGATTGCCTTCATAGAAGGTCTTCCATCTGCTAAATATGAAGCAATAGAACAGTTCTTTGATAACTGTCCTGTTATTAGATTAGATTTGGAGACAGATTGTCCTAAGTGTAAGTTTCATCATAAGATTACTCTGGAGGGACTAGAAGATTTTTTTACGTAAGCCTTCCAGAAGAAGGCCTGAGACAACATTACCTAACGACATTTGTTCTTCTTTATCATCACAAGATGGATCCAAGGATATTTGATGAAATGATACCCTGGGAAAAAGACATTATCTTGAATTTAATGATTAAAGAAGTTGAAGAAGAGAACTTGAAGAAAGAACTAGCGATGGCCAATAAAAGAGCACAAACTAAGAAAGCACCAATGAGAAAGAAGAATGGCTAAGACACCAACTGGAGTTAAACTTGATGAACTGGTGAGTAGTTTGAGAACTCAGAATCTTCAGATTCCTGAAAATATTCAAAATTTGTTAACAGAACAACAAAAGGCCAAAGTAGAAAAACAACAGGCAAAGAAACTCAAGCATCCTGGTTCCATGGAAGAACAAATCAAACAGGCCATGGAAAAGACTGAAAAGGCTAAAGAAGACGAGACTGAAAAACCTAAAAATGAGACAGTCAAGAAAACTAAATCTAATAGGTTTGGCGCAGGCACCAGAACCTTTGCTTATCATTTTCTAAAAAATCTTGTTGGTAGAGATATTGCTGGTAAGTTGATCAAAAAAACAGATCAAGAGATTACTTCAGATACAAAACCAAAATCAAGTAGCACCCAAACTGATCTTAAACACATTAAGTTATTGGTTGAAGAGATCCATGACCATTTGTTGGGTAAAGGAAAAGGGATTCTTAGAACCAAAGGACCTTCAAGATATAAGACCTTCACTGGTTCATTTAAAAGAAACTTCCTGGGCCATTTTGGAGTAGCAACAAAAACCAAACCTAATGTTGAAAAGGCATATAAAGAAGTAACCCCAAAGTCTGCTGAAAAACTACCTGTGGCTAATATAAATGAAGACACGTTGGCTGCTGCAGATCAAAGTCATGCTGCTAAAACTAAGCTTGAAGTATCACAGGCCGCATCTCAAAAAGCCATTCAGGATAAACTAGAAAAAATCAAAGAGGATGTAGAGAAGATAAAAAAGAAATCTTCCTTGAGTATAGGAGCCATTGGTTTATTGTTAGCTGCTGCTTTGAAGAAACTATGGAGCAAGTTAGATAGTCTTTTACTCAAACCTCTTTGGAAATTATTGAAGGGTATGAGTTTGACACTAGCAGGATTAGCAACAAAAATCATTAGCAAAATTTGGCAACTAATGAAGAATGCAGCCAAAGGAGTGATTGGTGGAGCAAAAAATCTAATCAAGAAGGGAGCTGGTGCTGTTGAAAACTTCTTGGTTGATCATCCCATTATAGGAATGGGAGCCAGAGCATTAGGTGCTGCTGGTGCTACAGCTGCTACTTTCCTAGGAGTTCAGAAAGCAGCAGACTATGAATTGAACCAATCTCTTCAACAAGGTTGGCCAATGCTAAAGAAAGAATATGGTCTAGAACCTATTGTAAGCAAACCTGGTCATTTCTTGTTGAAAGGCAAAGAAGTTACTCGTGATAATTTGCCAGATCAATACAAAACTTTGATTGATGCTTACACAGGTGATACAAGAGGAGGAACTGCCAAGAAAGCTCAAATGGAAGTGAAACAGCATCAATCTGATTACGATGCTCTTAAGATTACTCCAAAAGTTGAAAACAAACCACAACCACAAGTTCAGAAACCAATTGCTCAGGTACAAAAACCCATGCCAGCACCTAAACAGGCTCCAGATAGATTGGCTGTTGCTTCATCAACCAATGCTGATCTTAAGGATAAACAAAAATCTTCACCAGAAGTGATAGTGATAAAGGGTGGAAATAAAATTACCCAGGCACCAAAACAACAAGATCAAACAGCAACAGTTACCGTGATTGCTCCAAGAAATCCTGAATCCTCATTTAGTCGTTTGTCTTCTATCACCTATGATGATCCAGGCTCTTACACTTCTCTGACCAAATAACATTTATGTTTTGCTATATTTGATACATTAGTTTCTTTTTTACAACTAATACAAGAACAACGTCTATAAAGTTGTATTTGACTAAGAGTTCTCTTAACTTCATCAGAATGATGTCTACCACGTTGATGATTATCTAATCCAGTCAATCCGGTATTCCATGGTTTATAACCTATCTTGGCTATACGCATCTTTTCGATTGATTCTAATGACATTGATTGTCCTTTATTCCATGGAATCTGCAATCCCTTAGTCCCTTTATTCCAAGGCGATTTCCCTTTCCTACATTTACTCATTTCCAGAGAAAGTTTTCTCTTAACCCATCCATAAAGTTTATTATTGATACGTTGACCATTTTTATCAACCGTCATCATATAAGCTGCTCTGATCAAAGCAGTTTTCTTTGGATATATTTTTACTAATAGTTGATGAGCTACATAATGTTCTTCTGGTGTAAGAAATGCAATATTGTCTTTAGTATATTTGCCTCCCATACAACCAGGAACTATTCTGTGTCTCTCTAAATAAAAATCGGGCACCTTTTGCTTCGGTGCCCGATCCATCAACTTCTTATAATGGTACATATAATTCATGTACCTATTTAGTAAGTTGCCGCGTTTGCTAACCTAGGTCCCTTGCTAACTTCGCGAAAGTTTCGAATTCATCCTCATCAGTAGTTGCAACAGCTTTTGCTATTTCAGCATCAGCTTCCTGGGCTGTTGGGACATCCTCAGAACTATCCCCCGAAACGTCCTCTGCAGTCCTACGAGCCGCGATTGGACCTGACTCTCCTACCAACCCAAGCACTCTATCTAACTTCTCTTTAAGTTGTTCATATGTCTTGAATTTCTCAGGAGCCACCTCTGCTTTCAAAGAATAACACTGACGCCAGATAGCCTCAATCTTCTTATCATCAGAGAATAGTGGTGATGACTTGTCATCAAAACGTGACTTATCATAGTTACGATAGCCTTCTACCTTACGAATGCTAAGTTTGAAGTTACCACCTTCCCAAAAGTTGAAAGGATTATAGACCTGATCTTCAGGATCACGATTAACCACATTGCCCTTCTCATCAACTTCCTGATCAATAGCAGCCTTGTACTTAATCATGTCCATGATCTTCTTACCATAAGAATAAAGAAAGACCTTCCCTTCATTCTCTGGATGAGCTGCATCCTTCACAACAAGAATGTTGCTAATATAACTCAGGCGTCTCTTCTGTTCACGAGCCTTGTCCTGATTGGCCTTGATATTGGTGTTCCATAGCTTGCTATTATACTCACTAACAGGATCACTCTTACCAAGAGTTGTCAAAGAGTTCTCAATGTAATATTGTCCTGTTGGTCCTTTGAAACCATGATTGAACAACACAACATAAGGTTGCGCATCATCACCATCAACAGCAGGAGCATCGAGAAAACGGATAACAGCGAAACCATTACCTGCCTTGTCAACAGTTGGTTGCCAATATCTTTCATCTCTTTGGAACTTGGTATTTTGTGCTTCTAGAGTTTTCTGAAGCTTTTCTATGGAAGAATTTTTTCTAAGTTTTGCGAAATCAGTCATTTGTATTACCTCGTATGTCGTATGTCATGTATGTTTATTCACTTGTTTCATCATATCTTCTATTTAGCCAAAACCAACCCAACATCGCCAGGATTGCCCCAATAATAGAAGCCATTTCCCTATGTTCTGTCCAACCAAAAAGTAGTCCAAAAGTGACAGAACCAATCAATGCTGCACAGGTGTATTCATAAAGAGTTCTAATCATTTTGGATGTGGCTTACTGATGGCCATACTGTGGCCATCAAAACAATAAACTGATTCTATGTTTTGCTGATAAAGAAGATAATAATCTACTCCTTCATGATCTTTACATGCATCCTGTGCTTCTTTATATTCTGTGTCAAAAATATAATGAGGAGAATAAGCAGCCGAACAACCCACCAGGTGTCCCACTATTAAAATCGCTACCAACAACCACAAATATTTAATCAACACTGAAGCCTACCTTGCGACGCATTTTACCACGAGCATCTTCGCCTGTAGGTCTGTTACCTACCATTGCCTTGATGCGCTCAATGGTCTCGCTAAAACTTTTGCCAAGACACTCAATAGATACCACAACTTCTTTAAGAGCAGCTATTGAGAAATCCTTGGTGTTGTTTACCCACCTATCTAGTTCTTCCTGATCAGCTGCCAATCTTGGATTCTTAACCTTGAGATATGCTTCTCTGGCCTGTGGACTTGGCATGTCAATCAAAAGAACTTCATCAAATCTGCTTGGTCTTCTTACAAATCTATCATCCAATTCATCTGGATAATTTGTAGTGGCGATGTACACCACATTATCAATCTGTAGTTCGCCATCCAGAAGAGCCAAGAGATCAGGCTCACCAAATCTCTGAATGACTGCATCAATATCCTCAATCAACACAACCACTGGACGATGTTTTTCAATACGTCTAAACACTCTCAAAGCCTCAGCAGTTACGGCTGGTGAGTTACAATAGACAGAAATACCGTCCTTTTCTATGATCTGCATTGATAGCTGCTGTAGCAAAGAGGTCTTACCAGAGCCAGGAGGACCATATAGCAGCATACCTCTTTTCCAAAGAAAGTTGAACTGTCTAAAAAACTTTTCTCTTGACCAAAAATCATTGATAGAATTCAAAACATTCTGGCCTTGTGAATCAGGTAAAACCAACAACTCATCCAGGTTGACATCCTTCTTTACCAAATATACTCCTCTTTGTTCACTATACATTGGAATATATTGGCCAGCTGGCACTCTCTTTTCTGCTTTATCACAAGGGAAATATGAGTCTCCATGAACAGACCACATTTTCTGATCACCAAAAAGTATCTGTTGTTTGATGCTTTCTTCACTATCATTATCCATTCCATCACTTAAATCTCTACTGCGGAACAGTGTAGAAGTTGGAACTGCTGAGGTGACACTATTTCTACCCATTATATAACTCCTAATATTTCTTTAATAATTGCTTTGTATTTGTCTATATCAAAATATTTGTATTCATATATGAAAGGTCTAAAATTCAAATATTGTTTATAAAATGTTTGCCATATGATGTCATTTTGTAGATTCTTGTTCCAACCTTCTGTTAGGTGCATGAAGTAATCTAAAATAATCAATGTCTCTAGATTAATCTGATTACCTTGTACCATTTCAAAAAGTTTTGGATAAGCATTCTCTTCACAGACTATTAATGATTTAAAAGTATCTTTGATGGGTGTTAGTTGATCTGTTAGAAGTTGTTCTCTATTATTTTGATCTTCTCTCCAGGCTATAAATCTATCCATTTGTTGTAAATCAAAGACATCATGAACCCAAATTTTAGGATTATGATAAAAACATAATGCAAGAAAATAAGTAGAATCTTCATTAACTATCATGTTATGCTGATCAAACAATCTACCTAGTTTTACAAAAGAGTACTTATCTGATCTCTTATTAAAAACTGCAAGAGTGCCTTCTACCTTACCACTATATTTGAAAAAATCATAATCAGTGTTAAAGTGCAACCATGTGGCCTTGAACAGTTTATAAGCAAAAAATCCCTTAAAACCACCAATCAATTTTTCTAATCCTCTATCGGCCATCTTATGTGCATCAAAAATCCTGTTCTGCCATTTTTGCTGTGCCTAACAATAGCTGTTAGGTAATATATTTTACTAACATTCTCTTTAAGAGTATATATCAATATCAATTCAACCTTTTGATTGGTACTAAAAACATAACCATTAGATTGAAGTAAAATCCCTTGCTGACAAATGTTAATAGATTTAAATTTAACTATCTTCCGTTTGTGCTCTTTATCTTCTATGATTAGAAATACATTATCTACTAAATCAAATCTCTTATAGAACCGTTTCTCAACAAACTCATTATCTGTTGTTTGAATAGCCTGTTCTACATTCTCCATTCATTTTTACAGAGGGAGTTTAGCAGAATGTCCTGGCAACATCCGTAATGCTTTAGCCTCTGCCTCTATCTTCTTTTTTAGTTGAGTATTTATCAAAGTCTTTACCATTTCAATCTCTAAACCAGTCTGTTCGCAATGATTAATAATTGCCTCCATATGGGAACAGTTATCATCAATAGCCTTGCGTTCTATATACTGAGAAAACTTAGTCTTGTTATCAAGTCGCATTCAGGCTACCATTTAGTTGATGATTGACTTTGATGAAATGAGGATCCTTCTGAAGTTCAGGAATGGTCCTGGCTCCAACATATAGCATGCCACTACGCAGGCCATTCAAATATCTTTGAACCGTATTTACTATAGACCCTCTATATCTTATTTTAACTTCTTTACCTTCTGATGATCTATAATCAGCCAGACCGCCATTATGAAGTTCCTGAGCCTTCTTGCTGGCCATGCCATGGAAAGGCAAACCACCATTAACAATATCCTTCAGTTCTGCTTCAGAATAGCCTTCCTTATGCCCCGCAAACTGTCCACCAATCATGACAAAATCAGCACCACCAGCAAAAGCCTTGACCATGTCACCAGGACAGGTGATGCCTCCATCAGCGCAGATTTGGCCTTTTACTTTTCTGGCTGCTTCTACACATTCTAATAATGCAGAAAACTGAGGATATCCAACTCCTGTTTCTTGTCGAGTTGTACAAACAGAACCAGGACCAATACCAATCTTTACTATATCAACACCAACAGAAAACAACTGACTTACTCTTTGAGGAGTAACAACATTTCCGGCCATCAATACATAATGCCGATATCCTAGTGCCAACTTCTGTGCTATTCTCAAAAAACTATCTGTATAAGCATTGGCCACATCCAAACATAAAGCACTTGGACCTTTGATATTTTCCTTGAGCAATGCATTTTCAAATGCCTGTAGTTTGTCTAAATCTGCCTGACCAGAACCCAAAGAATATATGGTATATCTGGCCACATCCTTATTCTCACGATAAAATCTTAGGAGTTCTTCTAAAGTGTAATGCTTATTCAAACAAGTAAGAAGACTATACTTTGACAATACTTTTGCTATCTCAAATGTGCCTATATGATCCATGTTAGCAGCAATAATAGGCACAGTGTCTGTGAATTTGAAAAGATATTTGGTAAGTAATACTTCTTGTCTAGACTCTGGTCCATTGATTACTTGTTTTGGGACTAGCATGACATCAGCATAATCTAACTTCACATCATTATCTATAACCACCATTTCCACCATCTTTTCTTTATTGGACGAGGAGTATATGTACCCAAATTCACTATACACATCATCCTACAAAAGGGACAACGAAGAGTCACGTAATCAGGCACAGTTCTAGTAGCATTATGAAACTTGCCTTCAGTTCCATGAAAAGTAAACTCAGTAGCACAACAACGGCATTTACCACGATATTCGTGTTCCCAGGGCAACTTACCTTGTGTGATGATTTTCAAAAGAACTCCATAATAAAAGGTGGCGTATGAGTAACAGAGAACACCACCAGAAACTCTGGATTCAGCTTTAGGCTGCTAGTGCCATTTCTGGCAAATCGAATGCATCATCGTCGTTTGCATTTAACGTTTTGTGCTGCTTAGGGCAGTCACCTGTCCGGTAGCCATTGATTTATTCCGCGCCCAATCGAAACCTGGTCATCCCCATATGGTGGAGATGTGGGGAATCGAACCCCAGTCTTGAACGATTTTAGTCAACAGTTATACTACCATCAGAACTATTTAGTTTACTACAAATATCCTTAAAAGTCAATCATTTCCATGGTGTTTATCTCTTCCTCTTGTTGTTCGTACTTTTCATAAAGTTCTGCAAGTTGATTGAATGCCGAAGCCACGCATTTGGCTTGTTGTTCTGCTAATATTTCTTCATTAGATACATAATATCCAACTCCAGGAGAATAACGAGCAGGATCATATGGTTTCAAATAACCTTTAGCATACTCTCGTAAAACTTCAGAAAACTTGGGTCTCATATTTCTTTTCATCCTCTGTTGAAGAAATAACTATTCTCAAACCATCAAACTCTTTGTAATATGGTATGAATAGTTCGGTTGTAGAATACCTTTGCAGATTTTCTACAACCTCTGCCATTATAGTTTCAAAATTCTTCATAATGTTAGTAACTTATGCTTCATCAAATCACCACGTTCTCTAGCTGGAATAGGCATTGTGGCTACAGCCGTGACCTGATTACCTATATCTGGTTCTAAAAATGACCAATACTTCAAACCACGATAATCCAAATCACCTTTCACAGCATTCAAAGCACTATCATCCCTCACGCCAATCACCGTGAAATATAAACCATCAGGAGTAACATTCTTCAACTGCACCACATCATCCTTCTGAATGGTAGCTAGTTGATAGCCTGCTTTCAGAGCCACATGCGCCGCCTGAACTAACTGATAGGCTGGTGGGAGATCCTGTCTAACAAAAATATAAACATAATGTCTCTTGTAGTATTCCTCTACATCAAAATAACTATACACCAACCAATGTACCAGTTCTTTGTATATACTTTGATACTTCTCATCCAATGCCTTGAATGGTGCATCAAGGATAGTGTTGAGTACACTAGTATTACAAATAGCAATGACCAAAGCACCAAAAGGTTTCAATCCATTATCTAACTTGATTTGTCGTTTGATGGGAGTAAATGCTTTTGCCAGGTACTGAACGATAATCTTCTTTGATTTCTCAATATCTCCATCAGTTGTTTCTAATGCTCTAAGAATAGCATACTGCACGACATGATGGGACTGGATCTGTTTTGTATTGGCCAGATGACGCCAAAGTTTTCTATAGTCTAACATTTTAGTTCCTCTTCTATATTTTGCTTGAAATACCTTCTGCAACATATGAAGAGGATGGAGGACCACGCGCATCATAACAAACCTACGTATCAAGAACCTATAGACACAAACTCATTTTATTCTCCAGAATGACTATCATTATTTATATCCTTGTTGGGTAATAGTTCATGAGGATTAACTCTTGGTTCTGCAAGAAACTGTTCTTGCGGTACTGATGAATGACCACCATTACCACCATTCAATAATTGACCATGACCAAACTTTCCAAATGTAGGAATGCCTTGTTGTCTGGCTGCTTTGGCATCATCCAGTTCTTTGGCTAGTTCTGAAGAAAATGGGACAGAATAAAGTCTTGTTGATTTATCAGAACCTTTACCAGAAGACTTCATCCACATTTCAATATGCTTTCCTTGACCTTTTATATCAGATATCACGGCATGATCCAAATACTCTACTCTATCCTTGGGCCAATGAGGATAGGCTCTACCCATGAGATCAGGGATAGAAAAAGACAAATACAATGCCAATATCAAAGTAAGAGGTATCATGAACCATTTGAGCCAATAACTAACAGGTGTTCTGATTACGAGATAACCAGCAAACAAAGCAAAACTAGTCAAAAGGATTAGAATAGTATAAATCATATCAGAAATCTGTTGTTTGACCTGGTGGTGGTGAACTATCTATGAATACAAATGGGTGAAAGTCTGTAGTAATGTTATCAATAGAGCCATCTGGTTCTATATCAAACTGAAAAGCAGTTGCTTCATTATTTGGTTCATTCAAGGTAACTACTCTGCTATAAACTGGTCTATAGTTAGGATCCAAATCGGTTAGTTGGACAGTAACTGGTACCGGATTCCTATCAACCTCATTAGTCAGAGTATCAGAATGCCTAGCATAAAACTCTACATTGACCACATATCTACCTGGTCTGCGTTGTCTTATTGAAACAACTTCCTGATTGATATAAAGCACTCGAGGATTGCCATCAACCATGACGACATCATTTTGCTGTCCCAGATCATCATGGTCTAGAAATACATATCCATTTTCTCTTTTTCTATAACCTATAGCATCATGCTCTGGAGTTAAAATCCATAGGTCTATATCATGAGCAGAGTGATCAGGCCAAGACATTATAACCTGTATTTCTGCTTTTGGATCTACTTTATGTTGATCTTTCTTGGTATTGATTAGAAGAAAACTCATAATAAACAAAACAAAAACAGCTGCTAGCATGGCAAACAGCATGTCAACATAACTCAATAATACAGAATACTTTCCATTATTCATTATGTTCTAGGCCATGTTCTAGATTAACTAATTGCAACTTTGTTAATGTTGCTAGACCTATTCCAACCAATGTTGTTACAATGCTGGTAGAAAATCCTTTGGTTAACTGAACTACAACAGTCTTAACAGTATCGACGTTCGTAGTATCAATGTGAGACATATTCTCAGAAAATATTAGCATGAAGCCTACCAGAGTTCCCATCATACCAATGGCCATCATACTATCTGCTGCAAACCAACAAGGTTTCAAGTGAACGAGATACCAAGGACGTTTTTCGACCAATAGTTTATAATGAAGCCAACCTATAAAACTCGATACACCAATAAACAATCCTAGGTTAACCAAAGTTAATCTAGAATGATCTACTGTAAGCAAATATGGAAACAATAATCCGGTAAACTGAAGTAATAAGAACATAATAGCAATAGCATGAACTATTACATACCATCGCAACAGTGCTATTTTTTGAGTTGTCATTAATGAAATCTCCAGCCTACCAAAATCACGTCTCGACCATAGTTAGGCAACTTTGAACCAGCATCAGAGAAATGAGTATATGTAAGAGTTATTGGCCATTTTCTAAATCTATAATCAATCTGAAGGTTGGCATTAATATTTCCGCCATTATAAGGTAGATAGTTGGTCATGTAGGCAATACCTATTCCTACATCAACAGGACCAAAACCATCACAAAACAAACCACGAAAAACTAAATTATTGTTATAATCTAATCCTTTGAATGTGCTTTCACCAATAGCTGTCATGCCAAACTGCCAGAAAGAATGAGGGACAATATTAGAAGGTTCCATAAATTGCAAATCTAGGACCTCTGTTGGTCCTCTGACTGCGGCGCCACCCAAAGAAAACTGTGCATATGGAACATCAAAAGGACTGGCAGCATGGCATTTATGAAGTGCCAAACCGGCCACAATGAGACCAATGAATACTAAAACTGCTATGGTGCCACTTAGACTAAGATTGAAAGGAAACTGTATTTTCATTCAAATAGTCTCCAAATAATATTACCTATTCCCAATCCAAGCAATGAAGAAAAACAGAATAGACTTATAACAAATGGACCATAATACCAAGCATTAGGATTAGGATTGATTACGTGATATAATCCAAACATTGACCAACACCAAACTATGCAACCAGAAAATACCGCAAAAAGAAACTGAAGAAAATCTTTGAAATGTTTTTGCATTTGATCCTCCAATATATTTAGGATAGCGCGCGAGGCGGGATTTGAACCCGCAACCGTGATGTTTAGAGCACCCCGCTCTGACGTTGAGCTACACGCGCATTATTCACCATACAGAAGCATAATAATATCAAAAGCCGCATCATGAACAGGATCATGCTTTATGACCTGATATTCATCAAACTCAGGAATAACACAATAACCTCTGGCTGCTGTTTCTTTTGTCAAGGCCAGAGCTGTTCTGAAATCCATCCAATCCCAATAGTTACAAAGTAAAGGAATATTAAACTGACGACAAAGATTATCAATAATCATTTGATCCAAAGAACCTCTTTGCCAAAAGGTCTTATGACCATTACAATATTGAGTTAGTTGTTCTAAACCAGTTCTAACTGGCAAATCTGTATCTGTTCTACGAAGGCTTCTCTTGATAGGAATCTCTGCCTGCTTTTTCCACCACTCCAAGGCATCCTTCTCTACCTTTCTACCAACAGTAACCTGATTATCAGTATTGAATTTTACAAAACAAGAGTTGGTAAGATACTTCTGATATTTTTCATTGACTGTCAAATCAGCATCACGTTCTTTATCAGACAAATCAAATGCTATAGCACCAACACTTAGCACCACAGCATTACTTTCTAATCCAAGAGTTTCAACATCAAAACTAATCATTTTTTCCTGAACTCCAATAATTTATGAGCATACTCTTTCAACATTTGAAAACACTCATCAGAACTCTTTTGAAAGACTTGTGGAATATTACCATTCTCTATGGCTACTATAATCACACATTTCTGTGGTCGTTGACCAAACAGTTCCTCATACATTACAGAATAAGCACCTGCTTGACAATAATAACCAGTTATCCAATTTTCTTTCTTAAACTCTGTTGAAGTCTTGAAATCTATAACAGACAAACAATCACTATAATCAGCTATTACATCAGGAGTACCTGCTAATCGCAGTTTATGTGAATATAAAGATTTTTCTATCAATCTAACATTATCTATTCCATTTATGGTTGTTAGAACCTGATTGAATAAATGTTTGGTTAGAGCATCCTGTGGTTCTTCTAGCTGATTCTGTATATAACCCTCAAGAGTAGAATGTAAAGATTTTCCTCTTTTTGTGGTTGCTCTGGATACAGCCTGAACCTTTTCAATGCCCATATTCTTTTTCCAGGCAGTAAGTGCCTTATTGGGCAATTCATGTAAAAAAGTAGTTACTGAAGAATAGCGTTGTCCTCCAGGAACCTGATATACTCTCTTGCCATCTGGAGCAGTAATCTGTTCAAGTTTTGGAACTGTAACAAACTGATGATTGAAAGTCTTATAACTCAAAACTCTCTCTTTGGAGACCATTTAGCATTATCAAACATATTCTGAGCACCAGGATAGTTATGCTTGATAGTGTTCAAACGTTCCATGAATCTACCATCAGGAGTTACAGTGCTAACAAACATATGAGCAGGAGCATCAACGAAATATCTCTCCAGATAACCTTCATATTTGGCCTTGAACTCATCATAATCTCTAATAGGTAACTCTACCTCTATCACATGACCTTCAGGCCATGGCACTGGAAACTCTGGGTGTTGTTTACGAACTATAAAAGTGTATGTAATCATAACTCAACCACTTTCTTTATGGTCAAATTTCCTATCCGTGCTAGATTGAAATATTTACCAAATGTATGAGGAAATATGTCCTCAACTTCGCATTTCCAATGTCTTGTTGACAATTCATTAGCAATATTGACTATTTCATTGAACTTATTACGAAGAAGCATAGCTAAATCTTCATCTGATATTACTGAATATGAAGCCTTTTGACATTCCTTACAAGAGGCTAAATTTCCATGCCGACATACTCCAATACCAGCTGCTGAAGCATTGCTCATTCAAAATCTCTTCTATAGGTATCAAGACCCAGGCTTTCCTTCACATCAGTTAAAGTCTTGTCATCCATTACAACCAAGTCATTGTCCTTATCCAGAACAGGGACAGCACCATTATCCAAAGACACTGTTGTAGTCTTAGCAACATACTGAGCATTGTTGCTACGATACATTGGTACTTTGACCTTTTCACTATTTACTAGCTTATAGGCTGTTACCTTACGACCCGAACGAACAGACTGGACGTCTGCCTTATAGAGTTTCTTCAACTCATGAATATAAACAGGAACTGAATAATACTTGATTCCAAGTGTTTCAGCAATCTTCTGAACTTCTACTGCTTCCCCCGAAGACAACAGGGTCCATAGTTTATAACTTTGTATCACCTTTGGCATAAATCAAAACTCCTCAAGAACAGTTAATCAATATTTCAAATATCATTATTGGCGCACTTTGTGCACTTATTATCTGCCTTAGCAGATGGAACACCAGGACAACCACATTTGGGGCAAATATAGGCCATATTGGTGGATAATATTGTCTTTGCCCAATCAATATCAAAGTTGGTAACTTTGCCTGGGGGGCAAAGTTCTTCCATAATAGCAACTTTCACATCATTAGCAAGCAATACATCATATGCTTCCCTTAGTAAGTTATGAGCACGTTCAAGACGTTCCTCAAGGTTTCTGATTTGTATATCACCCCAGCCGCTCAAATCATTTCTTCGACGCCAACTATTCATTCACGATCCTCACATTATTCATATGAATGCTATATTCCGTCTTGCCTCTAACAAAGAGGTAATAATCATCTAGAGTTCCTCTCAACTCCTTTTCCACAAACACATTGTCTGCTTCAGGAGAAGCAATCCAAGGAGCAAAAGAGGCTAACTTGGTCAGATCCCTGACCACTCCGGTAGAACCCGGATCTACTTTGAACAACTTCATTATTATACCTCCAATATCTGTAAGACTAAACACGAGGATGAACAGGACACTCTAAATCTTCTCTGATCTCCTTACTATTACAAATACAATCAGGATGTTCTGGAACAATTTCTCCAACCGGTTCTTCTGGTTCTATTACAAATCCTGACACTTCACAATACCTATCCACAATCAAATCAATCAACTTTGGAGCCCTATATGCAAAATTATCTGGAATGTTTAGAACATAGATAGGAACTTCTTTACCCTTGAACTCTTTCAATGCTTTCAAATCATAGGCTCTCTCCAAGATTTTCTTATGGGTCTGTTCCATGCATACGATTTCATCACACCATTGCATTAAAACTTCATCAGTCCAGATCAATGCATAATCTTCAACAGCACCAGCAGCCCGAGTATTGAAGTTGAAAGGCGCATTACTCAATACCCAGGCTGCAGTTGGAGAGCGCAAAATACCACCAGAGCACACACAAAGAACTCTTTTATAATCTTCTGGATGTTGGTATTGATTATGACAAGTAGCTATTCTATTCATCATTCCCATTATAAATCTCCCATTTTATCATGATGTGCACGCACTGGTCTCTGACTGAGAATAGCATCAACTTCTTCCCAGGTCCAGAGAGTCATGTCACTCTTTGGACGACTATCAATACCCACATCCATGCAACGACCTGGTATACCAGGATGCTGCAGATGCCCATATCTAGAATGAATATGACCATAGAGATGATATGACCCATGATGGATCTTGTGCCATTCATACATTGGATAATGAAACAGTACAAGTCTCTTTCCATCAATATTGATTTCTCTATAATCAGCAACAGACACAAACTTTGATCTGAGTGTGCTATTACTTTGGATTACCTTGTCATGATTTCCATAAACCAAAAACTTCTGGCCTGGCAGTCTATCCATGATGGCAATAGCTTCCTCTGCTCGGCAAAAGAACACATCACCAAGCATGTAAACAATATCTTCAGGCTCTACCTGAGATTGCCATTTCTGAATCATTAGAGCATTCATTTCTTCTACCGTTTCCCCTTGTCGAGTAGTTGGGCAGAACTTACGAATATTCTTATGCCAGAAATGGTTATCAGAAGTGAAATAAATCTTGGACACTACTTGTAAAAATCTCTTATATACTGTAAACGATCTTGCTCATTCATACCAATGAAAAAGTCTTGATTAGTTTTGATATGATCTATCAATGGATAAAACTCTTCATCAACTGTAGCTTTTGGATTGACACTATTTAACACATCAAAAAGATTAGTCTTGCGTGCCAAAAACTTAGACACTAGGTAAAAAGGAGACTTCATTTTCAAAGTCACATCATTACCATAAACAACAATGCCTTCCTTTTTATAGCTCTTCATCCTCTCTATCCAAAATCCAAAAGTCTCTGTATCATCCCATTCTGGTCTATTAACCAAAAGCTTATCAGCAATATGATCCAAAGCCTCTTCACTCATCATTTGACCACTACTTAGTCTTCTACCACCAATCAAATATGCATCCTGAACTTCTGGAATAATATGAGGATCAGCGATATCACAAATCTCAAATATGAATGTATATCCTGGTTCTACTACAATATGATCTAAATGGTTTCTGGCCATCCCAACATATTCACTATCCAAAGAACCTGTGGTTGAAATAATCTGACGCCCATCCTCTAACTTTGTTAGACAGGCCATGAAACCATTAATCTTTGAAACAGCTATTACCTTTTCCTTTGGATCTATAGTTGTGTTATTTTCCCCATGATTGAAAATCTTTGTAAAAGGCCACACAACAATGTTGTAATCTTTGTCTACAACCATACCTCTCATTTCCATGAGCTCAGGACACCAAAGATTATCATAAAATACTTTGCGCTTGTACTTCAAAACATACAAGTCAGGATAAGTGGTAGATTGATGTCGAGAAACTAACTTTGGATTGGTTTCTACAAACTTTCTAAGCTCATCAGACGTAAACTTCATACTCTTTTGCATTTCTATAAGTCACAGGACAATCATCAATAAAAGCAGAAAGAACTTCATTTGTAGTGAATCTCTTTCTCATATTTTCTAATACTCTTTCTGGGACATTATGAATGTTACCATACTCTTCTAAACATTCAATCATGACTACATCAATATTCAATGCAGCGGCCTTGAGCAAATAAGGTTTTAGTTCTGAATATCTAGTAAAGGTATTACTAACGATTACATCACTACCATTTTCAAGTTCAGCATAAGTATTCTCTAGACACCAATCATGAGCCTGACCTATGAATTCCCCCACAAAATAATAGTTACCTTCAACATCAGTGAAGAACTGGTCTGCCTCAAAATGTTTAGCATTATATTCGTGTGCCAATCTTTTTGCTAATGTACTCTTTCCTGATCCTGGTAATCCTCTAACCAAATATAATGTCATCACACCACCATCCTAATTCAACTTGATTTTGCTATTTGCCAACTCTTCAATATGCTTACCCACACCAATCGGATCTACCTGATATTGTTTAATCAACAACATCAGCTGTTCAATCTGCTTATCTTTCAGTTCTAGGGCACCAGTATAACTAGCAGAAAGTCTGTTGATCTTTTCCGCTAATTCATCTGGATCTACAGCGAACTGCTTGAATCTACTCAGTTCATTAGTCATGTGCGCAATGTTTGGTACTGCTGTACGCCATTGCACTAATTCAGCAACCATTTCTACTGGAGAAAGTTTTGATACTTCTATCTTGATTGCTTCTGGTTCAAATAGATTTTCAATATTTGCCTGTTCAACTTCGGTGGTCATCGTTCCTCTGAATGACGTATGTCATATACGCTAAACTCTAAGATATTAATATTTAGACCTACCAAACCGAGCCTAAATCCAGGAGCATGATCTCCCTTGAGCATTAGCATGAAGTCAATATTGAAAAGAGTTATGAGACTCCAATCCCCAACAAAGGGATGGAATAGCACCAACTCAACAACCTTAAATGTTTTGGGTATTTTCCAGGACTTGATCATCCTTTGCTGCCTTCAACTTAGCCAAGAGCTTGGCTGTAGTGACCCTGTCTGTCAGTTGTCCAAAGTATCGAACTTGCAACCTGACAGAAATCCTATTTGGATTCCACCAATAGGCTTTCAACTGTGGATAGTGTGTGATTGTCATAGTAATGTAATCGCCCAAAATAGCATGAATGCAACCAATACTGTTGTCAGCGAACTTGTGGCATCAGCCTTTCCTGCACTAATACCAGTAATAATATAACTCAAAAGAGTTGTGCTTGCTAACACAATATAGACCCATAAAAAAGCATGAACTGAGAACATCGTTACCTCTTTCTTGAGCCTGGAAGTTTATAGCCACCCTGCTCCTTGCGTTGTTGAACCTTTGAATCAGAAGCTTTTGCCATGAGGTCACGAAAACCTTTCTGACGTGCTTCCAATCGACGTTGAATCTTTTTGCCTGCTTTCAATCCAAACCTCCTTCAAGCATTATCAATAACCCACATTAAAAAAGAAACAAACAGAAAAATAATCGGCACCGCCAAAACTATAGCAAGAGCATACTTCCAACCCACAATAGGTTCACAGACCAAAAACATGGCTGTCAAAAAAGCGATGCTAAGAAAACTTAGTGCTGTTCTTGCAATGAACTTTTTAGTCATTCTTTACCTTATACAGTTCTAACTCATCATCCGTATGAGGCTCTGGGTGACCTGGGAAATCATCCCAGGTCACATTATAGCATCCTTCACCACATGGTCCACAACTCACAATCCCCACAATCTTTCCAGGAGAGTTATAAATCCCCTTGTCCACATCATAGGAACTCAAAACACGATCACCAACCTTGAACTTCAAGGTGCAACCTTCCCATTCAGAACCCAATCACCCTCGGCGGTGAAAGGTGACTTCTCGCCCCAGGGCAGATGCCAGTGCTCAGCGCAGATCGGACCATAGCCCATGTTGAGGCTGCGTGGGTCACTCAGAGGCAAAGAACAGAAACAGCAGTTTCCGGTCAGCTTGCCATGAAGGATCGCAGTCTTCTCAGGCTCAGCACAGAACACCTTCAGAAGATCCATGAGCTCCGTCTTCGCATCATTTCCTGCCTGCCTCAGAACCAACTCATGGTTACCTATGTTGATCCAACCATAAGTCAGCCCATAAGTGTCCCCATTCATGTAGAGACGGCCACGAAACTCATTCAGAGAGAACCGAACCTTGCGAGCATGCCGGGAAACCGTGCCAGCCGCAAAGCCTGTTGGGTTGTCCAGAAGCAGAGTAATCTTGGGTCTCTTCAGGTGCTGGCGCGCATTAGAGAACATCGCCATCACCTTGGTAATATCCACCGTCTCAACAGCCGGAGGGACTGCTACGGCTGCGTTCGTCTTGGCATGGTAGGCATGTGTCTGTGCGATAATCTTCTGCACGCAGGCCATCTGTTTCGGTGAAGGCTTCTTCACCCGAATCATGTCCTGAGAGAATGCCACCTGCTTAGAGTAGACCTTGGCAGTAAGCACCAACTCATAGAGTTCTGCCTGTTCTGGAGTAGCCAGGGACACATTCACGTCCTGAGTACCTGTGCTCACAACCACCATGTTACCCATTCTACTCTTGAAAGTCGCCATTGTCTGTCTCCTATCCAAGTAAAGCCATTATACTCTTACAAGGATCAGAAGTAAAGCACTATAAACTGAATGAATACAACATGTTACTTCAGAGGAATTTCGATCCCAGCTCTAGCATTGAATACTTCATGCCGACCATCCAATGGCTCCAGGGTCACTTCCTCACCAAGTTCAATGTAGAGTTTTGAACCTGGTCTTTTGGCTTCCCACTTTGCTAGAACACCCATTCCACTATAGCCATAGTTTGTGGGATGATCTGTGAATGGTTCATGCTGTGTCAGATGGGATGTGTGCTCACCTTCAATCTTCAGATAATCTGGTGCGAGCACACATCCACTGAGCGCCAAAAAAGGAACTATAAGTAAAGTCTTAGTCAATGATCTCATCCTTGCTCATAGTCATGTTTCTCATCCAGACAGCGGAGATCAACAAGATACACATTGGTTGCTGCCTCAACCACCACTGCAAAACCATCCACCTTCTCATAATATGAGAGAGCAGTGACAGCCTCTGAGAGCGCTTTCACCACTTCATCATAAGTCGGCTTTTTGTGTAACTTTGCCATCGTCATTTCCTATCTAGTAGGGCCATTATACTCGGTACTATTACAGAAGTAAAGGACTATATTAGATGAATATTCAATGACTTGCGGAGGCTCTGGCCTTTATTTCCTCAAAAGTCTGATTGATGAGTAGTTCTCCATTCAGATAAACAGTTTTCAAGGCTGAATTACCTACACAACCAGCAGGCAAAGTGTAGTATTTTCCATTGTCTTCTATCAAAGTAAACCGTCCCTTTTTGCTCTTCTTGTAAGGATCCTCAACTGGATCTTTATAGACATCATGCCATTCACCATTTATTCTAATAGCTGAACATTTCATAGCAAACTTCTGCGTATCCCTATTCAATTGCTGGAGTAATGCTCCTCCCATTCCAAAGGAAACATTTTCTGTAGAATAGTTATCCAATGCTAGTCTGCCCAAAATCTGTTCAATAGAATCTTTATTGACTCCATCACCCTGAATAATCCTAACATTATTCAGAACCTTGAAACCCTTTGAATTGATAGTTGAACCAAACTTCTTATCTAACAAAGCAGCAACACGACAAACTACATCAGGAGGATTGCCAGAATCTGGTCTAATGACCACAATGGCACCACTATCAACAACTTTTTGCTTTAGTTGTTCTCCCCAAATGAATTCTACAGCATTGTAAATATCATAACTATCAGATACCACAGCAACCAAAGCACCTGGTCTGGCATATTTCTCCAACATATTGGCATAGGCTTTGGCCTCATTATCTCTACCCCAGGAAGTAATAGTAGAATGTTCTGCTGCTGGAATAGAGAAACCAGGCATTTCAGAACTTCTATAATACTCAGCAACAGCCAAACAGGCTGGAATATTATCTGTTCCCTGAAAGTTAATCAAATGAGCCATGCCGCCCAACTCACAACTTTCTAGACTTGCTACTCCTCTAGAGCCAAAATCATTCAGTTTGAAATCAACATTCTCATTATCATCAGTCCTTTTTAGATATTTGAGAATAATCTTCTTGATTTCAGCGCTGATTGTTGCCACTGTGGTAGGATACCAGATAGCTCTTAAAATAGAAGTTTCTATATATGAGGTTAGCCAATAACAATTTGGATCTGTGTTCTCTACTGTTACCAAGACATTCTTTGTAGGAATAACTGTTCCTTCAAGAACAGCATCAATCTTGAGAGGCAATTTGCCTCCATGATGATCTATGATGTACAACCAACCTTCTTCATTGAAAGGAACTCCATGGCGCTTACAAAAGTATTTGGCTTCACTAACATCATCTCTAGTAATCCTCTTGACCAAATATTCCTTCAAATATGCCTGTAATCCAAAGAAAACAGTATTCGCATATTCACCACCACGAGACTCGATATAAGAATAAACTATTTCTGTCCCTGGTGGATATTGAAGATAATGGGAAGCCTTATAACTATCAACATTCAAAATGATATTACGTTTCATGGCTAACTCCTATTGATCATATACATGCCAATAGAATGATGATCTTCAAATAACTGTTCACTCATATTATAAAAGTCTGAAATAGGTACCCATTTGGCAACTTCAGCATCATCAGATCCCTTGATATAAGGTAAATGTCCTGGACTCATTAGAAGAAACAAACCAGCATGAGTGATAGTACGACCACGTAATGATCTACCAGGAGCATCAAAAACATGGGTACTCTTGAGACAAGATTCTAAAACTTCTTCTGAAGCAAGTTGAGTTTCTTCAACCAACTCTCGAATCATTGAATGTTCTATTGTCTCATTCTGTCCTAAGAAACCACCAGGTAGAGCCCAAAGACCTTTGCCTGGGTGAGAACGTCTTTTGACTAAGAGAATATGCCCATCACAAATAACAACAGCATCTGTTGTCACAAAAATGGGAGGATATTTCAATGAAGCGAACTGTGATTTATAGTCATTCAGAAACTTCCATTCCTCACATAATGACTTATAGATATCTGAAAATCTGTCTTTCCAGTCATTGATATACTGATTGACCAAAGGAGGAACCAGGTCATCAATAGAAGCTTGGCTATAAAACAGCTGCTGTCTTACTTCTGTTCCAGAGGTAAAATGAGCCTGCTTGATTTCATGGAAGTCATACTGTGGGAACATATTCAGATAATATGAACTTTCATCTTTATAATGACCCACAATCACCACTCTGGCTTCTTGCTTAGTTTTAATGAATGGCCAGAGCTCTTTATTTATGGCCTGTTGAACTTCTGCTACCCAGCGCTGATCATTGTACAGATCATCCACAATAGGAGCATAATGAAATACCTTATCCAAAGGAGTTACTGCTCGTTCAATCATAGCAACTCTTTCATCATATGAAAAAGGATTTTTAATATCTCGAGCAATCCAAGAAGAACCAACTAAAATCAAACGATGTTTGGCTATCTTGCCTGCTGCTGTAAATAGTTTCATATGTCCTAAATGGACAGGCTGAAACCGACCAATCACCACAGCAAGGTCTGCTTGTGGCAACTCAATAGTCTTATCTGACCAAGATTTTGATTTAGATTTCATAGAGGTCTATCCTCCTAAGTTTTCAAGAACAAACAGTCTATCTGTTTCTGGCATTATTTAGTTTGGACGTTTTTTAGAATAATCCCATTCCCACACTTCATCATCACGTACACTACTTGAATAAACATTATTACCACGACGATATATCTTTTCTAACCAACGCCAATCACCATATCCTAAATGAACAGGATACCAAGTAAAATATATGTGCCATGTCTGAAGATAGATTCTACGGTTAGACTCTCTTTGAGCCGCAAACAATCTTCTTCTATCAGGATCACCAAATAGCCAACCTAGTTTCATTTATTGCCACCCATTAATACACCACATAACAAAAATGACTAGAAAAAGTGCAATAGCAAAAGCCTGAATGAAACCCAACAAATTCATAAAAAAATGATTAGTGGGTGTTTCTTGTTCAGGTTGTTTACCAAAGTAAATCATTATTGCTCCCATTACCCGCGATTCTGGTCTATGCTATCATTTGTCTCAGTTATTTCTAACTGGCTTTTCAGCTGCCCCAACCCGTAATCTCGCCGAGTAAGGTCATCAATCACTGTTTGGGTTGCTGCCTCGGATGTTGTGGTCACTGACTTTCATCTCCCACAGAGCATTTACCGTTACTCTAAGCAGTCGCGAAGTTCCTCGATGAATATTCACCGCGATAGCTCGGAGCAATAATGAATTTTAGTGTAACCTCCAATAACTCATTCCATAATGGTTTTCCATGCGGCCATACATTGAATGGCCATGATACCAATATGTGCCATAATAAGGACCAGGAACCCATACGCCATTATACCAATAGCCATCCATGCCCATGATAACTCCTGGTGGAAATACAACCTCTGATCTAACCATGGGTGGAGCAACCACACAACCAGATAAAATCAGAACCAATAAACCAAGCAACAGTCTCATTTGAGCTCCTTAATGTTCATATCTAACATTTCCTTCAAATACTTCATAGCCAAGTCCAAATATCTATGTTGTTCTCTTGTCAGCATTATATTTGAGGCATCAATTTGTTCAATATAGTTTTGTACATTGCGCAACCTGTCTCTAAACTGTCCAGAATCTTTTATGAGTTCTTCTGCCCAGGCCTGAACTTTTTTCTTAAAATCATTTTCCATAATGTCTCCTGGTGCCAGTACACAGACTTGCACTGTGATTTCTTGCTTACGAAACAAGTGTTCTGCTACTTGAACCATACTGGCCAATATTTGGTGCTCGTGACAGGATTTGAACCTGCAAGACCGAAGTCAGTGGTTTTTAAGACCACCATGTATACCCATTCCACCACACGAGCATTGTTAATCTAGCTTAATCTTACCATCCACAAACAATCTTGAAGTTTTTGGAATCTTTGACTCCAAAAAGTCCATTTGATCTGCTAAAATATTTCTATTCTTCAAAACATACTTTTCAGCCAAAGTTGGAACATAAGGAACATACAGCAGCATCATACCTGCTTCTTCAGGAGTTCTATCAGCCTTTTTGTGATTGCATCCCTTACAAGCAGTGACTGTATTCATCCAAATATTTTTACCACCTCTTGAACGAGGAAGTACATGGTCAATAGTAAGTTTGTGATTATGAAACTTATTCCCACAAAAGGCGCAAAGATATCTATCACGCGCATAAAGAATGTCCCTTTCAGTGTAGGCAGTTGTCTTTGACAACCACTTTTCACCAACCAATGGACCAGTAACACCAATCACTGGATTGATGTTGATGCGTGAGATTTCTCCATCCTTATTCTTACCACCAGTAAATGTCTTAACAGTATCTCCTACTGTCCAGACCACCTTGTCTCTGGCATAGTAACAACAGGCCACTTCGAATCCCTGCCATTCGCGAGGATTACCCGCCGCATCAGTTATCAATATTTGTACCGGCAACACTTTCTTTTCTCCTTTTCCAAATCTCTTTCATCATTTTGCTTTTGTTTATACGATACTCTTCTGATCTAATACAACCTTTAGCATTCTGATTTCCTAACTTAGTCAAAGATAACTTTGCTCTAACCTCTAATCTTTTATTAGGACTATCTTCTCCCCTCAAAATGGGTAATCTATTTCCCCAACCTTCTTCAATAGCCTTTGTTCTTATATAGGCTTTATGAGTTTCAGTATGCTTTCTTCCTCTATTCCTTTCACCAACTTTACGTTTCATTATCTCGGTACGTTTTTTGCCTTTATTTCCTTTGCTTATCTTCTTTTTACTTTCTTCTGTATGTTTAATCAATTTTCTGGCTTCTTCTAACTGCCTCAAAATAACTTCTTCGTGCCCAATCATGCCAGCTAAACCTTTCCAAGCTATTTCATCTTGCCATCTTCCATATTTTTCAAATAACACCTTATGAGCATCAGCATGATCTTTTACAGACACTTCTATTAAATTAGAAGTGTCATCTGATCCTCCCATATGTTTCGGAACAATATGATGTTTATGTTTGACAGTATTCATAGTTTATTTAGCACAAAACCATTATAAACTGAATATCTGTAAGAGTATTATCTAAATGAGTATGTGGCTGATCTCATTAGATAAAACCCAAGATATTGTTATCTTCAATCATGATTTCATCTGATGCTAAACCTGGCATGCCTGGATGCAAAGCACCATTCTTCAAATAGGTCACCTTGACACCTTTGGCGAAGTTATGAAATACTTTATCTTCTCTCTTACCTGCTGTAGGACCAACCTCTACAACCTCTCCAACTCCATAAACAGGATGCTCACTAATCAATACACGACCTGGAGCCTTCTGTTCAACCACTCTCAAAATCACTCTATTATATGTAGGAAACATAATCTAAACTCCCCTTATAAAAACCATTCTGTCTCTGTCAAAAGCTGTCTGCCCTCATTCATTGTTTTCTTGCTACGAACCCATGTCTCAAAAGATGGAGGAGTACCAGCATAGTTCATAAATGCTATACGATATTCTTCAGCATATTTCTCATATTCTTCTGTCGTCAAAACTATGTCAGGTTCTTGTGCTATCTTGATTGTCATTTTCAACTCCTGCTTGATCTAAATCAAAATCTGCTAATGAAGGTATGTATTTCTTTAGTTTGGTTATCTTCTTACGGACAGCAGCATCCAAAATCTTTTCATTCAAAATTTCTGGATATTTATTACTAATGATTATCACTGTCGCAATGACATCACCAACTTCTTGTTGAAAACTTTCTAACTTTGTTTTGCCATTGATGTAAATAGTATCCCAACCAAATTGGTCTGCTTTGAAATATGCCTGAATGACTTCAGCACATTCCTCGCAAAGTTTCTTCAACAAAAGTTTCTGTTCATCATTCATGGGATACATGCTCCACCATAACTAAAAAAGGCTGCATAATTTGTGTTAATATTGGCTGTTGTATTTGCTTCTGGTTGTTTTACAAAACCAGAATTTTTGTAATGATAATCTGTTAAAAATGTGAGCAAACAATAGTCATGATATACATTCTCACGATAAGTTACTGCAGTGGCTCGGTCATAGTATAATGACTTTTTACAAACTGGACAACTTTTCCTAAGAACTTCAAGATTGTTCTCATAATGCCAATAAACTTCTGGCTCACTATTTGTGTTATCCATTAAGCCTCCCTATTATATTTAGCAACTAGTTTAGCTTTGGATCTCCCACACTTTCATAATAATATTTGCCTTCACATAATGCTACATAAATCTCGCCCAAATCTTCTTGAGCAGCCTTTATAACTTCATCCTTGTTAAACCCATTGGTCTGAGATAGTTCATGAAGTTGAACACCCAAAGTATTCAACAATGCCCAAACTGTGACCCCAGCATGCTGTTCTTGATCACAAACAACTTCAATCTTAGATTGAAGTTCATCAGCCTTTTCATAGAACTCCTCAGACTCAGCTTCTGATATTTCCAAATCTTCCTTACTATATGTATTCATATTACTCCTCAAATTTATCTGGACCTGTTAAGGTACTTAGCTGTTCTCTTGTAATGTACCAATGCCAATAAAGAGAACCACACTTAGGACAACCTGGTCCATAATATTGTCCAAACTGGCCCACACCATCAAACCAGCGATGATAACATTTATAACAAATCATCATACAAGTCATATAACAATCAACTTCGTTCTCTTACCTAATGATGCAGCATACTTCATAGTCCAACAACCACCTGACTTAATGTGATCTGAAGTGTGACAATGGTAGCAAGAAGAAAATCTCATGTCATTGTAACCAGGTGGATATTCTTTCACAGTTATACAAACAACCAAATCAGATGCCTTAGCAATCTGAATATTGCGTTGCTTGTAACCACCTTCCCATCTTTCAATCTTTGGTGGAAACTCTCTGGTTGAAATACCAAGACTCTTGGCCTCTTCTATGGCCCAAATATCTATCCCTCCTCTTGGACAAGCACCAGAAACCACTTCACCCAAAGCATAACTAACCAGTTCCTCGTTACAGATTTGCCGGATTGCTGCTCTGGCCTTTGCTTCTGTTTCTGGAGTAAACTTTATGGATTCACTGCCAACAATGCCTATGATCATAATATATCTTTCAAAACTGCAGCTACATGCTCAGCATATAGAATTTTGTTTCTAATCTTGCCTCGAGCAGCTGGATGAATAATCTTCAAATGAGGTATCTTTGCTCTGGTAAGTCTCTTTGATGCCTTTGCTCCCATGGCTACAATTGGTCCTTTGTGGTTTCTTATTCTTGTAATGGCGCCGCGTTCAAAAGCATTATCAAATATCCTTGGTCCTCTGAAGCCAATCATTTCAAATGCATCAAATAACTGTTTGGCTGCTAGTCTGCCATTTTCCCAACGGACATTCATCCGGATAGCGGTTTTTGATCTCTTTTCGCCTACAAATAAAATAATGTTCATTCTAATATCGCAATTCGTTTCCATTCACCACAATATTCATCCAATGGTACTGGTGGATGCTCCCATTGAGTATAGGGCGATCCGCTGGCATGTGCATAAATAACAGGTATAAGCGGATAGCGATGACATCGTTTTGGAGCATCAGGAAAATCATCTGGAAATATTAATGACTTATCTTTCCTAGCAAAATGACAGTTTCCGCAACACCTAGACATTAGAATATATCAATGATAAGAAGAGTGATCTATGAACCTCGAACATTTACTTTATCCATCATATGAACTAAAGCACGAATGGTTTCTTCTGCTGAAAGATCAGTTTGCTTAACCTGGTTTTCAACCAAGATAGTATAGACGTCGGGTCCATGCTCTTGTTCAAAATGAGTAGGACTAGAAATCACCCTAATCTTTCGGTCTGATGTTTCGGCGACTAGCATTCTTATCCTTACATATCAATCTTGTCACGGAATCCCTGAAACACTGGGAACCGAGGCAAATCCTTTACACCAACTTCAAAATAGCGGTACTTGATAAACTTGCCATTCAAAGCAGATCGATGACGCCAATATTTCTTTCTCTCATCAGCATCAAAACCAGTGCCAACATTGAACCGGACACCAGTCTTCAAATCCTCAACAATGAAAGAGCCCAGAGTACCTTTACCAACCATGCCATCCTTTTTGCTGGAACGTTCTGTGTGACCAAAAACATCCAGAGTGGCCTCATTAGTATTCTCTAACTCCTCCACTGCTCCTACAATCACTGCCTCACTATCCTTAAATCGGCGGACCTTCAGCATGAATCCCTCATTGGCTGTAGAGCGGCCGAACTTATAGGGTGAATCCAGACTACGCAGAATCAGTCCCTCATAACCAAGCTGAAGGACCTTCTCCTCATAGGCACGCAGAGCAGTATCATCATTGATCTGAACCTGCTGCAAAATCACTACACGATGTGGTAGTTCTTTACAAGTAGGATAACCAGATCGCCATTTGCCCTGAAGCAATCTCTGATTGCGCTGAACAAAGGTCTCATTTGGAAAATTTACCATGTCAAAAACATAAAACATAAAGTCTGGCTGTCCTTCAATGGACATCACCGCACTATTGGTGACACGGTAGACATCCTTAGCATTCGGTGAACCAACAATCAGTTCACCATCCAGACCTTCAAGTTCAGGATACTGAGAAAACCATAGCTCAACAAATTTGTTTGGAAACAGTTTTCCTGACCTGGAAAAGATTTGGGCGACTCCATTCACCTTTTCTACAATCCCACGGACACCATCCAGTTTGGCACTAGCCATAACTGGATATCTAATAACCTCTGGAGCCTCAACAGCAAGCATGGGCTTTTTCATGTGTAAATCACCGCGTCATCATTCTCATTAATAAAATCAATACAGGCTCGATTCAGTGCGGCCGCAAAGCGATCTGCTACTTCCTTTGAAAGGCATGAGCCTATGGTAAAGTCAGTGTTGTGAGTTTTAATCTCCCAAAACTCCTCTGGATTCACATTCGGATTAGCATCCGCTAATACTACTCCAGGGACGGGCACTACATGAAAAGGATGCCAGTACTTAGCCATGATGAGACACCTTCGCCAAATATTGGGCAATAGTATTATGAACTACAGAAGACAAATTACCAAGTGATACATCGCTGAAACTAGGACCATAGTTATTCAAACGACCATGCTTTTCAGCCTCAACGATAGTTTGTAAAAGAGTCAACAACTCATCTCGTTCCTTACGAGCAACATCACGCTGACGTGTCAGATTTGTTATGATGTGTTGGTAATCTGAAGGAGATACAGTCTTCATATCACCAGATCATACACACTTACGTAAAATTCACCAGGTTCGCCATTGAGATGAGTAAGCTGGCCCACTAATACAGTATCACCATCAATTTCGAGGACTTCAACATACTCAGCAACTGACCCCAAAACGGCATTAGCCTTTAGGGTAACTATCTGACCAACCTCTAAGCTCATTATTGTCTCCTACCTAATGAAGACCATTATACTCTTACAGAGATAGGAAGTAAAGCACTATAAATGATTGTAAATCAATATGTTAGGATGGATTATCTGGAAGAATGGCATCTTTTTGAATTTCTTGCCACAAATCTTCATCATTTTTGACTTCAACCTTGATGTTTTGAAGTTCTCTTTGGACCTTTTCATCAATAGCAGCCTGCTGTCCGGAACGACGGCGAAACTCCATTTGTCTCCAGTCCTCAAACTCTTTAGTCTTAGTCATGCGCACAAAGGCCATTTGTCTGTTCTGTCTTTGAGAACGTGTGTCCTCAGCATAACCACGAGCACCTGAAGGAGGATGCTTGCAATGCACTGCTGATGATGTTTTATTTTTCGCCTGACCACCATGGCCAGTCCCTCTTGTATAAGACCACTCACAATCTTTGGCTGTGACTGAAAACAGAAGTCTACGGGATTCAACTATATTACCTGGCTTTAAATTTTTTATGTTTATTGAGCTCATAGGCTAAACAGATTGTTCGTTTTTTAGTGAAATAATTTCTGGACCACTTTAACCAAGTCACAGGATATTTAGCATTGAAAGCAGAAGGATGAACTAGTTTGAATCGTATATAAGGCTCATACCAACCAGTAAAGGTGTGATCAATCATGAATCTAGAACAGTCAGGAGGATCCCAACGACTATGTCTTCTTTTTTTCATTAACTATTTGCATCAACTGATTGGTAATAATCGTGGCCTTGACTATTTCTTCTTGTGGCCGTTCATCATATCCATAACAGTTTTCAACCATATATATATGGTTGAATTCAACCATATAACCTGCTTCTCTAGCAGCAATATGTAATTCATCAATGGTATTGTCCCAAAGACAACGAACTTTTTGATTATTATATGTTAGAGTAACCATAGTATAAACCATAGTATACCAGGTATAGGCGCTGGTGCAATTGACCATCATATCTGTAAAAGTACGATGAGTTATAACCTCTAGTATATCTCTAAGTTCATCCTCATATATTTTGATATTATCATTTGACATAATATTTCCTGAAAACAGAAGCATTTATATTGGAACCCCCGACAGGACTCAAACCTGCATTTACCTGGTTCGTAGCCAGGGCCGTATTCATTCCGGTCACGAGGGCAAAACTGGATCCATCACTGGGACTCAAACCCAGATTTGTGCCTTACCAAAGCACTGTCCTAATCACTTGGACGATGACGGAAAATATTTCCTATGATCCTACCTGAAGGCAAATGAATCCATTGACTAATGCCTTCTATGGTAATAACTCTTATATCTCTACCTGTATCATGAACCTTATCTATCTTAGGATCAAACTCATGAACATCGCCGGTGCATTCATCAAGAATGAATGTAGGAACACCAAAGTAATAAGGAGACACCAAATCCTGTTGTGAAAAATATTGCGAATAGTAATCATTTGAACAAGGATGGGTGTGATATAGACCTTTCAACGTTGCTCCTGGTAAAAGAAGCCTAGTCACATCAACAGTTACTGCTGCTACATTCTTATTAGTAACAGGAAACATAGAATATTGATATTGACCTTTATAAAGGACAATGATGCCACCATATTCCCACTTCTTGGCATCGTCTATTTTATTGATATATTTCAAAGCATGAATAGCTGTAGTCTCTAGTTCATTTGACATTGATATCATGGGAACTAATAAAAAGAGACTAAGGAAGATAGCTTTGAGCATTCAATATTTAGGGTTTCAAACTACCTCTTGTTCAATGAGGATCGCCTGCCAGCGACTATACAACACATAGGTGGCAGCCAGGATAAGTTGTATTAGAGTTTGAAACATTCTGGTAGTGAAGGATGGTTATGCTCCATCGTCTATGGCTTATGAAACCACCGCTCTCCTATTGAGCTACTTCACCAAATTTGGTGCCTCCACCAGGATTTGAACCCGGACCCTACCGCTTAAAAGGCGGAGCTCTATCACACTTGAGTTATGGAGGCATGAATTGGTAGGTCCAGTCGGAACTGCCCCGACATCCAACACTTTAAGAGAGTGAGCTCTATCTGATTGAGTTATGGACCTGAAAATGGTGCGCGGATGTGGAATCGAACCACATTCTCAACTTCTTCAGAGTTGCGCTGATGTCACCAGACTAGCTCTCCACGCATGAATTTTTCATAATCTTCTTTTTCTAAAATGATTAGTTTTCGTTCAGGATAGGTGGCAAGAATAATATTCATTTTCTTTCGGTCATTACCCCACCAATAACCTTTTATCTCTAACCAAATATCCAACATCGGAAGATAAAAATCTGGCGCATATGATTTCCATTGGCCATCCATTTGATATTTCCAAACATCATTATTTGTTGATGGTTTATTCCATTGAATATTAAGTTCATTTAGTTTAGTAGCTATATCGCGTTCCCAAGTACCTTGAACTTTTATTCCAGAAACTTCATACCATTTGGATTTACCACCACGATTGTGTAAGGACTGTTCAATACTCAATCGTTGTCTTGCTTCAAGACACATAGGTGGAGGTTTCCAACCCTTATTCACTCTATCTCGAAGTTCTATAGCAACATTTGCCGCATATGCAGCTACTCTGTTATCAGTTTCTTTTGATAGACCTCTGTTCCAAGCCTTTCTGGGTTGTTTAGGAAGTATACTAGTGCTAATATTAGCACAACCTTTCTTAGTATGCCAATATAATCCACTAGTAGTTGTTTCCTTATGACAACTTATACAAGAACACCTAAGTTTATATTTGTCCATATGAATTTATTTAGTACAGGGACGTGCTAATCTGTCTCAGCTAAGAACGCTTGGTGCCCCCGACAGGAGTCGAACCTGTAAAACCTTGTTTTTGAAACAAGTACGTATACCATTTCCGTCACAAGGGCATATTGGACTCCCTGACTGTCAGTTCAGTCTCAGCTGCAGCTGGCAAACTTCGCGTTCTAGAAAGGCAAAGTGCAGGGAGATAAAAAATGGTGGAGTTATAGACCTGTAATAAGGCGTGATAGCTTTCAAACCCCATGCTATCAACTTATCAGCTGGCGGAGCATATAGGATTCGAACCTATGTGATGAGTTTAATCATCAAGTTGTTTAGCAAACAACCGTCATCAGCCTCTCGACCAATGCTCCTTAGAATGGAGGAAGGCTGAGGTATCGCGCCCCAAGTGATTCTTCACCACTCCCATCGCTTTCAAGGCGAGTTCTATGCTTCATAGATTAACCTTCCAAATATTCCGAAATGCGAGGCTCGGAATAACACCATCACAGGCTATCGCAATATGTCCTGTGTCTGATTGGTAGGTGACCACGGTACTGCCCCGCGTTCTCACAGTAATCGGCTGTGGGTTTTGCTATCTAAACTAGTCACCCATAAAATCATTCAATTGATGCGAAAGCCTTTGCTGCCTGAAGATCATTTGGATAGTTCTTCATATGACGACGGAGCTTGCGCTTTTTGTTCCTCAATTCAGTGGCCAGAGCCTTGTATGATGTGCAAAAGTTTTGATTGCGACCATACTTACGGTTTTTCTTTCCACCTTTCTTGTGGGCTGTTTTCATGACACATTACCTCTTCGGTTTAACTACATGTCATAAAAACCTCCTATTAAGTTGAATGTTACTATTTATTTGGATCATCCCCTTGGTTCCGCCCCAAGATTGCCGATTTCAGAGACCGGAGTACTACTATTGTACTAGGGATGAATAACTGGATCACCGACTTGGATTCGCACCAAGATTAGATGGGTCAAAGCCACCGGTCCTGCTATTAGACGATCAGTGAATAAAAATGGTGCTTCCATCCAGTGCTGCCCTGGATATTCCTGATTGAGAATCAGGTGACATAGCTAACGTTGTCTATGGAAGCAAATTGCTGATATACCCTGGTATAGGAGATTACCAAATAAGCCAAGTATGTTAGTGGTTGTATCGAGCAACCTTCTCCTTGTTCAAAGCAAGGTGATCTGCCATTTAATCTAACTAATTAGTAAACTTTGCTTACTTTTTATCCATCACAGGACTGCGATCAGCAAACGCAGAAGGAGCGACTGGATGGAATCAAACCACCTACCTTCCAAAGGACTAACTAAAGCCAATGGCTGCTCTATCATTGAGCTACAATCGCAGAAATGGAGCCTTGTAGGAGATTCTAACTCCTGTCTCTGACTTGGAAGGCCAGGGCCCGAACAACTAGACCAACAAGGCATGAAATGGTACCCTTGGCAGGACTTGCACCCGCACACCTTTACGGCGACTGGTTCTAAGCCAGTTACGTCTTCTAATTCCGTCACAAGGGCAAAAGCTGGGTTGGATTTATCAAATAGCCCTGACATTATCGTGGCCATAGCCCTGATAAATCAGTCTATTTGAAACGAGAGTCCCAGCACTCCGTATAGGATGCCTCACAAATGTAACGTTGAGTATTTTATCGACTTATTACCATGTAGCCTAGTTAGATAAGCTTTGGCAGGTCCACGAACAGGCCGCGCTCTAATCTCGCTTCAACTTCAGAACTGCACTGACATTTATGAGACATATTTTAACTTGAAACTGTTTTTTCTATGGCTATCTTTGCTGCTTCTAATGTTCGGTAGTAACCATACACTTTGTACTCTAGACTTGTCTTTACTTCTACTAATGAAGCCACCCATATACTTCCATATGGTTGAACCAACCCAATAAGTTTTTCATTTGAATCAAAATATTCTAAAGAAACTTCTGATAATAGATTCTTATTACCTTTAGCATCTTTCCAATCAGGCTTTACCCAAACACCACCACTCATATTATAAACTCCTATGAATTGGAATCCCCAGCCAGACTTGCACTGGCAACCTGCTCCTTAGGAGAGAGCCATTCTTTCTATTGAACTATGGGGACTTACTTGACTGATAAATCTTTGACGAGAGCCTTACGCATTTTCTGCCTAATAGCATCCATGTAACCATTTTTACGAATGTGCTTATAGGCCAGATTGGTTTCATCAAACTCTGAATCACCCTTGGCGCAAATCTCTGCTCTCTTATCTTTGATAGAATCTTTCAGTTTATCTAACTGCTGATAGCTTGCTTTGGGATCTCTTACAAGATCAACTATTTTCTTGCGCCATCTGTCAGCAATCCCAGCTACCTTGTCTTCATCAAAATCTGGTATCTGATATTCTGGTTGAGTAACCCATTTGTTGTCTTTGATAGAATACTCTCCATCAGAGCCAGCCTTGCTGTCTAGATCACAAATGGTCATTTCCATGGGAATACCATAGATACGAATATCATGATCACGTTTGAATAGTTTCTTCTTTGTTTCAAAGAAGTTCTCTAAGAGGTCTTTGTTGGCTTTCTTGAAATCAGCCATGTCAACATAGATATTAATGTCTATATCTGACTTGGCTGTCCAAGTATAATTTGCCATGGAACCAACTAGTCTGATGTCTTTTGTATCAATAGGAACACCACAAAAATCAATGAAGGTATTCACAATAGCCAGGAGACCCTTACGGACCTCTGGTTTCATTTCCATGCCATCCCAAATCTTAGGACAGAGGGTTTTGTGATATTCAACTTTGATGTCTGCCATGAGACTATTTATGGATTTGGTAGACCATGAGAGTGCTGCCCTCTCTATTTCGCCTTGAAAGGGCGATGACATAGCTAACGTTGTCTAATGGTCCGAATAAGCGTGGGCGTAATAGCCTTTATACGAAAATCGCGTGCCATAAACACTTGCATTGAATGGGTGGCCAACCTATTCAATGGTCTGCTGGAATCGAACCAGCATTTCCCACTACGAAAAATTGGAGTATCAGGTCAGAATCGAACTGACACATAACAGTTTTGCAGACTGCTCCCTTAGCCATTTGGGTACTGACACATAATATGGAGGGAAGAATGGGATTTGAACCCATACATACGACATTCACAGTGTCGGGACTTAGCCAGTTTGTCAATCTTCCCAAAATTTGGCGCCTGAGACGGGACTTGAACCCGCATTTACTTGCGTGACAAGCAAGTGTCCTACATTAAACGACTCAGGCATGAAATGGTGCGCGTACAGGGATTTTAACCCTGGTCTCAACCTTGGCAAGGTCGCATACTAAACAGGCTGTACTATACACGCATTGGCGACCCCAGATGGATTTGAACCACCACACGCAGTTTTGGAGACTGCAGTCCTGCCAGTTAGACGATGGAGCCATTGAATTGATGTCAGCCGCAAGACTGACGGGGCAAACTCGGACATTTGAACCCAAACAAGGATTTGCGCCTTGTGATTTGGTAGCGGGTCTGTGATTTGCACACAGGATCTTGTGGTTATGAGCCACACGAGTTGCTACTTCTCCAACCCGCAATATCCTTACAATCTGGTTGTCAATTCAACCCCAGGATTCTAGACCAGAGCACGGTTGCGGCTCAGATTGTATTTGGTATCCCTACTAGGACTCGAACCTAGATTGTGCTCTAATCTGGAGCCAAGGACGGTTTATAAGGCCGTTGTTTTGCCATTAAACTATAGGGACAAATTTGGTCGGAGTGGCAGGACTCGCACCTGCGATAACCGAGTTCCAGGCTCGGGAAGATTGCTGCTACTTTACACTCCGAAAATTTATCAAATACGTATCTATCCTTGATTGTATTTGATCTCTAAATCTACTATGAATATACTGATGATGAGTTGGGCATAATGGAACCAAATTTTCTGGTCTGTTATCTTCATGATTTTCATTTACATGGTGAGCGGCAACTATATTTTGCTCGCTACAGATCAAACATTTTTTGCCATGATGCCTAAAACAAATCGTTCGATAGGTCAACGATTCTTCATTTTGAGAAGAACCTCTTGGCTTCAAAAGATTAGAACATTTATAAGAACAAGTTACATTTTGTGCATAGTTCTTTATAGGAACATGACATATAGGACATAACTTTGTATTCAATGGATTTAGATAACAAAATGATTTATGTCTCATTATCATGGATCTTGAATATAATTTATTACAATAATCGCAGTTCTCTTTTATTGTAGTAACATTTACACCATTCTTCATCAAGTTGTTGACATTTACAATCCGTTCTGGATTTTGCTTACAACGAATTTGATGTTGTACTTGCTGTTTTCTATTCTTATTTGTTCGATTACAAAACTTACATTCTAACATACATCATCCATTTTAGTCAGGCTGATGTATTTAGTTGGTCAGGATGAGAGGACTCGAACCTCCGATTACGTGCGCCCAAGGCACGGGCCATAGCCACTAGGCGACATCCTGGGCAAAAGATTAAAATTGGTACACGCGACTGGACTTGCGCCAGTATATCCCTGCTTGTAGGGCAGGTCCGCACCTATTTCCGGACACGCGTGCGCTGAAAATAATTGGCCCTCTTATCCTAAAGGGCAAAGGTTCAACTGAACTCTGACATTCTGTTGAATGTAGTTGGTGGACCGTAGCGGTAACGCTCCGCTTTCTCCGCGGTGCAAACGCGGCATAATACCTTCTATACTAACAGCCCAAATTTGGCGCGGCGGTATTGACTTACATCAATGCACTTATCGTCCAAAGCCTGCTTGTTCAGGCAGGATGGCCGCATATATGGAGCGGCGGCACTGATAAATCAGTACACTTACCTTCCTAGAGCACGAAACAAGTTTCGCGCTGTCAGCGTAGGATGGCCGCATATATGGCGTGGTGTGAGGAGTGTATGCCCCAACTTACCAACCATCTCCTGATGGTTGACCACATAAAATGGCGTGGCGTTGCTACTTATTCCTAGCAAACTTACCGACTGAAGGCAACATAAGCTACCTAGTAGGCCACATATAAAATGGTGAGTGTCGTAGGAATCGAACCTACTCAGTCATAAGACAGCAAGGTTACAGCTTGCTGCGCCTCTCCAACTGCGCCGGACACTCGATATTCGTTCCATTTGTTACCAACAACTATTGATGATCTAACACCAATCAAAGCACTTTTTGGTATCAAATATTCTTCCCCAGATTTTGTAATCACATAAAGAATATCATAATCCAACTCATTAGCATATTTTTGAACTTTATCGCCCAAAGATCCACCAATCAATCTCAGTTCAACTATATAAGTTGATTTTGTTCTACCTATCTGTGATGTAGTCTTAACTTGAACCTTTTTCAAGGTTCCATTATCATCAATAATCAAATCATAATCCTGACTATCCGTCAAAGGAATAGCAACTGTATAACTACGACGTGTAAAATACGCGATAGCTGACCCTAGACCATAATCACCTTGCTTTTTACTATTTTTGAAATTCAAAATACCTCCCGAAAATGAACGGTCTTTGAACACCTAAGTTCGGGAAGGACCGTGAGCCCATGTATTTGGAACCCCCGACAGGACTCGAACCTGCATGTATCTGGGTAGAAACCAGAGCCGTTATTCCATTCCGGTCACGAGGGCAAATTTGGCTGCTTTGGTAGGACTCGCACCCACAACCTCCTGATTAACAGTCAGGGGCATCTACTTTGATACTACAAAGCAATTGGTGCCTCATCTCAGACTTGCGCTGAGTTCTGCGGCTTACAAAACCGCTGCATCGCTATCTATGCTTATGAGGCGAAATAGTGCGGTAGCAATCCATGGGGCACAACCACTTCTAACGCTACCGGAATCTGTGCCATCTACCATTATAACTAATAATCAACAATGTATAATCATAGACTGTGAGTTTCCTGCCTGACTCGGACATTCGGCAAGTCATGGAGTTATTTCCACTTATACACGCGACTATGGGAAAAACATTTTTTTTCAAATCAACTGCTAGGAGATACATTTTTCCAATAACCTCGGCAGTCAATGGTCTCCATGAAAAAAGGTAGAGACCAACCCCAAAATGCTTCTGTTTTCAGTGGAGCACTAATAGGCTTACCCACGTGGCTGGCACAACAGGTTGCTACCTCTGTTGTGAGTTCCATGCTGGCTTCCGGTTTCGGTTGATGTCCCTAGTGCGGTTGAACCAACATCCCAATCAAGAGACCTATTATAGGTCTAATCATTCAAAAAGTAAAGTATAATATTGTCTCCTTCAACTTCAAGAAGGCATATTATACGTCAAAAATCTACTAAGTAAAGCTTATTTAGCCCAACAATATCAATCAGTTATACAATATCAAAACAAGTTATTGATTTTCAATCAAATATAGTCTGCTGCTGTTTCGGCCATCTGGATTTTATGGCCTTGCGATAAGTTCAAAGTATCGCAACTCTTGAAAGCGAGAGGCACGCAGCAACTCCTTGGTGTTTATTTAGCTGGCTTAACATGGATTTTTGATAACAACACAATCTTTGTAACCAGGAACATGACCAAATCCGCAATCACAACAAAATACTTCTCGAAGACAACCTTCCATTATTTTATTATGACTAAAGCCACACTGTGGACAAAAACTTTCTTTCAACTGTTCAGATTTTTCATGAAACGGATTTCTTGCCTTAGATTTCGTAACAGTTTTTCTAGTGCGTCGTTTGATAGACGTGCTGCGCCTTTTGGACTTACGTGTATTTCGCTCCCTGACTTTGTTAACATAACGTTCCTCAAGTTTCTTGAAATTTGTTTGTATAATCTCTTTGAGAGGGATCTCATACCTATTAGCAAGCTTGACAATATAGTATAATACATCGCCCATTTCCTCTTTCAACTTTTCTTTGTCTAAAATGTTTTTCTTTGGATCTCTGGCATGCTTCTTTAGCAATTCAAGAACTTCACCACATTCACCAGCCAGACCCATGGCCATGATATAATCATTTCTCCAGGACTTCCTACTATACTTTCCATATCCCCAGATATGTTCTACCCAGGCACTGAAAGCCTTTAGAAATGCTTCATCGCTATAGTTCAAATAACTATGAAAGGATACCCTAAGTTTGATATCTTCAATATCCTGCATCAGATAACCCTCAATGAAACCAATACTATTGTCAGGAAGCCCATCAATACCAAAATCCAACCCACTCTTACAAATTTAATCACTTTATTTCCTTCATTTGTTTAGCAATATCAGCATAGGCTACAGGCATTCTTGGAATGGTATAACCTTCTGTTTCAATCCAAAGTTTGGCACCACAAGAAAGAGGATTGTCTGGTTGATAGACCAAAGAACAAGGACCAACCATGTCTATGGCCATGCAATAGATTACTTCCTTCGTTTCTGTATCTTCTATACGGATAGGAGGAAGCTTGTTACCATATTTCTTGTTATGACGGATGACCTGTTGATTAACGTGTATTCTTTTCATGCTTATAATAGTCTGGTAATATAAGTTGTTTCATTTCATTAGACCAGTTCTTGGTCATCATATAATAAGCTTCCATTTCCTTCTTGGAAGGGACTTGGTCTTTCTTCTTGAATGGTATCACATTAGCCATGATAGTTCTTCCATTTTTTTGGAATATCCTCACACATCATATAAATCATACCAACCACCAAAGGTAGAGCCAATAAGGACCAAAGATTGATACGTGCTGCCAAAATCAACAAACCTATTGCTGATAAACCCCACCATATAGTGAATATTATATCTAAAAGCCAAAACTCCCAAGCACTCTTTTTCATAACTATACCTTTTCTATAAAACCTTTTCTATAAACTCTACCTGTGCCCAAGGCACCAAATCTGATTTGTAAACAGTCAATGCACGAAGTTCTACATACCCACCAGTGATGGCCATGATCTTGCGTTCACCAGTAATCACTCCCATGCGAACTTTCCAAACCTCTCCAACTTTAATAGATTGATCAGTCATTATCTTGCTCCAATTCGCGTGCTTCTGTACGTGCTTCATCCCGTTCGCGCTTCTCCGGTCCGGCGAGAGCGGCGCGCGCAATGTCGATAGCGTTCTGGATATTAGCCATCAAACGATCTTTGGTTGCGATACTGCCGCATTGATTGAGCTTCGCGCCGATCTGCTCCAGCGCTGCGCGCAAGTGCTCATTTTCCTTTGCCAAATCAGCAACGATAGTCATCATTTTGTGTTTTGAATCTTTCTTTGTTTCTACCTCGCGTTCCAAGCGGTCTATATCATGACATGCAGCATCCCAATTAGCACGCATATTCTTACAATCTGATTCAAGAGAAGCAATCTTCCTATCCTGTATCTCAATTACACTAGCAGCCTGATCAACCTCTTCATCAGTAGTAAAACTACTACAAGGACAAGTAGGACCACACCTACAACCTTCTGGACGACTACAACCACCAGAATAACAACCACAACGGCATTCACCGCGTAGACGTTCAATCAATTCATCATTTGTACTCATCGTGTAAACCACCAAATAAGTAATGCGACTGCTCCTGCACTATAAGCAAGAGCAACACCACGAACATATCCGCGCCAAAAAGGAGTTAGTCGTTTCACTTTAAATTCTCTGTATAGAATGAAAGTAAATAAACAATACCTTCACCAGATACTTTATAAAAGATTTGGAGTCTGCATCCTCATGGATACTTACAACTTTAACTTTCTTTCCATTGACTTTGCGATCCTTAGACGCAATCTCCAAAACCTGACCAACTGTAAAGGTATTCATTAGTCCTCTGGAATCAGTTCAAGCACATCACTACGAACCCAGATTGTTTCACCAAGCAAAGAACGACGAACACCCACAAACTTTTCGCCATCAACATATTTAACCTGGTTCTTGGAAATGATATATTCCAAACCATTCAATTTGTTTCGATAGCGTCTAATACTAGCAGCTGCTGATTTCATATTTTGTTCTTCCAACCAAAGTATATCTTGATCAGTAAAATCTATAGTAAATTTCTTGAATTTTTTATTCATCAAATCCTTCATTTGGATTCCAACGCCATTTTTCCTTCTTGCCTACCTTATGAATCCTCTTTCCACCATCACCAGCATGGCGATCATTCTTTCTTTTCTTCTTGCGCTTTTCCTTCTGTTCAAAATGATCACTGATAAAACCTTCTGGATCTTTATCTTCTACTTCATCAATCATGGCGTTCATGATCCTTCCAATGCTCCTTAAATCGTTCTATTAAATGTTGTTGACGACCAAATGCTTCAATCTCTTCTGGACTTTCATAGTATCCATCAGAGTCCCCAGGTTTGGGTTCTTCAAATATTTCGCCTTTGTAACAATAACGTGTATCATCAATCTCAACCAACTCACCAGATAAATATTGTTTGACATGGACCAATTCATGAAAAAGATATTCTAATATAAGTTGCGTTCTTTTTAACTGGTTTTTTACTTCTGGTTTAAAAAATTCTTTGTTCACCCAAATATAGCATCTTTTTCTTTTACCAGTACCATCATAATGACATGTTCCAGCATTGTCCTTGTCTTCTTCAGATGGCATGCTAAAATTGATTATAATAGAACAATTTTTCTTATATAGATCATCCAACAGATAATCTAAAGTGAATTTGGTAGCATAACGTATCAGTGTCCTATCACTTTTAGAGAAGTGCCCACGTATGAGGATCATGTGCCATAAAGCCTCCTAACTGGATGCATTATTTAGCACAACACCATATTTTAGACAGCATTCTCCTCATTCCATGACTTAATAACATCACTCCAAAGCCAACGCATGAAGAGAACTCCAAGACCAAATCCACCAAGAAGACCAAGCAAAAACATATTAAACATCATAAAGTTACCTTGAATTCTCTGTTTTAGGTTGCCAAATCAATTCACCATTCTGATCTTTCAACTCATCCCAAGAAGTCTTGTGATTGAGTGGACGATCATTATAGTAGATACTTTGATATGCAAATGGATCATTTTCTTCAGCTGAATAGAAATCTTCATCAGCTGTTGGTTCTATTTTCTGTAACCAGGCTACAGGACAGGCACCCAATGTTCCATCAATATCAACTTCAACAAAAAGTATATTCTTATGCACACCATGAATACCAAAATCTAGCTGGCCTGTTTCAATGCCTGACTTCACTATGGCTATAACACCATACAACTTTTGTGCTGATGTCTTACAATACCACTCAGGTGGCACATAGTAACAAAGGTCTCCTTTCTTTAACATTTGTCTACCTTCAAAAGGATTGTATGTTTATTTATTCTACCACTAGTCTTGGTAGGCTTTGTGCTCAAAGCATCAACAATCTTTCTGGCCTGACGGGATGTCATGTCCAGGACCTTGGGCAATACTTCCAAAGGTTTCCTGAGCATTTTGGTTGTAGAGGTAGAGGTATCAAAGTTCTGAATAGTAGTACTCTTGACTGTCAGTCCTTCACCTTCCCTAGCCATATAATGCGTCAGGTATCTGTACTGTGTATTGAATGTCCACAAACTCTTAGCACCAATCAAGGAAGTAGGATCAATGGACTCAACCTTGAACTGGTCTGACTTCTTCATGTAGTTCAAGGCACCCACAACTTTCTCAGGCTTGAGTACCTTTTGCTTCCTGGGTGCACGGATAGCATTCTTGTTTTTACGAATGCGCTCCAGGTCAGTCAGTACCTGTTCATATACCTCTGGCTTTTCCAACTGTGTTTGGATAAGCTTGATTTCCTCAACCATGTAACCTACATGGAGAGGCTTTACACCAAGACTATTAGCAAACTCATACCAGTTAGCATCACCAGCCGTGTTAGCATCCATGCGACTTTCAATCGCACCAACATAGTCCAAAGCTTTGGCTTTGGTAGCAGCCTGGATGTCAAACTTTGGCTTCTCTGCTTGCTTTACTTCAAGCTTGGCTGTATGCTCCTTGAACAGTGACTTCATCTCAAGATAAGTCTTCTGTTCCTTTTCTGGAAATAGGAAGCCTCGACTGAGCAATCGCTCAGCCCAGGCTAGTGTCTGGAACCGCGTAGCAGTCACGACATCGGTATCCAGATATTCTGATGCCTTCTTGTCTGAAGCATTATCATTGTACCAACGGAAGGCCTGTATAAGACCTGCTGTAGTCAAAGTTGTCGGTGTGTTGGCTAGTGGCTCAGATAGAAAAGGAGGTGTGGGTAGTTCCAACGCATATGAACGTGCCATTTTAGACAATCTCCGTCTCGCGCTCTTCTATGGTGATCGTATCACCCAACTCAAGTTCAATAGTTGACCAAAGTGCTGGCAGGCAATCATGACCAAAGCCTGCTGGTGACTTCCGTAATGAGATCCGATCTAACTCACAACCAAGGCTATTTCGTAAAACAGCCTCACGGATGGTCCTGAACTCACTCATCGTACTTCTCCTGGCGGACGAGGAGAGACCAACGCACGCCTATTTCGACACCAGTCGCAACCACCATCACTTTCTGGGTCAGAAGTGTCATCAGAGGTGCAATCCGGACACAGAGCTTCTTGCAGTGCCGCGCGCAGCTGGTCGCGCTCCTCCCAAAGCTTCTCGATGGCTTCGCGTGCCTCGGTGCTCAATTCATCTGGCGTGTCATCCTCATTGAAGACTTCGGCCAGTCGGTTACACAACCCATGTAAATCACGTTTAGTGTTCATGGTTATCTCCTACTTGAGGTAATCATTATACTCTTACAGAGACAGGAAGTAAAGCACTATAACTTGTGTAATATCAATCAGTTGTGATCTACTTGAATTTCGAGTTCAGTCTTTCTTCTTGGACTGGTATGAATGATAACGTCCTTGACTCTATCTACCCTGAATGATCTCCAGTCTTCCTTATCCAAATCCCACACACTTATTTTTTCTCTGTTGGTACTGACAATGTCTTCAAACATTTCATAGAGAGTACAATTCATTACTCTTTCCTCACCATTCATTTTGGTAAAGGTCACGGTAACTTCGGGATAGGCATGAAGAATATTCATCAAACTATCATAATCAAACTCACTCATACCTCTTCAACCTCATCCCAAGATTTGAAAGCACAAGAAAGACGAAAGTCCTCTATATCATCCTTCTCTGGTTGCTCATAAAACTCTAAAACTCCGGCATCATTTACTTCCATGTGATTAGCCTTGAGTCTCTTCTTTGTTTTCTTGATAGTAACTTCATATGTTTTCATAATGATTCACTCACAATATTGTTTGCTTTGACTGCACTAAAAATCAAACAACCTGCATTATAACGCATTTCTCGATGCTTTCTATCTGAAATCAACTTATCTTTCTTCTCTTTTAGAAGTTTGAAATACTCTAATGCTTTATGTGGAAATCTTTCAGCAGTCATGTAATAGATTTCAATATCCTGACACACCAAAGCAGCCACCTGCCTATATTGATCTGGATCATTATCCTGAATATCATCACTCATGATTTTCACTAATCCCCTTCAGACCAAATTTAATGATTTCAATAAGTCCCTGACGATTCAACACAACTGGTCTAGAAGTATCTGTCAGCTGATCTCTGAAGATAAAGGTCAAACCACCACCGGTGTTCAAGTTGATATCTACCAACTCTTCCTTTGGATTATCAAAATACAAATTCAAAGCATCCTTGGCTCTTTCATGACCAATGGAACACTGATATACAACTTTCTTTTCTTTAGCCATTCAATCTACTCCTAAAATAATGAACTGTCTTCTCTAAGCCTTCATCCAAAGAAACTTTTGGTGACCAGCCTAACTCATTGATTGCTGATATGTCTGGACGACGACGTTCTGGATCATCTTCAGGCAATGGCTGATATACTATATTACTGGTAGATTTTGTAATAGTCAATATTTTCTCTGCCAATTCATTCATGGTTATCTCTTGTGGATTACCCAGATTGACTGGCGTCTTGGTATTACTAATCATCAAAGTCAAAATAGCCTGTATCAAATCATCAATATAACACATAGAACGTGTTTGATTTCCAGAACCACAGATAGTCAATGACTCTCCTCTAAGTGCCTGTACTATTAGATTACTTACTACCCGACCATCATTTATGGCCATGTTGGGTCCATAGGTATTGAAAATCCTACCTATGCGAATATCAACCATGTCCTTGAAAATATAGCAAAGAGTTTCTCCTACTCGTTTACCTTCATCATAACAGGCTCTAGGACCATAGGGATTGACATTGCCCCAATAAGATTCAGGTTGTGGATGCACACTCGGATTGCCATATACTTCAGAAGTAGATGCCTGAAAATATCTTGCTCTGGTTATAGAGGCTATTTCCAAAGCATTAGTTGTGCCCTGAGTACAGGTCAATACCGTGCCATAAGGATCACTCTGGTAATGTACCGGAGAGGCTGGACAGGCAAGATTGAACACTACATTGATATGATCTTCTTTATACTGGCCATATTTCTCAAGAAAATATTGATCTGTAATGTCTATTTTATGAAACTTCAATCTTTCATTATAATGCTGGTCCCAAATATCTTCAATATTTGATAGACTGCCTGTCTGGAGATTATCAACTATTTCTATCTCATTATACTGAGAACTATTAATCAAATATTTACTTAGATTAGAACCAATGAAACCACATCCACCCAAAATCAAATAACGCATTATATAACCTCAAGTATATTGAAACTCAAATGCTCCCTTATCAAACTTTAGCTGATCATCAATAAGAGTAACCTTCAAACTCTTCAACATGTCTAGAATGATTTGAAATCCTGAAAGAGATTTCTTAATAACAATGCCTTGACTACCAGAAGAAATTTGATTTTTCACAAAGGTCAAAGGATCACCAAGGTAAGTCTGAAAATAAACAATGTTCCAAACTTCCTTTTCATTCTCTAACTCACTCTCAAACAATACAACCAACCAGCGATCCATGTCCAGTTCTTCATTGTGTTCATATTTATGGCCATCCCCGAGATGGATAAAATGATACTTATAGACATTCGTCTCAGGCTTGATATCCTTTTTGAAATAGATACCATCAACTGTCTTGCCATTGAAAATGTCTGAAACTTTCACAGAAGTTGCAAATTTAATAGTATCCATAGATCCGTGATACCTCTTTCTGCTCTTTGGTATTTATGGTCACTGTCATTATAGTTTGCGGATGGAATGGTCTGTCTAAGACTGCCCCTCGGTTGTAAATCCGATTATACAGTCTTAGACAGTATTGCAGTATTTGCGGCCGGTGCCATAGATCTGCTATTTGGTTCAGGACAACCTGAGAAATTCATCTCAGGATATTCACTCATTTGCTTCTTGTGGGCATTCAATGAGTAAATAACTTTCTCACTCGGTTCAGGTTTTATTGTCCTGTCTGCCCCACTTGTAGTGTCCGTGAGGGCTCACTAATGACTACCAACCAAATAGCAGTCTTAGTCTCTGGTTTTTGCAGAGGATCTCTTATTCCATGAATATTTCAATGCCAGTAGGCATGTTTTGTAATATTATGTATTCTTGTATGTCGTGTAATAGTTGTGTGTATAAGTATTCGCATTTGTCACAACATTCCCAGGGAGGGCAATGGCATTCCATGGCTCTCTCGCCAACGGATATGCTCTCTATGAGATTATTGTTTGTCATATATGGGATTGTGTATATTGTCCGTATTTTGCTATGAAATAACTGTCTATAATGTCTGAAATAGGACTAGATATTTTGGTTCTCTTAGGGTAGAATATTTTATTAATATCTGGATTGTTTTGTTTAAGAAATGCATCATACATCATTTGTTTGTCTGCATTGCCTTTGTCAGTTGCAAACTTTTTGATTACAGTAGGAGGGATGGTATTCAATAGCCAGCCTTTTTGATGTACCTTATGTTTGAATAGACCAGTGGCCTCTGCGATATTGAAGACTCTACCCTTGGAACCTAAAGAGTAATCTTCTAGATAGATAGTTGGTTTGGTATTTGGTTCATAATGATAAGAATAATCTGTAATGAATTGTATCAAAGTATTACTAATATTATCATAGCGTTCTTCTGCAGATTTGTATAAGAGATGCCTTGAAGGTCTTATCCAGGTATCTGACATAAAATCAAATGGAGTTGATGAATCAGCAATAAATTTGAAATGAGATAGTTTGAAAGTGTCTCTTAGTACACAAATACAAGGACAGGTGATGCTGAAATCAACTCCAATTATCATTAGTTTCACTTGCCTCATCGTCATCACTTTCTAATAGATCGCCATCATCCTCATCAATAACTTCTCCACAGAAAGGGCAATAGGATGGGGTCATTTTAGTGTTTTCCTCTGAGAACTTGATTGTGAAATCTACATCACAAGGAAAACAAAATAATATCACAGATTTCTTACTCATAACTCTTTTTGCCTCTACGTCCAGTTCGTTTAAATGTCCAACCACTTGGTGGTTTACGATGAAGGTTTTGCCAAGTTGCGGCACAACTTTTATTACAAAATATATTGATACGATTATGTGCGGTATTTGGCTTAATCTCTTCTTTACCACATTGTTTACATATTATATCTCACATACCCCAGAAACGCATGCAAGAGTATGACTATTTTTAGTTGTATCAGTTTCCTCTTTGAAGTTGGTCCAATCAATATCAACATTCATTTCTTTTACAAAACTTTCATATTCTTCTTTTGTAATCTCTGTATAAGGTGCTTGACGATAAGAGCCATTATCTCTGGGCAAGAAACTAACACCAGATAGTATCTGAATGTTCTTATAGCACCAGGTTCCCACCTCTAACCATTCATCCTCACCGACGTATATAGTGATACTTGGTTTGTGTTCACACCAATGTTCTTGATAAACCTTCCAGAGTTCTAGTTGTTGAATGGCAGAACGATCATTTCTTGTGATTGCTCCATTAGGCGCCTTGATTGGAAATGAGAACACCCAATTGGTTTTTTGATAGAAATCTTCTTCAGCCTTGAAGCCAGATTTGATCATGTAATCAGCCAAAGGATCCTTCTTATCCATCCTCACTCTGCGTATATAGTAAGCTGAGTATCTAGGATGGATCCCAGAGGCACTATCTACCAATTGTGATACTGTTCCTGATGGTTTGATGCAGGTAATGGCTGCTGATGGATTGATACCCATGTAACCAGCAAATTCTTTATTGGTTGATACTGCTACTTCTCGCATTTCATCTAATATATTTGGATTTACTCCAGAATTCAATAGAGAGTTATCCATGATCCCTGTAAGACTAACACCAAGCAATCTTTCTTCTTCAGTATTTGTTTTCCATTTCTTATTGAGATAACGAAAATCTGAAAGAGTTGATTGAAGGGTTCCTAATATAGAAGCCAATCTAATTTTTTTCTTAATATCATTCAAAGTATCTTCTGCTCTAATGACTACTTCTGAAAGATTACAGAACTGATAAGGACGTAGAATGATTTCAGAACAAGGATTGGTACCATATTCTATTTCAACATCACGTCTACCATATTTTGCGGCTTGTTGCTGAGAAGCCTTTCTACTAAAGATCCCTCTTTCACCAGAATGACTTTCAAACAGACTGAGCCATTCTTTCATAAAGATACCTATTTCGGGTTTCTGTTCATAGACGGCCGAATTATTTGAAAGAGCTCTGTGAGCATTCTTATTCCACCATTCACCAAACTTAGCCAATCTCATATGATCATCATTCAGATCACTAAGAGATATGAGAGCAGAACGTCTGACTCCTCCACTGACAACCACATCAGCAACTTTACAAACCAAATCATGGCATTCTATTGTTGTTAGTTTTCTACCTTTGGCTCTGGCAAATAGATCAATGGTATAATTGAGTAGATCAACTAGTGGTTCTGGACCTGATGATCTACCACCAAAAGTTTTCAATCTTGCACCAGCTGGTCTAAGTTTTGATACATCCCACTTAGGAACCTTACCAGAATACAATAAAGAAAGAAACTCTCTATAACCTGATGCCCAACCAATACGACTATCCTTAAAAATAATAGTGGTATCAGTAGGATGAAACTCATCAGGAACTTCTGGAAGTTTATTTGTGTATCGACTTTCAATAGAAAATCCTACACCAGTCCCGCACATTAAGATATACATTATTTCATCAAATGCTTTTACATTGTCTATTGTTACATAAGAACAATTATATCCAGCGCATTGATCTATATCAAGAGCATCACCAGCAGTCATTAGTGCTCTCATTGAAGGCATGACTTCAAGATTCAAAATGGCCGCATGAAGTTCATCCCAAGGGATCTTCCTTGATCCGGCGGAAATTCTATTCTTGAAGTATTTGATATATCTCGTTATTGTTTCTTCCCAAGTTTCTCTTCTTCCCAAGTCATCATAAAATCGTGCATATTTGGATACATGTATCCAACTTTGATAGGAGGTTGGTAGCATTATTTGCCTTTTTATTTCGAAGGGTTTTTGTTATGTGATATACTTAGTAAAACTAAGTCTTAGTTTTCAATAAAAGCTTTGACTGCTCTAGGCACAATAGGAGTTATCAAATCAATCATAGCCTTAGCATAAACTCTTATTTCCATTTGAGCATGCTCATGTAGTCTTAGTTTCAAAAAATGAAATAAATTATGTAGATCAACTGTAGCAAACATTCTACTATAAGTTGATAATGGTAATACAGTCCTGGCTAGTTCTCTAGGACAATTGGATTCAATCAACCTCTTATAGACTTTGAAAGAATCTTTACAACTAAGTTCTATTGATTTACCTAGAATCTGAGAAAAAGGATGCTCTTCAGTAGTCCTCATTTGTTTATTTGAAGAACTTTGAGTTGTTATATTCTTGAGATCAGGAACATAAAATCCTTCATCAAGTTCAGTATATCTGCCACTGATTTCATTATAGGACCAGGTGCGATGTCTATGCCACTGTCTGAATACAAATATGGGTGCCTTGACTTCAAAGGTAAATATTACACTTTCAAATGGGGAAGTATGTTTATTCTTCCAAAGATATTGTATTAGTTTTTCATCCTTCTTTTCATCACCTTCTCTCCAATCAGCATTGTAAGATACTCTTGCTGAACGAACAATACTCAAATCATCTCCCATGCTATCAACTAATCTAACAAAACCAGGCTCACCATCAACACAAGGCAACACATCAATCTTTTCCATTCATTTTACTCCAAAATATAAGTTCCCATCTACCATCCAGGTGTTCAACTAATGCTGAACAAGATTCAACCCAATCACCTGTATTCATATAGGTGAAAGTATCTTCTATGATAATGGGTTTGTGGATATGACCACAAATCACTCCATTGTAATCTCTCTTTTCAGCATAATGGCGCAGGTGTTCTTCAAATTTATTAATGAATTGAACTGCCTCTTTAACCTTATGCTTTAAAAACAGACTCAATGACCAATAATCTTTTCCTAATAAATTTCTAAACCAATTGAACTTGTCATTGATTATAAGTAATATTTCATATGCCCAATCTCCAAGGTGACTCAACCAACCCAACTTCATGAAATGATCAAACAAATCACCATGGATAACCAAATACTTTTTACCATTTATTCCTGTATATACAAACTGATTATCAATATGTACATTACCAAAGTTCAAAGAATGTTTGATGAAAGGTCTAACAAATTCATCATGGTTTCCAATAGCCCAATAGACTTTGGTTCCTTCTTTGGCTTTTTTCAAAATATGATGTATTACATTTACATGCGTCTGAGGAAAATACCAACGACGATGAAGAGCCCATCCATCAATGATATCTCCAATCAGATACAAATTTTCACAATCATGAAAGCTTAAAAAATTATCTAGTAAGGTACTCTTACAACCTCTGGTTCCTAAATGGGTATCACTAATAAAGATAGATTTATATTTGATCTTAGCTGGTACCTTCATTGCATACTCGTTTTGTCCTTGTCATCTATTTACCACCTTTTCCAGCAATCAAAATAGATTTGAGCCATAGTTCCTTGATAAGTATGCGTTTTCATAATAGAATGTATTTCTGGAATAGAAATACCATTAATAACCATCTCATTAATATCTTTACCATTAATGTCATCTGGCCAAATAACTACAAAATGACCAGCCGCAATGCTATCTTGAATGTGTCTAACGATTTCCTTATTCCTGGGTTCATTATCATAAACCAGAATCAAATCACCACAATCAGGATAAGCCTGTTTAAAATCTCTTGCTAACAGATCCAGACTGGCATCACCAGAAGCAATAGCATTATCTAAAAACATGCTATCTATTTCACCTTCAGTAATATAGATTGGTCCTGGGTGAATATCTTTCAAACCGAACAACTTGCGACTATTCTCTTCACCAGCAATCCTGGTCTTTATATAGCGCAACTTATTTCCGGCTGCCAGACCTCTACCACAAACATGGGTAATATTACCATTCAAATCAGTTAGGAACCAAACTAATCTAGGATCCTTTTCTACTAACTCTTTCTTATGCTGGGGATAAAAGTTATCCATGTATTTCTTGAAGTCATTGGTATAATATAAATCTGGCCAATGTTCTTTTGGTATCTTACGATTTACCACATACCAACGCGCATAATGTTCTTCTGGTAATTTATCAATAGGTTGAATAGAGTTATCATCGAGTTCTATTAGTCGTTGTCTAAGTTTGTCAGGCGTAATATCTTTTTTGATAATAGTATTTTCTGTCTTTTTTGGGTTCCAATCATTTCTTTTTTTTCTATTGACAAACTTCTCTAAGACATATTCTCTATGATAAACTGGATCTATATTCTTTAACAAAAAACTGAAAGTGGCTGAAGTACCACAATTGTGGCAATGATATCTAAGATTATTATCAGCCTCATAGACATAGCCTCTTGCCTTCAGATTATTAATCTGACTATCCCCACAGATAGGACAAGAAAAGTTGAATAGATTAGTGCGCTTCTCTTTGAAGTTGCGCAATCTATTAGAAATAAGTAAAAGATATTTTCTATCTATCCAAAGACCCATGATATCTTCTCAATGCAGCTATTCGTAACTTTTCTTTATGTTCTGGAGATTTGGGTTTGCCTTTCAACGCTAAACTATGTTTTTGTTTAGATTCTTCACTAAGTGTCCAAGTTTTTCCAAGACAAGAATGATGACCTTTGCCGAACTGATTTCCCATCATTTGAATTCTACGTTTTTCACGTATATCTAATCGTTGATTCATTTTAGCAGTTTGGGGTTTAGGTAATCCTTTATGACCCATACCAATTTTACGTTTATGTTCTTCACTTTTAGGACCAGAAGTACCTTCTCCGCCATTAGTATGATTCAACAAAGGCCCTTGATCTAAATCTCTTCGCCCAAATATTGCTATTAGATCCTGTTCAAACCAAAAAGCATCTGATTCAGAATCTACATAAGCGATTTCTATTAAATGATGTAATCCCATTTCATTTAGTATTCTAATACGACCTTGAACAAATTTATTATGCGAACCAAGATCATATATCCGTTTACCTTGACCTTTACCAACATAAAAAGGAAGACGTGTTCTTGGATCAATGTATAGATACGTATAGAACATTATATACTGAATATGTGAAAGAGTTTAGGCTTTGAGTTTGCTTTCTGCTTCGAGAGCTCTTTGACGCCAGTAATCTCTTCTTCTATAGGCCATTGCTATCATTTGCTCAACACAGCTGGTGCCATCACCAGGCCAAGCAGGCACACTACCTTGATGTAATAAAGCATCTAGAATAGCAATCATGCAATCAGCACTATTATATTCTATATCATAATCAGCTACCCAACAATCACCATTCCATCCTCTCCAAAGTGCCTGATACATTCCATGCTTATAATCATATTTTTCTTTAAACAACGCATCAAAGTTCTTACTAATTTTTCCCTCAGCCACAGCCTTATCATAGGCTGCTTCAATCTCAGGATTATATGTCTTTTTATAGTTTTCTAGAGTATCACTCATTTGCCACCCTTGGTAATATTTTTGGCAGTGTTTATTATCCATTGCTGGAGATTGGTAAGTTCTGTAGCATTTTCCTTGGCTATTTCATTGTTCTTTGTAGCTATAGATAATGCTGTCTTAGCATCAGTTCCAGCATCCCCAGGTATGGTTAATAGAGGCTTAGCAGGAACCATTATTTCTGCTGGAGGAGTGGGCATGTATGGAGTTTGTACTTCTACTCTGGTAGTGGTACAGCCAACCAATAATAGAGACAATAATATAAGTAATCTCATTTGGTTGCTCCTGTTACTGATTGATTATACAAGTCTACCCATTCTTGACTTAGAGCACAAGAAGTAGTTCCATTTTGATTTGTAAGTATAGTCAATGAATTTGCTGCTATCTCAGCCAACTTCTTTTGAATAGCAGCATTTGAATCTTGTAAGGTTTTGATTTGACCTTGTAACTGATTCACTGAAGTCGCATCAACGACAGTCTGCGTTTTTTGAATATCAATAGTCTTGTTCTGATCTTTGATTATTTGAGCAGCCTGTTTAGCTTCTTCATGCTGTTCACCTTTTATCCAACCACCACAAAATGCTCCTCCTACGATCAGGATTATTAGTCCTACTCGTATCAAAAGAGCATAAGGTTCTGGTATTAAACTTTCAATGAGATTCATAATAAAAACTCCATATTAGCCATTCTGGCTTGATGTATTTTGTCCTGGCTCTGTATCCTGCTTAAGTTTGATAGTTACTCCAGCTGCACCCATGATCGTACCAAAACCAATAGACCAATTTATATAGTCAAATGGTAGACCCTTATGAAGGACATTCCAGGCTGTCATTGCTAGGTAAAATATTGAACCAAAGAACCAAGATACTCTGGCTAGATCATATGTCTGTCCATCAATACCAGTCAAACAATGCTTGATTAAAGTATCAAGCAACTTAGGAAGTTTAGGAAATTTTATTCTTCTCATATAGCCTGCCCATCAGTTACCCAATATTTGTAGTTGTGAAAAAACTGTCCCTGTGTTGCTGCTCCAAGAGGAGTGTTATAATATTCCTTGTAATAGTTCCAAAGACCATTCAAATCAGTGGCAGAAGGTAATGTACCAGGTTTTCTGGCATAATGTACTCTGGCCATTGCGATGGCATATGGATCATTATTTATGAGAACTTCTGCGGTATTGTTTCCGCCTGCCAAATCTTTGATTTGTCCTGATAGATCATCATGATATTTGAGATAATTTGTCCAGATATCATCATGGTCCTCTTTTTCCATTTGAAATATGCCTCTAGCAGGACCATTGCTCTGAACTCTAAATGTTCCAAAGGCACTTTCCTGCGCACAGGTAGCCAATAGAAGTTCTTCAGCATTTGAGCTGTAAAGATTTAGTGGTTTGAGAGTTGATTCAATCAGATATCTTAAATTTGATGGAGTATATGGCAAATAGGTAGTCACTTCTCACCTCATAAATTATCACTTACCAATCCATTAACATTATATGGTGGCTTTGCTCTTTTCAAAAACTTTTTGGTTCTGTCTTTGAAGTTTTTCTTCATTTTCATCACTGGATCAAAACCAGCTACTGGACCAGCAGCAGGAGCAGCATTGGTGAAGCCACCAGTACCAGCTGCCATTACAGCACCGCCATCTTCTTTGATTATCTTCATTTAAGTTCTTTCAAAACCTCTATGGCTTTTGGATCCAGATTATATTCATCCACTACTATATCTTGTCCATTCACTCCATAAACAACTGGAGGAGCAAAACCCAAATAATCTACAAATGGCAACAGTACCTCTAAATCTTTATGCTCTAACTTGAAGAATAATAATCTTGTCCCTTCTGGTCCAAATACATTATAGAATATTACCAAATGGTTCAAGATTAATCGTTCTTTCAAAATTCCTGTTGTATAATATTTCGTCAATAACCTCTTGATATATTGTATACGATTTATATCTTCTTCAAATTCATTCCAAACCGCATTTGGTTTGTCATATGCTTTTGCTGCTATCAATAAAAAGTTGTTCGCGGTAACATTATCTATCACAATCTCACTCTATTTCTGCTTTGCGTGTCCTCAGGTGATGTTGCCCTTGCCAAATCTGTTCTTCATCCCCACCCAGACTATCTAATATATCTAACTCTTCAGGTGTAGTCAGTGTTGCATATACATTATATTTAGCAGACACTTCTTCGTCCAAATCAGTATCAAAAATGACATGTAGATAATAGGGAGGTTCTTCTATCCCATCAAATAAAATCTTGAAACATAATTCATCATCAAAGTTATCTATTACAGGAGCAGTTACTCCATGAGTTTCTAACTTGAGAGCAACAGCATGCCAGGCATCTGGAATGCTATCAAATGTTTGATCTGATAAAGTATCCAGATCATTGTTTAGATTATCTACATCAGCTTCTAACATATCTAAAATCCATGTAGTTTGAGTTTTGAAATGGAATCTGCGGCCGAAGTATGGAGGATTCCTATACCTCTATTCTTCATCCATTCCTGAATATTTTGATTTGTATCATCAATAAGAATATTACTTATCACGTTTCTGTTCTCTATTTTGGTAGCATAGTTCTGTTTATGTTCTCTAAAGACAGCATGAAAATGATCTTTAGGTATACCAAGATACTTTTCACACCAAATCCATTTACCTTCACGAGCATATCTTTGAGAACTTTCTGATGGTGGTTCACCATTGATCCCTCTAGGAACTGCTGTCAAAATATGTGGCTCATAAGGAACAACATAGTTCCATAGAGTATGAAAGTCTCTAGTTGGTGGTAGATTTTCCCAAAAGTTAGGACATTCAAATACTCTATGATTTCTGGCTAACTTTTCTTGCCTCGAAACAGGAGCATTCCAATCTATTCCGGTTAGTAGTTTTACTCCTCTTACAAAATCAACCAGGACCCCATCCATATCAACATATAGCGTAGCACGCATTATCTACCTCTATTTCCTAATGCTGATATTGCTTTGCTCTTGTTTAGTTTCAAAGTTGGTTTAGTATCAATAGGATTTGCTTTTGAACCAGTAGCAGTATAGCCACGGAACTGACCCAAGAACTTCTTGCGCTTACCTTCATCAATAATCATATCTTCTTTGAGTGTCTTAGCGCGATCCTTTCTAACTATATGAAACTCTCCAGCATCATCCCTAATATGTAGTTCAGTTTTGAAAGGAACCAATTGGCTGAAGGTATGTTCACGATGAACACTATGAACAGTCCCTGTTTTGTAACTATTTGTCTCAGGATGAAAATATTTCACTTTTTTACCAACCCAAGGATGATTATTGATTTGACCTGCTTTGGTTATTCTACCTTCATCAATGATCATATCTTCATTCAATTCAAAATGAGAAATAGTTGACAGTTTTTCAGGAGTTGGATGACCAACTAAAGCATGATGATATAACTTGACATTTTTTACATTGTGTGCTTTTTCAACGTGAGTAATACGTTGAGCCATTGTCCATCCTGGAGAATGAGTAAAAGTATTATCATATGTCTTTTGAAGTTCCATACGAGTTGGTCCTGTATGTGCTTCTGTTATTCCATGCTGTTTACGCAATCTCATAATACCACCATGAGCCACATTGCCTGGTGCTACATACTTATGAGCATCCTTGATGTGCTGAGCATGATAATGAGTACCGCCACCAGGTGTAGAATATTGTCTTTCAGAAGCATTTAGTTTATCAACAATACCCTTTGCTTCTGTTGGTGTATAGAGTTTTGGTTCATCACTTTTTGGCCAGGCATTCTGACGACCACGACCAGCATTACCTATCACTACATGAGTTGCTTCTTCTTCATTCATTATTGATTCAGCAATCCAACCACCTACATGCCAATGAGTCTTACCTTTATGAGCATGTAATGGTCCCCATTTCTTAGTATGATCTAAATGATAATCATGAATTTTATTTAGATCGGTATGTGGCGTCTGATGATGTTCAACTTTAGCACGGGATAGCTGAGTATCTTCATCATATGCACCACCTTCACCATGCTTAAAGCCGCTTCTATGAACATTATTGATATGATCTTGAACATGCTTTACGGTTGGAAATTTGTCAATAGGAAAGTTAGCATTATAATTATGTGCACCTTCTGTTAAAGATTCTTCTTTCAACTTTTTGTTAGCCAAAGCCACTCCCTTGGCTCTTTTGTCTGCCATCTTCTTATGCTTTTCTGCACTAATGTTATCAATACCATATTGATTGGCATAATCTACAGCATGCTTGATTCCAGAGACCTGTGCTTTCCAACGATAGTTGTCAAGAGTTTTCTTTGAGATTTCTGTTATAGTTTCTTCATCCATGTCAGTATATCTTTTTCTTTCTTCATCATGATGTGCGGTCACTTCTGATTTGGCAACAGGATAGTTACTCAAACCATTGTTGATCAAAACGTGGGAACCAAAGTCTTGTTTCACGACTCCAAAACCACCCACATGCTTCACGCACGTGCCCACCCAATCAGAAGGATGGCCATCTTTCCAACCTTCTGTTAGTGTTTCTAATCTGATCTGTAGGAATGATTTCATTACTTTGATCCTTGATCCTTTGCTTTGGTCCTCAATGCTGAATATTTCTGAGCAACACGACTCTGGGCTGGACCTATGTGAATAGGTTCTTTGTTCTTTTTATTATCAAGGAGATGAGTTCCCTTGAAATCTTCTCTAACAGGATTCACTGGCTCAGCCGCTGCTGCTACCTGAGCAGTTCTCACTGTTCTGATTAGTTGATCATGAAGTTTGTGTTGAAATTCAGCAGCCTTCAAGTGAGCCTCAGCAGCACCCTTATAATCTCCTAGCATACCCAAACGAGTTGCCTCATTTGCATATTGTCTTGCTAGTTCACCACAATTTTCACCATCATAGGCACCAGAACCAGAAATACTGATCTCCTCTGCCATGGCTGGATCAATCTTTGACTTTCTTGCCTCAGCATAAGCTTCTTTGAAACTCTGACTTACTTTATTATCTTCTGAAAAAATACTCATGTTTACTTAGTCTCCCAGAACTTGATGTCTGTGGGCTTCAAACCCTCTTGTAATGTAATAGCACCTTTGCGTTCAAACTTCAAACAGGTTACATTGTCTCCATCTTTCACATAGACGTTATACTGCTTATTTGAACGAAATGGTTTATTAGTCTTTATGACTCTACCTTCATATATAGTCTCTTCACCTTCTACTCCCCAATCTTCATAGACTTCAGGAGTTGTATATGAAAGATCAGGTGATTTCAAAGAATAATCTTGACGAAAATCTTTGAATGATTTCTCTTCACTATTCATGCTCATGGTTGTAGAAATGCCCTGGTTACTACCATCAGCCTTTACAGAACTAGTTCTAAATGTCTTTACAGCTTTCTTTGGTTTACCTGGTTTGACTGCTTCATCCATCCACCAAACCTTTGGTTTGATATGATGCCAAATATTTTTGTGTTTTTCATGGTGAGAATGAACAGCAGCAATCGCTTCTTCATATTCTGCCTGTCTTCCATGACCTTCAGCTTTACTTACTTCATGTGCAAGACGATTATGTTCCTTCTGGACATCGGCAATATGTGTTTTGAATTCCTTATGCTTTGTGCGCTTTGCTAGTTTTTCAAGTCTATCTTGTTCTCTTGATTTTTGTTTATTGGCCTTATTTTCAGCAGCCCATTGAGCAAATACTCCATGACCTTCACCAATCGTGCCAACACCAGCCATGTCATCCCCTTGACGAGCATCAGTATGAGTTGCTGGAGCCTTGGCTGCTTTTCTAGGCTTATATTTTACATTGGCCGTGCCTGGAGTTGCGGCCAATGGATTTGTTCCATTGGCACCTTGAGCAGCAAAAGCACCACCAACACTATCTGATGGACGGATTGTGCCAAGAGTTGAAGGAGCCTTCACAGGAGTTACACCTGATGGCTTATTTTGGTTACTAGTTTTCCAAAGAGTAGCCTCTGATGTAGAAGTTATTCCAGCACCAATATCAGCATGAAAAGTTGAGTTGCCAGGAATGGCTGTCCCTGGCAACTTTGTTACCTTGGTTTTACGAAACTTCTTGAAACCTGTTTCTTCTTTCAAACGACTTGCACCAGTGCTAGAAGGATCATGGGGACCAGTAGCTATGACCTTTGGAGCATAGGGAACCTGGATAGTTGAAGCATTAGTTCTTAGTCTACCAGTCTTAGTATCTCTTACAAATCTGCTTGATTTATTATTTTTCTGATTAGGATTTTTAGGAGTTGGTTGTGAAGTGGTATTCGTTGATACTGATGTTCCTGGAGTTTCATTCAAAAACTCTGCTACTGTTTCATTGATAGATTTTTGACCAGTATAGAAACCAGTGATCAAATCATTTAGTTCATCAAACCATAGTTGTGTTTGTTCTGTTCTCAAAGGACTGCTATTATCAAAGATAGTAAACAGATTGAATTCATCATTCAGAACTTTAGCATTATATAAAGAACGAGTATATTTCTCTAATCTAACTTCTTCAGTGATAGTCTTGGCACCTAGTTTGATTCTTTGCTCATTTCTTGCCTGACTAACTTCATCAGTTGTGTAAACATATACACCAGCAGTTCTATAGCCTACTGTCTCAAGCACTTTCTTGGTTAAAGTTATCTTCTTGAAATCATCAGCATTACCATTGACAATCAATGGCTCACCTTGATTGACTTCTGCAACATTCTTTTGTTCATTGATAGCCTTGTAGAGTTTTTCTAGATTTATCTCAACCAGACTTTCATCATTGAGAACAGTTTCCCTTAGGAGAGCATCCTTGCCTGATCCTGGACCACCAATAAGGAACAAAGCAGTATACTGTTCAGCCTTTAGACCTTTTCTTGTTGCCATGTATAACTCTTTCGCATGTTGCTTGCTTGGAACTCCTTTACGGAAACTTTCAAAATCACCTTTTTGAGCATGCTCTCGCATCTTTGAAGCACTCATACCTTCAACACCTTCTGAATCAGGATCTCTATGACCAGCTGAAACAACATGAATATTATCAAAGGTATATTCATGTCCATTATATTTATGAAGTAGGTTATGAAAGGACTTGACTCTGTCTTCACCCACAACCATTGTAACTCTTTTATGTCCCATCTTTTGTAAATGCTTCATTGCATCCAATGGTGTCTTGATCTCAGCACCAGGATGAACATTTGTCCCTGGCAACATTGATTGAATGAAATGAACTTTGTCTCTGTGGGTTAGAGGATTTTTCTTGTTGTCATGGGTACCAGAAACAAATACATAATGATTTGCCCCATGATGTCTAGCTAACTGTTTGACGTGGTTTATTAGTTTGGCATGTCCTGATGTTGGTGGGTTCATCCTACCGAACGTAAACACCGCCGCTTCTTTGACTTCTGGTTTTTCCATCGCAAACTCTGTGTTGCCTGTATAATCAACTATTTATGCTTTGAGAGATTTATTCTACTAAAGCCTTCTCTATTGACTAGTTTTGAAGGAAAACCATGATGAATGGCCACAAATCCTTCTCCTGGACCTTCTCTACCATCAACACTGGTCACATAATGATTGGTCTTATCTAGAGCATCAATAAGAACATTCTTGGCTTGTTGTAAGTGATGATGTAGATCAAAGAGGCTTTGATATTTTTCATGGTGTTCATCCATGTGATTGAGATGAGACAGAAGTTGTTCTTTCTTCTTCAATCTACCTGCCACAGTTTTCAACTTATCAGCCTCTTGTTTGTAATAGTTTGTAATAGAAGCCTTTAGACCAATGGCTGTAGGTTTCTCACCATTTCTTACAGTATCATTGATATATTTCTTGATGAAGTTAGCATGACCTACTGTTTCTTTGAATGTCTCTGGATGAGCCTTTAGATAGGTCTTTTCAGCATCAGTTATATGTTTGGTGAAATTATTATCAAAATCTTCTCCACCCAAAGATTTATCCAAATGGAAATTAGGATCAATCAAATGAACTGATCTGCTACCACGAAAGTTGTGCAAATCTGGTTCAAATCCAGCCGTCATTGATCCTAAATCTTTCCCATGATATTTGGTATGGACTACTATACCTATTTGAGCATGCTTAATCTTTTCTGCTTCTGGATCTTTCTTTTTGATACTATACATCAAGGTATTTGGAGTGAAATGATATGCCTTATCATCCTCATGTATAGTATCTTTATTGTACATGAAATCACCCTGATAAACTCCTGTATGAGGAACTACTCTTACCAAATGTTCTCTAGCTGATTTTAGTTTGGCTGCTAACTCTGGTCTATCAGAATAATGCTTTTCAATATCAGCTTCTGTGAAGTTTAAAGTTGGTTTGTCAGAAAGAACAGCCTTGGTGCCAACAAAGAACTTACCAGTCTTAGGATCATGCCCAAAGACGATAGAAGGACTACCATCAAACTTTGTAGTGATTTTTGTAGTGGATGGTTTGCCTAAAATACGATCATGAACAGAATGAAGGAGGTCTTTGACATGTTGGTACCCACGAGCATCATCCTGCAAAATATGATCTTCTACATGCTCTAAGTGTTTCAGTTTTCCAAAAGAATCTAAACTCTCTGCAATATATTGTTTGAAACTCACTCTATCTCCGTTATCTTATCTTTCTTGATTAATGTTAAAATCGTTTCAGTCAAAGCAATCTCATGTCTAACATAATTCATTTCTATCAATAACTTATCCAAACATTCTTGATAATAGGCCAACTCTTTTTCCTTTCGTTTCTTTAGATCCAAGACGTCTTTGAGTAAAATAATTTGACCCATAAGCTTATGCGAGCAAAGTATTGTATAGGTTCTCTCCCAAATATTTAGCATTATAGCCAAGTGATGTAAGTTTGTCTATGTTCATGTAGAAAGATTTGATTTGCACCAGATCATGGAACTCTTTTGGTTTGATGAATTTGATCATACTTTTTGAACCAAGTACTCTTCTAGCATAGTAAAGAATATCTGCAAAATACCAAGATTGGCCATTACCAATGTTATAAATCTCATCATATTTGCCTTGATCTATGACAAGATTTATTGCATTTACGCAATCTTCAATATGGATATAATCTCTATAAAACCTACCATCATTATATACCTCAATGTCCCTCTCTGCCTTGATCTCATTGATGAGATATTGTAATGCATTCTTCTTTTGGGATACTTTCTTGTCTCCTGGACCCACAACATTAGCAAGTCTAAGAATACGATAGTTTAATCCAAAGGTTTCACAATAAGAAATCAATAACTGTTCAGCACATCGCTTGGTTATGCTATAAAATCCTTTTGGATCACAAATAGCATCCTCTTTTACATCCTCTGGTACTTGTTGATTGCCATATACGAACCAGGAAGAGATTAGATTATATACACAATCAGCAGATTTGACATTACGCGCGAACTTACGCCAGTTATCCAAAGTGGTCATCAATACATTCAGATTTGTATCTATGTCTAAATGAGAGTTATCAAAAATATTGTAGTTGTGAACTGTTGAAATAAAGTTGATAACATTGGGTGTATAGATTTCATAGTCATCACGATGATTTCTACTTGACCAGTTAGGATCATGGGTACTCGCATCCAGACTATTCCAATAATGACTCCCTACAAAACCAAAACCACCCAGAACAGTTATTGCTTTCATACTGGATCCCAAGAAGCAAATACCTCTCCAATATATTTGATAATTTGATCATTATAGAAAGGAGGGCACCCAATAAAGAATACATGGGATAATGCCATGTTAGCATTTGGAAACTTAGTAGCATCACCTAAATGCTTATATCCAGGATGGACCAAAATGTTCCCAGCAAAATAGTTTCTAGTTTGAACCTTATTTGCTTCTAAATGATTGACTAAAGATTGTTTGGTTTCTGGATCATTGCAAATAATAGGCACCCCAAACCAAGAAGGTTCAGATATTATTTTAGTATTATATATTGATTCAAAAGGTATTGCTGTTCTAATGCCATCATAATAGTTAACAATCTCTTCTAACTTCAAGAAGTTTTCTTTTCTTTTACGTTCAATTTCTGGCCATTTTTCCAGTTGGGCCAAACCAATGGCTCCCTGAAGATCAAGAGGCTTAAGATTATAGCCCATGTTCTCAAATATGTATTTGTGATCCATGACCACATCCACACCTTCATCCTCAAGCCATTTTGAAAATCTGGTGCCACAGGTTCCACAGGCCAAAAGATTGGCCTGACCTACACAATGACAGGCTCTACCCCACCAAGATACACTACGAGCAGTCTTCATCAGTTCTTCATCATCAGAACACACCATACCACCTTCACCTGTAGTGATATGATGAGCAGGATAGAATGAAGTAGTCCAAGCAGTATAAAAGTCTGTAATAAGTTTACCATTCCATTTTGAACCCAGACTGTCGCAGTTATCACCAATCAACATTACTCCATATCTCTTTGAAATATCGAGTAGCTTGTCCATGTTTGGAGGATTGCCAAGCACAGGACTTACAAAAATAGCCTTGGTTTTCTCTGTCAATGCTGAGCGTATATCTCCAACATTAAAGTTCAAAGTAGCCATTTCAATATCAACAAAGACTGGCTTCAGACCATTTTGAACAATAGGAGCAATGGTTGTAGGAAATCCAACAGGAGATACTATGATCTCATCTCCATCTACCCAACCAAATCTTTTCTTCAGAGCAGTAATTAAAACGAGATTAGCAGAACTACCACTATTGACCATGTGGGAATGTTTGACATTGAACACTTTAGAGAATATATTCTGGAATCTAAAAACATATGTTCCAGTAGTCAACCAAGAACCAGTTAGAAAAGCTTCCATGGCCATTTCAAGTTCCCTATGATCCCAATAAGGACCAGAATAAGGAATCAATGTCTTGCCTGGAACAAAATCTTTCATTCCATGAAGATACTTTGGCTTGGCTAATCTAGCCAATTTTTCTATGTGGTGATAGATAGTATGAGTATCTACTCTTTCTATATTCACTTCTTTGCTCCTAGTTTATATCGCTCTATCTGCTGCTGACTTTTATACCAGTTGATTGTCTTCCTCAATCCTTCTACTAATGGTGTTTGCGCAGGTAGTTCTCCCAATGAACGTAATTTTTCTGTTTCTACTCTATATTTCAAATCATGACCCAATCTATCATTTACCATTTCAATATCAACTGTAGAATCCATCATATTCAAAATCAAATCAACCAAATCTAGATTATTGATGTCTGGTCCAGGACCACCAATATTATATTTTTCTCCAACCATCCCTTCTTTGATTATAAGATCAAGTGCCTTACAAACATCAGTTACATATACCCAATCCCTTTCATTCAGTCCACTTCCATATATAGGAATATTTTTGCCATTTAAGGCATTTGTAATAGTTTTAGCAATAAATTTTTCTACATGCTGTCTTGGTCCATAGGTATTGGAGCCATTTGTAATGGTATATGGCACCTGATAAGTAGATCCCCAGGCTATGACAAAACATTCAGCTGCAGCCTTAGAAGCAGCATATGGAGAGTTTGGATGAAATGGATCATGCTCCATGAATGGAGCTGGACCATCAGGATCTCTACCAAGAGGCAAACTACCATATACCTCATCAGTTGAAATATGAATTAGTTTTGATTTATGTTTAGCTATTCTAAGAGCCTCTAAAAGATGGATAGTACCATTGATATTTGTTTTGATGAATGGAGCTTTATCATTGATAGAGTTATCTACATGGGTCTCAGCAGCAAAATGAACAGTATGTTGTGGTTTATATTCATCAATAATATTTGCTATACTCTCAATATTCCAATCCCAAACAAGATCACAATAAGCATAATGTTTATATCTAGTAGTATCTATACCAAACAAATTGTGGTTATGGGCCGCATAAGTCATTTTGTCTATGTTGAGGATGAACAAATCTTGATATTTGCTCATCATATAATGAATAAAATTAGAACCAATAAAGCCACAACCACCCGTAACTAACATATATTTCATAATATAAATCCTTTATTTTACTTGTTCATTCTAAATGATATTTTCTTTAGTCCTGGCATACCAGCATTAGCATTGTATTCAAATCGAAAATCTGAACTATCGAAATCTTTGACCAAATATTCTACAGTCTTGAGAGTCTTGTTGATCTTCATAAAAATCTGGGTCACTTTGATTTTCTTGGCTGCATCATTTAGCACACTTAAATAGGTGTTATTTTTATTTAGTTCATCAATCAAATGATAACCTAGAGGAGATATTATTAATCCCCATCTCTTGGCCTTGTTCTTGACTATTCTATCTGCTATTTCATCTGATGCTCTTCTGTTTGCTGACTGATAGAATCCTTCTAGATCACTCAATATGGCTCTGAATGTTCTATATCCACTCAACGCATTTTCGCAATCTTGAGCAGTAAAATCTTTTTTGAAAAAATGTTTCTTTAGCCAAAGATAACCAGGAGTACCAATATCTCTTGAAGCAGAAATAATACCATCAACCACACTATTATCTTTGATGGCTATCACTGCCTTTCGAGCATTTTCTTTTTGACCACTAAACTTCATCTTTTCTAATTCATTAGCAATAGTATCTATACTAGGTGGGGCACCTTCATTGGCTTTGGCTGATATAGATATCTTTTCATTCTTATCAACATTAGCAATGTAGTCTACCAATCTTTGATTTGATGCTATAGGATAAGTTATGGATTGTACTTTTGGTTTATATACTACCATGAACCATAATGCTCCAGACACTTCACCAAAATCTTTTGCTATTACATTCAAATCTGAATCACTAATAGTTTCTATGGCCTTGGATTGAATTTTACCAGATCCCAAAGAGGCTTGTAAAAGATCACCAAGAAATTTCTTCACATTATCATCTACAGACCTGATATTATGAATACAGTTTATCGCCTTGTTTAGAAATTGGTTTCTATCTAGTGTCTGTCCACCCAATCCTAGTTTATCAGGAGTGAGATCCTTTGGTCTAATAGATCCAGTTGATCTTGTAGCCAGAACAAAGTAAATCTTGTCACCTTTTTTAGCACCTTGTATATCTTGAAGTATGGTTAGTTCTTTAGTAGGATATGAACCAGAAATCTTTTGACTGCTATCTTGTAAGTTAGAAGGTAAGATTGAATTTAGGAGTTTCGCTACATCACCTTTATAGCTAATACGGAGGTGTGGACCACCTCTGGATGATTTAATCGGTTCAATGCCTTTCTTTTCTAGATGATATTTGAAATAGTTTATGATAGATATTTGATTTTCTTTTTTCGTAACTACCGTCATGACAAGTCCTTTTTTTGAAAGAAATATCATATATGTCAATGATTTAGTGTTATTTATAAAGATTCTCGTATCAAATATAAAATTTATACTATTCCATCAAACTTTTTCTTAGAAAGATCAGTTATCGTCTTCATAACTTCTACAATATCAGTATTTTTTATAAAATCATCTGGGTCTGGTGTTTGATGAGCATCCTGAATGTTTTGTTGTTTATCATCAACATCATAAAGTCTTTGTTTATCTCTATCTACTCCAACTACAAATCGTTTGTTTCTAGTCACATCAGCATATCTTGATTTGATTTGTTTCACGACCAATTGATTGAGTTTTTCTAGTTCTTCTGAATTGATCATCACTACCATCCAGTCTGCAGTGGCTGGTAAACCAAAGCTTTCAGCCACATCAGTCATATCTGGATCAGAACTAGAGAACCCATCCCTGGTAAGCTGAGTGGCTGTCAATATTGGTAGATCAGTTTCTACAGCCAATCCTCTGAATTCTTCAGCAATGGCCTTGATATAGGTGTAACTATTGATATTAGAACCAGGCTTGATTCTGCTTGAACAACAGATATTGATATAGTCAATGATGACAATATCCGGATAAAACTTCTTCTTCAACTTACATTCATTCAGGAGTGCTTTGAAATGATGGGCCCCAGCTGAGGCTGTAGGATATTCTTTGACGATTAGCTTGCCTTTGATATTCTGTTTAAGCTTACCAATCTTGCGATCATAATCTTCTTTGGTAATGCTTTCTATATCATCCAAACCAATATTCAAAAGATTAGCATCAATCCTTTGTGCTATCCTCTCTTGTGCCATTTCTAGGGTGATATAGAGAACATTAAGATTTTGAGCCAAGTAAGAAGAGGCCATGTGACAAAGAGCAAGTGTTTTGCCAACATTCACTCCACCAAGCAAAACATTTAGTGTCTTCTTAGGCAACCCACCCTTGGTTATCTTATTGAACATTGTTAGATCAAATGGAACTCTTTGCTCTATATGATGATAGTATTCATAACGACTATTAGCATCCTCAAGATAATCATGTCCCACATTTGGATCGAAGGAAATAGCCAAGGCATCAGAAAGAATCTTTGGAATCATCCCTTTGCCTTTGTTCTTATCTTGACCATCCATGATGTGAATACTGTCAAGGATAGCATTATGAAGAGCTCGTTCCTGGCAGAACTTCTCTGTTTCATCTATTAGCCACTTTAGGTCTTTTGTTTCTGCTGGCTTTGATACTTCTTTTATTAGATTAGAAACAGATTTGAAATCCGTCTCACTAATCTTATCCTTTCCATTGAAGATAACAGAAAGTGCCTCACTGGTTGGAGGCATGTTATATTTGGTTATGTAAGAATGAATTTCCTCAAATAAAAGTTTTTCTGCATTGTCTCCAAAAAATTCACTCTTCAGATACGGAATTACTTTTCTTATGTAAGGCTCTGTTTGTATCAGGTTCTTCAAAATAAGTGTTTCGATCTTCACAATATTCCTCACCAGGCTTTATACCCATTTGAATAGTTTCTTCATCACTATATAATCGCTCTAATATATCTAAGAGTATATGATGAGCAATCTTGCGAAATTTTTTATGGTTGATTTGTCTAATAGTCAAATATGAATATATAGCTGTTTCAAATCTAATGCTGTGTTTTCTTATAGAAACTTTGGTAAAATAGAAAGTAATGCCTTTGAATTTACCCCTCAATATTCTCCAAACCTGGACTGGTGCTCTATCTCTCAATCCTGAGTTTTCTGGCGGATAATGAATACATTCAGGACGATAATATCTTCCCTGGGCATAATACCAATGATCAAACTTCTGTTTCATCAACAGGAACATTTTCACCTTCTCCATATTTGAATAGCTTACCAGCAGCCACATCAATAGCATCAAGAACAGACTTATCAAACCACTTCTCAGGTTCTCTATAGATTACACTTTCAAATCCAGACTTACCATTTGGAAACTTATACTTGGTGCTGATCTTTTCTACCACACCACCCTGTTCAGCAATATCAAGTAAACCATAATATCTGTCTAAACCTCTTGTATGATCAAATAGAGTAATGATCTTCTTTTCTTCACGAGTAAATCTGGACTTATCTATCTTTACAGATATTAGAGCACCTGTAACCTGGTTGTCTGTATCCTTCTTCTTTGATTTGCTAAGATAGGTAATAATAGAAGCAGCATACTTCAGGCCACCACCACCAGACATTTCCTTTGTTGGTACATAGGACCCAACAACCTCATATGTATGATTGGTTACGATCATTGGTACTTTAGCTCTATTCAACTTCAACGTGATTGCTCTGAAAGCACCACGAATAAGTTGAGTTCTGGTCATGTCTCTGGTATCTTTACCTTCAGCCATGTCATTGACTTCTTTATTAGTAGAAACATTACCAAGGCTATCTAAAATGATTAGTAATGGTTTTCTATCTGATTCAGGAGTACTCAAATAATCATTCAAGACTTTGATGGCCTGAGTTCTAAACTCTTGAATGGTGATGACAGGTAAAATAAAGAATCTTTCTGTATCTATTGATCTAGCCTTGAGCAAATCTGTTGTTTGTTTGCTATTATCCAAAGCACCTTCACTTTCAAAACAAATCACTGCTCCATCTTCATACATTTCTTGAAAGTGTCGAGCAATGGATAAGGCATAGAAACTTTTGCCTGTGCTTTCTTCACCAGCCAGAGCAGTTACCTTATTGTTCGGCATACCGCCATAGATAGTACCAGATAAAAGAGCATTCAAAGCATAAGAACCAGTATCAACAAACTGAGCTACATTTTCTAAACCTTCAGAAACTTTATGAGCAAACTCATTACCTGCTTTTTGTACTAACTGTTCAAAGAACTTTGGCATTTGATTTCTTACCTTCTATCACATAAACAATCTTTGGTGGATCTCTTAGACCTTTTAGAACTCTTATAGCTTCACTCTTACCAGTTACTTGGACTACTTCTCTCCAGTCATTATCCCACCATTCTTTACCTCTACCATAAACTTTTTTCCTTAAAACTGGTGGCCAATATTTTTGCACTGACCAGGTATCTGCTGGTAATGGTACTGTTGTACCATCACGCCATATTGTTGGTACTGTTCCGCAAGTTATATTTGTCTTATGATAAAATGCAGTAACAATAGATACTAAACGATAACCTTGTTCCCAATCATCTGGTCGTTTAGGTTCTGGAGGATCTATTGAAGCTTTTCTATTAAACCAAATCATGATTTACCTTTTTACCTTTATCAAGACCAACATAATATCCAGATATGTAACTACCCAATAGACAACCCATTATTATCCAATACTGAAGTGTATTTGTTACGTCTACGATAGTGAAACAAGCAATCGAAAGAAAAACAAAATAAAGTATATACGCAATCATGAGAAAAAATCCTCTAAACTATCTGTTTCTTCTAACTGCCAACCAATAGCATCCAAAATAATCATCAAAGGTTGAATGAATGTCTTATTGAATTGGGCTTCATAATCAATATATTTCTCTAATCCAAATTCATCTGGAATTTGGTCTAAGAAAGCAATCACCTTGGATTGAAATGGATTGGGCTCTTTCAATAAGATATATTTGATCTTATCTCTTGCCTTGATCAACTCATATTTCTTATCCAAACCAAAATATTGAATATAGTGATTGAAAACCAATGCACCTTTCACATGGATAGGAGTGCCTGTTCTATATATAGTCTTTTTGTCTGTATAGTCATCCAACAAGTCACTCATTCCAGTAGGTGAGGCTATCTTAATCATGGGCTGTATTTTGAATTCTTTTCTAAAACTTTCAACAAAGGTTATGAGTTTGACTTTGTCTTTGTGAGATAGAATAAAACTCACAGCCTCTTTCAACTTATCTCTACAAAATTTTGGTCTATCAGTTCTAACTGCAGCCCAACCAGTAATCTTGATATCTGGTTTATCATATTCAACACCTTCATTATTATAGACACTAAGAATATAGTTCTTCTTGGCGGCCCAAATGGCTTGGTCTGCTATGGCCTCTCTCTTCATGATCATTTTTTGATCATAGGCATTCACATAGGTAGCCAGGTCTATATAAGATTGATCTATGAATGGTCTAATCTTTTGTTCACAAATTCTATCAATCGTTGCTACTATCTCTTTTGGATCTTTGTCTTCTATACCCAACTTCTTAATCAAAGGAGCCAAAGACAAATATACAGAATCAGTATCAGAAGCTAGAACATAATCTGTATTAGAAGTACCAAGAACTTTGTTAAGATATTGATTGATAGATTTCTGGATCCAACGAATAGACAGCTGCCCAGAAAGTGTAACAGCCTCTGCTATTCTTACATCAAAGAAGCGAAAGTATTTGTTAGCAATAGAACCATAGGCACTATTCAGAGTAACCTTGAGTGCCATTTGAAGTGACTTATATCTCCCTGCAAGAGCCTTTAGCCTGACTTTCTCATTAGGGTCTGTAGTATGCTCTATTTCCTTCTTTGTTTCTATTTCTAAGTTTTTATATCTGGCTCTTTCTTTGAACATTTCCTCCATGATTTCCCCAAGAAAACCTCTCTTATCAGTTCTAAACAACTGACCATTTGGAGTCAAAGTAAGCTTCTTAGAAGTCAACCAAGAAAGATCAGGTTGTCTATTCAAAAGAGTATCTACATTGATTGGGTTTACTCTCATCCATTCTTTTATATCTTCATCATAATCATCAGGCTGAACTAAAGTTTCTGGTGATAGATTGTACATCATTATCAAATGTGGATACAGAGAAGTCAAGTCAAAACTCACTAACCAGTTATACCAACCAGGTCTGGGTTCTTTTACATAGGCACCTTCAATGGCCTGCCATTTAGCACCATCAGTAGAAGGAGGAACTATTATAGAACGTTCTTTAAGCTTGTTATAAATCCTAGCATCCCAAATACGACCCTGGGATAACACATCATCAATATTGACTTTGTTCATATAGGCCAGTGTCATGGCCAGATTAACCAAACGCAATTTGTCTTCTATTCCAACAACCAACTCAACATCATTGATGTTATATTCTATGAATAGTTGATGGTTTTGAGTTCTGAGCTGATGGAGATCCTTGTAACCCAAAGAACGATAATCAACCTTATGCTTCCCTAGCTCTACTGTTGCTATGTTCTCCAACATATAAGATTCTTGATTGGGTTGAGGAGCATATTTCTTATACAAAGCAATATAATCTAAAGAGTTTATGCCTTGGAGAGTATATGTTTGAAACTCTCTATTACCCAATCTTTGAGACCAAGTATTAATGTTATTCCAGGGAGATAGTTTTGCTGCTGTAGCTGCTCCTAATAGTTTTGTAATCCTATTAACCAAATATGGAATATCAAAGATTTCAGTATTCCAACCAGTCAGAACATCAGGACAACAGCCATTCCAAAGAGCCAGAAATTTCTGAATAAGGTCTATTTCATCCTTACATTGAAAGTATTTGATATCATTCCTCTTTGAAACAAAAGGTTCATAACCAAATACAAAGTAAGTATCCATCAAATGAACTGTAATGGCTGTGATCTGTTGATCTGCCTTTTCAGGCATAGGGAAACCATTAGAACTATCTACTTCAATATCAATGATGCCTGTTGTTATTTTGCTAGCATCAAAGTCAATAATGCCTGGAAAATTGTCTGCTATGAAAGCATATTGCCAGCGCTGATTACCATAGATTTTGAAGTTAGAAACACCTTCATATTGTTTTACAAATGCTCTAGCATCCCAAATGGTCTGGAACTGTTTCTCTTCAAGATTGAAACCTTCTAAAGAAGTCCATTTGGTAAGCCTGTTTGTATTTACATACAACTTAGGCTTGTAAGTTATCTTCTTCTTGACTTTTTGGCCATCCTGAATTCCCCGATACAGAATATCCTTGCCATCCAAGACAACTGAAGTGTAAAAATCAGACATTCTTTAACCAGTAATAAGTTGCTTGCTTGGTGTTACTAGATTGCTTGTTTGTTGTTTGTAAACAGAGGTGAGTTGTTCTGTTGGTCTGGCATAATAAACGATATGAGTTCTTTGAAACTCTTTCATTTTTCCAGACAAGGGATTATAGGGTAACAAACCATATCCAATCCTCTTGGTATCTTGATCTAACTGATAAACAATAGTAAGGATATTATCTAAATGAATTTCTTTATCATTTATTAATTTTACAAGTCCAATAAGTTCTTCACCTGTAATCAATTTGATTACGGCAACATCATCAATTTTAAATTCTATCATATAACCTCATTATTTGCTGTGAGTGCTTCCTGCGTCGCATCATCCACTACTTCACCAGATCCAAATTTGGCTCTCATCTTTTTATTTCTAACTTCAATCTCATTGCAATGAGCAGAAATAAATATCCGTCTAATCTCGCCATCTCTATGAGGATCACCAGTACTAGATAGTGATAACATTCTCTTAAATCTACGAGGCAACTTTGCCTGGTAGTCTGATCTATTCGCCATTTACTTTCACCAAATCCTTACCCATAGTCAATACTTCTTCACATTTTGTTTTGAACCGATCAAACTGACCTTCATGGAAACTCTGGAACATATGCCACACCATATCTTCTCCACCAACAGGAAACCCATAGGTCGTGCCAATTCCATAATGATATTCTGGTTGTTCATCCTTCAATGGCCAATAAGGCCTGGTATCAGTTTCCCAGGCCATCCGAAATGGAGGAGCATCAAAACGTTTTGGCATTATTAATGCTACTGGCACACCAGCTTCTTCTGCTTTAAATGTCCATTCTTCTGCTACATCCCCCCTGGCTGTGGGTCTGGCTGATGGCTTGCCAATCTTGAGAAAAGTATCTATTGACAATGCTACAGCAGGAGATCCAGCATATATGTGCTGATTGTTCTGTATATGATTGGATCTCTGAGCATTACCAACTATATTACCTTGTTTTGCTGTAAGAATATACTCATCCATTGCAGCAGGATGTAGAGGGATACAGTCTATATCCATGAACATTACCACATCAGGAGAACCAAGCTTTTGTGTAATATCATTCTTAGGATCAATACAAGCATTCATCACAAAATCCATGGAGCTTCCATGATCTGATTGTGTCTGAATATAAAAGAACTTGTAATTTTTCTGATTGAATTTTTGATTTACTTTAGCATGAAGTTCCAACATTTCTCTGGGTATGTTGGACATATAAAATGCGATAATTGCTGCGTTCATATATTTTTCCGTTTTGGTTTCTTCATAGATTGTTTTACGATACTAGATCGACCACGTTCATAACCACCACAAGGGATTTCACCTTTCTTTATTCTGATTTCTTCTACACCATTCGTTATCCACATAGTATCATAATGCGGATGTTCACCTGGTTTATAAGTCTTACCAAACATAGGATTATTTTTACCAGAAAAATCTGCATGATATTTCTTCAAATTTTCTCTATGATCCAAAGACTTGGGTTTACGCATCTTCTGTTTAGTTGCGGCAGATTTCTTTATACCAGTTGTTGATTTTGAAATCTTTCTTTTTATTTCATCTGACATAGGATGACTATTAGCTATTTTAGCGGCCAAGATTATAGCTTCAGCACGTCCTATTTGACCACTCAATGTTTTCCAAGCAATCCAATCTTTGGCATCCTTCATTATAATAGCGCGATTTCTATGAGCTAATGCGTGTTGAATGATAGTTAGTGGATAAAGATTTTCTTTATCATTTGTGCCACCCGCATGCTTGGGTATAATATGATGATTATGTAATATCATTTACAGCGGTTTTATCCATACAAATTTTTCACCTTTTTTCATATAACCAGGAACCATTTCTGCTGCAGCAGTAGCAACAGGACCATAGTTGATATCATCACCTATTAGAACACCACCTGGTCTCAAAATGGGTAACCAGTTCTTTAGATCCAATTTAACTGATTCATAATCATGAGCAGCATCAATATAAATGATGTCTGCTAGAATCTGTGCTCTTTTTATAACTACAGCAGCATTTATTGAATCAATAGGGAAAGGAGTAATAATGTTCTGTAAACCAGTCTGAATAATATTAGAAAGAAACTGCCTATAAACATTTGGTCTTCCATTTTCAAAAATAACCATGGGAGCTGCCCCACCACGCCAATGCTCTTCTGAACCCAAGAAGGTATCAACACAAACTACTTCTACATTAGGATTTTGCATTATAGCCAGGTTAGCCATGTGACGAGCACTTGCGCCCATCCAGGTGCCAACTTCTATAATAAGTTCTGGTTTTATAATGTTGATATATTCAGCAAAAACTACAGAATGTGATGCCCAACCATGAGCATTCAATGGCAAAATAGGTTCAGGATTTAGATATGGATCATGCGTCCCAAATAGATACTGTCTTACTTTACCCAAGGGAGTTTTCCATTATATTTTTGTAGCATAGCTTCATTACCTCTAGAGAAGAAATCTGCTTTGACAGATAGAGCAGAGTTTCCCACAGTATAATTCACTGTGTATTTATGGCTGCTATGACATTGGGATCCAACTTTATCTAAACCATATTTCATTGCTCTATCTACTTCCATTTGGCCAGGTTCTCTAAACTTGCGATGCATTAGAGGAGTGATAGCCAAAGCAAGAACCTTTGGTAAGAAATAACAATTCATATCTACAAAATAGTCATTAGGGTTTAGAATAGAAGGCCATTCACCCAGACTCTCACAGTTATCCTGACATAGAAAAGTTCCAGATTGATCTATTATATTTCTAAATGAATAAACCCAATGCATTCCCCATGGAAACTCTTTCAATCTATCAAAACAAGATTGAATGTGATCTGGTGTGAAAGTGTTATCATCATCCAAAAAACAAACAATATCACCTTTGGCCAAATATACACCAGCCGCCAGATTGCGATGACCATTATATCTATCTTTACCAGTAGAATAGGGTAAAGCCACTATGCTGATTTCCTTTGGTTGATCTGGTAAAGCAGCAAGAACCATGTTATGATATGGTGACCCATCAACAACCAACAAATGCTGAATATCTGAATAAGTTTGATTTTGTACAGATTGAAGACAGTTTTTCAACAGAGGACTACCCACTGTTGATGTAATCACAGTTACTTTCATATTACTTCTTCTTATTCTTCCAACGTTTCAATCTCTTCTTACTACCTATTTTAGCACGACCCTTACCACGTCTATTCAACCCCACACCACTACCCATTTATTTCTCCTCACCCAATACGATAATATTTTGTATTTCCTGAAAATATAGTATTGCCTGAATATGATATTGTAACAGAAGCAACCTTTTCATAGTTTTGATCCCAATAATAAGCAGTTAGTGGTTCCTTTATCAATAACTCACCACCAGATACCATGCCCAATTGTGGTATACCTGCATCATATCCTATTTTGATAGAATATGGTTCACAGGTATACTTTAGTCCTTTTTCAGTAAGTTCTGTAATGGTAAGTATTCTATTAGAATGCTTTTCTAGAAACTTATCACCAACTTTTACATTATCAAAAATCATAAAGTTGTTTTACTTTCTGTATTTGATGTTCCTTTGATTGATGTATTTGACATTCCAGCAATCATTTCACGGTCTTCTGCTGTAAAGTTCAATGCACCAGCAGTAGCAATTGCGCCCCTAGCAGAACGATACATTTTCACCTTTTCACCCAAAGTGGTATAGGTGCCACCAACAGAAGCAGCATCACAAGTATATTGGGCTGATGAGTTAAAATTAAATCCCATAGCAACACCTTCAGCAATAGCATCCATGTTAGCACCCAGGAACAAAAATCCCCAAGAATAAACACTCTGTTGATGCTTTATCATTTCTTGGATTTTGGCCTTAGTAAATCTTGTAGAAGCATTCTCTTGACCATCAGTAATAACCACAAAAAGAACCTTAGCTGGTCTGACAGCTTCTGGCATTTCAGCCAACTTGGCTCCAGTCTTTAAAATAGCATCACCAATACTATCAAGTAATGGGGTGCTGCCACCAGGGACAAATGTTTTATCTGATAGAGGCTCAACGACCTGAATATTACTAAAATCATTTAAAATAGTAATGGGATTGTGAATATAAGGGACCACAGGCATTGCAATCCCACTCCAGGCACCAGCTCCTGGAGTAAATTTACCTGAACTAAAATGGATCTGAGTTAGAGTTGCCTTGCCAGGTGCCTCTTGCTGCTGCTTCAAAAATGTATTGAAACCACCAATAGTATCTTCTCTAATATTAGCCATAGAGCCTGAACTGTCTAGAACGACAGTGATATGTGTATAATCTTGGTTCATTATTCTACCTCTATTTCAAAATATTTGTTACAATCAAAGTTTGGATTTTCATTACCATAACCATGAGGATTACATAGAACTCTACATTCGCCAATCATGTAATCCATACTATCATGAGTGTGTCCATGCACCCAATACTTTATAACAGGGTTATTTATGATGAAATCTTCTAGTTGGGTATTGTGAAATGCATAGTTAATCTGATTATCTTCGCCACCCCATTTTGGATGAGAAGATTTCATTGATGGAGTATGATGCGTCATTATAATAAACTTTTCATTTGGTTCTGTAGAGTCAATACACTCCTTCAGAAAAGTTGTATGTTCTCTATTGAGCACCCAGGCATCATCTGGAGTGAAAGCTTTATCACCATTTCTAATAGCCTGATGATCATTCATTCCCCAATGAGCTGCAGCCATAGCTTCTGAGTCACTATTATTATAATCTGTCCATAATGAACTCATTAATAACGTCCAATCTTTAGCCAATGATATACTAAAATCATTATGAAGATTGAAGAATGGATATTCCTCAACTCTATCTAATAGATTATCAAAACTAGTTTGAATATTCCCACCATAATATTCATGATTGCCTGGGATCATGAAAACTTGTTTGTATTTGCTAAATTCATGTTCCATGAGTTCAAAGAACTTATGAGCCTCACCACGTCTTACAAGACTATTGATGACAACTATATCTCCAGCAAGCAATAGAACATCACCACCAGGAAGAGTAAAGTTCTTCCTTAGTCCATGTTCGCAATGGAGATCAGAAACATAACTTATTTTCATACTACGCATGGTATATAATTTGTATTAATAGCAGCAACTGGTCTATCACCAGGGATTATCCATGGCCATGGAATAGTTGTTCTCAAAACACCAGCCTCTTTGAACATGACTCCAGCATAATTCAAATCATAATGAACGCCTTTACCTATGCCAGCAAAAGTAACATCAGGCCCAATGACTTCAATAATACCTGATTGGATGAATGCTCTGGAACAGGCTTCACAAGGAGAAGGATCCCAGTTCAAATAGGCTCTAGCTCCTCTGAGTTGAATACCTTTTCTAGCAGCATTATAGCAAGCATTTCTCTCAGCATGCTCTACCCAAGAGTATTTCTGAGGACGTTCCCAACGATCAAACTTATAGAGAGTATCACACCAATGGCCTTCAATCTCAATCACTCCTCGAGGGAAACCATTGAAACCAATACTAAGCACAACGTTGTCTTCATCAACTATAACACAACCAACTTTGGTTGATGGGTCTTTAGATTTCTGTGCTACCATGATTGCCATCGTAATAAAATATTCATCCCAATTCATTATTTTTCCTCATCATATCTAGATATACATCATGCTGATACCAAATCCCAGTCTTTGGATCAGGTACAAATCCCCAATCCATGTTGTGGGTTTTTCCTCTGGTAAAGAGAGTCCAGGTCTCTCCAGGATTTGGAACTTCTACCCAATGGAGATCCTGTGGCACAGTAATCTTATCAGGCATGCCATTAAGATAAGAGACCCATTTACCACCTCTAACAAATCTTGAATGCCCAGGACCACGCCAATGAGTACCCCAGGGAGTATGCTCCCAGTAACCACCTTTCAAAATGATGGAGTGATACCAAAACCATGGATGATTATGAAAGACTGGATCATCAGAACGCAAAAACCTATGCAAAAAGGTATTGAATGGAATATCTTTGCGTTCACGCTTGACACTATCGGGCCAAACTAGATAATATCTTTCTAAGTATTCTTCTACATCATCTCGATCTTTGATGATGAGTTTTCTACCTTTCTTATCTAGTTGATTTAGAGCATATTTTACAAGAGATTTCATCATACCATTATATAAAGAATATCTGTAAGAGTCAATGAATTCCAACTATTCTGAGTATCAACCAATACAAAAACCATAATGTAAGTGTTATCCCTGCTCCGATCCCAGCAATGAATATACACATTGCCAAGAGAAGGGACATAAATCACCCATTAATTTTTGTTATTTCCGATAGAATATTTAGCCACTAGTGTCCAGTTACCCTTGTCTTTGAAAGGGATTATTTTAATCTGAGACATATTAATCTGTTCTTTGATGCTTTCTGGATTGACCACAGTTATCAAACCCCACTGCTGCAATAGATCACAAATCTTGTTTCTGCGAGCAATGTCATTATCATCCAAAGAACTAGGTTTGCCATCAAGCAAAAACATTTCTTTGAAATGTACGAGATAGTAATTGCCTCTTTTATGGAGTATATGACAAGATTGATATAGAGTATTGGCTTGTTTATTTGCCACACCTATTCTTGTCAATGTTTCTCGAACTTTGAGGAAGTCATCATCATTAGCCAACTTTATTTCTACACCCACATCCATGACAGTCTCCAATCTTATTGTTAGTCACTGTCATATTTATGGTATTACAAATCCTGATATAACTTCCTGATGGAACTAAGTTGTTCTTCAGTAAGGATATTCAATGCCTGGAGAGCCTTGGTTTGAGAATAACCAAAATGCCTCATGACTAGTTTGATATCTTCATTATTCTGTTTCTTTGGCCAAGGTACAAAGTTTCTCTTGCGCGCTCGAATAGACTTCAAAAGATACTCATACTGAGCCTTCTTAGGCAAATGATAGAGCCCATTCATTTCATTAGCAAAGAATAAACAATCCTGATGAAGTGATAGGGCTCTATTGACCATGAAAGCATTATAGTCTTTCTCATCCAATTCATCTCGAATGAGATATTTCTTGGTTTCCATTATAGAAGGAAGCCATTCCTTGAAGAGATCAATTGCCATTTTATTTGAAAATATAGATTATGGATGTGCAACTAGCCATCCCCAAAAACATCAATGTGAGACAAATCCAGGCTACTATTTGAACTCGTTCACTCATATTATCTCTTTGGTAATGGAGTTACTGTGAGTTTATCATAGGTCTCCATAATCTTCTCAAGTTCTTCATGAGTTAGATTACTAACAGAAGCGATTTCTGTAATAGACCAGGCTCTGATTTCTATGTTCCAGTTGATAAACACAGACCAGGTTCCATCATCATTCATTTCTAGTTTGACTTTTCTCATAATCAATCCTTATTGCGATTACCTTCTTTCACCATCATAAAAATGAAAAAAGAAAATACACCAATCATACACAATATTTGTACTACAACTGGAGGTAAAAACATTATGGCTAATGCGGATAATCCCAGTGCAACCCACAATATGAGAATCCCTATCAAACCTGCTTTAGTCGATGTTTTCATGGTGTATTACAGTTTGCTGTTGTTTCAGTCACGGTAACAGTATCATTCAATGTTCTGTCTACCTGATCCTGAAGCTCATTCATTTCATCTTCAGTCAGATTAACTGTTTCTAAAATAGAAGTCAGCCATTTGGCTGTATATTGTTTATCTCCAACAATCAATATTGTTGGCGTGTTATTTATTACGTCTGGAGGAGTGTATATAATCTTTCTCATTTACCTTTACCTTCAACCTGATCTGTATGAGTACCTTCAACTGCAAAAACTGAATAGATAGCTATTGATGCCATTGTTACAAAAAATGAAAGAAATATCCACATCGTTACATTAGGAAAATAGACTATCCCTGATATAAATGCTAAGAGAAATAACCAAAGTCCAATAACCGCAATAATACCTCTCATATAAAGTGCTACAGAAATCCATAAAAAGACACATATGCCCAAAGCACTCCAAAAACTCAAAAATATAAACAATGTTATATGGGTGCCTATTATGGCCCAAAATAGAAGAATGTATAATATTGCTTTTAGGCGACTCATTCTTTCATCTCACACTGTAGCATTATTTCACTAAACAAAGCCATTAGATTGATTTCTTTATCAGAGCAGAATGCTCCTCGGTACATGTACTGACCAAGCAATACAACAGCAGCAGGGACAAACTCTGGTTTGATAGCATCACCCAAATGGTCATAAACCTCACGCATTATCTTATCAGTATCATTATCAGAGTGCTGTCCGACCCATTTTCTCAACTGACGAAAATCTTTTCTCTTCAACAAACTCATAACTTCTGTAATATTGCTGTTTGTTAGATTAGTAAGAATACCAACATCAATCTTTCCAGAAACAGAATATCTTTGTAACTCATTCAATACCCGACGAAAGTCAGGAAAGAACTTCATTATCAACTGAGCAACTGTATTGGTATCATATTCAACATTTTCTTGAGCCAATATCTGCTTTACTCGTTTGAAAAACAAAGCAGCCAGACTTTGTTTCTGTTCTGATGTGATACTAAAGTCTATCACAGCACAACGAGAATGGAGAGGTGGAATCAAACGGTTTTTATAGTTACAAGTAAAGACAAAAGAACAGTTTCCAGCAAATTCTTCTATTACTCCACGAAAGGCTGGTTGCGTGCTATTAGGATTAAGGTAATCTGCCTCATCAATAATAACAACCTTACGACCACCAGTCAAAGATACCGCACTAGCATAGCCAACTATCTTGCCTCTAAGGGTATCTATATTACTTTCATTACTACCATTGATCATTATATGATCTAGACCAAGTTCATCGCAAAGAGCCTTGGCTACAGTAGTTTTGCCCATGCCTGATCCTCCAGCCAGGATCATATTAGGGATTTCATTCTTGGTTACATAGGTCTGGAAAGTTTGTTTCAAGTCATCAGGAAGGATACAATCCGCAATCAAATGTGGTCTGTACTTTTCAACCCAAAGCAAATGTTCATCAATCATATATTACCTTGTACTTAGCGGACCATACTGTAAACCATACCACCAGCCACCACCCAAATAGAAGTAGGGAACAAAATAACTAGAATCACTTGGTACAGTTGTGCCCATTAGGCTGCTTCCGCATTAGATTGACCAAACTCACTAAGATTCTTTTCAACAGCAACCCAATAGGTAACATTCTTTGAAGAGAACTTAGAAATACCCTTGGAAGCGATTTCAACTGTATAGTCACCAGGCAGCAATCTAAGATTTTCTACCTTCAATACAAACTTGAAATCCTGTCCTGAAGTATTCTCTCCAATGAACAAAGTGCTATCATCAACACCTTCTCCCTTGGCATCAGCAGCAGAGATCACAACATTCTTACCATCATTCTGAATGATGACATGGGGACACTTCAATACTGAACCTGTTTCCTCAATCCATTTCAAATCCCTTTCTGATAGATTGATCTTGACATCAAAAGTAGCAATATTGATCTGCTTATCTGGGGGTACAATGATCACCTTCACATCAGAATAACGAACACGTGATCTTCTTGAACCAGCACTTGATAGTACAAGATACTCTTCAGCAAAATCTACTTCAGGATTTTCATGAAGTGATAGAACTCCAAGAACCTTATTCAGATCATAGATACCAAACTCTTTGGGAAAATCTTCTGTAACTTCTGCTTGAGCAAGAACAGCCTTATTTGTAGAAATTGTTCTAAGAATATTGCCTGGCTTTACTACAAGTCCAGGATTAATACTCGAAAAGTTCTTTAAGATTTCTATCGTAGATTCACTAAGTTTCATAATAACATTACCTCACATTTGATACTATATTATCCTCTGAATATCTCTAATAGTCAAGGCAACATAGTTCTATTCCAGTCAACTACTCTAAAACATGTTTTCCTATTATCATTATAATGATATTCTCTACCCATGTCTATTGATGCATCATATTCATAAGTACTCAATAATCTGCCATCTTCATCATATAAAAATATAATACCCATATCCAGTAATGCAACAGTAATATAGGTTTGATCTGTACCTATTCGATCAACATTAGCTAGAATGCCATACAATGTGAAAAGCTCTCTCAAAACAGAAAGCGTATTATCATTCATTTAAAAAATTCAACTACTTTGGCAACTATAGATTTCAGACTATCCAGTGAATAATCATTTTTGATAACCATTTCTACATGACTATTACACCAATCCCATTCTGAAATATGAGGAAGTTGTTTGAAAATATGTTCTCGTATTTCTGGTAGATATCTATTTTGTTTATACATAATAGCCATCTGCATCCATTCTGGATCTGGTCCTCTTTTGACTCTGACAATATGCGCGCCTGCTATCTTATTGAGAGCATAGATTTCATTTTCAAATCTAACATCAGTGATTACATAATTTTTCTTTAGGTCAAGTCTATTGATCAGACTTGAAGTCCAAAGATTATTACCAAAGATTTGTCTACCTGCTTCTGTTCCCATCCATTGTAAGGCCAAGCGAGGAGTGAATTCTGGTTTATTAAGTTCCTTGGCCCAATAATCATCAACGGTATCTCGCCATCTTCTTGACTCATCCGTATCACCTTCAAGAAGCTTTCTATCCCAACCAAAAATGATCGAAACTGCATCTTTTAATGGTTTGGCAAAAGCCTCTGGAGTAAAACCATGATCTTTCTTAAGTAACTCTCCAACAGTGCTTTTACCAGAACCAATTAAGCCTATCAAACCAATAATCATAGTTTATAATCCATAATATGTTTTAGTAATCTCTTCAATAATATATCTTTTTTTATTTTGTAAAAAGTTTTCAAAATCTTCTACTATTTGATCTGAAGCGATTTGATCTGAAGCGAGATCATATCCATATTCATATTGTACATTTATAGGATAACGAAAATGTCCTCCGTATCTTGTTATTTTATTGACTTCTATACAATCATAAGGATGTATGTATGGGACAGAAGGAGTCAAAAATTCTGAATGATTTAACCATTTCCAATGACACCAAAGAGTTACTAGATTAACTGATCCCATCATGACAATGTATTGTTCATAAGATATAGAAGGAATATATGGTCTCAATATTCCTTCAATTTCTGATACAGAAGCAAAGACGTGCTTCTGAAGAAGTTGTTCCATCATAGAAAAAGATTTTTATAGCTTTCCTAAATGATTGGCTACAGCTGGCATGTCACCAGTAAATGCATAGGTACCAATGTGGTGCGTACGCATCCAAGGACACAACCAAACTTTACCACCCATGTTGCGCCAGTTCTGACAGAATGTATAATCTTCTGAAAGATAGCGATCAGAACCACCAACTTCCTTGGCTACTCCATCTACATTAATTGATCTCTTGCGATCAATCAAGCAATCAAAGAAAGCATGAATATAACGACTGCCATCAAAATGAGCCTGTCCAATATGGTCTGGCTTATAACGATATTCAGGATACTGGACCATGTATCTTTCAAATACTTCTTTCTTGACCATCATGTAACCAGTACCAATTTCCATGACTTCAATAGGTTCGCCAATATTGAATTGACCTGTACCAGCCACAGCATTGAATACATAATCACCAACCAGCTTTTCTAGTTCTTCTGGTTTGATAGAGTTTTCTTCTGCGGATTTAGCCAGGTCAGCTGGTGTTGGGTTGCTGCCCTGAGCCAACTCAGTAACTCCTTTCCAGTTCAAACTACGTACAATGGCTTCTTTGATAGCCCACCATTTGATTGACTTCTTTGGATATGGAGCACCAACGATATCCTTATCCATGGCTAAGAGAGTTAGAACGTCTCTTGGATCAAAATGAATATCAGCATCGATGAAAAGTAAATGAGAATATCCTGATCTTAGAAATTCATCACAAAGATAGTTTCTGGCTCTAGTGATTAAGCTCTCATTGAAGATAAAAGAAAATCTGCTTTCAATACCAAACTGTTGGCACATGCCTTGAAGATCAAGACAAGACTTGGCATACATACCATGAGAAAATCCACCATACATGGGAGTAGCAATAAACAGTTTTCTACTGGCGAGTTGTTCTCTTGTTATTTCTAAATTCATATTATACCCTCTATATCAATTCAACCACTTCATCGGTGTCATGTAGTTCAAGACGCAACCAATTCACAATATCGACTAAATCAGCCTCATTATTATTGGTCATTTCAGTTATATAGTCCATCAAAACAAAGGATGAACTAATGTTGCTGTATTTAGTATCCCTGCCCTTGATAAACTTCTCAGATTGAGTATCTTTTCTATCTATATGTCTTCTTTCTAAAATCATTGGATCTGTATGTATTAATAATATTTTAAGATCCAATTTTCCTTCATCAACCAGTTCTGCAGCCTTTTCTAAAAATGAAGCAGTGAATAATCTATCACCTTCAAATAAGATATTGCCTGGACACTCTTTCAAAAACATTATGGCTTCAGGCTGAACTGCCATGGATAGTTTATCAGTACCAGCAAACTGTTCATTCAAATCTGAGTAGTCTCCCAATATGTAAAGCTGATACTTGGGATCATACATTGTTTTGACGAGTTTTCTGGGTTCCTTGACTTCTAGTTCTCTATCAGCCAGGAACCTCTTCATAATACTTGTTTTGCCTGTAGCTGGCAGACCACCAATAGCTATCATTTTTTTCATTCAAACACCAATTCATTCACATTATGATAATACTTACTATTGAAACTATTTTCAAATACTGGAAAATCCTGATCCATCATTATCACTTCACCAGTCAATCTAAAATGATTTTGTTTCTCTTTTGATAGACCTGTTTGTTTGTGAGTAGGATCAGATGGATTATCTTCTACTCGTAAGTATATAGGCAGAGTATCTTTACGTAGTTCGCGTTGATTATCAAATCTAAATCCCCAACGTTCTTCTGCCTTTTGGATCCTCTTATAATGCATATCCAAATATACACCAGGATATCGGCGATCCTTTCTAAACCAGGATTTGTAACAACACATTGTACTTTCTAGTGTAAAGTAGGAATTATCTGGATGTGGATATTGTTCTGAACATTCTTTCAGAAGTCGTTCTCCTTCTTGTTCTAGCCAAGGAAGAACTTTGCTATAATCTCCATTGAAACCTGGATTCAATGTTTCATGCCAATCCAAATCATCCCTGCCCAATATTTTACACAATCCATTTCTATGTGATTTGCTGCCATTTATATCATCCAAAAATAGACTATCACAATCAATAGGCAGACCAGCAATCCTTAAATATTCCAAATAAGAAAAGGTGGATAATCTACCAAATAGAAAAAACTTTTCCATCACGTAGTTCCATAATCTACGGAACCGGATATAGTTATCTCCATCAGTACCACAAACAGATTCAAAAAACTTGGATTGTGTCTGGCCATCAAGATTTGTAAGATATGATAAAACAATATCACCAATCTTTGATTTGGTATATTTCCTATCCATGTCCCATTCTAGTTTGTGCCAATGTCTCATTACAAAACTATGAAGTTGATCTGCCTCATTCTTGGTAGGCAAATCTGGAAAATACCTAAGCAAAGTTTCTGTAGTTACTATGTTTTGACAAACCCCATTTAGAAAACAGGCCCAGAGTAATCGTTCTTTAGACCAAGCAAATCTATTAGCCAAATAAGGAAAAGCAGCATAAACAAAGCCTGGATGTGCTTTGTGCTTATTATGAAAATAGTAGAATCGTTTAAAGACTTCTCGACGATTGATGGGTAAACGATAATCTTGATTAGCTAATAAAATCATCCAACCTTGCCTCCTATAATCCAAAACATAGATTTACTCTTGTTTATATGAGCAAATAAATGAGAATGATCTAGCATAAAGTTCCATGCCTTGGACTCATAACGAGGATGAAAATCTATATTTTCATATTGTGCTTCTACTAGTTCATTATAAGTGCTATAGCCATCTTTACAATATGAACAACTCTTTTCACCACAACCATTTTGAGCATCAAAGTGTTCTATTTGAATATCTTTTTTATACAAACTATTGATGAAACTAAAATCAAAGATAAAGTCTGGATCATAACTATGCACTTTACCAATAGTGACTAATCTATCTCTAACATAAATTGGATTATTAGAACCAAGATTACCTACACCAATCATTACAACTCTTTTTATATTTCTTGGATTGAGTGCCAGGCCATGAAGAACACTTACAATGCTGTTACAAGAACCAGCGGAGATAATCAATGTATCAACTTCATCAGGTATGTTTGATACCTGAAAGGCACTCACACTATGAAACTTGGCTATGTACTCTGCTTCACCTGTTACTGTAATATTTGTTTCTAAATGAAAGAGTTCTGGTGTTACGAGACCTTCAGCCTTGGCTTCTAATGTTTTGGCATAACCCACATTAGACACAACGAACTCAGCACCAAACTTTTGAGCCATTTCAAGCATGGGATAGTTTATAATAGTTTGAGTTCCTGTTACATCAATATCTTTGAGACCATAATGATTACAAATAGCAGCAACCATTGGGTGTTGAGGAGAACCAGAAACAGCTCCATGAACAACTCCTGTCTTACCTTCTTTCACAGCCTTTTCATGGATTAGCCAAATACATTGTCGGCATTTGGTGCCATTGATGGAATTTGGACCAAGAGGAGCAAAGAAATCTTCCCTCTTGAACCACATATGACCAACTTTTTCTACTGGAGTTAGATCATACAAATGCTGATGCCAAGCATCAGTCCATGGGGTCAATACAGATCGTGTCACAGAGCAGCTCTCCTTCCCTTCTATACCAAGTCAAATGGATATAGGTGGTCTCGTCGAAAGATTCTATCTAATATTCTTTGTGAGTAAACTCTTTCACAAAATGGGCATTTCCATTCCATGGTTTCAGGAAATTGTAAGAGTAAATAGGGAGGAGGGGATTGATAAGAGCAAGGAGCTTCAATACAGGTATATCTCATTCAAAAAGTTCCTCTAAGGTTGTGTAAGATTTAGTTTTTGTAATCAAATGTTCTTGATGTCTAGATCTTAAGAAGTCATACCATTCTTTAGTCTCAAACATAGACTGACTAACACCATTCCAACCATCTCTAGCCAGTACATGATTTGGATCTTTGCGTCTGTGTTCTACGAAATCATATCTGGCATCTTCGTATTCTTTTGTGCCCAATTCTAGCATATCCTCACGAAAGTAACACACAAGACTTATTCTCTCATGATCATCACCAGTTATAGGAGTATTACCATGGATATACTCATGATTGTTGACCAGGAGCAGATCACCTGGTCTCAAATTCACAGCAGCTCTGATTTCTGGAAGTATTAGATATCCTCCCTGATAGTTTTTGTTCTTAGCCACAACAGAAAGATTACTAAATCCAGAGTTCAAATCTCCAGCATCTCTGTGAGCAGCTGTTCTGAAGTTTTTATTAACAGTTATTGTAGTGAACACAGTACCTGGAATAACAAACTCTGGATCTAGTTTTTTAGCACACTCTAGTTGATTGGCAAATCTATTAGGTAACATTTCATAGAAACTTAGACTTAGTTTTTGTAAGAATGGAAAAGACAATTGGAACTTATCATAGTTGTGAGCAGTGTAACTAGTTGCTCTACCATAAGGAATACGAGGATAGCGTCCAAAGTATCCAGCCACCCCACTTTCTACTGGATTGGCATAAGAGGTATCACTTATGAAAGTGTCTAATACCCATTTGGCTGCTTTTCTAATATCTTCTGGTTCTGTGAAAGTAACTACTGCTCGTAGCCATCTGTTCCAATCAAAGTCATGCTTCTTGGTTTCAGAAGTCAACCAAACTTCTCCACGACATTCTGGATCCTTCTTTGCTCTGGCTCGTAAAGTTTCAATATCCTGTGGAATAGGTAATGTTTCAACTTTGCTTAAGAATTTGAGAATTTCTCTTTGTTCTGGAGTAAGCCATTCCCTCCCTTGAAGTTTCTTTCCCTTCGGACCAGCAGCCACTCCTCTATTTTGAGATTGTTTGGCTGCTTCTTTCAAACCATCATAGGCTCCAATCTGGTCTGCATCACTGAACCAATTCTTACGGAACTTCAGAATAATATTCTCTTCATCAGCTCTTTTATTATCAAATGGATCTTTGCGGTAAACATCACAATCTTCTTCTAATAAAACATCGTAATGTTTTTCATCTAGGAATGTTTGAAGGAGATGCTCGCAATCAATCTTAGACAAGAATAGTGTTTTCATATTTTCTCTTAGATAACCCACCCACACTATATAGACAAAATAAAAATGGGGTCACAAAAGTGACCCCGAAGTGAGGCTTGCGCCTCTTGCGCGTCCAGGAGACGTTTGGACTGCGCTTATCCGTTGCGACTGCTACGGGTTCCTTGATGTTAGATATATTCTACCTTCAATATCCGTAAGAGTCAAATGTCAGCATCATTTCTTCTCATCCCAGGACTTACAAGCTAAGACAAGCATGAGGAAACTAACTCCAAATCCTAACAAGGATAGTCTAGTTTCAACATGGCTTGTTATGAACAATGAGCCCAAGCACCACAGTACATTTTTGTTCATTAGATTGTCGTCCCACCAACCATGTTGTTTTCCACCAGCCGACGCACCATGTCCTCAAACTGATTTACCTGCGTTGGACTGGGCATTTGGGTCAAAGGCCTAAATGACTTGTTGCCATGTGAGTAGACTGAGAGGTGTTCTGTGCCATTGATGAGTTCATTCTTGATAATGACTGCCTTCTTGTAGGCATGGGTCAATTTACCACTCAGAGGTACATACTCAATGTCTGTGGTGGCAGCCGTCTGCTGAACAGTTTCTGGCTTTGCTTCTTGTGGGCTAGGATCCACATCCAGCTTATCATACAGGTCCAGAAAACCCTTAGCAACCTCTGCATCAAATCGATTCAGGCACAGCTTGATGGCCTTCTTCTTGTTCTTGAAGATGGCATATGCCTTGGCAATGTGAACCAGGCGGCGAGTACTGATGACTTCATCAACAGCATCATCCTGATAAGAACGGCGGATCTGGTCAGCCCACTCCACCAGAACTTTGATGAACCGGTCAATACCTTCCTCACCATCCAAACCAAGCTGCTTGAAGTTCTTTTGAAGAATCTTGGTCTCTGTGTCAGCGTTAGGATATTCCTGTTCTACCGTGATGGCAAATCGCTCCAGGAATGCCTCATTCAGAACATTGGCACCGATGAACCGACCATCACTTGAACCCTTACCCTTGGTGTTGGCTGTGGCAATGACCTGGAAGCCTGGTTGTGGATAGACAACCGTGTTAGTCTTCTTATCCAGGAATGGCTTGCCCTCCAGCACTGGCTGGAGGCACAGGAGATGCTCTGAACCATAGTCCGTCTCATCCAGAAGGAGGATGGCGCCACGACGCATGGCAGTCAGCACCGGACCTTCGCGGCGAACAGTATTACCATTCACGAGCTCATAGGCACCGAAGAGATCAAGCTCATCAGTATTCTTGGTAATGTTCACGCGCACCACTTCACGACCCAGGCAAGCAGCCACCTGAAGTGCCATGAGTGTTTTTCCATTACCACTCAGGCCTGTGATGTAGATGGGATAGAAAATCTTGGAGTTGATGATATTCTTCAGATCAGTGTAGAAACCGAAGGGCACATAAGTGGGATCCTTCGGTGGCACAAAAGAATCAGAAATGATCATTTCTGTCTCTGGTGTTACAGCCAAATGAACTGCTGCTGGCACAGGGACGGATACTGATGCTGGAGTAATGACTGGATTGGTTCCCTTGCAGCGATACTTGCCCCAGCCTGCGCTCCTTGACTTGTTGTAGGTCAGGAAGTAGGGATAGGGTAGACCATTGGCCTTGCAGAATTCATTGATCTGCTTGTTGGTGACCACATCAGTCTTGAAGTGTTCTGAAATCCGATTACAGAACTCTTCCTGGCTGGCGCTATCAGGATAGTTAGGCTTTCGCATCGATTTGTCTCCGACTCACAAAATGTTATTCAACAGAGGGTATTTTACCACAAGTCAACCACAAAGTAAAGCACTATAATTTATCAGTTATCAATCACTTAGACGGTCCTCAAGACCATCAATAGTGGATATATCCTGGGCAAACTGGCTCAGGATGATCCTGGATGCCTTCTTCATCTGTTGATGATTTGTGAATGCCTTTTGAAGGACATCCTGACCCTTTTTGGTCTGTGTGTTCTCAAACTTACGAGAAGTGAAGTCATCCTCATAACCCATGAACTTGGTGCTCACGTAATAATAGTTATCAAACCCAAGAACAGGCATGGCTACAAAACCATATTCCTTCAGATTCTTCATTTTCTCTCTATTGCTCTGCTCATCCTTAGTAGAAGTTCGATTGCGGATCTGAGCCTCAATCTCATTGGAACTGCAAATGTAGTATCCAATATGACGACACCCAGTGATCTGCTTGACCAACTCAGTCAAAGAAGCTTGAAGTGTCACGTAGTCATAAGCATCTGACGATACAAACTGGCCAGTGATAGGATCAGTGATGATTACTTTCGTCAGATTCTTTTGACAAGTTTCTGACCTTACTGCTGAAGGCAGGTTAATGCCATTACCAGCACCATCAGTCAGGTAGATCACATTTACAATGTCTACCTTGGTATTCATTTTGAACTCTTCAATCATCGTCCTTGATGTCATAACTGCCTCACTCAGAGGAGTGCCAGACATTGAAAGACCAGTCGTCGTTGAGTGACTGAATCCCTCCAATCCTTTTTGTACCACTTGATATTCTTCTGATTGGGGATCCATTCCAGCAGATAAAGAATGCACCGCCGCAAAGAAGGACAGCATTTTGTATGCTCGTCTTTGAAGACTGGCTGGAATGTTAGAAGACATCAGATGCCTCAAATGAAAGCCTGGACTATGAACAGGCAGATCACGCGGCATTGAGCTGAACTTGGCACCACCTTTGCGTGTAGGCATTGAACCATAGTCATTCCGGTCAGCAAAACCATAAACGTCGAAGGGGATTTTGACTTTCTGACAAAAAGCAGTCAGGATGATGATCTGCTCTATTGAATGGAACATGTAGTCTCCATTCATTGAACCAGACATATCCAGAAACATAATCATGCCATGGCTTTTGCCCTTTGGCACTTCTGTGATGCGGCGGAACACATCAGACGTGAACTTGTACTGAGACAACCGGCGCATGTCCAGTTCACCAGAGCGATGAGTCTGTGCGCGGTAATATTGCCGCGCATCCTTCTTCATTTCAAACTCTTTGACCAACACGTTGATGTGATCTCTGTGCTTTTTCATGAAATAACTCAACAGCATTTCACTGCGATTGTGATATTCAGGCAACTTGCTTTGAATGGCTGCTTCAAAAAAACTCACAACATTATTGACATCATAGATCATTTTGTTGTGGTTGACACGAGGTAGAGTGACATTAGCAACTGAGTGGCTGCTAGTGTCCATCAACTCTTTTTCCTTTTGACGGAAAATCTTGTCTGTAACAGCAGTTGGCTTAACTTTGGACTTGCCATGATCTGGACTACCCTGTTCCGCATCAACTACATTTGATGACTTTTGGTCTTCTCCATCATTCTGTTCATTAGGATCCTGGCCTTCAGCATCAGAGCTTTGGCCATCTTGAGCCTCGCCTTCTTCACCATCCTGGCCATCACCACGCTCACGCTTGCCCTTTTTGGTGCCATCCTTAGCAGCAGCCAGGTCATCAAGATTCTGAATGGCTCCCCTTTCCTGCTGGCAGGCCACATAGATTTCACGAGCCAGTTTGAGCACTTGCTCAAATGTGTCTGCCTCATCCAACCGACGAACGAAATCTTTTTCCTTCTTATTGAACTGAACACCAACCAGTGCACCAATCTTGAAATAGAGATTGATGCGGTCAATCAGATTAAGTTCATTCAGGTCAATGTCCTTGACACCAAAAAAATCACGATCAAAAAGTTCTTTGTAACCCTGTACAAAGGATTTACGAAGGCCAGGAAACTTATTCTTGATTTTCTTTTCAATCCTGGCATCCTCACAGACGTTCAGGAAAAACTTGAAGTTTTCATCAAAGCATGAAGCATCATGCGCATGATTTTCTTTGCATTGCATTATTGCATCATGCCAACCTTCTGCTGGAGTGTTGAGAGCATGACCCACTTCATGACCCATGAGGAGATCATAAAGTTCGGGTGATGTGTCTTTCCAGTCAGGGACATGAAGGACGCGCTCTTTCATATCAAAGAATGCGGTCCTGATGCCTTCATGAAACACCTGGATATTCTCTGCGGCCATTAGCTTGGCAAGCAGAGATTTGGTGGTTACTAAACTGGTCTTTCTAGCCAAGGCAGTCTCCTATTTACAGGCTATCATACTCTCTATTAAGAAAGAAGTAAAGCACTATAAATGATTTAGAATCAACCATTTATAGTGCTAGGCGGGATTATTTCTTCTTGGAACCTTGAAAGCTTGTTTTCCATTTCAGCCCGCTATTGTAGTGTATTTACCTTCAGAAGTAAAGCACTATAACTTATATGATATCAACCACTTAGATTGCCTTCAGGAATGGAAATAACTAGCTTTTCTGCCTTTGGTTGTTCCACAGGTTTATTCATAACCATAGTTTTAGCCTTTTCCTTTTGCTGTTGCTGCATTACTTTTTTTATTCGACGCAGATTGGCCTTCACTTTGCCTTTAGCATGAGTGATTTCAGATTTGCTCAAATAGCTCGTATATCTTATGCCCATCAAATGATCATACTCATGAAGGAAAACTCGAGCAGTCAAACCATCAAATGATTTGTTTTGAAATTGACCATTGATATTATAATAGCAAACATCCACATGCTGTGGTCTCTTGACCTTCAAAAATAAACCAGGATAACTCAAACAACCTTCATTTTCTTTTGTTTCTGCTCCTGATACATTAAGGATTCTAGGATTGATGATTGGTTCTACATATTGACCCGAACCCATGACAAAAATCTTATAACGCAAACCAACCTGATTGGCTGCTAATCCTAATCCCAACTTTCTCATCATTGTTTCTATCATACTCATAACAATATAAGAAATATCACCTGGAGGATTTCTAAAGTCCCAAGGAATGGCTGGCAAGTCAAGAATACTATTATATTCATCAACTACATTGAATATTTCATATTCATAGGTGATGTTGTTTATTATCTTGACTATTCTTTTTTCACTAGGAACAAATTTTGGTGCAGGTTCTGATGAAGATTTTTCTGGAGTCAAGCCTATATCATCCAAAAATATTGGAGGCTCTGACATCCACTCTAATGGAGTAATGGGAGCATTCATGAGATCCCGCATAGTATCAATCATTACACCTTCAGGATTACTATTAAAGCTTGGTTCTGTCATACTAAAATCTCCGAAAAATTGCCCACCAATTCAAAACGAATAATATTGTTAAACTTATCAGCCAAAATCTCTCCTCGATGACTAATCAAGAAAGTATTGGTCTCATTACCAAACGTGTTTAACAATCGCATAAATTCATCCATTCCATCAGCATCCAAAGAACCATCCAATATTTCATCTAAAATCAATAGATTGGTGTTGACTGAGTTTTTTACCTTGGCTACTGCTCTCCAGGTAAATAACAAACTCAAATCAATACGTCTCTTCTGTCCTTCTGAAAAGTTCTCATAAGAAAACTTATCTCTATGTCTTGATCTAATCGTTTCATTGAACTCTTCATCAATATTGAAGTTGACAAAGAAATCCATGGCCGAAAGATACTTATTGATCATTTTATTTATCACAGGCAGATATTGTTTGATGATCTTGGCTTTGATGCCATTATCTTTTAACAACAATGCTGCTGTATCTAAGTATGTCTTATTATCAATAGCCTCTTTGCGTTGATTGTTCTGTTGTTCTAAATCTGAATATAACTGTTTAGACACTTCCAACAAATCATCACTAATAGGCTTCTTATTTGAAAGATCATTTATTTCCACTAATAATAATCCTACATATCTTTGAATTTCTGAGATTTGTGATTGTAGTTTAGTTAGTTCAGATTGATGCGCAGTAATCTTCAGCTGTATTTGCTTGATCTTTTCTAATCTGGTTTCTAGCTTCTGTTGATGTAGTTCTAGATCAGACAGACCAGCTGAAAATTCCTGGATCTTGATATTACACTCTCCTATGACCTGCTCTTTGTTGTCTATGTCTTGATGACAACGAGGACAAGTTTCATTTTCATTGAAGAAAGTGATTTCTCTATTCAACTTTTCTAAATTGTTGGTTATTTGAATATTGTATTTCTCTAGTTTAGTAATACGTTCTAATACGCTAGGATTATCAGCTATTTGAGCCTGAAGACTATCTACATGCTTTTGTACTAACTTAGCATCATTGGTTAGAGTATTAATCCTGGTTTGCCATTCTTCTAAATCAGCCTGCTTCTTAGTTATTTGTTCTATTGTGATCTTTTTACTATCATTGATATGACGTTTTTGTAGTTCTATCTTCTCCAATATGGTAGATATTTGGGCTTTGATCTTATATAGCAATTCATCCAAAGATTTGATTTTGGTTTTGATAACCTTATTCATTGTGCTAAAGATTTCTATGTCTAGCAAATCTTCAATAATAGCTCGGCGATCTTGGGGAACCAATCTCATAAATGGAGTGAATGAAGTGCTACCTACCACAACAATCTGAGTGAAGGACTTCATGTTGAAGCCTAAAATTTGTTTTTCTAAATGCTTTTGATAGTCTCTATTTGCTGCTTCTTGATTTAGTAAAACATCATTTTGATAGATTTGGAATATAGAAGGTTTCATACCTCTAATAACTTTGTAATGGGTGCTGCCTACTCTGAACTCTACTTCAACACAAGTTCCAGCATCATTGATTGAGTTTATTAGACCAGGTAGATTGATATCTCGATAGGGTCTACCAAACAAACCATAACAAAGAGCATCAATAATAGTACTCTTGCCCGCACCATTCTTACCAATGATCAAAGTCATTGGGTTTTGGTCAAGCTTTATTTCAATCCAGGCATTACCTGTAGAAAGAAAATTCATCCATTTTACAGAGTTGAAAATGATCAAGTAATGTCTCTTATATTATCAAAATTCAAAGCATCAAGATAGATATCTCTCATTATTCCCTTGAGTTTGTCTTTATCCAGACTAGTATCTACACCATCAATAACTTTAGAAATAATAGTGATAGTATCATCAGCTTGGTCTATCACATCATCATCAGAGATATTAGTATCACTGAAATCTTCAACTATAGATATATCAACTGGCTGTGCTATAGATAAACTATCCATGAAAGCATCAAATAACACAGGATTGTTCTTTTGTTGAATGATTACCTTTACAATATTATTAGCATACAGACTATAGTCTGCTGAAGTGATATTCTCTAGGGTTTCATTTGTGTCATCATAGATAATCTTGTGATGGATACGGAAAGGATTCTCTATAAACTCTAACTCTCTGGTAGAAGTATCAAATATATGAAAGCCTCTTGTATCATCATAATCAGCCCAGGTCATTTCACCAGGAGAGCCTACATAGAAGATATGTCCATCAGTTGAACGATGATGAAAATGACCAGATATCACCATTTCATATTTGTTGAGTTCTCCTCTAGTCATACCCTCTACACAGGTATGACCTCTCTCCATTTCAAATCCTTGTATTTGAAAATGTCCAAAGCAAATCTCTGATTTACTATTCTGAATGAACTGTTTGATTTGTTGTTCATTATCAGGACAGATCCAGGGAATAAAATCTATGGGGATTTCATCGAATGTAATGGTGGTAGGAGTATTATAAAAGTTGATGAAACCATGAGAAATATATTCTTTCAAAAGAAGATTGATTGAGTTTACTTCAAGAGTATTCCTGTAATAGATATCATGATTACCAGGATAAGTATGAAGTTTAAGTGGTTTGAATGGTTTTGAAAATTCATTAAAGAAATATTCTTTGCTTAGGTGAAGTGTATTGAAGTTGACAAACTTTCTACGATCAAATAGATCACCAGTTTGTATGACTTCTGTAATATCATTGTCCCATAGATATGGAAAGAAAACTTGCTCATAAAACTTTCGATAATAGTCATGAAAAGCAAGTTTATCACTACGCATTCCGAAAGTGGGTGTCGCCCAAGATAGCAATCTTCATGGTTGACCCTCCTTGCCTTTTGGCCGTTGAAAAGTTCTACCCCAAACCCAACCATTGGGTAAAGGTGTATTAGAAAAAATCATTTTAGACTTGGTACCGTCAGTAATCCAACGCATCCCTTTATTAGATCCATAAACATTTCCTGGTTTGAATTCTGTTGATGGAGAAGAATGTTGGCCTTTATGAGATAAACTTAGTTTTTCAATATGTTCTTCTGATAGAGTTTTATTAGTATTCCAAGGTTTAATCCCTTTACGTTTTTTGCTCCATTCCTGTTTCGTTTTTTCAGAATGTTTATAGCCTTTATGTGAACCTATGGGAGGACTTCCACCACCAGGACACAAATTATAGTTGCTATTTGATTTTACATATTCTTCAGTAACTATATCTGCTTCTGCTTTCTTTGCTTCTTCTATTGTTTCAAAAATCTGTAAATCTACTCTATAAAAATGTTCTTTACCGTGCAATTTGATTGCTTCTTTTAGAGATTGTTTATCTGGATTGATAGATTTTGCCTTGATTTTATTTATTTCAGATTTCCAATCTCCACTACCAAGATATCCTGGAGTATTGTTATTTGTAATACCATGGTATGTTTTACCATTAATACTACAAGTTGTTACATAAAGTACATAACTCATTCGTCTACGAACCTTTCTACACCTTTCTTGGCTTTGGCTGTCTTGGCTTTTGCTTTATCTAAGTTCTTTTCAAACTTACCAATGAACTCACTAATGTTATCATATAGCTGTCCTTGCTGGATATTATCTTCGCCATTTTCTTCTAGTTCTGCTACTTCAGCATCATCCAGAACACCTGATTGTTGGGCCATTTTGTATTTGGTGTATAGTTCTTTCTTTTCAAGCCAAATACGTCTACTGAATGCATAGATACAATATTGGGTGAAATATCCAAAAGGATTTTTTGATGGATGATTGGGGTCAAAGTTATCAAAGTAACGAATACAGTTTTCTATAGCATCACTTACCATTATATCACGAAAGGTATAGTTGCTATAGCAAGGTTTTCTAGCCACATTTTCTGCTATTAACATCAAACAATTTGCTATGTAATCTGAAATCTTAGGCTTTGGCTTCTTGGCCTTGGCTGCTTTCTTACACTTGGCTTTGTATGCTATTATTGCTTCTAAAAATGCTTTTTTATCTATGTAGTTTACAGTAGTTTTGTTTACCATTAATTGATTTTTTTCTTTGGTCCGAAAACACTCTCCAAACGCTTTAGTGCTTTTTCCATCGATGTTTCTGAACTATCTACTCCTTCTGTAGGAGTTTCTTTATTATTGAAAGTATATAGACGCTTGGCGTACTGTTCCAGACTATTGGCAACCTTTTCTATGATGGGAACAGTATATAGTATTTGTTTACTTTCAACAACCACGTCTTGAGCATCAGTGCATAATACAGGCAACCAGGGATACAGGATTAGCTCTGGTCCTTTGTCTGTTTTATCCACGATGACCTGTAGAGGCAAACGTAACTCTGTAAATCCAGGATTTCCCTCATGAACATCAGCCACGATGTTATCCCCATTAATAAATCTAATATAACGAAAATTTCTTTTACTCATTTCAACCTCCAAGGTTGATATTGTATACTTTAACTTTGAACTGTTCTCTTTGATATAGTTTCATTCTTTCAACATAATGTAGGAGAGTATAGTTAGTATCTCCTCCTGTCCTCAAATCATCAGCAATATCAAATAAAATAGCTTCTGACTTTGTTTCAGAAACTCTTAAGCCTCTACCAATAGACTGTAAGACTCTAATCTTAGACTTACTTGGTGATGCAAATATTATACTATGAATATTCCTAATAGATACGCCTTCTTGATAAACTCCATAACTTGCTATAATGATAGCATTTGTTTCTTTTTCTATAATCTTTCTGTAACTCTCTCTAATCTCTACATCAGTGTAACCATAGATAAAATAGATTGGTCTGCCAGAATCTTTGAGTAGATTATAAAGCAATTTGCCATGCTTCTCGACTAACTGGAATAATATAAGAGTATTACCTTTAAGACTTAGAGCAAGATTTTTAATGAAGTTATTTCTCTTTTGATGCTGAACCAAAAACTCTAACTCTTCATAATAGTCTGTTGGAATGACAAGTCGGCATTCTTTTTCAGGATATTTCAATACCAGACATTTGATTGTCAAATCACTACTGATACCTTTCTCAATCATTTCCTTATTTGTGGCGATTTTGACAATAGGACCAAAATATCCTTCAAGAGTTAGACGAGGTATGTTCCCATCTTGCACAGATCCAGTAGTACCAATCCTGTATTTGGCATTTACCAATTGACCCATGATTTTGATTAGAGATTTAGATTGAAAGTGGTGAGCCTCATCTCCTATTACATAATCAAATTGCTTAAACCACATTTCATCATCCAAATCATAGACACTTTGCCAGGTAGAGATAACAATAGGCTTTCCTGTATATTTCTCTTGTCCTGAATAGATTTTATTTACCAGTCCATCAGCATCCCACTTATTGACAGTGCTATATTCTTTGAAATCATTATAGAGTTGTTCTACCAGACCCACATTAGGAACAATAATAAGTCCTCTGAGGTTTTTCTGTTGAAGGTATCTACAGATAGCATATATTATATAAGACTTACCAGAGTTTGTTGCTGACTCAAGTATGCAGCGTTTATATCTAAGAGATTTTGTAATGCCGAGGAGTTGGTGTTCATGTGGTTCTAATAGTTTACCATTAGACCAAATCTTCAAATCAGAACACAGATTTTGAGCATCCACTAAAGCGAAGTTATCGGCTAGATATTGATAACCTTCTATTACATGGTTTCTTTCTTTAGCAAAAATATGCACATGCCTAAGAAGACCAGCTGGTAGTCTCTTACTTCGTTTGTTATATAATCTTATGAAACCATCCCATTTGCGATCTCGATAGAGAGGAGAATGCCAGGCATCTGGGACTTTGAAAGAGAAAAATTCCCAAAGTTCATGCTGAATATCAGGATCAGAATGAACTTTTATATAAGCATCATTTAGTTTCTCGATTAGTATTTTACTCATTTAATATGCTAGAAATATTATAGATAATATTTGAGGGGTTTTCATCACTTGTTAAGGCTTCTTAGATCTTTTCTAGTTTTCGATTAGGACCAGTATTATAGATACATTTCCAAAAGTTATTAGCTGCTTCTGGTTCTTTACCAAGTTGTAATATCTCAACTGTGCCATCTTTTGTATCTATATCTACTATGGGGCCATTGGCTCCATAGATAATAAGATGCGAAGCTCGTGATAAAGAATCATTAAGTGTTATTACATTATTTTGTTCCATATTTATTGTCCTGCTATGAACCGCTCCCACTCCATGTATGATCTCAGCTGCCACGTCCTGGCATTCAACTCTTTCAAAATACTTTCACAGACCCTAACAAGTTCATCATGGACAGCTTTCTTTTTGACTAGAACCATGATTTCATTATCAGCATCCACATATTCTTTTATCTCACCCTTGAGAACAAACTTGAATGGAGTTAGACCATATTTTTCTAACTCTTTCTGATCCATTTTACCACCATAATAATCATACTTACGTTTCCTAAGAGCAATCAAATCTTGATCAATCTTTCTAGACAACAATGAATGCTTACTCAAAACACGTACATATTTGGCATGTAGTCTTGGAATATTGATGAGTTCTTTACCAGGTTCAGTGCTATCTAAAATAGCATCCTGATCCCAGGTATTCAAAAGTTCTGTGATTGGGTCAATGACTTCACTCATCACAACATTATAATATCAATATTTGTAATAGTCAAGCAGTCAGATTATTGTCAATATTCGTAAATGTATAATAAGAATAAACAAATGAAGCTGATACTGTTAGAATAGCATCAGCTGATACTTCTGTATCCATCTCAACAGGACCAAGATTAACAGGAAAACAATCCAGAAAAGCAAATTTGATTTCTTGATTATTCTTGGCGGTATAGATAGATAACTGAGCATCAGAGTATGGTGGTCTGATACCTGTAGAAGGAGGACCACCAGAACCCAAAGGAGGAGCATTATTTGCCAGCTCACGATATTGAGCAGCTGATACTGGTCTACCAATACCCATCATCCAGTTGAAAATATTATACCAGGCATTCATTTCAGCATCAACTAAGAAAGTAACAGTCAATGGTTCATATTGAACTTTGGTTCCTGGAACCTTAAGATTAACAAATGGGGTTGGTTGGGTTGCTGTGCCTAGCATAATGCCTGGTACTGCTACCTTTGTACAATAAAAAACTGTGTTGGCTATTCTATCAAATGAAAGACTAAATTTAGTCTTTTGTAAGAGATTTTGAGATAGATTTGTCATGCTATTATCCAAGAACCACCAACCCAACGTTTCCCTTTATTATGAGCTGGTTTATTGCGTTTATATGGAGCAAATGGTGACAGAAATACTCTACCTCTCCAATAACCTTCTGGTGGTATTTTATCCTTATGCACTTTAATATTTATGGTGCCATTTGTATACCAATATTGATTTCTGCTATACTGATTTCCTTTAGAATGTAATAATGGTTTACCTTTCTTTGATTTACTAATATTTGCAGCTTTTTCTGGAGTACAAGGTCCTCCATCTCCTCCAGGAGTCATATTATAACCTTTACCATATGTTTGATATTCTTTGATAAAATATGGTTCCATTATATTTTTGGTATGGTTTTCATCTTTAGACATATAAATTTCTTGAACTTCAAATGCTTCCCAACCATGTTTGCGAATAGCTTGATGAAGATTATACATAGAACCCCTTTTGGCATTTGATCTATGTTCAGCTATCCGTTTATCAATAGAACAAGAAGTAAAACCTATGTATTGTTTACCATTCTTCTTATTCTTTATCAAATATATTGTACAAAACATTTTAAATATTATATAAAAGAAAGACCATCATATGATGGTCTTATATTTAGGTTTGGCCATATAGTTCAATGAGCTAGAACGTTCTATAATTAGTCCGAAAGATGTCTAGTGCAAATCTAGACTATGGCCTTCCATTTAGTTACACAGAATACAAAAGAGGGATGTTTCCATCCCTCCTTCATTTGGCCTTTTAGGCTCTTGTTGGTATAAGAACAAATCTCATTTTAGATTGCTTACAATAGCCTTACGGTAGTATAGGTTACTGTTGGCAGTTAGAGCTCCTAGTCCCTGTGTGTAACCCTGTGCGAATGGGTTAGCAACCAAGCCATAACGGGTCTTGAAACCAATCTTAGGCTGATAGGTGTTAGGATCAATTGCACGTACCATCTGCAATGGAACATAAGGACAGTAGAACAAACCTGCATCGTAGGCATTTGATCCACGGTATCCAGCAACATAGTAGTCTGCGCCTGATACTGAGTAAGGATCAACGAATACCTTCACCTTACCATTTAGGATGCCAAGGAATGTGCCTCTCTCATAGTCATCAGGCATTGCAACACCACCAGTAAGTTTATCGAACTTGCTTAGGTAGTCAAGCATTCCTGACATAGCCAGAGCCGATCCCACGTCTGAAGAGACGATAAGGATATTGCCCTTTCCTCTACGAGTATCCTTCTCGATTCTGTTACATTCTCTTTCAATCTGGAATACCAGACCCTTATAAGCTTCAACTGCCCATCTACCATATGAGTCACCAGTGAATGATGAACCAGTAAATGGTGTCAAGTTGAATGTACCTACAGAGGTTGATGTCTGAGCACCAACTGATGAGGTAATGTAAATATTACGGATAACTTCACGATTGATTTCAGCCAACAGTTCTGTTGAAAGAATGTTAGCCAATTCTGTCTCAGCATCAAGACCATGAATGGCCTTCAAATCCTGTGCCAGTTCAAGGGTGTATCCAGCCTGCAAGCCACGGCCATTTGCTGTAACCGTAACTTTTTCGATTGAGAAACCCATGTTCTGCAAAGTTGTACCGCCACCCAAATCTTCTAGGTTAGCAGTTGGCCAGCCACCACCAGCACCATAGGCTGTGTTGCTACCACCAGGATTAGCATTCTGAGCTGAAGCATTTGAAAGAGGACCAACAAATGCTAGTGATAGATTACCACCATAATTGTTAGCTTCCTGATACAGAGCTTCATTGTTTACACCATTGATCTGTGCGTTTGATGTAGCATATACAGAACGCATTGCGAAGATCAAACCAGTAGGACCGGTCATAGGCTGAACACCGCAGACATCATAGCCCATCAAAACAGGCATGTTTCTACGGATCAAACTAATCAGGATTGGGTCAAAACCAGCAACTGGACCAGCTGCTGTTGCGGCAGTAGCATAACCACCTGTACCAGCAAAATTGACTGGAAGTGTTTCTGTGATCATTCCACCACCAACGAAACCACCTTCAACCAACTGACGACGCTCTTCAGCTAATGAACGCTCTGTGTTTTCCAACAGCACGGCGCAATGTAGTCTACGAGTAGCATCCTTGATCTTTGGAAGGTCTTCGTGATCCAATACTGGACCCCACTTCTTCAATAGTTCATCGTTATTATATCTCATCGTTGTCTCCTGGACTCAAACAGATTGTGTTATGATCTTGCGACCTGTCTACTAATACCTTCAACATATCTTGCCATTGCACCACTTACTTCTTTCGTTTCAACTGGGGTTTCCAGTGATTCTGCCAAAGCAATTTGTGATTGTGGCTTCTTATTCACCTGGTTGTTAGAGAAATACTGACCACGTATAATGTTCAACTTTTCTCTATATTCACCTTCTGTGGTGAACTCAACACTCTCTGTGAGCGTCCTGAATTTTTCTACTTGTGTGGCGGTGAGCCCTTCACAAACAGCAGAGATTAATTCGGTTTTCTTAGCTTCATTAATCTTTTTATTCAGTTCTACATTTGTATTTAGCGTTTCATTAATTTGAGCCTGTAGTTCCTCTACTTTAGCAGTCAAGGCTTCTACAACATCAACCTTCTCTTCTGGAATGTTCATGTTGTGCTCAACAAACAAATTACGCAAATCTTCAATAAACTCTTCAGTGATTTCGCTCTTTAGACCTGATGTAACAGCAACTTCATTCTTTGACATCCATTGCTCAACCATGTGGTCCAAATAACTATCAACCTGACTTTCTAGTTCTTCTTTGATTTCTTCTACTGCTTGTTCTGAAGCTTCAAGGATTTCCTTTTCAAGCTTTTCAACTACCATTACAGCACGTGTAATGACAGCAGCTTCAAATATAGTCTTTGCTTTTGTCTTGAAATCTTCTGATAGTTCAAAACCAGCAAACATTGCGGCCATGTCTTCTTCAACGGATAGAGACTTCATAGTCTCGCGAATACCTTCTAGACGAGCAACTCTTGCTGCTTCAATCTCTTCTGCTGTTGGAACAGTTTCTTCTTTATAAAGAGTATCAGCTGCTTCACCAGTTCCTGGAGCAGTATCAGCATTACCACTTTGTGTAGCTAGTGGTGGTTCTGCATCTGGTTCGCCTCTATTTGCGGCACCATCAGTATCATCCTTTTCTGGACCCTTGTGCATTGGTTCACCAGCAACAGCTGGTCCTTTTGGAGCAGCAGCCTGTGAACGATGTGCAGCAGTTACCTGACCAATATTTGTACCTTCAGGCTTTGTGGTTGTAGCACCACCCAAGTCTACAACAGCACCTGCGGCTGCAACAGCACCAGGATCACTGCCACGCTCTGGCCCTCTATGCATTGGTTCTTGACCAGCCTTAGCAGAAGCCTGTAGGACGTCTACGGCTGCTTCTGATAATGTTTTTCTTTTGGTGGTTGTCATATCAAATCCTCTATGAGATCTCAGTTATTTATGTATTCTCTTTTTTACAACTTGTTGATAAAATGGCTAAATGCTTTGAGTGTTGTTTCTTCCAAATTCTTACTCTTAGCATTCTTTACTTCTTGGTAGATAGCATGAATATCTGCTTCTTGAATTAGACCATTATTCCAGACCCATTCCCTTTGTTCCATTAGTCCACGAACAAATGCATCAGGTGCTGAAGGATCGGCAACTATATCTGCACCAGTAGAAAGGTGATAGTCATCCTGGACCATGTTTATACCTTCTACCATTTTCAAAGAACCAACACCTCTTGAAGAAACACCAATTTGACCACCATCCTCAATGAGTGCTCTAACTGTATTTCCCATAGGTGTTTCTAATATTCTTGCTTTACCTATCCAGTTATTACCTTCTGATTTCAAATTAACAATACGATGAGAAGCACGATCAAGATTGATAGTTGGACTTTCTGGATGACCTAGTTCGCCCCAGGCACAGTTACGATCAACTTTTTCCTTTAGATAACGTGCTACTTCACGTTCAAGAATAGCTCTTGGATAGATACGGCTATTGCGATTTTTTTGTTCAGCCTGTAAGAAAACTCCCTCAATATAAAGGGATTTCTTACCTTCCTTTTCCTCAGTTAGGTAGCGAACGTCTTCTATTTGTTCAATCAATAAACGCATTATAGTTTGTTAACTGTATTTGATACTGAATTGACTACGCCTTGAACTGTATTTGCTACGCCTGTTGCCTTTGCTTCAACTGAGGTAACTTGTTTCTTTACCCAATTATATACAGCAGGAACAACTACGCAAACAACACAACCTGCAACAAAACCTACAACTAGTGATACTAGATCCATGTGATGTACTCCGAAAGCAATGATTCCAATAAGAGTATTTAGTACATTCCAAATAGTTAGAATAAGTGTTAACATATGATCCTCTTACAGTCCTAGACTGTGTCTCCTACGCATACTTCTGGCTCTTTTCATCAATATTCTCGCTCTTTTTGACTTGAGTTTGAATTTTGCTCTTCTGGCTCCTCTCTTACGATGAAGCTTTTCAGAAGCACTCATTCTTACAAGTTTTCCATGAGATAATCTAAATCCCTTTACATTAGAGATTTTGACATTTCTCTGAACTTTACCACCACGTATTCTTATTCTTACCCTCTTTATTCTTGGACCTACTTCTGTTAGAAAGGTCGCAAAACTACCCATTTTAGACGTAACCAAATGGTGGCTGATTTTCTACATTTGCCCAAGCACCACAAAGGGTATTGGCTTTAAAGTTGACTATCAATGTATAAGTATCATTAGCATCCACATTGCTAACAAATAGATTGATATCTCCAGTAGCATTAGCACCAAGAGTATTTGGTATATAAACTTCAAAATCACCTGATTGATATTTACCCATGGTAACTATAGTCTGATTAGCATTAGCTCCAGATGACTGAGCACTTGCATATTCTAATGATAAAAAACCATTAGCTATACCACAAGCAAAGGCTATTCTAGTTAATTCAATGATACAGTTACCAACTGAAGCATTCGCGCCAGGTAATGTATTTGCAACAATAATCTTATTATTAGAAACTGCAGTTGTAGTGTTATATTGGCCAGTAACCTTGAATGTTGAAGTATAATCTTTGGTCCAAAGCTTTGTTGTAACTGGTGCATTGAATGTTGCCATATTATTTTTTCGCCTCTTTATTGACTAAATCACTGGCGAACTTCGCCACTTTCACTAATCCCTCTGGACTACTATTTATCAATTCACTAAGTTTCATTTTATTTGAACTATTAACCTTGTGCCAGAGATCATGAACAGCCTTAGCAGTGACTGGATGAACTCTTGATGTTGCTCCATTATGGAATAGAACTTCATCCTCTTCACCTTTCCTAAGAATAGTATTTATTCGATGCATTGGTGTTTCTTGTAATACTTCTTCTTTCACATTTCCCTGTCCATAGTCATGAGACCAGGTACCTACCACTTGATCTCCATTATAAGCAATAGTGTGGCCTTTTGATTTACCAGCATAACCCAATGGAGCACGATGACGTTGAATAGTTGTTGCTCCTTTTGATTTTACTTCATCTTCCCATTCACCGTACAAACGATGAGGAGCATTTTCTTTGATTGGTAACATATTTGATGGTTTTAGTTTGCCCGTTGTATAATCATAAGGAATAGCGATAGAGATTGATAACTGAGGATTTGTATAAAGAGCTACTCTTTCTCCATTAGGATAGTTTCTAATAGCCATCCTTCTCATTTGTAATAACATTGGAGGATCAGCGGTTTCTAAAACCATATTTTCATGAATAAAGTTTCTAAAAGTTTTCATTTGATATACTCTTACATTTATCAAAATGCCAACGTTTCATAACATTATATTGACCAATTTTGCCACAATGAATACATTCTATCTTTTTTCTAGCTAAAGAAACCTTTCTAAGTTTTTCTCTAACTTTTGGACGTTTGATCGGACTATTATCACCTCTAAACTTATTTGCTATTTCTTTATTGAACATAGGATTATCAGAAATCATCATTTCAGTATGACGTTTCATATATTCAATATTTGTATGTAAATGATGATTTGCCCCAGATTTTTTCAAAATAACTTCTGGTCGATACATAGGATTATCTGTTTTCAAATATTGAACAAACTTTCTTTTCAACCAACCAAATTCTTTGTTATTTACTCGTTGTCCATATTTATCCCAACTCATTACTTTTACAGCCCATAATAATGATTTATTTCCTGGATATATCTTTACTAATAGTTGATGCGCGACATAGTGTTCTTCTGGTGTAAGAAATGCAATATTGTCCTTGGTGTATTTGCCTCCTAAGCAACCAGGAACTATTCGATGTCGTTCAAAGTAACCAGTTTTTGGTTTTGTCTTTGGAGCACGATTTATAAGTTTGTCATAATGATATTGATAGTTCATCATTACTTCTTGTGCTTTGAGAAATAAGCACCTAGCGCACGGCGAATGCGTTGTTTCTTGCTATCACCTTTAAACATTTTATTCTTTGAATGAACAAAGTCATCAATATAGGTAGAAGCAGAAGCATTAGGAGAAAGAACTTCATTGATCTTGTTCAATCTAATAGTATCTTCTTTCAAACGTCTAGGATTGCTTGGATCATGTGGCCATAAATGCTTCACAAAATATCCGTGCATTTTCATCATATGGTCTCGATTAGTTCCCTTCTTAGCCAAAGCATGTTCTTCTGGAGTTCCAAAATGCTTTGCCATAAGTATAGCATTCTTATCATGGAAGTTTTCATCTTCATTCTTGCGATACTGACGGATTAAAGCTTTGTGATTTATAGTCTCATTCACAACTTCTTCAGCAGCAATATTATCAATATTTTTGGTTCTTAGACCATCAATATTTTGCTTAGCATTTTCAACCGCAGACTTCTTGATTTTTGGAGTTGCTTCTTCTTTAGCAAGTTTTTTAGCAGCTAATCTAACACCAGCCAAACGTTTATTAGCAGTACGCTTTGCTGAAGAATCGTTTGGTGTTTGAGCAAGTTGATTCGGTGTTAATGTTGAAGCCTGATGTACTCTCATAGCATGATGTACTGCGGCATGCATCATAGCAGAGCTAGCAGCCTTATCAATATATCCGGCTAATGTCTTCTTATTGAGTTCAGTTATAACTGTTCTTATTGTTGATAGGGTCTTAGACATTTATTTCACGTGTCCAAAGTTGCGAGCAAAGTTTGCCATTTTAGCAGCATGACCACCAGCAGCCAAACCTTTTTCAATATCAGCATGAGTAATAGGTTGATCCTCAGACTTACCCAACCAACGATGGAAGGCACCTTTTGCTATGTGGCCTACCTTTTCATCGATGGCTTCCCCACCAGCAGCTGGAAAAACTTCCTCTACACAAATGTGGCCTTCATTTCTCTCATTATACCAACGACCCAGTTCCTCACCAGCACTTAATGCTACAAGGCAGTTTGGTTCCTGTGAATGAGCAGTTACTGCATCAGCACCATGCTCAGAAGCAGCCTGCTGCCAAGAATCAAAGTTATCAAACTTCATTTCGCCACCACCAGCAGATTCTGCTTCAGCATCAGCAACTTCATCTTCAAACAGTTTGCTGGCTATTTCTGCCTTCTTGGCTTCTAATGCCAAACCGATCTTTTCTCCAAGCACAGTTTCTAAATGTGTTTGAAAGTTGTGTGCCTGTTTTTGGTCTGCCATGTCTACAAATCTATTCATTTGAGTTTCCTCTTATTCTAACTGCTTGGAGTTCTAAACTATTTAGGATTTTGGTTGTTTCAAGAACTTCTGGGTAATATCATTCAAATCTGGAGTTTTTTGAGTAGGTTCAACCTCTTCTCCAGGCTTTTGTTCTGATCCTTCAACAGGTATTGGGGCACCAGGAGGCATTACAGGTGGCCAACCAGCCAATGGTGGATGTCCTGCCGCTTCTGCGTCTTTGAACTCTTGATCCATTTGCACCTGCATTTCTTCTATTTCATCATCAGATAGTCTAAGAATATTCTTCCAAACCCAAGTCTTTGAAAAGAATGTTCCCATGTAAGGCTGGATCACATTTAGTGTGTTTAGTCTTACAGTTAGGATTTCTACATCCTTCAGTTCAGCAAAGTTATTGTCTTCATGGTATTGATAGAAAATGTCCTGTTTGAACTGGTTCCATTCTTCTACTGTGCAAACACCTTTGAGTGCTAACTGTCTTTCCATGAGACTATCAAACAATTCAGAGAACTTTGAACGCATTCTGTGAATGTACTTGTCAAACTTCACTTCATCTCTAGTGATCTCACCTGGTCTACCAATACCAAAAATTCCTTGTGGTTGCTCAATACGAGATTGTGGCAAACCAAGAGCTCTATACAACTGCTTCTGGAAATACAAAACATCATCCATTTGAGATAGATTTTGTCCTGCTGGAAGTGTTGTTATTTCTGTTGTTTGCTTACCATCACGTCTTGGCATCCAGAAATCTTCTAACATAGCAAAATGCTTTCTATCATCCCTTATTTCACCAGTAGAACTATCATAGGTAAGTTTGTTACGATAGTTGGTCATCATATTCTTTAAATACTGTTCAGCCTTCTGCTTATTCATTCCACCAACATCAATATAGAACACTCTTCTTTCTGGTGCTCTGGTTACGCGATAGATAACAGTGGCATCTTCTACGAATCTCAGCTGATTGAGTGGTCTAATAGCCTTGTGAAGATAACTCAAAATAGTATTCTTGATTGGATCAAAGATACCTGATGTGATCTGAACAACACTATCTTTTGATAGACGAACACCAGCAGCTACTGAAGTTTGAAATAGAGGATTACCACTATTTGGATTAGTCATTAAAAGTTTATCATTATAGATATAGAACTCTTCTACTCCAGTGATAACTTCTGCTCCTTGAGCATTCTTTTCTTTTGTGACCTGACGAACTTTCTTGATCTTTCTACTATCAATATAGACTAATGTCTGAATGCCTTTTCTTGGATCATTGTCATCAATCACGACATTGTAATAAAGTCTGCCATCAATATACCATTTACGGAATATATCATCACCATGGTTATTGAAATCTAAGAGCTTGATGACATTATCAAACTCTTCTCTGATTAGTTGCTTGATCTTGTCTGGTTCTTTTAGTTTATCAGTGTTGATCTTGACAATCTGTCCAGAATCTGTATCATGGACAATAGCCTCATCAATAATATCATTGATAGCATTCTCCATTTCTGGTTGAAGTGCCATCTGACGGTATTTGTGAATGAGATCAAGTTCAGAACGATAAGAAGCATCCAAATCAACATAGATACCACTAACTGGTGCTTCAACTATAATGGCGCCATCATCACCTTGTGGCGTGATTACAGTTTGAGGAATCTCATCCTCGTCTTCTCTTTTAATCTCAAAGCCAAAAAGTTTAATGTTCGCTACTCCTTAACCATCACAAATAAAAAGGGCACTATTATACTTAGTGCCCTTCTAAACCCAACCAAAAACAATGATTTAGGCTGTAAGATCAGATAGTGTTGGATCACCATAATCATTGACAGCGAAGGTCATTGCAAACTCTTCAATCGTATCATTTGCGCCCCAATCCAAATCAATAGGAGCAATATCCATTGGCCAAATGCCTCTGAATAGATAAGTCTTGATTACATTGCCAGCCTTACCATATTGATTAACAACTGCATCAACACCATAACCACCATCCAAAACTAGGGCATTAGGATTACGGATATTATTAGCAGGATCATTGATACCATTGAACCATAGTTCCATAGCATTTCTGATCAAGAAATCTTCATCATTGATAACCTGTATTGACCAGTCCTGATATGTTCTATTACCAGCCAGTTTAACTTCACGACCAAAATAGAACAAAGGAGCCAAACCAACTGTTGAACCAGGTAGCTGAGCAGCCTTGCAAAGGAATGTCACTTTAGGTAGTGCAATACCCCCAAGTGTTACCCAGGTTGGAAATGCTAGAGTAACATCAAATAGATTTGGTCTTGCGCCATCTGACTGAAGTTGTGATCTAAAATCATTTACATTAAATGCCATTCTTATGCTCCGACTGAACCTACTATGTAGTTGAAGTTTACACCATTGTCCACAGCAATAAAGTTCAAAAGTATATAGTTGATTGACTGGTTAGGTATGATGTAAATATCACCAACAAACTGATTAGCATTTATTACTGCTGGAGTATTGTTCGTGTCATCGCAAACAACTCTAAAGCTGCTGATACCACGACGTCCCTGAACCTGACGTAGGAATGGTGTAACCAGGTTTACAAAAGTTGCTTGTGTAAAGGCATCATTGAACTCAAATAGTTCAGCCTGTGCTGCCTGTGACAGAGTCTTTTCAAGGACAATAAACAAACGACGAACATTAATGCGACTGAACACAGAAGCATAGTTAATGAATGTCTTGTCTCCATATAGCACAGTACCCTGACCAGGGAATGTGACAACAGGATTTATAGCCTGTTGGTATAGACTGTTACGATCAACCAATCCTGGATTATAAGCCAGATTGATTACATTCAATAGCTGACCTCTACGGAAACCAGCTGGTGACCACCATGGGTCATTGGTATTGTCTGTACGAGCACACAAACCAGCGACGTCACCATTCAATGGATTCCAACGATACACATTGTTGTATGGATCATATTGATACTTCCAACCTGAGTCAATAAAGGCATAGGTTGAACGTGTAAGACCCGTTGTGTAGTTTATAATAGAAGCTGGTATGCCTGATGGAGCAGTCACATTAGCAAAAGGAGGAGAAGCAAATACTACAATGTCCTTACGATTGATTGCAAGAGCAATTGCACCATTTGTTTCTATCTGACCACCACCACCAACCATGAATAGACTAATGTCTGTGGTAACAGGATCACTGAAGATGTTCTGTGCTGCTGTTGTATTACCTGATACGATTGTTCCATCAAATCCACCAGACAATGATGAGATATTAGCATTAGCATCAGAAGCTGCTGCAAGATTAACACCATTAGCTGTCTGGATTGTGACATCCCAACCATTTGCATTAGCATTAGGAATACCAAGATTGTAAATCCACTGAGAGTTCTGGTACAGATATTCCTTGTAATAGTTACTGATACCAGTTGGACCAATACAGTTGCTCAAACGACTCAGTGAAGGCCATCTCTCAAGAATAGAGTTTGCTGTACCAGTTATCTGACCCAATTTGTCAACAACAAGCACATGAAGCTCATCACCAGTTACTGTTCCATTAGTTACCTTTGTAACATAAGGAGAAGTATTTGGTGCAAAGCTGAATTGGTTAGCAAAGTTGTAAAGAGGATCAGAAGTATTTCCTGCATTTGCTGTCCAGGCTGTGCCATTAGCAAATACGATAACTTCAAGAGTATTACCTAGAGCTCCAGCATATCTTGCAGCAAATCTGTTTGATAGTGTACTTGGATAAACATTGTTGAAGTAATCTGTGGTATTCATGATCAACATTCCAGTGCCATTTGATGTAGCATTGAATGTATTTGAACCCAAAGCACGAACTACTTCAAGGTCTTGTGAATACTGTAAGAAGTTCCAGGCTGTGAAGAAACTATTTGCTGTATTAGCATCAGGAGTTCCAAATATAGAACTCAACTGAGTTGTTGATGTGATCTCTGTAATCTGTAGAATAGGACCCCAGTTAAAGGTTCCTACCAAGGCACCCGTAGAAACACTAACAGCAGGAACACCTGTTGTTGTATCTATTTCTGTGGTATATACGCCTGGTGATGTTGGGAATACCATGCTAACTGTCTCCGGATATTATGTGTTTAGTTATCAATCATGATTATTTAGGGTTATTGATATTTGTCAAATATTTGTTATTAGTGACCATTTCCGCCTATCCACCAGGTCTGAATGATGTGCCAAACACTTGCTATTACACCAGCAGCTCCCATGGCCAACCATTTTACTTTCTTCTGTGAGTCTTCTAACTTTGCGATGCGTTGTTCTGTTTCTTTATTGTCATCAGACAAACTTTCAAGTTTATCACTGACTGAATTGATTGTGGAGTCTATGGAACCAAGCCTCTCTTTGATCTCTAAGAGAGAGTTTAGAACGAGGTCTTGTTTTTCCATGGGTCTATTCATCTCTTATTCTTTCCAAGGCCATCTATTTAGCATTTCTCACAGATAAAAGAAAACACCTGGCTCTCACCAGGTGTTCTCTTAAGGGCAGCAGGTTGCTGCCTCCACCAGCCAGTTTAGGATCTGGCAACCATTCTATTTATTTTCAATCTTCAAGTCGTCCTTTTTTAGTATATCGATATTTGAGATAAGAGGAAGTCTTCATATTTTTCGTTTCTGTTATATATTGTTCGTAAGAAGCGATTAAGGCTCCTGATCCTTTATCATACACCAAAGAATGTTCTGGGAAACGAAATACCCATACATCATCATATTCCTTATGTTGATCTACCATAATCCATTCACAATCAGATTGGTTCAATCTGAATTTTATTTCTTCTAGATTATAATTCATTTTACCCCAAACATGTTGTTTTTAAGAGCAACAGGATCAATCAATCCAATAGATTTAAGTCCATGAAAAATACGTAGACCATTTTCATAATAATATTCAGAACAGAACTTTTCATTTGACCCAGATTTCTCATCCTTCTCTAAAGAATACTGCAATACTCCATTTTTGAAAGCCAAAGCAAAACCAGCAAAAATGATTATCAAATAATCATTAGAAGTAGTGAAAATATGAAAATCTGGTACTTCACCACCATAAAGTTCTAAAATATCTCTCAACTCTTCTAACTTCATACTCTATACTCTCCTCTTGTTCTTGCCCCAACGAGGCAAAAGATTTCTATTGATGAAAACTTTATATGGAGCAAAGTCAATCCTGATGTCCTGACAAAGTTTCTTAAATCCATCAATAGCCTGTTGTGGCCGAATCATTTGCAACTCATGATCTGTAATCAATGCTACATTAGTTACATCTCCACGATGCATTCTGTTTTTAACCCATTTCACATAGGCCATGAGAAACTGTATTTGTAGTTTTTGTTCTTCCCAGGTAGGAGTCATCTCAAAGAAACGAAATTCAAAAGTATTGAGATGAAAACAAGACCTGAACATATAATCTTTAGACCAGTCCATGAGTCCAATTATATCACAAGTAGGTGATATCTTAACTTTGACTGGATCAGTATTATAAATCAGTGATAGTAAAACTCGAAATAACCCAGGTGAATAGAAGACTACGTCTCTATCAAGATTATCCTCTTCCAATAAGAGGTCTCTCATATATGTTTTCTTATTGATCAAAACATTCATGGAGTCAACTTCATCCTTCTCACCAAATACCCAGGGCAAGAATGGACGCATTATCAAATCCTTGGCCAATGCTACCTTCAAATATTTGTCTTTGATCCCCAAGTGAATGTGTGCTCCACCATCCACAGTTTCTGGATGTTTGGGATAACAATCATAAAAATTAAAAATATCACGTACAGCAATACACCAAGATTCTGCTTCTTGCATTGTGTATAGTTTTGGTGATGATACTTCTATACAATGTACATCATGATGACACGTATAATATTTGATATTTTTATTCTTGAGTTCTGTTTCAATCAAATCTGTTTTCTCTAATAATAGTACATCCATTTCCTGAGAATGTTGTTCATATAATTCATTGTATGGAGAAGGATTGAAATATTTTTCCTTGAACTCTGCCGGGACTCCTGTCAACTCAATACCCATGGGATAAGGCAAACGCATAAATCACTCAATGATCAGCACCAGTCTGATGAAGAAAAACGTTTTTGACTCTTTCAAAGTCAAAATCTAATGAAATAGTTAAAAACCCCTCTTTCCGTAGATTTGCCAAAGCACATGTTATGGAAGCATTGGCTGATGGTTTGCTATTGGCCCCACTATAATAACGTAAAGCTTCATTTAGAATAGAAAGTTCAACTCTATTGAGTCTTCTGGGATTTTGTGCCATTCTTTGACTCCTGTACTCTTTTCCAATTTCTATAGTTGACAACTATTTCATCCAGCCACCAATTATTGACTAATGGCTTATCATTCTCTATAACAATACCATAACGTTCCCGGTTCTTGATTGCCCAGGCCACGAAATCAGAAGGATCAAAATCAGATAGCTCTGCTACCTTATGGAGTTTGTGCCAAAATGCCATTCAACCTTCTCTATAGTCCCAATTATCACAGTCAATATTATACGTTTTCATGAGTTGCTTGATATGTTCAACAGCATCTCTTAGGCTACAGTTTGTTGCTTCTCTATATGCTTTGATAGCCTTAATTTTGGTGCCTTTAGTAATAGTTGCATTTGGTCCACCAAGCATGTCTATCAATATCGTATCAGTTGACTCACGACCATTCGCAATACCTTCCTGATAGCCACGCATGAAGTCAGCATCATTCTCCAGTTCCTGGATAAGTCTACCAACCAAAACACCTATCCGTCTAGTATTCATTATCTCATCATTCCTGTAATGGTTTCTATTGTATATTACTGTTTCCAGTATTCTGCCAAAAGTGGTCTATTCATATAAAGTCCATTATTTTTTGATTCCAACAATTTCTTCTATATGAGGAGATATCAACTTTCCTTCTGAATTATATCTCAACAAAAAATGATAATCTGAAAAATGTATGGAAAGACCATAATGGTCTCCATATATTATAACTTTTATCCCTTCATCATGAAAGTAGCGTCTCAAAGATTCTATTGATTTGATCATAGATAATCAGCAACATTCCTAATGATGTCTTCTGGAGGAACGCAAAAAACTCCAAATCCCTTAGTGATAATACTGACTCCCTCTTCTGTGGTTTCCATGACTTTTCCAATCATGATCCCATCCCACATTTTGAACTCAACTAAAGGTCCAACCACGACATCAAATTGTTCAAGTGTCATTTTGACGTCCTGTGAAAAGTAAACCACTGAACATAACCATATGGCTTACCCTGTTTGGTCACCTTGATCTGAACCCCAAGTGCCCAGCATGGTAACCAAAGAGGCATGAGAAGCAGCATGAATAACAGTTTCATAGTTTCACCTTAACATAACAACCAACATGGCTATAGACTATTTCAATATCTTGTGGTGTTAGTTTATACTTTTCCTGAAACTGTTTTATGAGTTCCTCAAGTCTATCACCCAAAACAACTTTATCATTCCATAATTCATT
>Ga0335085_10000400_pt1 | contig 125815 bp, 117 predicted proteins | sample Lox_Sample_45_FD_206712 | JGI IMG/M metagenome (GOLD analysis project Ga0335085, IMG submission 206712) | Soil microbial communities from Loxahatchee National Wildlife Refuge, Florida, United States - Lox_Sample_4.5 | ecosystem: Environmental > Terrestrial > Soil > Wetlands | place: USA...
CAAAACCCGCCAGCGCCACCACGGCCACGACGCTTTTTCGAACCAATGCGCCCGACGTCCGCAGGTAGAAATTGCTGCCGCTCTCGAAGACACGGTTGAACCAGCCGAAAAATCTCGCCAGCGGTCCATGCGTCTCTTTCTTGGGCCGGAGCAGCAATCCTCCCAGCGCCGGGCTTAGCGTCAAGGCGTTGAACGCTGAAATGATCACTGAGATGGCGATCGTTATGGCAAATTGCTGATAAAGCCGGCCGGTAATACCGGGGATAAACGCCGTCGGCACGAACACAGCCGAGAGGACCAATGCGATCCCCATCACTGGGCCGGTCAGCTCATCCATCGCCTTGCGAGCCGCATCCTTTGGAGCCAGACCCTCTTCAATGTGCCGTTGTATGCCTTCCACCACGACGATGGCATCGTCTACTACCAGGCCAATCGCCAGCACGAGTCCGAACAGCGAAAGGGTATTGACGGAGAAACCGAAAAACGGAAACAGCGCGAACGTGGCCACCAGCGAGACAGGCACGGCTACCATTGGAATCAGAGTGGCACGCACGTCTTGCAGGAAGAGGTAAACCACAAGAATCACCAGCACGAAGGCGATCGCCAGAGTCATGACGATCTCCTGCATGCCCGCCCTTACGGCATCGGTCGTATCCAGCGTGATCTTGTAATCCACTCCCGCCGGGAAGCTATCCTTCATTTTTGACATGAGCTTCCGTACGCCCTTTGCGGCCTCCACGGCGTTGGAACCGGGCAATTGGTAGACACCAATGATCGCGGCGGGCTGCCCGTTGAGTCGGGCGATCCAGTTATAGTCTTGCGACCCCAAGTCGACGCTGGCAACGTCCCTGACGCGCACCACACCGCCATCAGCCCCTTCGCGGACGACAATGTCGCCGAACTCTTCCGGCGTCTTCAGCCGGCCTTGGGCACGTACGGCATAGGTAAACTGCTGGCCTGCTACGCTCGGTTCGGCGCCAACCTGACCGGCCGGATTCACCGTATTCTGCGATTGCACGGCATTGACGATCTCGCTGACCGTGACCCCCAACTTTGCCAGTCGATCGGGTTTGACCCACAGGCGCATCGCATACTCCCCGATGCCGTAGATCTGGGTCAGACCTACGCCGTAAGAGCGCGCGACCGGATCCTTCACATTGATGTAGGCGTAGTTCGACAGAAACTTCGCATCGTAAGTGCCCTTGGGCGAATACAAGGCGATCAGCATCATTGGCGAGGTCAAGGATTTCTTCACGTCGATACCGAGCTGGCTGACCTCGGGAGGAAGCTGGCCAATCGCGAGTGCCTGGCGTGATTGGGTGAGGATGAGGTCCATGTTGGGTTCGGTTCTGAGATCGAAGTTGACATACAGAGATGTACTCGAGTTGTTGGTCGAGTTCAGCGAGTACATGTAGTCCATGTTGTCCACGCCGTTGATCTGCTGCTCCATGGGCGTGGCAACGGCTTTCTCCATGGTCTCCGCATCGGCTCCCGGGTAGAGGGCCTGGACGCGTATTTCGGGGGGGGCGATATCCGGAAACTGCGCAACCGGAAGGCTGGTGATGGTGATTGCACCAATGATCACCATCAGAACCGAGATCACTATGGCGACGATCGGGCGGTTGATGAAGAATCGGGACATGGCTCAGTTTCCCTCCCCGTGAATGTTTGCGGTCATGGAGCAGCAGATCAAGGGCGCGGACACCTTGGGCACAACGGAAGTTCCTTCTTTCACCCTTGATACTCCCTCCACAACCACCTGGTCGTCCGGCTTCAATCCGTCGTCAATCACCCACATCGTTCCTTCCTTTTCCCCCGCCTTGACTTGGCGAATGATCGCCTTGTTGTCGGCGCTCACCAGGGCGACCTGGTAGCCTCCCTGAAGCTCTTTGACCGCGGTCTGCGGAACCAGCAGCGCGTTTTTCTTCGTGCTGGTCTGGATGCGCACACGCCCGTACTCGCCCGGGCGCAGAATATTACCTGGGTTAGGGAATGCCGCCACTAGGCGGATCGTGCCGGTGTTCGGGTCCACTTGCCGGTCGGTCTCCAGAATCCTGCCCCTGTGCGGATACACGGTGCCATCGGCCAGAATCAGCTCCGGTGAGCTGTCGAATAAGTCGATGGGCTGCCCGCTGGAGCTGACGTGTTTCGCCCGCAGATACTCCTGTTCGCTGACCGGGAAGTACACCTTGATAGGATCCACCTGCGAAACTGACGTAAGCTGTGAGTTGGGGCCTACAAGGTTCCCCATCTGGACTTGGGCGATTCCCGCTACGCCATCCACCAATGAGGTCACTTTGGTCCATCCGAGATCGAGTTGTGCCCGTTCTACGGCGGCTTCGGCTGCTTCGATTTCGGCCTGCGCCGATGCGACTGCGGCCTCAGCGGCGAGTTTGGCCTGGATCTCGTTGTCCAACTTCTCCTTGGGAACGGCCTTCTGTTCTACCAGAGGCGCATCGCGCTCAACATCGATCGTGCTCTTGCCCAGTTGCGCTTGTGCCTGGGCAAGGTGCCCGCGGGCGGCGGCGAGCTGCCCCTTGGCGCCGTCAAGGGCCGCTTGGAACGGCCTCGGATCGATTTCGAACAGGACCTGGCCTTTGCGAACGACCGCACCCTCTTTATAGTCTTGGCTGATGATGTAGCCGGAAACCTGGGGCCGAATCTCGGCATTGACATAACCGTCGAGTGTCGCCACCCATTCGCTGTGCACGGCCACGTCTTGTTGAAGGGGAGGCGCAACGAGCACCTGGGGATCCGGCAGTTTGAAGGCTGCGTGGCCACTGCTGCATCCAGCGAGCCCCAGGGTGGAAATAATGATGAGAAGAATGCTTGCAGCCAATAGGCACGTACGATTGCCGCCGGGGCAAGCCGCCCAGACCCTCGCGGTGGCTTTCCGTCGGCTGCCACAATCAGCGCTCGAATGTGTAACTACCCGAATCGTGCTCATATATCGTTTTCACAACCTCCGCTTACTTGAACTCCTTACGGTCAAAGCCGACAGAGCGCGCACGGCAGACGAACCCGCTTTGCAACAGCCGGTCGTAGGATTCTCGTTCCTGAAGTCAGGCAACTCATGTGTCGCCGACGATGGCGATTAATGCAGATCGCATGCCAACTCGTGCGTGTTGCAAGCTGTTGAGTTTTTTGGGCGGTAGGATGAGTGCTTGGTTCATGCTGCCCGTATAAGGGCAGGCGTTGCCCAAATCAGGTGGGAGCGCATCGCTCGCGGTCCTGAAAATTCTGCGGCTCCTTGACCCGGGTAACCGCGGTATACGGACTGTCCGTAACGGATTCATTGTGCCTGCCGGCAACATAACAATTTTGAGATTCGTCCACACTGTCGGCGCCTCGCGAGGCCAGCGGTAGGCATCAAAGCTTGGGTTATGAACGATGAAGGCCAGGAGGTGAGAGTGGACTTCAGGCATCCTGGCCTAAACGGTTTGCTTCGTGTTCTTGGTCACGACCCTTAGCGTGAGAGATTCCTTGAGGATGGCAAGGCCGTCCCGAACCCACGGCGCACACCGCTTCGAGGAGGCTCAAGGCAGGCCGTGGGCCACTGGCAGTCGGGTCTGAGTTTGCACCGCATTTTCTGAGACAAGCACTAGGCTTTTACGCCCAGGACGTTGAGCTGTTCCTCGATCTCCTTTAACGCGCGTTCTTCCGATGCGCCGGCAGGTTGATCAAGACCCCTTGTGTGCGTGATCCTAATTCTCAGGATATCCTCCGGCTGGAGGTGTCTTCTGGTGTCAAGAATGACGGTTGAGAAGAGCGGAATAACTTCAATTGAGCAGTGATCGCTTGTGTGAAGCAGAACTGTCTCCACCATCTTCTGTAGCGTCGTGTAGGCGAGTACGTAGTCAGGGGAAGGTTCCGGCTCGAGGCTAGCTTTGATGCCGTAGACGTCGATGTCAAAGCCAGCCTGTATCCTTCGTGTGGCGGCCGGGGCTCCCTTTGGCCGTTCCTCCCGCACGACGTAGTATGGGCTTACCCCGTAGAAAGCATGGCGCTGCTGAATTACTTGGCAGACATTCTCAGACATAGTTGTAAGTACCTCGCTAACTGCGCGAACCGTGCGGGTCGATTACGGATCACCCGACGTCACGGGTTCGCCTTGGCGCTCGGGCCCGTGACACCACGCGAGACGCCTAATACGATCAGCCTTGGCTAACAATGCCGGGAACCTTAAGCAGCGGTGCGGCCTCTTTTCCACTTGCCGTTCCGAGTTAGAGGCAGATGCAGCCGCTCGCAGACATCCAACGTGTACGCGTCCTCCGCAATGAACTTCGCTCCGAGCCGGGCGAAAAGCGCCAGCGCAGCTTCGCCGGCGGAATCGACGAAGGTGACTTCCGTTAGGTCAACGACGAGCCCCTTTTTGGTGTCCCAGCGCGTCACCTGGATCAGAGCGTTCTCTGCGCCATCGCCGGTGAATCGGCCTTCCAATCTGACGATCAGGGCGTTCGCGAAATCTTGCAATTCGACGCGTAGCATGTTCTCACCCCAAATGCGCACTACAGGTGTGCAGGTGTTGTGCCAAACACAAATTTAGATAGGTGACTGAGAAGTAGAGGCATTATCGAGGTGGCGCCATGGCACCCGCGCCCAAAAGCGAGCAGTGCCGGAATGTGGGCGCGACAGGGCATATGGCGCGCTGGCGTACCATGAGCACCGTATTCTCGCGATCGCCGTCTTGAGCTGGTCCGAACCTAGTCGCCTCGATCTGAACGACGGCCGGAGAAGCCTTGCTGGCCAGTTGTTGTAGCGAGCAACTGAGCTGCGCCAGCATATCGGCTGGTACCCGGGAGACCACCTGGCGACCGGTACGGACCTCCGTTCCCGGCTTAGCATCGAGCTCTTGGCAAGCACTATTTCCTAGCAAAGTTGCCGCACAAACCGCAATCATTAGTGAGCACATTAGATATCGTTTCATGGATCATGCTTAAAAGGGATTTGAGTTGCAATATCCATTAATTCTACGAAGGTCCCTCGATGTGATCGATAACGATCGTTGGAACGGTACCTACAATCGAGTGCAGCTCCAGGCCGAGTTGTTCTCGAAGAGCCGTGAAGATCGAGCAACCGCCGGAGCTGGACGTGTTCTGACACCCTTCGGGTGTCCACTGTAAGTTAAAATTGTAATTACCTTCGAGGCCGGTGCGGTCGATAACAATCCGGCCGACTTGAGTCTCTAACATACGCACCAGGCACATGTCCCGCGCGGACGACATGGGAATGCCTTGCCCAGTGAGCTGACCCCCGCTCACACCTAGAGTGCCAATGCCCAGCCTGTCCTCAGGTTTTGTCCCCCGAAGTTTCGGCCCGTCTTTCGAGGCCTCCAGCGCATACATGGGTACTTCTTGTGTACCAGAACTCACCTTGAGGTGGAAGCGGCCTGCGAGCACCGACTGAAGGCTCAAACGGCGCTGTACCTCCCGCTCCTCAGGAGTGAGTCTCTCCAGTTGCTCAACTTCCCAGGGTGCAACGAGAGCGTTGACATCGAACCTCTCGGAGCTAGTCCAAGCCTCTCCCCCCACCACCTGGGAGTCGCGAACGTTGTAAGCAGCCGCAATAATGTCCTTTACTGTATGGTTGATGATCGTGAGTCTGTCTGGGAGCGAACCGAATCCGGTGGCAAGATTCCTGGAGCGATTCAATTCAATCGAGACAACTTCGAAATCCGGTCGGGGTAGACTAGTTTCAGACCTGGACTGCGCAAGCAGTTGACCGGCGCCAAGCCCCAGGACGCCCGCCTTCGCCGGGGCTAGACCTATTACCGCCCACAGCAGCCAGCGAAGCCGATTCCGACCGACCGACCGTCGTTGTGCGGCTACAAGCGGCGTGGGACCGAACGGCAATTCCGGCCGAGCTTGCACCTTCCTTCGACGCGTAACATAGTTCCACATCCGCAACACAGGTGTGCAGGTGCTGTGCCACACAAACACATTTGATAAGTGACTGACAGATTGGGGCCTTGCTGGAGTAACGCCAATAGCGACCGCGCCCAAAAACGGGCAGTGCCGGAATGTGGGCTATTGATTGGGCAGTCGGAAGACCATCGGCGCGGCGATCACGTCGCCTGCAGCGGGTTAATTGACCTGGTCATGTAATCGGCTCTGCTGATGTTCAGTTTCCGCATTTTATTCTGTAGCGTTGATCGCTTCAACCCCAGGCGCTGCGCGGCTCCGCTGTTGCCGGCTATTTTCCCCGAGGCCGCTTTCAAGGCGTCGACAATCACCTGCCGCTCAGCTTCTTCAAACGTTGACGCCGGAACAGCAGTTCGAGGTACCGATTGCTTGAGTTCAGGACTCGCGACCTTCAAGTTGTCCCCCTGCGTGACGATCACGCAACGCTCGATGAAGTTTTCCAGCTCGCGGACGTTCCCTGGCCAGGGGGCGCTCACCAGCGCCTCCATGGCCTCCTTCGGAATGGTCCGGATACGCTTTTGCATGCGGCGTGACAGGCGCGAAACAAAGTAGTGAACGAGGAGCGGAATATCTTCTCGCCTTTCGCGAAGGGGAGGGATCTCGACCGGAAAAACATTCAACCGATAGAAGAGATCCTCACGGAACTGGTTATTCTGCATCATGTCTTGTAAGTCGCGGTGGGTCGCGGCAATCAACCGGACATCGACCTGGATCGTTCTTGTACTCCCCAAGCGTTCGAATTCTTGTTCCTGCAGCGCACGCAGGAGCTTGGGCTGCAAATCGAGGCTGATATCGCCGATCTCATCCAGAAAGAGGCTGCCGCCATCCGCCAGTTCGAACCGGCCTTTCTTTTGCATCAGGGCTCCGGTGAAAGCGCCCTTTTCGTGGCCGAATAGTTCGCTTTCCACCAGCCCGGAAGGTATGGCCGCGCAATTCAGGCGTACGAAAGTGCGCTCGCGACGCGGACTGCGGTTATGAATCGCTCGCGCGAATAGTTCCTTGCCGGTACCAGTTTCGCCGTGCAGCAAGACGGTTGAGCCGGTCGGCGCCACGATCGCAACCTGGTCCAGAACCTTGCGCAGAGCGGCACTTTTGCCGACGATATCCTCAAAGTTGCATTCCGAGCTGATCTCTGACTCCAAATAGAGCCGCTGATCTTGGAGGCGTCCGTACGCCAGGGTATTTTCCGCCGCCATGGCCACGCGGTTGTCAACTTGACTCATCTCGCTGCGGATTTCTTCTCTCGAACCAAGCGGGAGACATTGCCGGACGGCCTTCAGCAGGTCTTCGTCGTCGAAGGGCTTGGTTAAAAAGTCCACCGCACCCGCTTTGACCGCGCGCACGGTCATGGGGATATCGCCGTGGCCGGTGAGAAATATAATCGGGATCTGGCCACCCGATTTGGCAAGCTCCCGTTGCACATCGAGCCCGCTTAGCCCGGGGAGATTCACATCAAGCACCAAACAGCTCGGTACTTGAGGTCGCGGGCTAGCCAGGAACTCCTGCCCTGAGGCAAAGGTTTTTGTGTTCAGTCCGACGGAGCGAATCAGGCCGGCCACTCCTTCGCGCGCGGACACATCGTCATCCACAACGTAAACCAAAGCTCCCGTGTCACTCATGAGGGCCTCCTTCGTTTAACGGTTATGGTTGTTCGATTTCAATCTCAAAGCTGCGTGGATGGCATCAAGTAGTTCGTCGTCACTAAATGGCTTGTTCAAGCAGGCAACTGTCCAATCCGAGGAAGCTTCTGACCTTGCCTGGTCGTCATATCCATGCGCCGTCATGAAGACAACCGGCACTCTACAATCACTGGCCCTCAGGTGACGATGCAGTTCGATCCCGCTCATTCCCGGCATGCGTAGGTCCAGTATGAGACAGTCCGGCTGGTTCGGATGGGCCGAATTCAAGAACTCCTCGGCCGAGCCGAACACGCTCACCGCCATACCGGCGGACCTGATCAAGCTCTCAAGCGATTCGCGCACCGAAATGTCATCGTCCACCACTGCGAGAAGAGGGGTCATACCTGCTCCACTCTTTAGATACCAGGGGTGGGAATAACGGTCAATTACACCTTGGTAGTAGGTTAGACGCTTCAGCCCCGGCCGCCCCCAGGGTCCTTTCGAGATCGAATCCCCAGCTTGTCCGCCATTCTCACCAGGTCTGCCAAGGAATCGGCGCGCATTTTGCGCATCACCTGCCCGCGATGAACCTTGACCGTAAACTCGGTTATGTTCAGCTCGCTCGCCACTTGCTTATTAAGCAGACCGGAAACCACCTCCTGCATCACTTCCTGCTCGCGCGCGGTCAGCGACTCATACCGGCCTCGCAACTCACTAATCTCGGCGTGTTGCCGCCGGTTGCGGCGGTCGCGTTCTATGGCCTCTTGGATTGCGCGCAGGAGCTCCTCGTCATCGAACGGCTTCGTCAGAAACTCAACCGCTCCCGCTTTCATGGCTTGCACGGAGGATGGGATATTGCCATGGCCCGTGAGAAACACAATGGGTATGTCGATCTCGACCTCAGCCATCCGCTTCTGCAGGTCGAGCCCGCTCAGCCCTGGCAATTGCAAGTCCAACACCAGGCAACTTGGCGCCTCGGCGCCGCGACGGGCCAGGAAGTCCTGCGCAGAGGCAAACGTTTCGACGCTCCACCCCGCCGACCGGATCAGACTGCTCAGACCCTCCCGAACCGCAGAGTCGTCATCCACAATGGCGATAACCGCATCAGACTCGCGCATACGATCCCCAAGAACCTCGACTGGGGCAGAAAAGGCTGGGTGACAGTCTGGGGAAAGCATATGGAACGCTGAGGGACCTAAACTGAACCGGAAACGAGTTTTTCCGGGGCAATTGTATCGCCAAACCCCAGACGCCGTTCGATGCAAGATTTCTCATAAATCCCAGTTGTCTCTCCCGCGGCAAGCCACATATCTTGGCAAGTCGTTCATTCCTTTTGACATTCCGGCCTGCCAAGGGTGTTTCCCACTATTCCTACCCTTCTCCCTCGAACATAGCCGGGTGCGCGCCCATTTCGTGCTTGTAACCTCCACATAACCCCGTACATCTCTGATTCCTTTGCACATTCCGGCCAGCCACCGGATTTCGCTCCGCCCCGCGATGTAACCGTTACTTGGCGACGGGAGCTGGGATGCGGTTTCATCCGTCCTCCCTTACTTCCCTTGCTCCGATATAAACCTGGATACCCTTCTTTATCAACTATATTGCGGCTTCGTTCGTCGGGAGAGCAGAAGTCAGAAGCCAGATGCCAGGAGTCAAGAGCATCGACGGAGCCGATGATCGCCGTGGTGCCAACATACTTTCCCATATCCTTGTGCCTCAATCACATTCCGGGTTCGTTCGGCGCCTTCGGAGGCCGGGGCAAGTCGGGCAAGCCCCGGATCTACTCCGGATATACTATCGACCGGCCGCCCTTGCCCGAGCGCGCCCTTCCACAACACATCCTGCGAGGACGTTCGTCCCTTCCGCTGCTCCACGTCCATGATTAATCGCGACTCTCGGGTGATCCTTCTTCGTGGTGCGTCGAAAGGGTAAAGTGGAAGCTGGCGCCGGTCCCGTCTTTGGCCGTGGCCCAGAGCCGGCCTCCATGGGCCTGAAGAATGGAACTGCTAATGGAAAGTCCCATGCCCATGCCGCCGGGCTTCGTGGTGTAGAAAGAGTCAAAGATCTTGTCGATCGTCTGAGCGTCAATACCTATCCCCGAGTCTTCAACCGTTACCTGCACCTGGTCCGGGTCAATGTTCCGTGTGGTAATCACCAGTTCTCGCGCCCGGTCGCCTACACTGCTCATGGCTTCAATGGCGTTCATCAGCAGGTTCAGCATCACCTGCTGCAACTGCACTCGGTCGGCTGAAACCGGTGAAAGATCATCGGCAAACTGCGTTTGGACGATCACGCTCTCTTTCTTTGCCTCGTCCGCGACAAGGGCGAGGACGTCCTGAATTGTTTCATTCAGATCGAGCCTCTCTCGAGACGTTGCAGCCCTTTTTGCCAGGGCCCGAAGCCGGGCGATCACTTCACCGGCTCGCTTCCCATCGCGGACGATGCGGCGGGCATTTTCCCGGGCCTCCTCCAGGTTAGGTACGGCTGCAGCCAGCCAACGCAGGCAAGCGCTGCCGTTACTCACGACGCCCGCGAGCGGCTGATTGACTTCATGCGCGATCGAGGCGGCCAGTTCCCCCAGCATGCTCACGCGGTTGATGTGTGCGAGATCGGCCTCGAGTTGGCGCAGCCTCTCGCGCTCTTCTTCGGCGCGCTTGCGATCGGTGATATCATTATTGCTCTCCAGGATTGCCACCGGCGCACCTTGCTCATCGCATTGCAAAGCTAAGCGGCACGCCACCACGATCCGGGTCCCGTCCTTTCGGGTATGAAGAAGTTCCCCTTCCCAGCGACCTGCACGGGTCACCTCTGCTATAACTTCCTCGCGAGGTTTCGGGAACACTGTCTTCAGTAACTCGTACACAACGGTGCCAACTGCTTGCTCTGCGGTCCAGCCGTACTGCTCCTCGGCGCCGCGATTCCAGTACTTGATCACCCCTTGCATGTCCGCCACAAAAATGGTGTCGTGCGTGAGATCGAGGAGATTTGCCTGTTCTCGCAAGGTCTCTTCAGCCCGCTTGCGATCATCGATGTCGGCGCTCGTGCCATACCACTTGACGATTTCTCCCGCTTGGTCGCGGAGCGGTACGTTGCGGATCAACAGCCACCGATATTGCCCGTCCGCCCTGCGTACGCGAGCTTCAGTCTCCATCGGCTTCCCACACGCCACGGCCGCGCGCCACTCATCCACGAACCTGGCAAGGTCGTCGGGGTGGACTGCCGCCTCCCAGCCCCAACCCAGTCCCCCCTCCAATGAGACTCCGCTGAACTCAAGCCAACGCCGATTGATGAAATCGAGGGAGCCGTCCGGCAGAGCGCTCCAGACGTATCCCGGGATGGTGTCAATCACCTCCCGAAGCTGCTTGGACTTCGTCTGAAGTTGGTGGACGCGGAACTGGTAGGCTGCCCACAGCAGCGCCAGAAGAACCACCGCGCAGAGGGCACGGAACCAGTTGGTCTTCCACCGCGGGGGCGTGATGAGAATGGGCAGCGACACCCCTTCTTCATTCCATACACCATCACTGTTTGATCCCTGCACGCGAAAAACGTACTTGCCGGGATCTAGATTGGTGTAAGTGGCGAGGCGCTGATTGCTGCCCACCTCGTTCCAGCCAGGTTCTAAGGGCTCCAACCTATATCGATAACGGTTCTTCTGGGAATTTGCGTAACTCAACGCCGCGAATTCAAAGGAGAAGACATTGTCCCGGTAGGAAAGCGTCAAGGAATCGGCGTATGGGATGGCTTTCTCGAGCACCGACTTGGCGCCGATAGAAACAGGTTTGTTGAAGATCTTGAAGCTAGTGACCACTACAGGTGGCACGTAGGGACTGTCGCGGATACCTTCGGGGAAAAATGCATTGAATCCATGGCTGCCGCCAAAAAACATCTCCCCATCTGGTCCTTTTGTGTAACTGCCCCCGCTGAACTCATCAGCCTGCAAGCCGTCGGACACGTCGTAGCTTCTAAACGTGCCCGTCTGAGGATCGAACCGGGAAAGCCCTTTCTTAGTGCTGAGCCAAAGCCTGCCGGCCTTGTCTTCCAGAATTCCCTGAATTGCGCTACTGGGTAGGCCCTGGCTTTCCGTGTAGCGAGTGAAGGTTTCATTTTGACGGTTGAACCGGTACAGTCCATCCAAGGCTCCCAGCCACAATGTTCCAGCCCGGTCTTCAAGCATGGCGGTGATGTCGCCGCCCTGGAGTTTGTGAGGGTCATGCGGGTCGGGCGTGTAGTTGACAAAGGTTTTCGTCCTGTCATCGTAGCGGCTCAGCACGCCCTCCCCTCTCGATATCCATAGCACTCCGAAACGATCTTGATAGAAGCCCGAGGCGGCTTTCCCATAGCTGGTCGGATTCCTCGGATCAGGCCGATAGTAAGTGAACTGCTCGTTTGCTGGATCCAAACGAGTGACGCCGTCAATATGCCCCACCCATAGCTGCGCGCTTCGATCTCCATAGATTCGGATAACGTGATCAGAAGTCAAGCTGTTGGGATCATCGGGGTTGTGCCGGTAATGTTTGAACCGCCCGGTGCGTTCATCGAACCGGTCAACACCGCTGCCCCAGCCACCTAACCAGAGATAGCCGCGCGCATCTTTGTAAATGCTATTAACGTCAGTGCCCTTGCTAATTGCGTTTCTGTCTTCCAGCCCGCGAACGTAATGGGTGATTTTCCCGGTCTTTAGATCCAACCTATCCAAAGCGCGAGGGAAGAAACCTAGCCACAAAATACCCTTGGAATCTTCATAAATCGAGGTGACCTTGCCAGGGGAGAGACTATTGGGGTCGCCGGGGCGATGGACATGACGGCCGAACTGTTCTTGCTGGAAATTGAGAATATTAAGCCCCCCATTCTCGGTTCCCACCCACAGCACGCCACCCCTATCCTGACAAATCGAGACGATGGCGTTATCGCTTAGGCTATCCGGGTCGCTGTCGACATGTTGAAAGAGGCGCGTGAACTGTTCTGTTCGCCGGTCAAAGTAATAAAGGCCCAGGCTCGATGGTACCCAGAATCCCTTCTGCCCATCGACGAGCGGCTTGCTATTGACCAGGCCGACCGCACGTGCGCCAACTGGGTATTTCGCGAGTCGCTCTGCCTGGGGATCGTATTTGATGAGCCCGGTGATCGGGAGATAGGCCAGCATCCACAAGTTGCCGGCCCCGTCTTCGTACACATAATCTGCACCCACATTCCTGGTTGGAAAAGGGCGCGTAATCTGTCCTGTTTTTGGGTTCAAATGGAACAGGCCACGCCTGCCAACAAACCAAATATCCCCTTTGCGGCCCTCGATAACTTTAGTGATCCTGTCAACAAATTGGCCATCGCTGTCATTCCGGTAATGAGTAAAGGTTCCGTTCGACGGATCAAACTTGTCCAGGCCGCTTGCTTCGGTGCCAAACCACAGAAAACCGTGCCTGTCCCGGGCGATACTGTTGACCGAATCGGATACGAGACTGTTGGGATTGGTGGGGTCGTGACGATAACGCGTGAAGCGTTCGGTTGCGGGATCGAATTTGTTCACCCCGCCAGTATAGGTGGCAATCCACAGATGGCCCTGCTCGTCCTCCATGAGATCCGTGATCAAATTGGCGCTTAGGCTTTCAGGGGTCTCGGCCTTGTTCTTGTAAACGACGAAGTCGTTGCCATCGTAGCGATTGAGGCCGTCTCGCGTGCCAAACCACATGAAGCCTCGGCGATCCTGCAAAATGGCAGTGACAGAGCTTTGAGATAGGCCATCGCTGGTGGTGACGTGGGTAAATCTGACGTCTCCCACCCCAGCATGGCCTCCCTGAGCGTGGATATTCTGAAAGTTGCGGGGAGTCGAGCCCGCTCTCCCTTCGCGGTCGCCGCGGAGGCCAGCCTTCGTCATCAGGTGGGCGAGGCCTGTGTTCGTGCGTTCGACAATTGCGACTTTGGCCGGGCGGGGTTCAGCGGCTACGGCACATGAAGCGTGAATGACGCAGAGAAGCAAGATCCGGCTCGCACCCCGCAAGGCCCGCGCCGTATTTTGGCGGATGGCGATCATGAAAATGGGACTGAATCTTACCTCAACAACCAACAACAGACCGTGATCCTGCTCACGTGGAATGCGTGGTCTTCGGCAACAAAAACCACGTCCACAAATGCGATAACGGCCTTAGAATCATGCGACTCCCGCATGGGATTCCTCTTCGTGGTGCTTCGGAAGCGTCAAGTGGAAGATTGCGCCCGTCCCGTCTTTGGCCGTGGCCCAGATCCGGCCTCCATGGGCCTGAAGAATGGAACGGCTGATAGAGAGTCCCATGCCCATGCCGCCGGGCTTCGTGGTGTAGAAAGAGTCGAAGATCTTGTCGATCGTCTGAGCGTCAATACCTATCCCCGAGTCTTCAACCGTTACCTGCACCTGGTCCGGGTCAATGTTCCGCGTGGTGATCACCAGTTCTCGCGCCCGGTCACTCACACTGCTCATGGCTTCGATAGCGTTCATCAGGAGGTTCAGCATCACCTGCTGCAACTGAACGCGATCGCCTGACACCGGTGAAAGGTCATCGGCAAACTGCGTTCGGGTGATCACGCTCTTTTTTGTCGCTTCGTCCCTCACGAGGGCGAGGACGTCCTGAATTGTTTCATTCAGATCCAGCCTCTCTCGAGCTGTTGCAGCCCTTTTTGTGAGCGCCCGAATCCGGCCGATCACTTCCCCGGCTCGCTTCCCGTCGCGCACGATGCGGCGGGCAGTCTCCCGGGCCTCCTCCACGTTAGGCACGTCTGCGGCCAGCCAACGCAGGCAGGCGCCGCCGTTGCTCACCACGCCCGCCAGCGGTTGGTTGACTTCATGCGCGATCGAGGCAGTCAGTTCCCCCATCATGCTCACCCGGTTGATGTGCGCAAGATCGGCCTCGAGTTGGCGCAGCCTCTCGCGCTCTTCTTCGGCACGTTTGCGATCTTCAATGTCCGCGAGGATTCCGTACCACTTCAAAATCTTCCCGTGGCGGTCCCGCAGTGGGACGCCTCGGACGAGGAACCAGCGATATTCCCCATCCGCTGCCCGACGGAACCGGACCTCATCTTCGAAGACCCGCCCGGCTGCGACGGACACGCGCCACCTCTCCGCATACTGGGCGAGATCTTCGGGATGGACAGCGACGTGCCAGCCCAAACCTGCGGTCTCTTCTTGGGACAAACCCGTGTAGTCCAGCCAACGCCGGTTCACGAACTCATTGGATCCGTCGGGCAACGCAGTCCACGCCATCGCCGGAATGGTCTCGATCACCTCCCGAAGCTGCTTGGACTTCGTTTCAAGTTGGTGGACCCGGAACTGGTAGGACGCCCACAGCAGTGCCGGAAACATGGCCACGCAGAGGGCGCGGAACAACCAGGTACCCCACCAGGGCGGAAGTATTCGGATGTGAAGCGCAACCCCCTGCCCATTCCAGACTCCATCGTTATTGGAGGCCTTGACGCGAAACGTATAGTCGCCGGGGTCAAGATGGGTGTAGGTGGCAAAACGACGCGCGGCATCGGTGTATTGCCAGTCTCGATCGAACCCCTCGAGTTTATAGGCGTACTGGTTTTTCTGCGGGGCGGTGAAGTCCAGCGCCGCGAACTGGAAGCGAAAGACTGATTGGTCGTGGCGGAGAGTAATGCTCGATGCGACATTGATGGGTTCCCGGAGCGGCGAATCCTTGCCGCCTATCTTTACTGGTTTGTTGAACAGCTCAAACTCCGTGAGCACCACCGGCGGCGGGGTTGGGTTATCGGGAAGCTTGTCGGGATAGAAGGCGCTTAGCCCGTTGACGCCGCCGAAAAACAGCCGCCCGTCGGGCGCTTTGGCACGGGCGCGGAGAGAGAACTCGTTGCCTTGGAGACCGTCGAACGCATCGTAGGTGCGGAAAACCTCCGTTCTGGGGTCGAATCTGGACAATCCCTTGATCGTGCTGACCCACACGTTGCCCTGATTGTCGCCCAGGACCCCCACAACGGCATTGTTCGCAAGCCCATCCTTCTCGGTGTAGTGGTGGGTAAATTTACCGGTCTCCGGATCGAAACGGAACAAGCCGGTGGACGGCGAGGTGACCCAAATGGTGGCGCCGTCGGAATAGACGTCCTCGACCCAGTTCGCGACCTGGCGGCCCGGCTGGTTCGCGTCTAGCAGATAGGTGGTGAACCTCCGCGTATGCGTATCCAAGCGCACCAGTCCCGAAGTGGCCGTACCGAGCCAGAGCATGCCGCGTCGATCGAGCAGCAATGGAACCGCGTACGCATCCGGCAGACCGGCGGGACTCCCAGGATTCGCGGGGAAATGAGTGAAATGCCGCCCGTCAAAATAGTCCAGCCCGTTGCCATACGGTCCGATCCACAGTCCCCCCAAGGTGTCAGCAACGAGAGAGGCGATGTTGTCATTCGCCGGACTGTCGGAGTTTTTGGGATCATGCCGAAAATGCTTGATATGCTGTCCATCCAGCCGATCCAGGCCACCACCGTACGTTCCTGTCCACACCACTCCATGGGAGTCCATAGCGACCGACCGCGCCGGGCCTGCGCTCAGGCGCCTGGGATCATTGGGATTGGCGATGTAGTGGGTGAAGGTCCTCCCATCGAAGCGATCCAGGCCCGCTTCCGTTCCGATCCACAGCTCGCCTGCGGAACCTAGGGTGAGTGCGGTGATGACATTATTGCTTGGGCTCTTGGCATCTTGGGGACTGTGGCGATAGGTGATGAATTTCGCCACCTCGCCCGCCAAACGATCGACCCCGGTGGAGCGCATGCCGATCCACAGCGTGCCCGAGGCATCCATGTAAAGAGCGCGATAGTTGATAACATTACTGCTCAAGCTGGAAGAATCGTTGGGATCATGCAGATAGCGGGTAAACGATCCGCGAGCGCGATCCATCAGATTCAAACCGTTGTTGGTCGCCACCCAAAACCGTCCCGCCCGGTCCTCATACGTCATCGCCACATAGTCGTCGCTCAGCGTGGCGGGATTCCGGGGGTCATGCGGATAGCGAATAAACGTGTGGGTTTGGGGATCGAAGCGATTCAATCCGCGCAAGGTGGAAATCCAGAGATTGCCTTTCCGGTCCTGGAAGATGTGGCCTACGTCATTGTTGCTAAGGCTGGCCGGATCATTGGGGTTGTTTTTGTACCAGGTAAAATGGCCGGTCGAGCGATCGAGCACGCTTACGCCCTCATGCCACGTACCGAGCCAGAGCAGACCGGTTGTAGCGTCCAGGCAGATGGAGCGAACATCGGCACTTCCGAAGCTGGTTGGCTTGTCTGCATTGAGTTTGTACGTGTAAAACCTGCCGGTGGTCCGATCGAAACGGCTCAGTCCCCCAGAGCTAGCGACCCACAACGTGCCTGAATCGTCCTCAATAAAGAATCTTGCCTGGTGCGCGGGTAGACTGTGTGGGTCATCCGCTCGATGGCGATAGTGAACAAAAGAATCCGCGTCCCGGTCGTACCGGTCGACGGCCTCGTTGGTTCCTACCCACAAGGCGCCGGCTCGATCAACATAGAGCGCCCAAATACTGTCGCTGGCGAGGCTGCGGTCATCCTGATCGTCGTGCTTGTAGACCTTGAAGGTATACCCGTCGTAGCGATTCAAACCGCCGAGCCACGTACCAAACCACATGAATCCCTGCCGGTCCTGGGCAATTGCCCGCACATCAGCGTTCGAGAGTCCGTCCGCAACGGAAAGATGGGTGAAGCTAAGCTTCGCGGGCGAGCCCGGTGCGGAAAGAGAACGTCCCAAAGGGGTCCGAAGCGCGTGCGCGTGATCTCCCGCGACATGGGAAATCCGGACACGTTCCATCTCGACGTGAGTCTGTTCCGAAAGCCCGATCACTAGGACCGGGGCCAGCACGGCGGCGAGCACGACAACGATCTGGATAACGGAATTCCGTCGCATTCCTCTCCCCTTGCTTTTCTGCCCTGTGCCGGCAAGCTCTCTGATCCTCTTCTTAAGCTCCGACATCGCGAGTTGATCTCCCGGTTTTTCGCCTTGGGTTCGACGGTCCGTTGCGTGACTCGCTGCTTCAGCTGACCTCGATGGTGTCTTTGACTGTCGCGGGTGCTTCTGCTCCTGCGGTCGGCAATGTGAAATGGAAACTCGCGCCGCGCCCGTCGTTGGGCGTGGCCCACAGATGGCCTCCATGCCACTCGACGATCGAGCGGCTGATCGCGAGGCCCATGCCGCTGCCTTGAGGCTTGGTCGTGAAGAAGGCATTGAAGATCTGGTCCGCCTTATCGGGCGGCAGACCCACACCGGTGTCGCTGACGGAGACCAGCGCTCGGCCGTTCTCATCGCGTTGTGACTTGACCGTCAGCACTCCTCCTGTTTCCTTCATGGCCTCAATGGCGTTGAGCATGAGGTTCATGAGCACTTGCTGCACTTGTACGCGGTCAGCCGTGATCTTGGGGAGATCAGCGGCTAGATCGGTGCGCATCGAAACTCCGCAACGGTTGGCCTCACCACGCAGCAGCACGACCATCTCACCGATGATTTTGCTTACGTCAACTAGCTCGCGTTGGGGAGGAGTCTTCTTGTACAGGGACCGCAAACGGTCGATGATCTCGGTGGCGCGAGCCCCGTCTCGAACGATTTTCCCGATCGCGTCACAGGCCTCCTGCAGGTCGGGCTGATCGCGCTTCAGCCATCGCAAGCTAGCCCGTGCATTGGCCATGGCGCCGGTAATCGGCTGTTTCAGCTCGTGAGAGATGGAGGCCGCCAGTTCCCCCAACAGGCTGATGCGGTTCGTATGGGCGAGGTCCGCCTGGAGCTGTTCGGCACGCTTGCGATCTTCAATATCGGTGGCCACACCACACCATTTCACCACCTTCCCGCGTTTGTCGCGCAAGGGCCTGGCGCGCGTCTGGAACCAGCGATACTCGCCGTCGACGCCGCGACGTAACCGCGCTTCATACTCCAAAGGCTCGCCCTTAGCCGCCGAAGTCCGCCACCTCTCGATAACTCTTTTGAGATCGTCGGGATGAATTGCAGCCTGCCAGCCGGAGCCTGACGCCTGCTCTACCGTCATCCCCGTGTATTCCACCCAGCCCCTGTTCACGAAGGTGCGGTAGCCGTCGGGCAAGGCAACAAACGCCAGGGCCGGCATGGTTTCAACCGCTTCGCGAAACTTTCTTTCCTGCTCCTGCAGTTGGCGAACGCGAACTTGATAAGCCGCCCAGAGCAGTGCCAGGAAAGCGGCCAAGCAGAGAGCGCGAAACCCAGTTGTTTTCCACCAGGGAGGCGTGATGAGAATGGACAGTGACACCCCTTCTTCATTCCATACGCCATCGCTGTTGGACCCCTGCACGCGAAAAACATATTTAGCGGGGTCTAAATTGGTGTAAGTAGCCAGGCGCTGCTTGCTGCCCACCTCGTTCCAGCCGGGTTCGAAGCCCTCAAGCTTGTATCGATAACGGTTCTTGTGAGAATTCGCATAACTCAAGGCCGCGAATTCAAAGGAGAAGACGTTGTCCCGATAGGAGAGAGTCAGGGAATGGACGTATGGGATGGCTTTTTTGAGCACCGACTTGGCGCCGACGGGCACAGGTTTGTTGAAGATTTTGAAGCTGGTGATGACCACCGGCGGCACGTAGGTATTGTCGCGGACCTGTTCAGGAAAAAATGCATTGAACCCATTGCTGCCGCCAAAGAACATCTCGCCATCCGGGCCTTCATAACAACCGTCACTGAACTCATTGGTCTGCAAGCCGTCGAACGCGTCGTAGTTTCTAAAGGTTTCCGTCTGAGGATCGAACCGGGATATGCCCTTCTGAGTGCTGAGCCAAAGCCTCCCCAATCCATCTTCCTGAACGCATCGAATGGTGCTGCTCGGCAGTCCCTGGCCCTCCGTGTAGCGGTCGAATGTCCCGCTCTGCCGGTTGAACCGGTACAGTCCATCAAACGCCCCCACCCACAGGGTTCCAGTCCGGTCTTCGTGGATGGAGGTGAGGCCGCCGCCGTTAAGCTTGTGAGGGTCACGCGAGTCGGGCGCGTAGGTCACGAAGGTCTTCGTCTTGTCATCGAAACGGATCAGCGCCCCGCCAAACGTCCCTAACCACATTGCGCCGGAATGATCCTGATAAATGGTCCAGACCCAATTTGCCAAGCTCGCGGGATCAGTTGGAACAGGCCGGTAGTTGGTAAACCCGTCCGTCGCGGGATCGAAGCGGCTTAGACCGTATTGCCCGCCCACCCACATGTGGCCGTTTCGGTCTCCATAGATGGTGTAAACGTTATCAGAAATCAAGCTGTTGGCCACGTCTGGGTCGTGCCGGTAATGCTTGAAACGCCCGGTGTGCTCATCGAATCGATCAAGACCGCTGCCCCCGCCACCGACCCAGAGATAACCTGCTCGATCTTTATAAAGGCTATCTACATTGGTGCCTTTACCGAGCGCATTCCCGTCGCCGGGGTTGGAAACGTAATGGGTGATTTGGCCCGTCTTTCGATCCAATCTGTTCAGGGCGCGAGGAAAGAAACCTATCCACAGAACGCCATCGGAATTTTCATAAATCGCCTTGACCCTGCCGGGTGAGATACTTTTGGGGCCGGAGGGGCGATGCCTGTAACGGACGAACTGTTCTTGCCGGAAATTGAGGAGGTTAAGCCCCGTATTCTCAGTTCCCACCCACAGCACACCACTCCTATCCTGATAGACTGACATAACGGCGTTACTGTCGAGGCTATCCGGGTTGCTTTCGTCGTGCTGAAACCGGTATGTGAAACGTTGAGTTCGCGAGTCAAAGTAATAGAGGCCCTGGCTCGATGGCACCCATAGTCCGTTCGTCCCGTCAGCCACAAGCTTGCCGTTAAGCGAGCCCCCGTTCATCGTGGATGCCAGGACGCCGACGGCACCGGGATCAAGTGGGTATTTCGTGAAACGCTCCGAGCGCCGGTCATACTTCACGAGCCCGACGATCGGGGAATGGGTGAGCATCCACAAATCGCCCGTTTCGTCTTCATACACACTGTCTGCGCTGAGGCCCTTCCCCGTTGCAGGAGGGCGAGTAATCTGTCCTGCCTTTTGGTTCAAATGGAACAGACCGCGGTCGCCAACAAACCAGATATCCTGACGGCTATCCTCGATAATTTGAGTGATCCCCCCAACGAACTGGCCATCGCTGTCATTCCGATAATGAGCAAATATCCCGGTGGTAGGATCAAACCCGTCGAGGCCGGCGTCTTGGGTGCCAAACCAAAGATAGCCCCGACTGTCTCGGGCGATGCTCGTGACGTAAGCACCATCAATGCTGTTAGGGTTTTTAGGATCGTGAAGGTAGCGGGTAAAGCGTTCGGTTGCAGGGTCGAATTTGTCCACCCCAGTGTTGGTGGCAATCCACAGATCGCCGTGATCGTCTTCCATCAGGTCTTGAATGAAGTTGGAGCTTAAGCTGCCAGGATCGTTCGGGTTGTTTTTGTATACGAGGAAGGCGTTACCGTCATAGCGATTGAGGCCGTCTCGGGTGGCGAACCACATGAAGCCCAGGCGATCCTGCAAAATGGCAGTAACATAGCCTTGAGATAGGCCATCGTTTGAGGTGACATGGGTGAATCTGAGGTCACTCACCAGAGCATCGCGGCCCTCAGCGCGGATATCCTGAAAGTGGCGAGGGGGCGAGTCAGCCCTTCCTCCGGGCTCCCCGCGGAAGCCGGCCTTCGTCGTCTCGTGGCCGAAGCGTGTGTTCCTGCCTTCGGCAATTGCGGCTTCAACTGGGCGGCGTTCGACTGCTACGGCACATGACGCATGAATAATGCAGAGAAGCAGAATCCGGCTCGCACCCCGCAAGGCCCGCGCCGTATTTTGGGGGATGGCGATCATGGAAATCGGACTGAATCTCACCTCAACAACCAAACCGTGATTTTGTCACGTGGAACGCGTGGTCTTCGGCAACAACAACCACGTCCACAAATGCGATAACGGCCTTAGAATCATGCGACTCCGGCATGGGATTCTCCTTTGTGGTAAGTCGGAAGCGTCAAGTGGAAGATTGCGCCCGTCCCGTCTTTGGCCGTAGCCCATATCCGGCCTCCATGGGCTTGAAGAATGGAACGGCTGATAGAGAGTCCCATGCCCATGCCGCTGGGCTTCGTGGTGTAGAACGAGTCAAAGATCCTGTCTGTCGTCTGAGCGTCAATACCTATCCCCGAGTCTTCAACCGTTACCTGCACCTGGTCCGGATCCATGTTCCGGGTCGTGATCACCAGTTCCCGCACCCTGTCTGCTACGCTGCTCATGGCTTCGATGCCATTCATAATCAGGTTCAGCATCACCTGCTGCAACTGCACCCGATCACCGGAAACAGGCGAAAGGTCATCTGCAAACCGCGTTTGGATGTTCACGCTCTTTTTCTTTGCTTCGTCCCCGAAGAGCGCGAGGACGTCGCGAATTGTTTCATTCAGATCCAGCCTCTCTCGAGACGTTGCAGTCTTTTTTGTCAGGACCCGAATCCGGGTGATGATTTCACCGGCCCGTTTTCCATCGCGGACGATACGACGGGCATTTTCCAGAGCTTCGTCCACATTAGGCGGATTTCCGGTCAGCCAACGGAGGCAGGCGCTGCCGTTGCTCACCACGCCTGACAACGGCTGGTTGACTTCATGGGCGATCGAGGCGGCCAGTTCGCCCATCATGCTCACCCGGTTGATGTGCGCAAGATCGGCCTCGAGCTGGCGCACCCTCTCGCGCTCTTCCTCGGCACGCTTGCGATCGGTGATGTCATTATTGCTCTCCAGGATTGCCAGCGGCGCACCTTGCTCATCGCTTTGTAAAGCTAAACGGCACGCCACCACGATGGGGGTCCCGTCCTTTCGGGTATGAAGAAGTTCCCCTTCCCAGCGACCTGCACGGGTCACCTCTGCTATAACTTCCTCGCGTGACGTCGGGAACACTGTTTTCAGCAACTCGTGAGCAAGTGTGCCCACCGCCTGCTCTGCGGTCCAGCCGTACTGCTCCTCGGCGCCGCGATTCCAGTATTTGATCACCCCCTGCATGTCCGCCACAAAAATGGTGTCGTGCGTGAGATCGAGGAGATTTGCCTGCTCCCGCAAGGTTTCTTCGGCCCGCTTCCGGTCATCGATGTCAGCACTCGTGCCATACCACTTGACGATTCTTCCCGCTTGGTCACGCAGCGGTACGTTGCGGACCAACAGCCATCGATATTGCCCGTCCGCCCTGCGTACGCGCGCTTCGCTTTCCATCGCCTTCCCAGATGCCACGGCCTTGCGCCACTCGCCCGCGAACCCGGCACGATCGTCGGGGTGGACGGCCGCTTCCCACCCCTGACCGAGTGCGTTCTCCAAAGAGACTCCGCTGAACTCAAGCCAGCGCCGATTGATAAAATCGACCGAGCCGTCCGGCAGGGCGCTCCAGACGTATCCCGGGATGGTGTCGATCGCGTCCCGAAGCTGCTTGGACTCCCTCTGAAGTCGGTGGACACGTAACTGATAGGCTGCCCACACCAATGCAAGAAAGATGGCCGCGCAGAGGCCGCGAAACCAGTTCGTCTGCCAGTACGCCGGGGCAATGGAGAACTCCAGTGTATCCCCGTGCTCGTTCCAGACTCCGCTGTTGTTGGAGGCAAGCACACGAAAGCGGTACTTACGTGGAGCAAGATTCGAGTACTGCACCTTGCGGTCATTGAGCACTTCTCTCCAGTCGGGGTCCTGCCCCTCCAACTTGTAACGGAAGCGGACTGTTTCGGGCGCGGCGAAGCTCAGCGCCGTGTATTCAATAGCCAGGTCGCGCACTCGCGCTGGCAGCCGCAGTCCGGCACGGGGATCGTAAGTCTTCGCATCGGCCGTAACTTGTTCGATATGTACAGGAGGCGCGACCTTATTGAGGGCAAGATGTCGCGGATCCATCACGCTGACACTTTCAAGATTCGTGAACCACAATCGTCCATCGGCCGACTTGCTGACCCGCGGCGTGTAGCCGGTCAGGAGGGCGCGATTGCGTACTCCGTCGGAGCGGCCAAGAACAGTAAACTGGATGCCGCGCCTGGGATCAGAGGCCCACTTCTCCAACTCGCTTCGGGCAACGCCTATCAGGCCGCAGGCCGTGTACAGCCAGAACGAAGAATCCACTTCCACTGACCAGTGAACCGTGTCGCAAGGCAATCCATTCGGGCTGCTCAGCGTGACGATCCGCCCGTCTTTGATCCGGCTGAGCCCGCCCTCAGTAGCGGCCCAAAGCGTGCCATCCGCGTCGAGTTGAAGGCCCATCACGCGGCCGTTGCCTAGCCCTTCCTTCTTCCCATACGACGCGCTAATTTGGCCATCTTTGAAATGCACCAACCCGCCCTGAAAAAATCCAAGCCAAAGGCCGCCCCTTACCGGGTCGGGCATCACCGAAGAGGCAACGACGTTCCCTCCAAGCCTGGACCAAGGAACCTCTTCGACCAGCTTCCCATCGGCCCAATGCACCAGACCTTGATCCTGATAGCTGATCCAGACACCTGCCTTCGTATCGCCTGTGATCGCATTGACCCATCCCCCAGGCACTTCCTTCACCACGCTGAATCTGCCATTCTCGAAGCGGGCAATGCCTTTAGGGGTCGAGACCCAGATCCGGCCGCGATCGTCCTCATAGAGTGATCCCACCGCAGTGTCCGGCAATCCAGGATCAGCTATTTCAGTTACTCCCTCTTTCTCGCTCGTGTAAAAAGCAGACCCACTCTGCCCGGTTACTCGCAGGCGCGCGCTATCTTTCGCATCGCGGCCGCCCGGCCAGTAAATCGTGACCCGACCGTCATTCCAATGGTTCAAACCGTCCAGAGTGCTCAGCCAGACGCTGTTGTCGCGGGCTACCAGTACAGACTCGACGCTGGGATTGGATAAGCCCTGCTTTACGGAAATCGAAAATACAGGCGTTTCCCGAAAACGGTCGAGACCATCCGTCGTGCCAACCCAGATGTTTCCTTCGCGATCTTCAAACATCGTCAGGATGTGATCGCTGGAGAGGCCGTCGCTTTGCGCAAACACGCTCGTCCTCCCCTGGTGCACATGCAGCATCCCGCGTTGCAACGTTCCCACCCACAAACCACCATCACGGTCCCGAAACATGTTCACAGGGGTGAGGCGGCCTGGCGGCGTCGCAATCTGGTACTCACGAGTCTTTTCATCCATGAACTGCCAAAGGCCCTCCCCAACGGCAAGCAGCCCCGCTCGGCTATCCCCTTCTGCTAACGCTTGCGACGTTTCAATCGGGTGTGGCATGGGATAGCGCTGGGGAGGGCCAGGCTTCCACCGCCACAGCCCCGTTTCGGCTCCGGCCCAGATGCGGCCCTCGCCGTCCTCATAGAGTGACCACACCCACTGGCCGAGATTGCCGTCGCTACCGTAGCATTGAACATTGCCACGCTGAATGGCGCAGAGCCTGCCCTTCGGAACCTGGAAGGTTCCCGCCCAAACCGTGCCTTCGCGGTCCTCCAACAGAGTTAGAACGTTTTGTCCGGCAAGCTCGGCGTACGTTTTGAGTTTGCCGTCCTTCCAGCTTGCCAGGCCTTCGAGAGTGCCGATCCAGAGAGTGCCATCGCGCGCGGCAACCAAGCTTCGAATATTGCTACTCGGCAGGCGCTGACCGGGAGGAGGATTCCATGGTACAAATCGCACGCCATCAAAGCGAAGGAGGCCGAATTCGGTGCCTAGCCATAGATAACCATCCGGAGTCTGGGCGATCGAGCGAACGCCGGCCTTCAAGGAGCTATCTTGAATGTTCCAGGCTGTGTGAGCGTATTGACTGGCATCCAAAGAGGGGTCCAGCGCCAGAACGGAAGGAGGGCAGCATGCCACCACAGCAACAGCCAGCACTCTCAAAGCGGAGCTAGTCTTCATTCTGGTTTCCTGGGACACGACAACGGCGTCAGACTCCGGCCTTGGAGTCTTCATCATGGTACGTCGGAAGGGTAAAGTGGAAGCTTGTTCCTGGGCCCCCATTGGCCGTAGCCCATAGCCGGCCCCCATGGGCCTGAAGGATGGAACGGCTAATCGAGAGTCCCATACCCATGCCGTCGGGCTTGGTGGTGTAGAACGAGTCAAATATCTTGTCGATTGTCTGAGCGTCAACGCCTGTGCCCGAGTCTTCAACCATTACCTCCACCTGCTCCACATCCATGTTCTGAGTGGTGACAACGAGTTCTCGCGCCCGGTCACTCACACTGCTCATCGCTTCGATAGCGTTTATGACCAGATTCAGCAGCACCTGCTGAATCTGCACTCGATCGCCTAAAGCCGGTGAAAGGTCATCGGCAAACTGCGTTCGGGTGATCACGCTCTTCCTTTTTGCTTCGTCCCCGACGAGGGCGAGGACGTCGCGAATTGTTTCATTCAGATCCAGCCTCTCTCGAGACGTTGCAGCCCTTTTTGTCAGGGCCCGAATCCGGGTGATGATTTCACCGGCTCGTTTTCCGTCGCGGACGATGCGACGGGCATTTTCCAGAGCTTCGTCCACATTAGGCGGATTTCCGGTCAGCCAACGCAGGCAGGCGCTGCCGTTGCTCACGACGCCTGCGAGCGGCTGATTGACTTCATGCGCGATCGAGGCGGCCAGTTCCCCCATCATGCTCACGCGGTTCAGGTGTGCGAGATCGGCCTCAAGCTGGCGCAGCCTCTCTCTCTCCTCTTCGGCCCGTTTGCGTTCTGTGACATCGACTGCCGTACCGACGTATTCAACGAGCTCGCCGGTTTCGTCGAGGACCGGGTGGCCTATCATATTTATGTTTTTTACCGTTCCGTCCGGCAGCACGATCCTGAAACCGCCTGCATAGTCAGTCTTATCGCGGAGCGCCTTCTCCAAGTCCTCGGTAGCCCTGTTGTAATCTTCCGGATGGATTCGGTGCAGGAATCTCTCCAGAGGGGGCGGGCCCTCCCTGGGCTCGAAGCCAAAAATTCGGAACACTTCCTCAGACCAGTAGTTCCGTTTAGCCGTGACAGGGCTCCAAGCCCAACTGCCCGTGTGGCTCAGCCGCTGCCCTTCGGCTAGGTAAGCCTCACTTCTCCGCAGTGCCTCCTCAGCGCGCTTGCGGTCGGTGACGTCCCGGGCTACCTTCAGCAGGAAACGACGACCTCCAAACCAGTACTGACTGGTGTGTACTTCCACTGGGAACAGCGTCCCATCCTTTCGCCGATGCCAGTGCGTGTCGAACACGAATTCACCCGCCGCCGCCCGCTGCGCGACTGATTCCATCTGGGCTCGATCCGAGTCCAGGTGGAAGGCAACCGCCGTCGTCCCAATCAGTTCCTGCCGCGTATAACCCAGGCTTTCGCAGGCCTGCCGGTTCACATCGACAATCGTCCCTTGCTCGAATGCGTAGATGAAGAGGGCGTCCGCCGCGTGGTCCACAAATGTGCGGAAGCGCGTCTCGCCCTCACGCAGCGCTTCCTCGGCCTGGTTGCGTGCGGCCCGGGATCGCAGGGTGACGATGCCGAACGCCAAGTCGGCAGCCAGTTCCTCCAGCAGCCGAGTCTCTTCCGACGTGAAGGCGTTGGGCTGTGCGGAATAAATGGTAAGGCTGCCGAAAGCGGTGCCGTGTTCGTCTTTGAGCGGCAGGGCGATGCCGGAACGAAAATCGCGCTGCAAAGCGCTCTCCCGCCAGGGCGCAAGTCGAGGATCCGTTGCGAAATCCTGAATGCAGCAAGTCTTCCCGCTGCGGATGGCCGTTCCCGTGGGGCCGCGCCCACGCTCCGTGTCGGCCCAAGTAATGCCGGCGGTTGCGAGATATCCCTCCTCGGCCCCGGTCCACGCGGCAGGGCGCACGCTCTTGGCCTCGTCGTGTTCGGCATAGGCCACCCACGCCATGCGGTAGCCGACCTCCTCGCAGACGATCCGGCAGATTTCCTGGAGCAAGCTCAGCTCGTCGGTGGCGCGCAGGAGGGTCTGGTTGCAGTTGCTGATGGCGCGGAGTTCGCGATTCGAACGACGCAATGCCTCCTCCGCCCGCTTGCGATCATCGATGTCAGTACTTGTGCCATACCATTTGACGATCTTCCCCACTTTGTCGCGCAGCGGTACATTGCGGATCAACAACCACCGATACTGCCCGTCCGCCTTGCGTACGCGCGCTTCACTTTCCATCGCCTTCCCACACTCCACGGCCGCGCGCCACTCGTCCATGAACCTGGCAAGGTCATCGGGGTGAACGGCCACCTCCCAGCCCCAACCCAGGCCCTTCTCCAAAGAGACTCCGCTGAACTCAAGCCAGCGCCGATTGATGAAGTCGACGGACCCGTCCGGCAGAGTGCTCCAGACGTTTCCCGGGATGGTGTCGATCACGTCCCGAAGCTGCTTGGACTGTTTTTGAAGCTGGTGGACACGGAACTGGTAGGCCGCCCACAGCACTGCCAGAAACACGGCCGCGCAGAGGGCGCGAAACCAATTCGTCTGGTAAAAGTGCGGCTGGAGCACGAACCGCACGCTGGCCCCCTGCTCATTCCAAATGCCGTAGTCGTTCGCCGCAGCCACCTGGAACGAGTATTTTCCGGGAGCCATGTTCGTGTAGTGGGCCGTGCGGCGCGTGCCGGCGTCCACCCAGTCCTTATCAAAGGGTTCGAGCCGGTATTTGAAGTGCAGCTCTTCCGGAGCGGAGAAGCTCAGGGCCGTGAAGCGGAAATCGAAGGTGTTGTTGCCGGGGGGTACGGAAGTCTGGTTGTCGAGCACCAGCGTCAACTTGTTTGCCCATGCCTCCTCCAACACGACGGGCGGAGGGAGGCGACTGCCCGCGGCGGGGTCAATCGCCACCACGCCGCGTATCGTAGGAAACCATATCCGCCCGTCGGTGGTTTTCCAGACTCCCGGGCTCCCCCCATTGCATTCGCTGCTCCTCATGCCCTCGGCGACCCCGTACGAGACCGGCAAAATGGAAGAGATCCTCCCATCGGCAAAATCGTTGAGCTCCTTCAGACTGAGACGGAAGATATTGTGCGTGGAGCTGAACCAGAGATTGCCCGTTCCGTCCTCCAGAATGCGCAATAACATGTTATTGGGCAGACCGTCTTTCGTCGTAATCGCTTTAAAGCGGCCATCCCGAAAACGGAACAATCCCCCGCCGTATGTCGCCAGCCAGAGAGTCCCGGTCGAATCTTGGTAAATATCCGAAATGTGGCCGGGCAGACTTTGGTTCTGGTGGTACGGGACGGCTTTGCCATCGCCCACATAAAAGAGCCCCTCGATGGCAACCACCCAAGAGCCACCGTCCCGGCCCCCGATGATATTATTCACGCCGGAGATGCCGGGGATCTGATCCAATTTCCCCTCGCGAAAGCGGTAAAGCCCGCCGGGGCGCGCCTCCATTAACCCCCCGATCCACAGTGTGCCCTCCCGGTCCTGATAAATCGATGCCACGGCCGACGCTTCCACCTGGAAATGGCTCAGCACGCCCGATCGCCAGCGATACAGCCCGCCGTACCCGCCGAACCACAGGTCGCCATCGCCCGTCTGGGCAATGGCGAGAATGTTCGTCACACCCGGAAACAGATGAAACCGATGACCATCGAACCAATAGAGCAAATCCCCGCCTAGCCAAATGCGGCCTTCCCGATCCTGAAACACCGTATTGAAGCCTGTGTCTGAGAGGCCTTCGTCCTTTGCGTACGCTGTCAACGGGGCTGGCCGGAGACGAAGCAGCCCCAGCCCAACCATTCCAACCCACAGGTTGCCTTCTCGATCTACCAGGAGGCTGCGCACCTTGGGCAATTCGCCGCCATTCGCAGGCAATGATAAGGGTTCGGGAGGACTGAGCCTTCCGTTCACAATCGGAACGAGTCCGGCCGGCGTGTACAGCAGCAATTCCCCATCCACACCCTGTGCCATGGTGAGGGCGTACTCGGGATCATACCCGACCGACAGTGCGCGCCGCCCAATAGGCGGTAGCGGTAGATCAGAGAATACCCCCTGGTAATAGCGCACCAGCCGATACTCGTCGCGCACAGCGACCCAAACACTTCCGTCGCGAGCTTCTTGAACGAGAAAAACGCTCGGCTTGCGGACATGCAAGGTCGCGATGGAACCGTCGGCACCGAAACGCACAAGGTCGGTTCCACAGCGAAACCACATGCTTCCGTCCCGCGCCTGCAGGTAAAACTCCCTGACCGCCTTCCCCCGGTAAGTGGGGTAAGCCTCCAGTTTGGCGCCGGCAGACTTTGCTACCCCGCGCGAGGTTTTGATCCACACGTTCCCTTCGGCATCTCCGCGGATGGATTCGATGAACCTGCTCGGCAAGCCGTCGCGCTCGGTGTAGGTGGTGGCAACACCGTTTTCCAGCCGGATGAGGCCGTCCTCAGTACCGATCCACAATGCTCCGGAACGACTTTCGTACAGAGAGAGGATCTGATTACTGCCGAAACCCGGAGTATCCCCCGAGTCGAAAACCCGGAAGCGCTCGCCATCAAAGCGCGCGAGCCCCCCGAATGTGCCTATCCAGAGATAGCCGCGATGATCCTGCAAGATCGCATTCACCGAGTTTTGCGGTAGACCTTGCTCCGTTTGCCAGACTGTGGTGATGTACTGCGTCGGATAGGATTGTGCGCGGACGGGAGCTATCAAAAGACTGGTCAGCAGACCTGCGGCAAGAATAACTGCGAGCCGATGCTGCCGTGGATGCTGCACCATTTCCGCTCGTGTGCCGGTGCGGCGGATCGGCTGCACGAAGTGCCGGTAGGCGCTGGTTGGAGAGACGACCGCTAACACCGCAAGTCCTGGACCCCCATACCAGCAACTTATGGCCAGCGCAAACGCTAGCAAAAGGAGCCGCGGGAACGCTGAAGTGGAAATCTCGCAGGAGTGGCTACGCCTCCCGCGGAACGCCGTCGCGTAACGCTCTGAACCTTCATCATCGTCGATTCTCTTGGGTCAAATCGCAATCCGAAGACCATTCACATTGTACTACCCCCTGCTCGTAAAAATTGGACGACATCAGGGACAGTCCGACAATGCTTGCTAATCGTAGCGTTGCGCCGAACGGGCAGGGCGCGCGGTCTCTCGGGCAGACCGCCGCTCAGGCGTCGATCCGAATTCTTCTGTTGACAAATAAGTAATGATGTGGTATTGATATCGTAACATCGCAATTTGGTTTGCGATATGTCCATTCGTCTCTCACATACGGTCACGGCGGTGCGGCTGATGGCAAATCGCCGCAGCGCCCTCAAGTCCACGGGCCCGCGAACAGACGCGGGCAAGCGCCGCTCGAGTCTGAATAGGCTCCGCGGGGGTGGCCGGTCAAAGACCAAGAAGCTGTTTTGGCAGGTAATCATGACGGCGCCGGTCGGCGAGGTTCTACAGACGACTGATCGCCTCATGACCCACGAGCAACGTACGCACCCTAGGATTGAAGCGTTGCTGGCCTTCCACTGGTCCCCACAGGATATATTGAGGCCGAGGTTCAACGAAGGAAGGCTCGACGTCGATCAAAAAACATACGATCGAAGCCTAAGACTCCTTTATTATCAACGCGAATTTTTAACAATCCTGTCATGTTGTTTATTCTAAACGCGTTACTATTTGTAACCCGTCATCTTACTGATGCACAGCGGTTTAGGCTAAGACCTCTAGAACAACCAACAATTCGGCCACGCCCTAGCTCACTACGGCGTGTCAGGATAATCGGGAGGCCGAGCGAGGTAGGTTGGGTTCGCGATTTCCGGGTTCCGGAGATAACCCGGTAATGAGGATGAGGACGAGAACGAACCCATTGGCCTATAAATCCCATAGCAACATAAGCTTAGGGCCTCAAGAACACGCCCGATTTCAAACTTTTCGAGGGGGTCGAACCCAATTCAGTAAGTCTAGCTTCTGCAATAGGTTAACGCTGAAAACGCCGCTTTCTTAACATTTTTCCCGAAAGTGATCGGGATAGAATCTGAACAAATGTGACAGACATTATTCCCAAAAAGCCTTGTCGGTTTGAGGTCGAAGACTTCGCCGGTGTCTGAAGATCGGGGCCACGTTGACCATAACGCATTGAATGAACCAAAGTAGATAGTCTAAATGTTGTCGCATGACCTATTCCTCCACCCTGTCATCGATACAGCATCCAGGAGTACTGTCGACCATTCTGCTCCCCGCCGTATCTTTTGTGTAGCTTCGGGTTGCGCCTTCAAGCCCGAATCCTCGAATGGCTCCAGCGGCGCAACCGGAATGTCGGCCGACTCAACTCGCTCTTTAGTGTCCCGATACATCTTAGCCTCTATGCAATTCGAATATGACCACGTAGCCAAGGGCCTCATACTGCCTTTGGATTTCCTGTCTGGTCTTGCCTTTCAGGCTGGTGATGATGATTGTTTCTTTCATTTCGCACCTCACTGCTTTACGCGATGGATATGGCAAGCGCATTGCCAATATTGATTGTATTTCAAACAATACACTTAAGATTCTGAAAACCCCTTGCGATCGCAAGAACGCCTCCACATGACGTGCCCATATTTGAGCAGTGCCGAGATTGCATTTGGGCACTGGCAGCGCGGCACACGTTTAAAGCTCCTATTCCTAGTGGGTTTCCATTGGCACAGTAGTTGCACTCAGACCTCCCGGAGCAGAGGGGCGCGACACATGTTCCGAATCGAAGTTGACGAGGAAGATGGCTGGGCAACGAAAGATCACGGGGCGCTTGAGGGTTCAGTGTGCCGAGGAGGTAAGGCGTCAGGTGTTGCGCTGCGGGGATCGACATCGGCTAGTGGTCGATCAGAGGTGACTTTCATCGACAACAGCGGCGAAGAAGTGCTGCCGTGGCTGGGTCATATTGGAGCGCAGTTTATTGCCCCGGGGCTTCTACTGCCTCGACATCTGCGAGCGGCTTCACTTATCCCTCCTCAAAGGCAGCGGATCCAGGCGTAGATTACGTGAAGCTGTTAGTTGAGGATTATTCTGAACGCGTCGAGCTTGCCAACAACGGCGTTTACTATTCCCGACCTCGAATCAACACCGCTTCGAGTATGGCTTCGTTTCATGAAATGGCAGGAATTCCCAAGTCAATTACTCGTCATCGTTGAAGGACCTTAGTTTTCCCCCCCCATTTCCCCACCTGACAACCCGCTGCGGGAGGCCCCGAGTGGCTTCTCGCGGCCCCGCCATAATGCGTGGTCGGAGTTTTGGAGCTGTCACAAGACTGAATTCAGTCTCCGGACCGAAAGGGGCGAAAAATCAAACAGTCGAACCTTGATCTGACCCAGTGCCCGCCAGCGGGCAAGATGCTGCTCATCTGGCATCATCAACTCAGAACCAGGGCCTGAAATCGGTCACGAGTCCTTCTGGCGGCGATTCGAGATTTGTTGGCCGGTGCACGAACGCTCATGGTTTTCAGGTGGATACACAGAAACGTTGTCTTCTCCCGATATCTCTTTTTCTTGCAGCTTCTATATGGAACTTCGCTTGCCTCTTGGATGGGCGATCGCAAGAAAGCGACTGGTTGCTGTTTGAGCCGGAGGAATACCATGACAACTAATGCCATCCAACCGAACGAACCAAGCCAATCGCCGTTGATTGGTGACTACCACATCCAGAAGCTGTCAGTGTTTTTCAATAGGGTCATCCCCTCGGACCCCAAAGTTCTCGATGACGCTGTGGAAGAGATCACGCGGGTAATAGAAGGCACCACATTTTGGGGCGACGTCGAGGGGATCGGGCTGGCGGTGCGCGAGGCGCTCGCCAATGCCATTGTTCATGGTAATCACAGCAACCCCGAGAAGCCGGTGGAGATTGCGGTCGCCGTCGATGACAGCTGCGATCTGGTGATCATCATCAGGGATTCAGGCTCCGGCTTCGATCCAAGTCGTATTCCGAACCCAACAGTTGGCGATGGTCTCTTAGCGAACCACGGTCGCGGACTTTTCCTTATCCGGCAGTTCATGGACGATGTCGTCTTTAGGTTCAACCAAGGGACCGAGGTCGTCATGCAGAGAAGGCGCCAGTGGCTCCAATAGTGAGCCCTGGCCTGTTCGTGTCTGCGTTGCGATCACGACGATTAACCGGCAGTTGTGACTGAGCAGTTTGAAACCAAGGCTAGAGCCGAAGCCACCGTTCGAGGCGACGGCTGGAACGCTGAGGATGTCATGGTGGTCATTGGGGCAGTTGGTGGGCTTGTTCTGTCGGGAACAAAAGTTCCCCGGGATCTACCGTTGTCCGAGTGGTCAGAGCCATTGGGTGGTTAGAGGACAAGGTGCTCAAGCCGGGCGCGAACGCAAGCAGGTGTTTCAGGCTGACTTCCGGCCTTCGCCAACGTGATTGCTTTGCTCATTCATCCACTCGTGTAGCTGTTTCGGAATTTGAAATTTAGAGGTACGAGACTATGGACACCATGACTGCACCTACTCCTGTAGAAGTCAGTTCTGAAGCTCAAACATCCGCGTTGGCGGGGTTGCTTGGCAAGATTGGCCGACGGGAAGCGCGCGTTGGGGTTATCGGTCTTGGATATGTCGGGCTGCCCTTGGCAGTGGATCTCGCCCACGTGGGTTTCTCCGTGACGGGATTCGACCTTGACCGCGCACGGATAGACCGAGCAAATAGTGGAATTAGCTACATCGCCGATGTGGATGACCAGACTCTCAGGCAGCAGATCGAGAGTAGTCGTTTTCACGCCACAGATGACTTTGCTGAACTCTCCGATTTGGATACTGTCTCCATCTGCGTTCCGACACCTCTGAGCAAAACCAAAGAGCCAGACCTTTCATACATCATCCAGGCGGTCCAGGCCGTCGCGGACCATCTCCATCGGGGGCAGTTGATAGTACTGGAAAGCACGACGTACCCGGGTACGACAGAAGAAATCGCGTTGCCTATGTTGGAGCGTAGCTCTCTTACTGTTGGGAAGGACTTCTTTCTAGCCTTTTCACCGGAAAGGGTGGACCCCGGGAACGCTTCCTATCAGACTGGGAACACACCGAAAGTGGTTGGTGGGATCACACGAAATTGCTGCTCGGCCGCGACCTCCCTGTACACCCTCTGTACAGGACGCGTGGTCAAGGTCTCCTCGGCGCGGGCCGCAGAGATGGTGAAGTTGCTCGAAAACACGTTTCGTAACGTCAACATTGGCCTCGCGAACGAAATGGCCCTTCTTTGCCACAAATTCGACCTCGATATCTGGGAGGTCATCGAGGCAGCTAGCAGCAAACCTTTCGGGTTCATGCCCTTCTATCCTGGCCCGGGTCTGGGCGGACATTGCATTCCCATCGACCCCGTTTACCTCACTTGGAAGGCACGGGCGAATGGCTTTGAACCACGGCTCATAGAAGTTGCTCAGCAGATTAACAATCGCATGCCGCATCACGTCGTGGACCGCATCAGCGTCGCCCTGAACGAGAACGGCAAGCCCCTACGAGGCTCGCGGGTGCACATTCTGGGTGTAGCTTACAAGCGCGACGTGGCGGATGTGCGCGAATCGCCGGCGCTCGACATCATGCACTTGTTAACAGAAAGGAAAGCTCAGATCTCTTATTCGGATCCATTCGTTCCTCGACTTGCCGAGCCTGGATTTGACCTCGTGTCGGAACCGCTTGAGCTGGTTCGTAAGAAGGATTGCGTGGTGATCGTTGCCGACCATAGCGGCTTCGACTACCCCGCAATCGTACGCGATTCCCCGCTGATCGTCGATGCCCGAAATGCCCTCGCTGAATTCAAGAGCGAGAAGATCTATCGCCTTTAGGGAACCGCAGATGAAAATGACGATGCATCACAAAAGTCGCCGCAGATTTTGCGATTTCTCAACCTTGAAGTACCTAGAGAAGGATGTGCGAGGACAAACACGGAGGCAACACAAATTCACGACTCTGGCGAACCGGTAGTGCTCCGGCACGAAGATGCTCCGCCTCCAGCACTTGGCGCAGCCGAGTTGCTCATCACAGTTCACCCTGCGTCACACTGAATCCTCTCGAGCGAGAGACTCGCAGTGGGGTACTCAAAGGCTCAGCTTTTTATTCGTGGCTGGGACGTTTCAGGGATTGCAAGCCTTAAGCAGAGAGAGAAATCGAATGAAGGTGGGTTGTCGCTCGCCAATTGCATTAGTCGCGTGTAGTATGGTTGTGCTCCTCGCAACGGTTCCGCTCCACGCACAAGGCGAGACTGCGCCAGCGACTGACAGCGTCCCTGTGAACAAGGCTGCTGTCAAGGACGAATTCGATGTGAGCAGCCCGGGTGATATTCAGCGAGGCGTACACGCCCCACCGATGGCTTGGAGCGAAGCTCTGGAATTCGACTCGCCCATGGGGCCGGGAGGCATATCCAAGAGGGAGATGCATTCGGCTGGCGTCACCCTTCAGGCTCAGCAACAGACTGCAACGCCAGCGCCGATTGGAAGCGAAGTTGGTGAGGCGCCGTTTGCGCAATCGGCTCAGCAGGGTCCCTCTTTTCAATCTCAAGCCCCGGAAGGACCAGGCAGCATCCTGGGCACAGTCGTCGATGTGGACGGAGCCGGCGTTCCCGGCGCGCAGATCAAACTCACCAATGTTAGCGCATCTCAACACTACACCCTGGTATCAGGAGAGAATGGCGAATTCGCGTTTACCAATTTCCCTTCTGGAACCTACTCCGTTACTGTCGATGCAAAAGACTTCGAGCCTTATACCTCTGCGGACTTCAAAGTATCGACCGGACAGGTCTATGAATTGCCTAACATTCAACTGTCGATAGCCATACAGAGGCAAATGGTGGTGGTCCGTCCAACCGAGGTCATCGCTCAAATGCAGATGAAGGCACAAGAGAAGCAGCGTCTGGTAGGCGTCTTGCCCAATTTCTATACGAGCTACGTCTGGAACGCAGCCCCGCTGAACACAAAGCAGAAATTCTCGCTCAAAACGCGCGATATCTTCGATCCCGGCTATCTGCTTGGAGTTGCCGCGGCTGCCGGCATCGAGCAGGCGAACAACAGCTTTGCCGGCTACGGACAGGGTGCCGCAGGCTACGGAAAGCGCTTTGCGGCTGGGTATGCCGATCGCCTCATTGGTGGCTTTCTAAGCCAAGCAGTTTTTCCTTCGATCCTCCATCAAGACCCACGTTATTTTTACCAGGGATCGGGCTCCGTCAAATCCCGTCTCACGCACGCTTTGAGCTGGGCTGTGATCGCGCGTAGTGACAGCGGACACCCCAGACCCAATTATTCGTATCTGCTTGGCGATCTGACAGCGGGCGCGATATCAAATTTGTACTATCCGCAGGCGAATAGGGGTGCAGGCTTGGTTTTCACCAACTTCGCGATCGGGGTTGCTGGGCAGGCAGCCGACGGTGTCTTTCGTGAATTCATCGCGAAACATCTGACGAGAAACGTCGCTGGCAAAGGAAAGCCATGAAAGCTAAAGCAAGAAGACGGTTGAAGCACACTGCGGGAAACCGTCAACGTTCTATTGCTTCCTGCACGTCGGCAACTTGGTGAGGCACTCGTAACTACACAAAGTGTTTAGTGTGGGCGCAGCGAATGGTGGGCCGCCGGAATACTGGGCCAGCCGGTAACCGCGAACGGGAAGTCTCATGCCGACAATGGCTGCCTCAAAACAGGCAATCCGGGCGCATCAATGATGGTCGTCACTTTAACCAGCGCCTCAACTGGCGTTTCGGCCCCGACGATTGTGGTTCCGCCGGTTGCGACGTGACTGAGCGCCCAAACACTCGGCTCCGCCGCCAATAAGGAGCGCCGACGGAGCTGCCCTTCGAGCGACGGGCCAACAGCATTAGCGGGTCAGATCCGGCAGCTCGTCTCGTCGCAATGGCTGCCCGGAGTGCGCGGCTGTCACCCCGGGGCTCTGAGGGGCCCACTCAAAAGATGGATCCCACCGCAGCGCGAACTCTCGGGACATCGACTTCACTCGACTCGCTAGCACAACCGCTGGTTAGTTGTGCGAGAGACTCGCTGCGGCCGATGAGTCCCGGTAAGCGCTCGAAGGGGAGGAGTTCGAAGAAAAAGCCCACTCAAGCCGACCCTGACTGTTCGCGATCTCGTCCGCGATGCTCGTGAATAGCCGGTCTTTCATCAGGGTCCGATGCGCGTAGTCCACGATGTAGCTCACGGCGAACTCTAGCGAGCCACCATTCACCGCCAGGGTCACAATCGGCTCGAGGCCAGGATTCACGATCCGATAATTGTCTTTGATATCCTTCCAGGTCTGCTCCGCATCCTCCATAAAGTCAGCGACTGTCTCTTGGGCGATGCTGAGCAGCATCGTCCTGGCGAACCGGTGATCACTCTGCGGCGTCAGCGTAACCTTGATCTCGTCCCATACAAATCGAAATCCTTGAGTGTAGTTGAACACTGGCCCCTTTAGGGCGAGCGAGTTGGGAATCCGGGCCAGGCGGCCGTTGTGCAGATCTCCGCTCACCCAGTTTCCCGTTTCCAGCACCGTCGTGCGTAGGATCGAGATATCGATCACATCGCCTTTGGTGTCGCCGATTCGGATTCTGTCACCCACGCTGTAGAGTTTTGAAGCGCCAATCGCGAACCAGCCGCCCACGCTTGCCACCACGTCCTGAAGGGCCACTACGATGCCAGCTCCGGCTACGCCCAGCGCGAAGCTGATCCGTCCCAGGCGGTCGCCAAAGACGACAAGGAGGAAGAGAAAGCCGACGCCGTATCCGAGGAAGACGACGAACTTGCGAACACGATATCGAACATCAGCTTGCTGGAAGCGACGAGGAAGTGTTGTCTCCAGGAGTTGAAATATGCCGTGAATGACCAGAATACCCAGAACCGCGAATGCGAGTTTCCCACCCGTTGACAGGGAGGCGAGTTGTTTGAGGAGAGTTCCCACGGCTTGCCTTCGCATACGGCTGCTGTAGCGGCGGTCTGCGACAGTCCGCGACCACCATTTCGGCGCTCACAGAGCGCCGCTACAACCAAGGCCGAAGTCTATGTGATCATCTTTGAGCGCAATCCCCGAGCGTTTCGGTGTTTGCGCACATCGCCATGAGACCCACCATCGGTGCCGCCTCAACCCCGATCTGCAGCATTTGCCGCACCGATTCTTTCCAACGGTAAGGGTTGCCGGTGAAGGGCAACGCTGTCTTCAGCGCGCGAATTGCCGCCCACCACTGAATGCTCAGCCCGCCGATGTAATCGACGTCTTTGAGGGTTCTGCGGCCGGCGCTCTCGATGAGGGTTGCCATCAGGAAGCCTTTGAAACAGAGGAATCGGCGCGGCGCCCGGCTGTTTGGAAGAGATAGAAAAGTCCGGTGGCCTCGAGAAAATAGCGAGGGCCATCGCGCAGACCCGTGAAGAGCAGTGTGGCATTGCGGGAGCGCGCGATCTTGAAAGACTCCACCAGCGTCGCAAGGCCGGAGCAGTCCATGTAGCTCAACTCCGCCATGTCGATCGTGACGGTTGAGATCAGCTTCTGGCCGAGGATCGCCAGCAGCCGATCGCGAACTGCGGGCGAGGTGTCGATGGAAAGCCGACCGCTTAAGCAAACGCGCGCGTCGGCGTCGCTGTCAGTCACTTTTATGCTTAGTTCACAGTTCGGATTTGGCTTGGCGGTCGGCATAGAATTTCTCCTTTGAATTTAGGTGTCTGAGCGTTAACTGGGCCCGGGCCGCTGATGCGTTCACTGACGAAGGCCTGACGGCGCCTTCCGACGGTAGCTCGCAGTTGGGTAACGCCAGGGCTTGTCGCATTTCGTGAGAGCCGACGTTATGCGAGCATCAACAAGCCCCAGTTCCGACGTTCTCTAAACTAGGCGAATAGCGGACCGGTCTAAGCTCACCAAAGTGAGGTTCTGATATCATGCCCCGCTCGATCAGTTCCTCACGCGTTTATCCATTGCATTTCCTAGTCCAAACGGGTCGGCAGCGTCATGCATTTGCGGGAGCGGATGTTAGTCGGTTTGGAGTGCCGATCAGTGCCCGGCCTGGTGCCCACGGGCTGGCATCTGCCCGACTTGTGGGCATCTCTTCGTCGACGACTTCGATATCGAGGTGAGGAACAAGCCGCTCGACCGGACGTGCCTTGTGGACGACTCTCGGGCGGTCAGTTTGTGCTGGTGAACGAAGCCGTAAACCTGGGCATCGCCATTAACAACATGCGCCAGGGGGATGGGATTCGGCATGAAACGCTCTTTCGCGACGAGACGGTCGGAACACTGGACACGAAGAATGGCAGGGAATACGTGCGCATGCTTCGCCGCGCCATGGATGTCGTCGGCTACGACCAAGTCATTTTTGTCTGCCATGCGCCGCAGATTTGGGAGATGGCTGACCGCGTGCTACGGGTAGAGGGTGGTAAGGTGTTCATCGATGCCGGGCGGGGTGAATACGCTCGTATAGAGTGAGTATGAACGCTACCGATGATGGACAAGGTCTTCAAAGCTCTGACTGTGCAGTCGAGGCCGCCCAGACGCCTGTTTCTCTTCTAAGTTCCTGTTGCGGCCGAATATGGCACTGAGCGGCGTGTTGACGTTGCCGAAAGCCATATTCATGAGACAGCGATTTGTCGGTCAACCGGGATGCGCTGTCACTCGGACCCTCTGACCCTTCCGTGCCAGGTTTATCGATTCCATCCCTGCTCAAACGTCGTGATCGGATCGGGAGCGTGTCGGTATATACTCGCTGAACCAGAAGCCTTGCCATGGCGCATCCGGAATCCGGCAACATCGCCGTCTTGGCGAAGAAGCCTCCATGGAGATGGCACGGCAAAAGCTACATGGTGACGTCGCAAACTGTCATGACCGGACCGGCGCCAACTGGCGACCTGAAGAGTCTCCTGCACAGCGGGTTCGGTTTCGCCTCCTTCCGGCCGAACCAAGAAGCTGTCTGCCGAGCCGCAATCGAGGGTCGCGACGTGCTGCTGGTGATGCCGACTGGGTCTGGCAAGTCGCTTTGCTACCAATTGCCTGGCCTGGCGCGAGGCGGGACCACGCTGGTGATCAGCCCGCTCATTGCCTTGATGGAGGATCAGGTGGCCCGGCTCAAGGAGCGGGGCTTCGCCGTCGAGCGCATCCATTCGGGCCGCCCGCGCACCGACTCGCGTCGGGCCTGCTTCGATTACCTCAGCGGCAAGCTCCAGTTTCTGTTCATCGCGCCGGAGCGACTGCGCGTGCCGGGCTTCCCGGAGATGCTTGCCAAGCGACCCTTGTCCCTGATCGCCATTGATGAAGCGCACTGCATCTCGCAGTGGGGACATGATTTCCGGCCGGATTACCGCAGGCTGGGTCAACACCTGCCCCTTTTTCGCCCGGCGCCGGTGATGGCGCTGACCGCCACCGCCACACCCATCGTGCAGAATGACATCGCCGAGCAGTTGAAGCTGGTGCAGCCCCAGCGCTTCGTGCACGGCTTTCGCCGGGCCAACATCGCCATTGAGGTGGTGGAGACCGCTCCCTCCCAACGGGCCGAGCTCGCGGGCGAGCTGTTGGGCGGAGCAGAACGCAGGCCGGCCATCGTCTACACGCCAACGCGGAAGCAGGCCGAGAGCCTGGCCACCGAATTCGGCGCCTCTTTTCCCGCGGCGGCCTATCACGCGGGGCTTTTGAGGCCCAGCGCCGCCAGCGAGTCCAGCAGGAGTTCCTCGAGGGCCGGATCGAGGTCATGGTGGCGACGATTGCCTTCGGTATGGGAATCGACAAAGCTGACATCCGCACGGTGATCCACACGGCTCTGCCGGGGAGTCTCGAAGCGTATTACCAGGAGATGGGACGCGCCGGGCGGGACGGGAAACCCAGCCGCGCCATCCTGATGCACTCCTACGCCGACCGCTACACCCATGACTTCTTCTTCGAGCGCGACTATCCGGACGTCACAGTGTTAGATCGAATCTTCGCTCGGCTCCGGGCCGAGCCTCAAGAAAAGGTGAAGCAGGGTTTGCCCCACTTGAGTTCTTCGGTCAAATCGCAGTCGAGCGCGATCTTGCGCAGCTTATCCGTTTCCTTCTGCCACTTCTTCGCGTAAGGAACTTTCATCGTTTCAGCCTCTTCCGCCGGCGCTGAATACACTCAATTCTGCCGGTTGATTTAAGTTCACACGAATCATCTTCATATTCGCGCTAGTCGAAAAGGGCGAGCTGTCCAGAATCTTGGTCGGGGTCTCGAAAGTTACTCAACCCCACGCCGACGAGCCGGTAGCGTTGTTGTGGACCCAGGGCCACTCGTTCGCGCAGCCTCAAGGCGATATCCGTAAACTCCTCACAGGAAGAGGGAGGAGAGCCGGGCGTATGGCTGCGAGTCAGGATTTTGAAGTCGCTGGTCTTCATCTTCAGAACCACCGTGCGTGCCATGCGTGATTCCTTGCGCGAAGCAGACCAAAGCCTTTCCGCAAGGCGCCGGATCATGGGTTCCGTCTCGGCCAGCAAGACATCCTGCTCAAAGGTGTCCTCGACGGATATCGATTGGGTGGGCCGGTCTGAGACGACTTCGCTGTCGTCGATGCCGCGAGCAAGTTCGTGCAAGCGCCGCCCATAGCGACCGAAGTGTTGTTCGAGCGCGGCTAAATCCAAACTTCGCAAGTCTTTCACAGTCTGTATCCCAAGCTTCCCCAGCTTCTCTCCTGTGACTTTGCCGACTCCAGGCAGGCGCCCGACCGGCAGCGGCAAAAGAAACGCATCGATCTCCTCGGGCTGGATGACAAAAAGCCCGTCAGGTTTGCGCCAATCGGAGGCGAGCTTTGCTAAGAACTTATTGGGTGCGACGCCGGCGGAGGCAGTCAGCTGCAATTCCTGACGAATGTGCTCACGGATAGCGCGTGCCACCTGGGTGGCGGTCGGCAGGCCGGTTTTGTTCTGGGTGACGTCGAGGTAGGCTTCGTCGAGTGCGAGTGGCTCGATCAGGTCGGTGTGACGGTTGAAGATCTCCTTCACGCTGCGCGAGACTGCCCGGTAACGTGTGAAATCCGGAGGCACGAAGATTGCCTGAGGACACCGGCGCTCTGCCCGCACTGCCGGCATGGCCGAACGCACGCCGAAGCGCCTCGCCTCATACGAAGCCGCACACACCACCGAGCGGTTACCCCGCCAGGCGACGATTACTGGCTTGCCACGCAGTTGCGGGTCATCGCGCTGCTCGACGGAAGCATAGAACGCGTCCATGTCGACGTGGATGATTTTGCGCACGGCTTTGGGTGATCCTCCGCTGCACGCCCATGCCGCGACCGTGGATGATGCGCACAGTCTCGAGGCCGAGCCCCACCGCTTCGTCGAGATAGGCCTCTACCACTGCGGCGACTTCGCGGGGCTGCACCGTGTGCAGGTCGAACACATCGGTGATCGGAATGCGGAGAAACTCTTCGTCGTCGTGCATGCACTTGCCGCCAATGACGTCCGGGCTCGCGCTTCTTCGCTGTGCACCTTCAGGGCTTGGCGAACAGTCACGGCCTCGAAGCGGAACGGTTGGCATAGCGCCATTCCAGCAGGAAAGCCACGCCAGTTCCGATGGCCACGAAGGGCCAGACCCAGGACGTATTCAGCCGGACACTGGCCACGGCCGACAGTAGGAACGCGCCGCCCGCAATCAAAAGCACTGGGCCGGTGATCGCGCAGTGAAGCGTGCGATTCCTCACCCAGTTGGCAAGGCAACCGGCCGGCGCGGCCAAGAGGATCGTGGCAGCTGACGAACCATGGAGAGGATGCCAATAGACTCCCACCAGGCTCAGTCCTCCCCACACGACCAGAGAGACAGCGAACCAGTAGCACATCGATGACGGCGAACTGCAACAAGCCGGTCTGTTCGGGCCCATCATATCGGCTCTCTGTCTCCATCCTACGCTCGGTCGCCTGGCAACGGGTTACCTTGGCCTCGAAACGCAGGTCGAAGCAGTCAGGGGATGAAAAGGATCAAGATCAACCACTCTGCGAACTCGAGGGATCGGGAGCCTCACGCCGGTGCGTGGTTTTTTGATGCAGGCGCCACCCGTGACACGCAGTACGGTGTCGTCGCCACCCGCGAAAATCGACAATTGGGCGGTCAAAGCAGACAGACAGGTAAAGGATGCCCATGAGAGCCGGAGCTGCGCTGGGTGGCCTCTGCAGCAATGCCGATCAGCGGAGTGCTACTACCCGCTGGGCGAAGCGTGTTACACGCCAGGACAGCGCCATTACACGCTTTTGCGGGACATTCCTGAAGGGCCGGGTGAGGGAGTTTTGCGCGCCGGAGGGTGCGGCGAGCGTTACCGGCCGGCCAACGACAGCGTTTCGAGCAGTAGATGTGGCCTCGCTGCCTGGATTCGAATGCGCGTCCGCACCGCGGATTGGCACATCGCTTCATGATTCAAGCTTGGGGAAATGGAATGAGACGGTGGGTCAAGTGAGACGGGCTAGTGCGGTGTCCAGGATTTGACTGGACAAGTGTAGCGGCGACCTTCAGGTCGGCATGTGCCCGCCTAAAGGCGGCCTCTACCCGGCACGCATCGTCCAGCTACTTCATGGACACTACACTAGAAACTTTATTTTCGCCTTTGGCCTCAAGAAGATGGCCTGTGGAAATCCGATGTCCGCAGATTCTGGCTCTGGTCAGTGTGTCATTCCAACACAGCGGCGACGAAGGTCGATCCGATAGGCCGTAGCCGGCCGCTGTCTCTAAGCATGATTCGCCAGCTTCACGAGCGCCTTCACATTCCCGCGGTGATGCTCATCCGGCCCGAAAGGAAGGGCCGAAGCCAGCAGGCGGCGTAGGGCGCTGGCTTGCCATGGGCCTCGGCGGAAGCGACGTTCTCGTGTGCGGTTTGTGGTGGCTCTTTGGGATTCCGGGTACCGACGACATGCAGTAAAATGTCGTCGCCACGCGTCGGTATTAAAGTGGCCGCCAACAAGGTTTAGGGGAAAATATCTTTGGCTTGTTTTCAGTGGCTTAGGCAGAATTATGCCCCGAATCTGTCTCGGGCCACAGGATTCCCAATAAACAACGGACTACGGGAGCATTAAGTATACAGAGGGCAGAATTCATCGCCCCCTGATTGAAAGGGACGAACACAATGGCAAAAATCACGGTAAAACCATCGCTAACAGAACACGGTGAGCGCTATCGCTACTCCGCCAAGGAAGTGGACGGGAAATGGGTAGTGCTCGACGCAGGGGGCGAAGTGGCCGAGGAGGCATTGGACGAGGAGGAGACCTGGCAGGTTGCGGGCTGTCTCACGGACACGGAAGCCGGTCACGATGGGCCTAACCCAAGCGAATGCCCACTGTGCGGCGAGGAGTTCACACGAAAATGAAAACGGGAACAAGACGAAAGAGGGGCAAACTTACTCTCATTCAGTCGTTCGGCTATGAGTTGGCCGAATGGCTTTACGACAACACATTGCCTACAGAGAGGCTGACGGCGGCGGCGATACACTGCTGATTCTGACGAAGGCGGTCACTGATTCCGATTTGATTCCGGCCACTCGTTCCGACGCCAAGCCGGTCACCCTCGGAGCGAAGCGACGCTGGTGCAGTTATGGTGCTTGAAGCAACGGTGATCGGTCAACTGGAATTTTGTTCGGGTGTCATCTTGCTTCTCCTCTTCTTATATAGACCCGCCGATCTCCTGAACTTGGGCCGCTCGGCGCTTTGCCGGGCCTTGATGTAATCTGGCAAAGAGGCGTAGGTGCTGTGAAAGATCAATGGTACGGCGATAACCGCGATTTGGTGAAGTGGGGCGTTCTGCTTCAACTCGCCCGCCTGTACGGTGCAAGCAGGATTGTGCAGGTTGCCTACTATCGACCGGAAGCCAAACCAGAAATCGAGATCGATGGTACCCCATACCCCATGCCCGAGGCTGTTATCAGTCATTTTCCGCGAGACGTGATGGATATCATGCGGTTGAACTCTCCACAGGCTAAAATTGAAGTTGTCAATTCACCGTTCTTGCGTCGTGAGCCGTACATGCGCGACGTACAGGATGCACTAGCAAAGCTGGATTCCTCTGAGTCGCCGTGCATCATATTCCTCGATCCGGACACGGGGCTTGAGCCAAACAACCCCGACTTGAAGCATGTTCTCAAATCGGAGCTGGCGCAAATATGGAACGCGATGCGCGGAAACGATGTCCTGGTCTTGTACCAGCACAAGACCCACGAGAAAAATTGGATTGAACCTAAGCAGAAGCAATTCGAGTCCGCGCTCGGCCTTTCCAATGGTACTGCGAAGATGGCGCAGAGCAAGCCAGCTACCGACGTTGTGTTTTTCTTTGCCCAGAAACGGCTGATTGGTTCGGCCCAGAAAACATAACCGGGTACTGCGAGGAGCTTGCTCAGACGCAGGAGACGCTCACCTTTTGGCGCGGTGGCAACGACATGAAAACCGATGTCGTCGCCACCCGCGGGTAAGAATGAAAAAGCCGAACACGGGAGAAGACGATGAAGCTCAAGACGATGCTCGTTGTGTTGATGTTGGCGAGTTTGGTTCCCAGCATTGTTCGTGCTCAATCAAAATCGGGCAAGATCTGCGTTTGGGCTGACAGCGAAGACCCCGGCGTCCTTATGCCGACACAACCCGGTGGTTCGGTCAATTCCATATCTGGGTCCGAAGTTAGCTTCATTCAGCAAATGATCGTCACGGGACTAAGGGCTGAGAAAACCAACAATATCGTGGACCCATGCCCTCAAACCGGGGAAAACATTGAACTGGATGTTGTGATCGGCCAATTTCTCGGCGGATACGTGGCGAGCGTCTCTATCGTTATACAAGGTGGGAAGGACGGCCCCCTTCACGTTTCATCAAATGTTGTAGCCGCGAGGACCGATAAGCTGCTGGCGTCAGACGTAGCCCTGGTGTATGCAAGCACCAAATTTCGGGTAGGAATAGGGGCCGTAAAATAAAGCAAGCTAGTAGCGCGGACCTGCCTGGTAAGGTCCGCGGCTTTTCTTGACGGGGAAGCACAAAAACCGCGGACCTCAGAAGCAGAGGTCCGCACTGCAACACCGTAATTTCTTGTTTTCTTGACAAGCTTTTTCCAGGCAGTTCACGGCAGCCGCATTCTTACAGGGTCTCCACGTATTGGGCCCCAATATGAAGCCTTGTGGCAAAAGCGACCCAATTCGCGGGGTGGCGACGACATCGGCCGGCTGGCGCAGACCTTTCCGCCGCGAAGTGCAGGTCGCTGGATGGTTTACAGAAGGTCTGCGCCAGCCCCCCGATTTAGAGACCGCACCACGCCGCGGGTGGCAACGACATGAAAACCGATGTCGTCGCCACCCGCGGATTCCCTCAGGAAGAGCTATTGCGCAGTCAGCGCGTCCGCTCCGCACTGTTCCATTATGATTTGCCGGACACGGCGGCCGAAGGCAGCGTCATCGCTCTCTTCGCCTCGGGCTGCATTGAGCACCGCGCCAAAGGCGGTAATAAAGGATAAATTGCGAGAGACCAGTGCAACGAAATCAGAAATGGGAAACCAGTTGGTCGCGGGGAGGTTAATAGGTGAGCTGCGTACCTCATACACCTGTCTCTGCCACCTGCCGTCCGCGACGTCGGCCTTTAGCGCAGCGCCATTTATGCCCCCGTGTCTGCCCATCGCTTGAAATTCAGTATCGCCATGTTGGTGGCGGTCCAGGATGTCGGCACCTGTAAGCTTATCCTCGGCATTCGCGCCAAAGGTGATCTCCGAACCCTTGAGCTCTTGATACTCCTCAAGCGCAATCCTGAGAATCTCAAGAAAATATCGTGCGCTCTCCAGGTCTTGGTATTCTCGTATGATTTCTTCCCACGTAATCGTACGCGTTGGCCCCTGATCTCCAAAATAGGCCTTCATTGCCTCAGGCAGAAGAGCCGTATGAGTCGTCTGAAGTCCCGGCCATCGCTCTCGCAAATACTTCAGCACGTGCATCTCCTGCCTTTCCATTTCCCGCTTCAGGTCGGACGGCTGCGTTCTGTTGTATAGCTTCGCTTCTACAGCAATCAGTCTCGGCGGCGAACCCTCGATAAAAATCACGAGGTCAGGTCTTTCCGGGTCGCGCGGGGCACCTGGGAATCTCGGGTCGTGATGGATGGATTCCGCGAGGCAGTATTCAGTAAAGAGCTGAATGTTCGCCTTCTCCCTACTCACATCTATCGGGACATCCGGCAGACCAAGCAGGTTCAGAAAGCGGTGGAAGTGCTTAAATCTATCGGCGCAGATGATTGCCGGCAGCACCGTCGCCGTAAAAAAGACTTCTTTTCGGTTCAATGGAAGGCGAGTTCTGAGGAGCGTTGAGAGGCCAGTGGGCGGCGCTGAGGCTCCTGTCGGCGTCGAGTCCGGCTGGGCTGTCATGGACCCTCCTTTCGCGGGTGGCGACGACATTGTACTGCATGTCGTCCCCACCCGCGAAGCTCCCAAATAACTTGGTGTCCCGGCAACACCACCTTTACAGCACAAACCGCTTTCATTATTCGCCAAGGGCATCTACAATGTGTACACAGGTGAACGCACATGGAGACACTCAAAGTCGGCATCCGTGAGTTTCGGGAAAAGCTCGCGAACTATTTGTTGCAATGCGACAAGCCCCTCGCCATTACGCGGCACGGCGACACCGTCGGCTACTATCTCCCAGCCCGGCGAAGGCGCTCAGAAGCGGAGCGGACGGCGCTAAAGGAGGCGGCAGCCCGACTGCAAGAGTTGCTGGCAGCCGAGGGCATCGCCGAAGAGGAGATGATCGCCGATTTCAAGCGCTGGCGCGCCGGCAGGCGCAAATGAACCCGCGAAGAGGCCTAGTACTGGACGCTAATATCCTGATGCGAGCTGTACTGGGCCACGGGGTTCGCGGGCTGCTCGAAGCGTACGAAGATGTAACACCCTTATTATTGTAGAAGGCCCAAAGGGCCGACCTAGCAAAGCCCAGGGCTGAGTTAGCTCGGCCTTTCAGGCCTCTCAAATGGAGAAGCCACACGATGGCAAGTGTAAGGCACTTACAAGCTTCACGTGCCTAAAAATGACGAACTGATTCTAAAAGACTTATAAATGTGGTCGTTGGGGAGAAAGTGTAACGTTTCTTTACACTTTTGACAAAAACGGTGTCAAACAGTCGTTTGAATTGCGATCAAAGGGTTAGGAATCGTTCCCGTCTCTGCTCCTGAATTGGTTCGTTGAGGCTGCGCCGCGCCACCTGCACTTAACCTCCACAGATATGAGCCTCATTCCAGGTTGCTCCTGGGTCTCGAGGCCGCAGCGAGCTTGCCTCAACCGTGATAGGATTCGGCCCATGAAAACCACCCGAAGGAGATTCCTCCAGACTTCGGCGGCAGCCACGGCCGCCGGCGCAGTCTCCCCGGCCGCGGCCGCAATCGATATGACGGCTGGCGGAGCGAACGCAGTCCCGAACCCAGCTTTAACCGCACCTGCGGCGGAACTAAACGGGTTTGAGATCGCGCGGCGGCACAGAATTGAAAAGGACCTGCCCACCCCGAACTTTTTTGAGGGCATGTTGCTGGGTAACGGTGACGTGGGCGTGTGCGTCACCGTGCGTCCTGACGCGATTGGCCTCCACCTGGGTAAGTCCGACAGTTGGGATATCCGCGTCAGCGAGGACCATTACCAGTACGTGCTGCCATTCCGCGAGTTGTTGGAGTTGTGGGAGCGCGCCAGCGAAGAAGCGAAGCGGCAGGGCAAGCCGGACATGACCTACCTTGAAAGCAACATCGATTTTTTCCGTCAGTACACGGAGAAAGTCGCGGCGTCTTATGGCAAGCCCTGGCCCAGACCCTGGCCGTGCGGAATCGTGTGGATCCACTGGGACCCCAAAATCGTGACGGTGCGGCATCAGGCGCTTGACCCCTCGAATGGTTTGATGACCCTTGATCTCGACCAGGACGACCTGCGAGGGACACGAACCAAACTGAGAATGCTTTGCTTTGTGGATTGGGAGAGCGGTCTCGTCTCGCTCGCCACGGACCGGCACGCTCCTTTCTCCTCGATCACCTACGAGGCTTATAGCGATGTCGAAGCGCGCCTGCCGGGAGCGGAAGTCACCGTAAGCACTGACGAAGCGGGCTCATGGCTCAGTTGTCTGCAGCGCTTTCCCGCGACTGCGCCTACGGACGCGGTTCCAAATCCACCGGCCTCAGACAACGATCGCAACTTCGCTCTGCTCGCCCGCTTGGAAGGAATCTGGGCGCCGCTGCCTTCTGAATCCGGGGGTTCGGGCCCCGCCGAGCATAGTGCGACGTTCGTGCCGAAGAAAGAGCAGCCCTTGCGTCTCGATCTTGTTGTCACGACGCCGCGCGACCATCCCGACAATGTTGCGTTCGGGCGCGCCGAAGTCCGACGCCTGCAAGCGCTCGCGCCCGCCACCCTTCAACGACGGTCGGAGAAGCACTGGCGCGAATTCTGGTCGCGGTCGGCGGTGGAATTTGAAGATCAGGAACTCGAGCGCATCTGGTACCACAACCAGTATTTTCTGGCCTGCTGCCTTCGCCAAGGCAAAGTGGCACCGGGCCTTTTCGGCAACTGGACCAGCGGGAAGATCGGCACTTCGTGGCACGGCGATTACCACATGAACTACAACACGCAACAGGTGTTTTGGGGCGTGTTTTCAAGTAACCACGTGGACCAGCACGTACCCTACGTCGAGCTCGTGGAGAACCTACTCCCGATGGCGGAGCGCTATGCCAGGGAGAAATTCGGACTGCCGGGCGCCTATTTCCCACATTCGGCTTACCCGGTCCCGAGCCGATTTGTGGCGTACCCTGCGCCGCCTTGGGGTTACGAAGTCTGTGAGACGCCGTGGGTGGTTCAGAGCCTGTGGTGGCAGTATGTCTACACGCTCGATAAGGACTACCTCCGGCGTGTCTACCCGATGCTGCGGGCGGCGACTCAGTTTCTCGCCGCCTACCTGAAGGAGGGCGACGATGGCAAGTTTCACGTGATCCCGACGGTTTCGCCCGAAAACTGGGGCTTTACCGTGGACTACAGGCTTAACAAGGACTGCATTATGGACCTCGCGCTCTCACGGTTCGTGATGAAGGCGACTGTGGAGGCTTCGCGGGTTCTGGAACTCGACGCCGACGAGCGAACGAAGTGGTCCAAAATCGCTGACAACCTGGCGCCTTACCCAACCCTGCGATTGCCTTTCGGAGAAGTATGGGCCGACATCGTGGGTGCGCCGCCGAACCATGTTTACAACGTGCCCGTGACGCTGGCACCGGTGTTTCCGGGCGAGCAGGTGGGAATTGGTCTCGGCGAATCGCACCTCGAGATCGCACGACGCACCGCGGAGACAGTTCGGCTCGAAGGCGGCAACGATCTTGTCTATCAGCCGCTCATTCGCGCGCGCCTGGGTATGCTCGATCTCGACTGGTTCAAGCGCGAGGTACGCTACTGCCTGTTGCCGGGCGGCTGGGCGAACGATCGCGTGCGGCAGATCGGCGGCCGATACGATGACGATACAAATTTCGATTTTATGATGCGCATGGGCGTGTGGACGGAGAATCTCTCGCTACCCGCCGTTCTGAACGAATGCCTGCTGCAAAGTTACAGTGGCACGCTACGACTTTTCCCGAATGCCCGGAACCTGGGCCGGGCAGGATTCCGCAACCTGCGCGCGGCGGGGGCGTTTCTCGTGAGCGCGGCGTGGGACGGGAAGGCTGTTTCACCTATCACCATGCTCAGCGAGAAGGGAGCTTCAGTCCGACTGGCAGATCCGTGGAAGACTGACGGCGTTCGCGTTACGTGCACGACAGACGGCCGTACGATTCACGTCGATCAGCAAGGGGAAATTTGGATGTTCGCGACCGAGCCGGGAGCGAGCTATCGCATCGAGCCGGTCTAAGTCGAGATGGCGTTTTGGGCGCGGATCTGAAGGGCGGCATCACATCACAAGATCGGGCAGCGCGTGACAAGGGGACCATCGAAGATTGGATGACCGAGGGCAACCGACTTAGTCGGACGGTGGCCGACGGAGACCTCGGTACGCGGAATCGAGCCGCTAAGAACCTCCTGTCCCGCTGTCGAGTATGGTGGTTCGGGCTCTCGCTTAAGGCGGTTCGACCCGCGTGATCTATCAAGCGCAGGGCAGATTACGAAATGCCCGGTTACCTGTCCTCGATGTGCCGGAAGGTCAGATTAATCCGTGGTTCACTAATGTCCGGCTCTTTTGGAACTTCGTGCTTAAAGTTTATCTGGGTTTTTCCCGCCATGATCAACAGGCTCCCGTGGGGCAACCGTTCCGCGAAGGCAACAGCCCCATCCTGCCCCTTGAGGCGAAATAAACGTTCGGCACCCAGACTGACGGAAGCGATCACCGGTCCCATTTCCGGCTCCGCGTCCGCATGCAGGCCGACGCTGTCCTTGCCGTTCCTGTACAGGTTGCACAGTACGGCGTTGTAGCCCAGCCTCGGCAAACCCGCGTTGGGATAAGCAACTGGGGGTGTGGCCTCCTCAACCTGCGTCTTCAAGGAGAGCAATTCCGGAATCCAGGGGAGCGGCTTGTACTCGCGCCGCGAATATGTGTAGCTGGTTCCCGGATCGCCGTAGTAGGCCTCGTCGCGAGGGACAGCAGAATTGAATGAAGTTCTGCGTCGCTCCCAGGCGCACTTCGTCCGCAGCAGGTTGAAGAGGGTTGTCGCTTCCTCCGGTGAGAGGAAATTCCTCTCGTAGTAGATTTCCGCTCCCGCGCTGGGAATGGTTTCCATATTCGTCTACTCGAAAAGGGCGGGTTGCGCAGAGTCCTGTTCGGGTTTCCGAAAGTTGCTCAACCCGACCCCGACAAGTCGATACCGTTGCTGTGGACCTAGATCCACTCGTTCTCGCAGCCTTAGCGCAATGTCCATCAACTCATCACAGGTGGAGGGAGGAGAAACAGGGGTATGGCTACGGGTTAGGATCTTGAAATCGCTTGTCTTCATTTTGAGGACTACCGTGTGTGCTGTGCGTGGTTCTTTGCGCGAAGCAGACCAAAGCTTTTCCGCAAGGCGCCGGATCATGGGCTCCGTCTCTGCCAACAGAACGTCCTGCTCAAGAGTATCCTCGACCGATATCGATTGCGTAGGCCGGTCCGGGACCATTTCGCTATCATCGATACCGCGGGCGAGTTCGTGTAAGCGCCGGCCATAGCGGCCGAAGTGGTGTTCGAGTACCGGCAAATCCACACTTCGCAAATCTCTCACCGTCTTTCTTCCAAGTTTCCCCAGCTTCTCTCCTGTAACTTTGCCGACTCCCGGCAGGCGCCCAATCGCCAGCGGCAGAAGGAACGCGTCGGTGTTCTCGGGCCGGATCACAAAAAGCCCATCAGGTTTGCGCCAGTCGGAGGCGAGTTTCGCCAAAAACTTGTTGGGCGCTACGCCGGCGGAGGCAGTTAGCTCCAGTTCCTGACGGATTTGCTCACGGATCGCGCGTGCCACGAGGGTGGCGGTCGGTAGGCCGGTTTTGTTGTGGGTGACGTCGAGGTAGGCTTCGTCGAGCGCCAGTGGCTCGATCAGGTCGGTGTGACGTTTGAGGATCTCCCTCACGCTGCGTGAGACTGCCCGGTAACGGGTGGAATCCGGAGGCACAAAGATCGCCTGGGGACACAGGCGCTCCGCTCGTACTGCCGGCATAGCCGAACGCACGCCGAAGCTCCTGGCCTCGTACGACGCCGCGCAGACCACAGAGCGGTTGCCCCGCCAAGCGACGATTACCGGCTTGCCGCGCAGTTGCTGATCATCACGCTGCTCGACGGATGCGTAAAATGCGTCCATGTCGACATGGATAATCTTTCGCACAGTGTTCTGGCATCAATACTATTCTGGGATTCTGAAAACTGTCACTAACGAGGTGGATGCTGCCCACGGGAACCACTAGCCTCTTTACGCGGTCGATACTCGTCTCGACGCGCAAGTTGTCTCTGGCGCGCCGCGCTTGGTCGAGGGTTCGGGGGACTCCAATCGGCGCGTGTAAGCCCACAGGTGGAAAATTCCCTCCATGCCCTTTGGTTTTGTATAAGCGCCGTACGGCACCGCGCCACACGGAGCCCGGCCAAAAGATGAGTTTTCGGCAATAATAAGAAAAAAGCTCTGCCCGGAAACCTTGTGACTGAGATTCCAGCGGTTGCCGACACGGTACCCCCCCGACTTCGCTGTCCCTGACCGCTGCAAAGGAGGTCCTGGCTGCAGACAAGTTCCGACCCAAGGCCCTGTAGGGTCAAGAGGTTAGGAGCAGCGAGCTTTCCGTCCCCAGTCGCTACTGCGAAGCTCCGGGACGGCGGTTCCCGCCCGTCACTGCTCACCTTGCCCACTCCAATGGATCAGGATCGGTGAAATTTGACATACAGTTCCCGCCCGTCGACGATTGTGCGTGGGATGAAGCCAGTGACTGACGAGCTCGTTCCAGACAGAGCTCGATGTGTGTAATGCCTTGGAGATTCCGCCCTTTGAGGCCAGCTACCCTCGCGGTGAGCGCTGTTGTCAGCACCGGCTGACCACTGCAGCGGCACGGAAACTTGGAGGAATGATCTTCCTTCGGGATTGGGTGCGTTGTGGTCCCCGATGACAGTCGGAAAGGTTGGAACTGGGTCAATGGCCATAACCGGCCGGTCATCGGTGCGGCCTCTCACTGAGCGGGTTTTGGGGAGGTGAATATGGCACGGTTGGTCTCGCTTGACGAAGGGCTGTCCGAAACCCACGGAGGCCAATCAACACTAAAATCCCCATCGTCGTTGCCGGCGTGGCAAAGAGAGTTCCACTCGACCGGCATGTCACAGGGAATTGAAGTACTTCTTACCACCAAGGAAGCATCCCTAGTCCTGAAGATTCATCCGAAAGTGCTTGAACGGATGGCGAAGCGCGGCGAAGTGCCGGCGCTGAAAGTCGGCAAGTTCTGGCGGTATCGTGCAACCACGCTGGACGCCTGGATCAATTCAAGACTACAATCAGGTCGCCAACCGTGCCGCATGGAAACCTCATTTTGAAGGGAGGAGACATGCAGGCACGATACCAGTACGGAAACTTGACCGTCCGAAAGCGGAAGAAAGGGCCGGATGTTTGGCAGTTCCGCTGGATGGAGAACGGAAAACCCAAGTCAGTGTTAATCGGAACCGTTGATCGATACGCAAACCAGGCAGATGCGGAGAGAGCAGCTGAACACCTTCGCATCAAGATTAACGCGGAGAATCCGCAGCAGCAATTTCACCGTGTCAGCGTTGAGAGTTTAGTTGAACGCTACAAGGCCGAAGAGCTGCCGGCGCGGTATTCGACGCGAGCTTCCTACCTCTCATACCTTAAGAACCACATCGTCCCAAGGTGGGGGGGACTCAACTTGAAAACGTCCGGGCGCTAGACGTCGAAAATTGGCTCCGGTCTATGTCTCTGGCACCCAAAACGAAGGCGCATATGAGGAGCCTCATGCACCTGCTTTTTCAATGCGCCCGACGCTGGGAACTCACACAGGTGAACCCCATCGACCTCGTTCGGCAGAGCGCAAGGCGCCGAACGATTCCTCGGATTCTCACTCCCGAAGAGTTCTGCGCTTTACTCGCCTGTCTGCGAGAGCCTTACCGTTCCATGGTTCTTGTCGCTGCATGCCTTGGGCTTCGCGCAAGCGAAGTGGTAGGGCTTCAGTGGCAAGACTTTGATTGGGACGCGCTTGTCGTCACGATACGGCGGGGAGTGGTTCACGGCAGGCTCGGAGAAACAAAAACAGAAGCCTCCGAGAAGCCGATGCCACTTGACCCGAATCTGGCGAAGGAGATCCTGGCGCACCGGGAACGCACGGTCCACGCGCAGCCGACAGACTACGTGTTCGCGGGCGATTTAGGGAATCCGCGCTGGCAGGAAACGATCCTGGCCGATCACATTAAGCCGGCCGCGACGAGGGCGGGAATCGCGGGGAAGGTCGGCTGGCACACCCTCAGACACACCTATTCGAGTCTGCTGAGGGCTCTCCGGACCGACGTCAAGGTGCAGCAGGAACTCCTGCGGCACGCCGACGTCTCGACAACGCTGAACATTTACACCCAGGCGGTTTCGGAGCAGAAGCGGGAAGCCGCCAGCAAGGTCGCGCGGTTGCTCTTGCCGCCCCAAAACGCCGAGGGGCCGTCTGAGCGGCCCCTCGTTGTACCAAGTTGTACTCGTTTGATGTAAGTCCTGGCTCGAAACTCTATGATTCCGTTGGTTGCGGGGGCTGGATTTGAACCAGCGACCTTTGGGTTATGAGCCTGAAGTTAACCGGCTATCTAACTGATTCTGCGGCACGAGTGGCAACGTGAGGACGTTTCAGGGAGCGTCGGTTAGCCTTATTGGGGGTCTAATGGGGGTCGATTTTCGAAGGCTGATTTGAAGCCAGAGTCAGACCTACAGCGGTCTCTCCATTCAGCCGAAGACTTGCTCCAGTCCGAATTGGCAGGCCTGCCGAATGGCTTCCGGCGTAATTCTCCTGATAGTTAGCATCCGTCCCGCCTCACGCACTGATTCACTCATTTCCCCGAACAGCTTGCTCGCTGCGCGCTCAACCGTGCGTGCTGCCCTCTCGTGAAGACGAGGCCTTACCTCGTCGCGCCATTCCTGGTTCAAGTCACTCAACGTGGCACCGAAAATCTCCAGCGTGTCATGGATGTACAGGATATCCTTCGCGAACTTGGCGCGGCCGCGTTTCTGATGGACGAGCACCTTGTGCGCGAGGAACGCTGCCGGATTCGCCACTTGGACTCTGCGCGGGCTAGATAAAGGGAAGCCCGCCGACTGATCGATCTCAATGCTCCATGGAGCGTGCAACAGGATTTCGACGTACCGCAGTTGTTGGCTAACGACTCCGGCAATGCGCTTGGTCGCTTTGCGTTCTCCTCGGCGGTGATATTCGCTGCCTCTCAGCGGAGTCAAAAATTCCGCGAAGAACCCCGTCCGCCCTTCTCGCAGAGCGTAATGAGTGGCAGGCGGCTTGTCGTCGCCAAACAACTCCTCGGAAAAGCCATTGGCGAGCAGGCGTTCCCGAATACTCTGACCGCTCACGGCAAGTGCCGACGGCAGGGCTACGTCCGCATCAAGAGTCGTCAGCGGCACGTACTCGAGCGCCTGCGCGCTCGGATGCAGGCGATAAAGTTGGTGGGCCCAGCCGCCGATAATCACGATCTCTTCCAGCCAGGGCTCGATCGCGACGATCAGCCGCGCAAAGGCTTCATTTTCGGCTTGAGTGCTCATCGCTCTCACTTCGTAGGGCAGGCCTCAGCACTTTATTCCAAATCTGTTCTGCCTGCTCCTTCCCTCGCGCGGGATGATTTGATACGTCGAGCCATATCTGGATGATGTCTGAGACTGGAACGCCGGCCTGCCGGACTACGGCGCGGAAAACAGACTGCTTGCTCTCGGGAATCCGTAGCTCCACGTCGGGATTTCGCCCGGCGTGCTCAAGAGAGAGGCCGAGCTGCTTTAATAGTTCCGCATCCAGTCGCTCAACGTAGAGGTGCGGAGAAACTCCACGTACGAAGCCCATGCCGAGCAAGTCGGCAGCCGCAAATAAGCCAACACAAATACGAGCCGATGAACCTGCGCGGTGGCGTCTCTCAGAATGTTTCCGCGGCACGCTTCTCACATCCATCCGGGGGGCGTACGACCGCGCCGCGGCCCCAAGCTGGTTCTCTCCACCTCGGATGATCCACCACGCGTGTATCTCACGTACGTTCTTTTGGCTGGCCGCGCGCCATCTTTCCAACAATTGTTCGGGGCGCACTAAGCGCAAGGGCCCTTTCCGATCGTCCAGGAAGCCGTGGTTCGAAAGCTGTCGGACAAAACGCGAAGCACTCATGACCGAAACACCTGCAGCGCGGGCCAATTGCGCGGCGCTTCGGTATTGTTCTCGCGGAGCCGAAAGCAGGGGCCCGGGAATGCTCGGCGCGAGCAGGACCTTCAACATCCACTGATTGAGGTCAGAGAACAGATGCACCGGCAGGTTGGTCTGGGGTAGCGATACGGCTGAAAAAGGTACCGATCGCTTCTCACTGAACCGTTCCAGGCCAAACCCTTGAAAATCACGAAGCCCTTCCGAATCGATGATTCCCACGGCGACGTCCGGGGCATGCTGCCTTGCGAACTCCTTCAGTTGTTCGGCAACAGAATCGGCAATGCGGTTGGCCCCAACGACCGCAACTGGAGCTGTCGATTTTGGTAAGCGTCGCTTGGCCGCTTGCACCTGCAGTATGGCTTGGGAAAGCAACGGGATCAGCCGATCGCGCCGGCCTTCCGAAGAGCGTTTTAGTTCAACGACATACTTTCTGTCGCCAGAATCAATGATCAGGTCTGCGCCCCAGACCTGAGGTTGACACAGAACCTTCCATCCCGCGCGGCGGAACAAGCCTGCTACGAGGGACTCAAATTCATCCTTGTTAGAGCGGGATGCGCCTTGGCTTGGCAGGGACATCTCATTACCGTGGTCATATACCATGGCCATGTTATATACCGTGGCCATGTTACATCGGTCCGTTTTGTTCTGTCAACAGCCTCCGGGGACGGGAGTGTCGCCGGGGTGACCATACCACCTTCAGATGAAAAGGAGTAAAGCCCATGTCGGAACTCGGAGTTAATAAGGTCGTGCTCGTCGGACGCGCGGGCGGGAATGCAGAGTTGAAATTCACCGCTGGAGGAAAGCCTGTCGCCAGTTTCTCGCTCGCGGTGAATGAGTCGTTCAAAACGCGCGACGGTGAGAAGAATGACCAAGTGGAGTGGTTCCGGTGCGTCTGCTGGAACAAATTGGCTGAAATCGTAGGACAATACGTTACAACTGGAAAGCTTCTCTTTATCGAAGGCCGGTTGCAAACGCGCAAGTATGACGACCGCGAGGGCAACGCCCGGAAAGTGGTCGAGGTCGTTGTTTCGCAACTGCGCCTGCTCGCGGGTGGGAACGGGAACGCCACCGGCGGGCGGAAGGATGGAGCGATGCCGCGCCAGCAATCGGGTGCCGACGCGCAGGACGGTGCTCCACTGGACTCAGACATACCATTCTGACGGGGCGCGTGGCGTCACTGAGCTACGAATACCACCGCCCTGGTGGCGCATCGGTGAACCTCGGCAATCATTGAACTCACCCGATCAAATTGATTACATTTCCAACCAGCGAAAGGAGGCATTGTGTTTGTCGAACTCATGCCACTCCTTGCGGGCCGCACCGTAATGATCACGGTGGCCCGCGAGGATGAGAGGACGTTGCGCGTAAACATCATCCCTACCGCCAAGCCCGCCTCAACCGACAATCCCGCGCTCACGACCCCTTTGAGCTATACGGGAACGCCGGAAGAGCTCGACGCGGAACTGGGAAAGCAGCTTGCTGGCTATGTGGAGTGCCACACAGCACTCGGCAGCACGCTCGCATCCGCGAAAGCCGAGATGGACGCGGCTGCCAAGGCAGCACAAGAGGAAGCTCGGAAGAAGACTGAGGAGCGAAGGAAGAACGCGGCTGAGAAGCCAGTCGCCAATTCCGTTGCTCCCGCTCCCGCGCCCAGCGCACCTCAACCCGCCGCGACAGCGAGCCTCTTCGCTGACGCACAGCCGACGGCGGAATCGCGGGCGACTACGACCGCCACAGCAGCAGGAGGAGGAGGAGGAGAAAACACATGCTCCAGGCTAGCCCTCTAAAACGGAGTTTTTCGTTCCAGGGTCTGAAGCTCCCGGACCCTGACCCGAAGCTCACAGCCGAGGAAGTACGCTCATTTTACTCAGCCCAATATCCGGATCTGGCTACGGCAGCGATCAGCGGACCGGAGGCCGTCGGCGATAGATTGGTGTTTCGGTTTGAACGCGCTATTGGGACAAAAGGTTAGAAGCCGATGGGCGCCAATCCTGAAGCCCGAAAGGCCAAAGCCAGGAAGGCGGTCCTCGAAGAACTGGGGCGATTAGGCGAGGACCGCCATCCCCGTAATCAAACCCTCCTCGCGAGGTTTGCTCGATGCCGAGAACTGCAACAAGCAGCGATCTCATTCGCGCGAGCGGTCGATGCCGAACGACGCACTCACAGCGCAACACCTCTTGCGCCACCGCCCGGATGGCTGCCGCCGCTGACTTGATGGCGAGCGGCGGCCACTTCGGGTTTCCCCATCTCGATGGGATTCCTGGCGAATACCGCTTTCACGCCGGCGAGCAGGCGTCGATTCGATTGGCGCGAAGTTTACTGGAAATGAACATCGGAGATCCAACCGACTGGCGACGGGTCCGTCGTGATCCTACTGCCTTTGTCGGCCTGACTCTGCAACGATGGATCGACCTGCACGGCGGGAAGACCATTCGCCGCCGTTTCAATCTGCGGTTGACGCTAAGCGACGTTGTCGATGAGTATGCCGAGGCGGCCGAGCAGAATCCTGACGGACGCCGGTTGTATTTCATTCTTCATCCCGACAGCGCCGCGTACATTGTGGCCGGACCCTCACTCGAATTACTGGAACGGGAAAACGCACGTTTGCCGGCAACCTTTTACCACGTTTTTAGGGAGGCGCTCAACAAATGGATTAGGGTATACGACCACGTGGATGCTGAGGAGCGCGTCGAGATGTTGCGAGAGTGGGCCGAAGGCGAAGGCGAACAATACGAGATTGCGGATGTGGCAGCGTCGATTCCCGCGTGCATCAAGCGCAAGGCACTCGGTTTGAAAGCCCTTCAGCGGCTCGGCGCGAGAGCCAAAAGCCACGAAGCACGAGCTGTGATTGAAGCGATGTTCGCCCTTCACCGAATCTCGGAGAGCACCGAGCGCCCAGACGTCACGGACGAAGCGCGCGAACAACTCGCTGACAGTAACCCGCCGCTACCGAGTGCGCTGGTGGTTTTCGCTGAAAATGATTGTATTGAAGGTCAGTTCGACGACGACTCTCAAAATATGATGGAATGCCTCCCAGAGCCGAACCTGATCATTCCCTTGAACGCCTTCGATCCCGGCAGCGTGCAATCGGCCTTCACCACCGTCGCTGCGGTGTGCGAGACGCTGGAGTCAGCCTGTCGTTTGATCGATCTCATGCCCGGAAACGAGAAGTGGGTGACAGATTCGGAGGCAAACCATGGAAGCTCGAGTCGCGATGGGGGCTAATCGCAGCTTCACCCTCAAGAGCGCGGTTCTGGTGTACGGCGACGGCGCGACCGCATTCGCCACGCTTCACACTGTGGTGAGCAAAGGTGCCAACGAGGCCCCGTATCTTGGGCCCGGGCAGGCGCTGACTTCCGCGTTTCTTAAGACGCTGGCCTCAGAACTAGGAGCCCGCGTCACTCCGGAGGTCCTGTCCAGTAACGTGCTGGCTCGCACAACGGACATGATCACCTGGTGGACACGAGCACGGCGGGAGGTGATGTTCTTCGGCGGCCCGGACCGGAAGGCTCGCGAGTTGAACGGCGCCATCTATCCCCATCCGGCACTGGTCTTCAAGGTGACGGAGCGCGAGCTGTTCGTGCGCGCCTTGGACAAGGACGAACGCCCTGCTGGTAGCGCGCCTCTGAAGACCGCTCCGTATTGGAACGTTGATTCCGCTGGGCGGGTGTGCCTGGGCTCAATGCATGTCCCTGATGAGGTCGCCGTTGCGTCGATGGCCGGCTGGGAATCTGGTTTTTTCCGAAGCGAATTCACCCACCCCAGCGGAGCGGTCTGGCTTACCTGTCACCCGCAAGGATTTGTTGGATTATGGGAGAGCGTGAAGGACGGCGAGGGCCCTTTCCCAGTCGAATTGTTGACCCCTGCAAATGAAACGCTGCAGCAGTTTGTGGAGCGCGGATGAGCCTATGGAAACACACACCATTCATCCCGATCTGCTGCGACGGCGCGTGCGTGTGCTGGTGGTGGGCTGTGGAGCAACCGGCAGTGCGATAGCCGCGGGCCTCCCTTACCTCCATCAGGCGCTGCTGGCGCATGGTCATTCCGGTGGCCTGCACGTGACCGTCATGGACGGCGACGTGATTTCTCCGACCAACTGCGTGCGTCAGCCTTTCAGTAGCTTCGAATGCGGTCATTACAAGGCTGTCGTCCTGGTGAACCGGCTAAATCTCTTCTGGAACCTGGGCTGGGAAGCAGTGCCGGAACATCTGAACGGGAAGCCGCGGCTGGACGGCATTGACCTGGTCATCGGCTGCGTGGACACCCGGGCGTCTCGGGCCGTGATCCGCGATTGCACCAGCGGGTGGAGCACCGTGGCCTACTACATGGACGTGGGGAATACGTCCGACAGCGGCCAGTTCATTCTGGGTGAGCCTCTGAATCAGGTCAACCGGCGACGCCGAACACGCTTGAGAACAGTCTCTGAGCTCTACCCGGAATCGGTCGACAGCAGTCTGGATGATGACGGGCTCCCAAGCTGCAGCGCGGCGGAATCGATTGAACGCCAGGAGCCCTTTGTGAATCAGGTCCTCGCGCAGCACGCTCTCGCCCTGCTGGCGCGGCTTTTCCGGTACGGGAGCATCAGCTATCATGGCGGCTTTGTCAACTTGAGGGATGGTTGCGGGGGAAGACTTCCGGTCGACCCGGACGTGTGGCGACGGATCAGGAAGCGCAATGCCGCTGCCGCATGATCGCCCGCTCACTGGATCGTCATGTTACCGCGGTCGAGGTCGCGAAGGGTTTCCTCGATATCCCTGAGGTTTTCGAGCATTTGCCGGGCTTCGGCAGCTCGTTCGTCAAGCTCTTGGGCGAAGTCGGGATCCAGAGGGCACAGGAATTCGGCGTAATCCAGTTCATCTGCGTTCAGGATGAACTGGCGGACCTTCGCGAGAAATTCCTCCGGGCGGCCTTCTAGTAAGGCAATGATTTCGGCTTTCGTGTTCGTTCCTTGCATACTCACCTCAGTTGGATGCCGCCTCAGTGTAGTCTGGGGCCTCGCCTAAATGCTGCCTCAAGGCGCGTAACCAAATCTTCGGATTCGAGCCGTGAACCACGCGTCCCAGGAATCCCAGCCGTTCCGCCAAGTTGGCACGGTTCTGGCGGATAGCCTCCTTCGTCGCGCCCGTGTAAGCGGCCAGGAAGCCCTCGATGCTTCTCGGCTTCGAAAACAGATACGTCGCGTGACCCAGTTGAGGTGTCTCAGCCGCAATCCCTCTTTCGAGCTCGAAGACATATTCGTCTCGAAAGAGGTACAGCCGTCGGGCTCGCCGGCAGAGCTGGCGGTAGAAGAAGTGGTCGTAGTCGGGCTTCCACGAGATCTGGGCGATGTCAAAGTCGCCGGGAATACCGAGGTTCCAGCAGAGGCTCCGCAGTTGTTCCCGCTCCATCGGCTCGCTTTCGATCCGCTCGCGGATTTGGCTCAACGCGTCCGAGAATTCGCCGAAGCGATGATAGCTCCCTCGCGCCGTCTCGATCTGCTCGGCGATGTCGGCAGGAGGCTTCACCCGGATGCGGCTCGGCAATGCAGTTTCCCACTGGACTAGATACCATTCGCCGTGCCGGCGACGGTATTTGCCTGTTCGGATAAACGTTCCTCGCAACTCGGCCTTGGCACCCAACAGATGTTTCCACTGGTTCCAGGTGTCATCCCAAAGGGTTGCCATGGAGGATTGGTCGAGTGTGACTTCGAGTTTCCGTCGAACGTCGCGGTAAATGGCGCGATCGGCGTAGAACTCAAACCGGCGCAGCGGCGCGTGGAAGCGGCGCTCCCGCTGGTCGGGCAGGAACGCCAGGATTCGGGCGGCGAAGAACGTCTGGCCATCACGCGAGCGATCTCCAGTTACCAGAATCGAGCCGAAGCCGCCGTAAGGAAAGAGCGCCGGAGCCGAGGGATCCTTTAGCAGGGAGTCATAGCAAGCCCGCAGTTCAGGCTGCGCCAGGATGTTAAAAGCGCGCTCAACCGCTGCGTTATCGTAATATGAGGCGCCGCTGGCGCGAAGCTCCAACTGCCGGAGCTTGAATGCCAATCGGAGTTCCGCGAGGGTGGCGGCGGGTGTCGTTCGCAGAATGTCATAGAGGCTCGGCTGGCACTCCCAGGCCTGTCGTCGATTCGCGACATAGAAGTAGTCGCGCAGGACCCCACACGGTAAATGCACGGAGGAAATGCCCAGCCGTCCGTACGAAACCTCAGTCCGCACATACAGTTGTCCGCGTTTATCAGCCTTGGGTTGTGCGGCATAACGGATGGGAGCTTGGTAGAGATCACTGGCCCGTGCGGAGGACGATGGCTTGCGGACGTAGATCTCGGTTCCGGCACTTGCCGAGTCGACGGCCAACGGAAAGCTGACTTCGTCGCCGCATCGGATCTGACCGGACAGAAAGTTGGAGACGAGGATACTGCCTCCGTCTGTGAAGCGGCACCCAACACTCTTACCCTCCACTCGTGCTTCCGCGACCACGCCATAACGGATCACCTCAGCGCGTGCTTCTCCGGTTTGGACACTCGCTTCCATACAGCCCGGAGCTTAGCGAGATTCCAGATAGCCGTCAAATGAGCCAGTCTTGTCACTAAGTCATTGCTGAGCAAAGAGATAGCTCAACACCAGAAATCGAGCCGCGTAAGTCGGCCCGGGGATGGAGCGGCTGTCCCGGCTGTCCGGAGTGCCGGCGGTCTGCGCTGTTGCTCATTCGCCCCAGCGCTGTTTCCATAAGGCTAGGGCCGGCCCGCCCCTCGGGGGAAGCAGGTCGCCCAGATTGTTTTCAGCCCGTCGACTGGCCCAATCACCGGCGACTTCGACGACGAGGATTCTGTCACAGTCGTCCAGAGTCTTGCGCAGCGCGTCCTTTAACTCCTTCGCCGTCAAGACAGTGCGCGCGGCCCAGACGGAGTGCATCAAGGGGATAGCTCTTAGCTCGCGCAGCTTCTGGTCGAAATCGGGGTAGCTGTGATGGGCGAACAGGTGGCAAACGAAAACGTGAAGCCTTTTCTCCATGGGGAAGATTTTAGTCCGATGGCGAACAAAAAGCGAATATTCCCAGAAGAAGGAACTGACGAAAGGAGATTGCAATGCGTGGACCTGGTCGTATTCGTATGGGCTATTTCCCTCTGCCCCTGTCCGAAGCCGAGCGGATCCGGAAATTCCTCTTGTTTCCCGCCATGCCGGTATCGGCACTAGACCCTTGTGTGGGCGATGGTGGGGCCTTCGCGACCATCACGGATGGCGCGCAAGTGCTTCGCTACGGCATCGAACTCGACGCTTACCGTGCTGAGCAGGCCGGCCAACGGATTGCCAACGTGCTCCAGGGCGACGCGCTGCAGGTGCATTGCCCAGTCGAAACCGTTGGCCTTCTGTACGAGAACTGTCCCTACGATTGGACTTTGGCGGGTTCGGCAGAGGAACGCAACACTCGCACCGAGCAGGTTTTCCTGAACCACACGTATCGTTGGCTGAAGCCAAGTGGTGTCCTGGTGCTCGTCATTCCCGAAGAGAGGCTCGCCGAATGTAGCGGCATTCTTGCCTCACAGTTTCGTGACGTTCGGGTCTACCGGCTGCAAGCACCGGAGTGCGTGCGGTACAAGCAAGCCGTGTTGTTCGGCGTAAGGCGAAGCCGCCGGGAGCGTGAGCGGACGCGCGACGAAGACATCACTCGCGCGCGGTTGCACTACGCGAGCCTGGCGCGCAATCCGACGCAACTGCGAGTGCTGCCTGGGGAAGCCGATGCCGTCTATGCGGTACCCGAGAGTGGCCCGGTGCAGCTTGTCTATCGCGGCTTGCCGCTGGACCAGGTCGAGGACCTGCTGCCACTCTCACCGGCTTACCGCCAGGCAGGCCGCATCCTTTTTGCCGACGAGCCCTCCAGTTCGCAACGCCCGCTGACCCCGCTTCACGGCGGGCACACGGCCTTACTGGCCGTGAGTTCCCTGTTGGATGGGATTTTTGGTTCTGGAGAGGAACGACACCTGGCTGCGTGGCATTCGGTGAAGGTAGTGGACAAGAGCGAGGAAGAGGAGGACGGGGTTATTACCATCAAGGAGCGGGAGCGCTTTTCAAACGAGCTCACCCTCATCTTCACAAACGGTCGCGTAGCCACGCTGAAATAGGTCTGCCAAGAGCGCGTACTCCGAACTCCGACGAGTTTTCATCCCTGAGAAAGGAGGTTAAATGAGCCTCGACCACGGGAAACTGTGGTCGAGGCTCTTCTGTCACTGCGGCCGGGCCGCCGTTTCCGCCGGACAGAAGGAGGCCTATGAGGAACGCGCACCAGCGCTTCGGGGTCCTGGAATTCACGAGGCGAATGAAAGACACTACGACTCACATTCGGCTTCGCCTGGACCGGTTCGTGGGTGAGGTCGATACCGACAAGTCTAAGATTCATCTCCTTTCGGTGCTGGGCGGAGACTCCGATGTCGGCGCCATCGCGGCAGCCGTCAAGGAGCAAGGCTATTTCAGGGTTGAGGGATCCGGAATTGCTCCTGTGACCGCTAGCCTGGGTGAAGAAGCGCAGTGTTTTCGCGGAACCATCACAATCGCGGGCCGCCGACCGATTCGCCACCTGGTTGCCATTTCCGCCGAAGTAGCCATGACCCGGCCAGGAGCTGATCGCGAAGGCAATCGCACAATACTGTGCGATGACGATCCAACCTTTGTGTTGTACCGGATCGCACGGCGTTTCGGGCTCCCCGTCTTGCCCGAATGGGCCGAGTGGTTCACCGAGGAGCTTCACCAGCGAAGTACAATCAACAGCCTACCCGGAGTGGGGTGTTCACCAGTTCTCGTTACCGGCACCAAGAGGGTCTTTCTGAAATGGATTGGAAAGGCACTCCGGCGGGGTCAAATTCGTTTTCCCGAAGACAACGGGCCGGTCCGCTGGCTCATATCGAACGGATTCTTCCGAGTCAATACTGGCTTGGACGAAGCTGGTCATCAGAACACCAGCGCAACGACCTCCGCCATCGCGGCGGGGAGAGAGGTCGGGAACCTATGCGCATCGTATTGAGGGTTACCAGCAGCAACGAGCACTGCAATGGAGGGTGTGAGTTCGCTCACGTCGATCTGACTCCGGAGCTGGGTGCGCTGGTCTGCGAAGGATCGCTACGCTCAGACAACAGAAGGCCCTCGACCCGATATCGACGAGGTGTACTACTGGGCCTACGGTCTCGCCAGTTACTTCGATCCTTGGGCGGAGTCGTCGATCCAGGACAAGGAAGCCGAAGACATGGGTGTCGCAATGGAAGAGACGCTCGCTGAGCTTGAGAATTAAATTAAAGGACCATTTGGAGCACACGTTTTCTCCTCCTGGTTGCTTGGTCAATCAAACATGTAGACGCGACCGAGCTCAGGATGTAGAATGTCTACGGCCTAGGATGAATAGAGAGCGCTATCAGAATCGGATCGAACTGATGCAGGGTACCCTGGACCTGCTCATCCTCCAGACCTTGCAGTGGGGTCCGCGGCATGGCTACGCAATCGCTCAGACCATTCGGGTTCGCTCGGGCGAGGCGCTCCAGGTGGAAACCGGATCGCTCTACCCCGCGCTCCACCGATTGGAACGAAAGGGCTGGCTGAAATCCGAATGGCGGACGACGGAGAGCAGCCAGCGCGCCAAGTATTACCGACTGACGCCTTCCGGCAAGAAGCAGCTTGCCTCTGAGCGCGCGCAGTGGGACGAGCTGGTGAACGCGATCACCGGAGTCTTAAACCCTCCCAAACGTGGAGAATCAGTATGAGCTTCCTCAGACTAGACTTCAGACGCCGTCAGCGCGAACGGGATCTCGAGGAGGAGATCCAGAGCCACCTGCGGATGGCTGCCTGCGATCGAACGGAATCCGGCGAGAGCGGCGACGAAGCGCGACACGCCGTCCAGCGCGAGTTCGGCAACGTGACCTTAATCAAAGAAACTACTCGCGATATGTGGGGCCGGACGTGGCTCGACGCCCTGCTACAAGACCTGCGCTACGGACTGCGCATGCTGCGCAAGAATCCGGGCTTCACCTCCGTGGCTGTTCTGACACTGGCGCTCGGCATCGGCGCCAACGCCGCGATCTTCTCGGTGGTAAACGCAGTGTTAATTCACCCGTTGCCCTATTCCCATCCTGAACGAATCGTGTTTCTTTCGGGCGCTCCGGTCCTTCATAGCACTCCAAAGACGACCGGATCTTATGGAGAAATTGCCCTTGTTGATTGGTTCAGTCACACGCGTTCACTCGAGAACACGGCCATATATGAGAGCGGCGAGGTCAATTTGGCGGGGGCTGACCAACCTGAACGCATCAAGGCTGCCCAAGTTAGCGTTGATTTCTTTCGCACGCTTGGGGTACAACCGCACGGCCGCGCTTTCGTTCCGGATGAATCCGTGCCCGGGCGTGGTCAGGTTGCCATTCTGGGAGAGCGGCTGTGCCGTCGTCTCGGCGCCCCGGATGATGTCATTGGCCGCGACGTGCTCGTGAACGGCATGAAGTTCACGGTGGTCGGAGTGATGCCCGCAGGCTTCACGTTTCCGGGCAACACCCAAATCTGGCTTCCGCTCCCCTTGCCCTGGACATTCGAAGCAAGCCACATTAGCGCGGATACCGTTTTCTTCACCCCGATTGCCCGGTTACGTCCCGGTGTAAGCCTCACACAAGCTCGGGATGAGGTTCTCAGAGTTGCCTTCCCGGCTTCGGATTCGGAGTCCGCTGAGATGCGCAAAGGTTTCGAAATCAAACCTCTGCGTGAGGCACTGGTGGGCAATGATCGCCCAGTGCTCTGGCTGCTCTTGGGTGCGGTCGTTTTTGTATTGTTGATCTCCTGCGCTGACACCGCTAACCTGCTCCTTACTCACGCTGTCGCGCGCGAGAGGGAAATGACATTGCGCGCTGCCCTGGGGGCAAGCCGCCTGCGCCTGATTCGCCAGAATCTGGCCGAGAGCCTCCTGCTTTCCGGGCTGGGCGGCGTGGCGGGCTTGTTGCTCGCCGCCTGGAGCCTGGGGGGCATCCGCCTGTTGGTGCCCTCCAACATGCCCCTCGCCGCGCCCATTCGCATTGACGGCGGCGTCCTGGCCTTTTCGCTGATCGTTTCCTTGGCGAGCGGCCTCCTCTTTGGACTGTTCCCTTCTCTTCACGCATTTCGCTCCGAGCTCAGCCGGTCGCTCAAGGAGCGTGGTGGCCTCAATGGCTCAGCCCCGGGCCCGCTCGGACACGCTCGATCTTTGTTGACTGTTATCGAAGGGACTCTTTCGGTGGTCTTGCTGGTGGGCGCAGGGCTGTTCATTCGAAGTTTTGCGCGGTTGGGTGAAGTAAGTCCCGGATTCAATACCCAACGCCTCCTGACCACTCAGGTCAGCCTGGCCGAGGGCGCCTACAAGCTTCCCACCAAACGCAATGAGTACTACGAAAGCGTGCTGCAACGCGTCGCGGCCCTCCCCGGAGTCCGCAACGCGGCCTTCACCAGCAACCTGCCCCTGAGTGGAGCAGTCGTAACCTCAGCTTTTGAGTTGCAGGTGAAAGAGCCATCAAACCAGCCGCCCCCTGTGGGTGATTCCCGAGACGCACTGCTCACAGCGGTGAGCCCCAGCTATTTCCGCACTATGGGAATCCCTTTGCTCGCGGGACGAATATTCGAGGACCGTGATCGCGATGCGTCGCACAAGGTGGCGATTGTAAGCGAATCCCTTGCCCGCGCGTTTTGGGGGGCCGAGAATCCGCTGGGCAAGCACGTCAGTTTGCCAATCACTCCGCCGGACTGGTGCGAGATCGTGGGGGTGGTGGGCGATACGCGCCACGCGGGACTCTCCGCCGAACCCTCGGAAGAACTTTATCTCCCCTTGCGGCGAAACGCGAGTCCCACAGCTTTCTTCGTGATCCGAACCGAAGGAGCGCCCGTCTTGATTAGCGCTGAGGTCCGCCGCGCGGTTGCCGAGGTGGACCGCAACGAACCTCTTTCGGAGTTCGTCACGATGCAACAACACATTTCGAATTCAATGGCGCCCGCGCGGTTCCGCACCGTGCTGATCAGTATCTTCGCGGCGCTCGCCGTGGCGCTGGCGGTGGTGGGCCTTTACGGCGTGATGTCTTACACTGTCAGCCGACGCACCCACGAGATCGGCGTCCGCATGGCCATCGGCGCGCGAAGCGAAGATGTGCTGAAATTGGTACTGGGTCAAGCACTCAGACTGACACTGCTGGGAGTGGGAATAGGGATCGTCACTGCCCTGGCGCTGACACGCTTACTATCAAGCATGCTCTACGGAGTCAGGCCGCTTGATCCTCTCGCGTTCGGCGTCGCCGCACTGGTGCTCACGGCCGCGGCTTTGCTTGCCACCTACCTTCCCGCTCGCCGGGCCGCGAAAATCGATCCCATGGTGGCCCTTCGCTACGAGTGACGTGCGCTTCTTTGATATGAGTCGCGCAAATAGGTTCGTGGGCGTCTTGGGTGTACTCCTGCTGGGTCTCCTGTCCTTTGCCTGTGCAACCGGAGTTGGAGGTAGGTACCAGCTCAGAACAGTGGGAGAGGACCTAGTAGTCGTCCCGCCGCCGTACTGGCAACGTTCAGCGCAGAAGCCGGTCAAGGTAACCATTTCCGTTGTGCGACACAGCCCATTTCGAAATTCGTCAGAGTGCTCGGCCGCCAGCGGCCCCTTTCGTCTCGCTCTGACGGACGGCTCGCATCCCAAATGGAGTGTGACCCTACCTTCTTTCGCAGCTTGGCAAGCCAGCATTTCGAAGGGTAACTTCTCGCAGGGGTTTGCCGATTTCCTGGATGACTTAGGTAAGGTCGAGACCAGTGGCTGTCTTCCTGCGGGCATAGGCGCACTGGTAGAGCGGGTCGTCCGGGAAGGTATACCCGTCCGTTCAGGTGACACGCTGTATTACAGATACGACTGGCAGCCGGGAGAAGGGTTCGTGAATCTCGAACCGGGAATGCGCGTTAAGATCGAGCGCGCTGAGTTTGGAGCGTCGGGCCACATCACCGGCACAACCACCATTTACTACCTGGTTGGACGCGACTCGCATCGGGCGATTTCGTTTCGACGTGTGGGGCGGAAATCAGGGAATCTATCGGCTGAGCAGGCAGGAGACCGAGCTCTATCCACGCGGATTCGCGACATGCCTTATGTGAGACTCTTCTTGTCTGGAGAACACGTTCCAAACAATCTCAGGTACACCGCATTGATCGTCGGAACTCACACGCAAGCGCAAATGGCGCAGGTCGAGGGAGCGCTTCGAGCGCATCCCGAGGTCGGATGTCCCCGGGACACAAGTCAGCAGGTGGACTGCGTCATCTTTCGCGGACCGGTTACGGTAAGCACGGAGCTCGAGGTCGCCGTCAACGGCCATCGAGGTTTCGTCGGCTTGGAGGACGGAGTCCAGAGCTTGTTCGATCCGCCGCGCTCCAAGTGTGCCCCTGAGTCCTTGCGAATCGAACGGGAATTCCTGGACCGATATGCTCCGATTGAGTTCGGCGCTGAGTGCGCCGCTGGGCTCGATCTAACGCTCGTGGGTGGCGATCGCGTCGCTTGCTCTGCTTCTCGGTGATGTTGGCACCGAACTCGTCGGCTGTGTATGCGGTCGGAACGGTCTTACGTTCGAAGAAGCTGTTCGTCTTGGGAGATCCCGGTTGGAATGATAGCCCACGGACCAGCGTTGCGCAAAGCGATGTCCAGGTTGGGCAACGCCCTACTTGACCCACCCAACACGCGAGGCGCAGAATGAGTGCCAATGTCGCCTCGTCTCCGTCAGTTCATCGACACAGCCATCCCGAAACACGCCAGCTTTGGCGTCGAAACAGCAGAAATACCGTCCGCCATGCTTGAAGTCGCAGCAGATCCTGACACCTCGCCCGTCTCCGGCTGAATCGCCGACAATCGCTCAACCGCTTGTGGACCACACGAAATGCCCTCCGGGCCAGTGAACTTAAATCGAAATACAGGAGATCTATGCCCGTACCTGAGAGCCTTGCCGACTATTTGCGCACTTATGCCTCGGAGCTCGGAGAGAGAATCCTGAAGTCTTTTGCGCCCTTGCACGCCGTTGACGATCCGCCATCGCCGCTGATTGACAAGCTGCTCCGCAGGCCTTTCCACGCGCAGACCATTGCCATCATGGGCCTAGTCCGGCGTTGGCAGCAGGCTCGTGCCGCTGCCGTAGTCGCAGAATGCGGGACGGGCAAGACGCTCATCTCACTGGGTGCCATTCACACTCACGCCGCGAACCAGCCCTTCACGGCGCTGGTGATGGCGCCGGGACACGTTACCGACAAGTGGTGCCGAGAGACGCTGCTGACCCTTCCCCGTGTGCGGGTGTTTGCAATTGACGGTCTGCGGAGTACAACCAGCGACCGGGTTCATCACGGCGTCAATGAAGTGAAGCTCCGCCATGGACGCATCGTTCGGGAGGGCTTGCGCACGAGTTTGACGGAATTGCGCTTGCGCAAAAGCTCTGCATCGGCACGAAAACGCTGGGCCTCGATCTGCTCATGTCCCTCGGTATTCGTCATCGGACGAGATCGGGCTAAGCTCGGATTCTTTTGGCGCCACGCCTACCAGATCGCCCGCAGCGGTCGTTATCAGGGCTGCGTCGTTAATCCGGATACCGGCGAGCCCGTGTACCTGAATGAAGAGGGGGAGCGCCTGCTCGGCGTTGACTTCAGGAAGGCGAAACTCAGCGAGATGTTGGGTTGTAACGAGGGAAGCAACCACGCGCGCCGGCCTCTGTACAGCGCTCTCTGGCAGGCGGATGGGGCCAAGACTCGGCGCTTCGCACCCATCGAATTCATCGGGCGTTACATGCCGGATTTCTTCGACTACGCCATCGGCGACGAGGTCCACGAACTAAAGGGTGCTGACACGGCTCAAGGGAACGCCTTGGGAACGCTCGCCAGTTGCGCCGGCCGCATCGGCGTGCTCACCGGGACGCTGCTGGGTGGCTACGCAGCGGACCTATTTAACATCCTGTTTCGCCTCGCACCTTCGCGGATGGTGGAAGAGGGCTTTGAGCACGGCGACGCCGGGGTGCGGGCATTCACCGAGGCCTACGGGCTCCTCGAGAAGATCACTGTCATCGAACCAGCGGACAACGCCTGCTCCGACGCGCGGGTCACCACCCGGGTCCGTCACCGTCCGGGAGCCTCACCGGCGCTGTTCGGGCGTCACCTCATGAACCTCGGCGCGTTCGTCTCGCTTGAAGACATTTCGGACGCCCTGCCGCCGTACCAGGAGGAGGTTGTCGGCGTCGAGATGGACGAGCCACTCAAGGAAGCCTATGAGGAGTTGGAGAACGATATCAAGACTGCTTTGCGTGAGCATCGCGGCAATCAGTCCGTGATCAGCGTGGCGCTGAATGCCCTCTTGGCCTACCCGGACCGGCCTTACGGATTCGGAGATTTGTCAGGACGCGAGTTCAACCCGGAGACCGGCCGCCGCGAGTCGTTCCTGATCGCGGCCACGCGGGACCTGAACGAACAGTTCATCTACGCCAAAGAACGCCGGATGTTGGAGGATGTAAGAGCTTCTCTGAATCGCGGCAGAAAGGTACAGGTCTATGCGGTCTACACGCAGAAGAGAGATGTTACGCGCCGGTTGGAGCGAATCTTCTCGAACGATGGCATGCGTGTGGCGGTATTGACGACGCAGGTTGCGCCGGAAGAGCGAGAAGCTTGGTATGAGCGCCAGTTGCGTGGCGGGGTTGACGTGGTCATCGGACATCCTCGGCTCACACAGACCGGGCTTGATCTCTGGGATTTTCCAGATATTTTCTTCGCCGAGACGGGCTATTCGATTTACACGTTGAGGCAGGCCAGCCGGCGCTCCTGGCGGATCGGGCAGCGCCACAGCGTCAATGTCAAATTCTTCCACTACACCGGGACCATGCAGGAGACGTGCCTGCGCCTGATGGGCAAGAAGCTGCTCGTCTCCCTGGCGATGGAGGGGAAATTCGCCAGCGACGGCCTTCAGGCGATCGGCGAGGGCGACGATATCCTGATGGCTATGGCCCGGGAGTTAGTCACTGAGAAGGGGATCGGCGAGTCAGCGGACGCGGTCTGGAAGCGACTGCAGAAGCAGCAGGCGGAAGTATTTGGACCGCGCAGCGCCGATGGCAGCGTGGAGGATCGGGAGGCGGAGGTGGTAACGGAGCCCGAAGTAATCATTCCATCGCCAACGCGCGTCCCTGGAGTTGTGACGCAACTGCTGATGTTCGGAGATTCGCTCGAGAACGCGCCGAAGCGCAAGGTCCTGCGCCGGGCGGCAGTCACCCGCACCACGTCGAGCCAACTCGGGCTGTTCTGAGAATTTTGAGGGAGGTCGATATGGCTGACAAAGGCCTATTCATCTCGAATCTGCCCCGCGACGGTATTGTCACCTTCCTGGCGCTGGTCCGTGAGAAGGAGTTAAAACCAAAGCGAAACGGAGGGGTCTACCTGCATCTGGTGCTCGCCGACCGCACTGGAGAGGTAGATGCAAAAGCGTGGGACGGCCCACAGGAAACGGCTGCTCTGTTCAATCGCGATGACATTGTGAAGGTCCGCGGGACAGTCGAGCTATACAACGACCGTCCGCAGCTGATCGTGCAGCGCATGCGGCGATGTGAGGAGGGAGAGTTTCAGGAAGCAGACTTCTGTCCGACTTCGGCTCGCGACCCCGAGGAAATGCTTGCGGAGTTGCGAGGGTTCGCAGACTCCGTGTCCAACGAGCACATCCGTGCTCTACTGCAGTCGGTCCTTGGCGACGCATCCCTAGTACCAGCCCTCAAGGTCGCCCCGGCCGCGATGAAGTTACACCACGCGTGCCGAAGCGGCCTACTCGAGCATTTGGCGTCTTTATGTACTCTAGCTGAAGTTCTCATCAGCAGGTATCCACGCCTCAACCGAGATTTGCTGATCGCGGGCGCCGTACTTCACGATATTGGGAAAATTCAGGAATTGGGAACGTCGCGACGTCTCGCCTACACGACGCGAGGCCAGCTGGTGGGGCACGTCGCGCTTGGGCTGGAGATCCTGGAACAGCACGTGTCGCGGCTGGCGACATTTCCGGTCGAAGTGAAGACTTTGCTTCAACACCTGATCGTCAGCCACCATGGTGACCTGGAAAAAGGTGCGCTACGGGCACCCATGTTTCCTGAGGCGCTGGCCTTGTCGATCATGGATTTGCTGGACGCGCGCCTGGAGCAGGCGTGGAGGATTATCGACCAGGGATCATCGGGCGAAGAGTGGACGGCATATGTGCCGTCGCTGGAGCGACAACTTTATCGCTGGTGTCCGTCGGAAACTCGAGAGTCCGACGGCCCCATGAGCCCGGCGGCGAGAGCGACATTGAGTGCCGAAGCGCAGTAAATTGTAGTCGGTCCCGCAGTAGGATCAACAACCTCAAACCGTCCCAGCCCTCTCGGATCTGCTACTTTCCGCCATTCTTACTGGACCAATGGCTCAGGGCACCTTCTGGGCAGGAATGTCCAATGCTTCCAGTTTTGTCCATCTGGGGTCGTCACTTAGGCTTGAGAATACGGGCCCCACAGGAATTGCCTTCAAGGGAGGGCGTTCCGCAAGCGGCGTCGAGTTCATCACAACCAACTGGCCGATTGTGGAACCTGGGCGCAAAACAATGGGAATCTCGCCTAAGTTTTCGAGCTCCAGCGTAAGGCACCCTTGCCAGCATGGGTGGACATATGTCGCTGTAGCGATGAGTAGCCCGGCCCTTCCGTAGCTTGAACGGCTCAGAACGAAACCACAAAGGTTCGGGGGCATTGCGACGAACTCAAATGTACATCCCAGCACAAAATTACGCGGGTGAAGAATCAGCTCCCGACCAAACGGGACAACCACGGACTCCTGGAATTTCCTGATTAGAGTGAGATCTAGCATCTTGGGATCAATACCACTGACCTCTGACCTCTTGCTGACGATGAATCTAGTACCCAAAGTAATGTCAACGGACCCGTCTCCAATTTGGCGAAGCGGCTCCAGGAGAGGTGAAATAACGAGATCCTCCTTGAGCCGCCTTGTCAATTCGCCTTTAGACAAGACAGCATTGTTACCCGCTTCCAGGCTCATCTTCACTCACCCCTGCGGCCAACGTTGAACGACCTCGCTCGCCTCAACAGCCTTCAATAGAAGCTGATTCAAATTTGAAAGCGCCTGAAACTCCGAGACGCGATCCGCAAACAAGGCTCTGAACTCTGGATTGCGTGTCTTGTATACCTCCCAGCCCGCGTTAACGATGCTGACGACACCGTTGGGTCGGTAGTCGCCGGCTGCCGTCAGCTTCTCGATCGGCGCGATTCCCTTCAGCAGCAACGCGATGGCAGGAGGTACTTCCTCCGTATATTTGCTTGCGTCGTACGCGATTGCCGTTGTGAGTGCGCGCAGCTTCGTTTGAACCAGCGACAACTGGCCTTTCGTGGTCTCGTAAGCTACATGAGCGTGGTCGGAATGAACAGTTTTCTTGACCTCATCGTCGATGCGCTGCTTGACGACCAGGAGTACTTCGCGTATCTTCGTCGGGCCCTCCGGTTCCAGATAACCCGCACAGCCCAATTCTTCCATAACGAGATTCAAACGAATCGCCATTGCAGGATGGGTGGAAGAGGAGGCATTCTCGGCGGCAACGTGTGCAAAGTACTCAACTAGGGCGAAGAAATAGGCGGGGCCAAGAACGCGGGCCGCTAGTATGTCAGCAATAACCTCTCGGAGCCAGTTCTCGACAATTTCAATGCACTCCTGATAAGCCTTGCTCTCGATCGTTGCGCGTGTAAAGAGAGACTCCATTGTCATTTGACCCTGGCCAGTTACGGTCATGGAGCAAAGCTTTTCGATGAGAGCTTTGAACGACGTTTCATCAAGTTTCTGCGGCAAGCATTGCTTGTACAGCTCTTCATGCTGATCGAAGAAATGGGCAAGTTCATGCGCCACGACGCAAAGGTTTAAAGCGGACTGGCTTTCGGTGACAGGATATACAAGGAACACGTTCCATCTACAGAGGCCGGCAGCGCGACCGATAAAGTCACCAGCGGTTGTCGGATTTAAGTATGGCTGAAGCTTCTTGATCTTTCCGAGGACGTAGTCCTTAAGTCCGAGATAGCCATAGTTGAATTCGAAGTCGGGTAGCAGGACGACTTGGGCCGAGGGATCGTGTTCGCCTACTTTTCGCTGAATCGTCGGGAGGAGAAGGTATTCGGATTCCAACCGGCCCTTGTGCAGAAATGGAAGAAGCTGGTGGTGGATATTGCCGAGAACCTCGAGGGCTACGCTAGAGTAGAGCCCAATGTCCCGCTCCTTGGAGGCGGGATCGCTCGTGTGCGTGCGGGTGGCACGATCGACGGAATCTCGATGAAACGACTCAACCAAGTCGACGAGTATGCTTGTCGCCTGGATGAACTGCTGCCAGGCCGGGTCGGTCAGCTCCCGGCGGTAGTGCTCCAAGAAGGGCCTGAGAGCCCACAGCCGTTGCTGCACAGCATTCCGCAGAAGGTCGGACTCGATAAGTGGCAATGATGAATTCCCTTAGTAATCGTATTCGACCTTCTCGACTCGTGGCTTTCGGCTGGCCATCGCAGACTCCGCAACGATTGTGAAGAAGAGGTCGAGGACTCGCAGGGCGTCAGGGCCAACGTCCCTTTTATCTCTGACATCTTCAGCAATGCCCAGCAGACTCCGGAGGATGTGATCAATGCGGTCAGGGTCTCGTCCAGGCACATTGATGTTTTGATTGATCTGACCGGACAACGCTTCGATCGCAGGAATAGCCTCACCGTAGGCCAGAGCCGCCTGATAGGCGTCCTCGGAAAGGGAAAGGCTCTTGGTGAATTCGCGGCCCTGGAGGACAGTTTGCAAGAAAAGAATGCCCTCGCCGATCACCTGTTCGTCGACGGACTGTTGGTCACGTTGCACCTGGCCTAGTGCGGAGACCATCCGATTTGCCAGAAGCGCGTGAGTGAGAGACGCGGGCAGCACCTCGCGATATCGGATCATGCGACTCCTCCTACGAGGCACAAACGAAGTCGCCTCGCGAATTGGATGCGGCGGCTTTGGCTTGGGGGCAGTTCTCACCGCTCGCGATTGCGTTCGCGTTTTGGCTGAACCTGCCACCGTCTTCCGATAACGCGCGACTGGAGTTTACACCAAAATAAGGAACTGCAAACAGAATTTTTTGCCGCTCTCAATGATGGCGGCCCCGCGCCGGGCGAAATGCGCGGCTTTGGTGGCCTCTCTCACACGGGAATTGTGAGAAACGTGTCATGGCTCGAAATGTGCTACGAACATTCGGGCAGCGAAAGCAGGTTATCACTCCACACGTTGTCTGCATACGTCTGGACGAACTTCGTGCCGGCAGAGTTTTCCCGTGGGTAGACGGACGCCTGATTCCCCCATCCGTCGCGGACATAGGCAGAGCCGCCCTTGTTTTTGAGCCAGTCGTACAACTCCAACCGGGTTGATTTGCCCGTCTTCCCGTCGTCGGCAGTCCAGCCCAGATGCGTGATTGCATGATGGGGGTCGTCATGATAACCGCCCTCCTTGTTGATGCACGTTATTCTGATCGCCATGGTTGTTCTCCTCCAGGGATTGAATTTTGAAAAATGGATCACCAAAACCCTGATGATGCGGGCACCGCCTCCGCTTGAGAAACTTGAGCTTATTACTTGGCACGACGGTGTGAACGTTGCCGTCGTACTCCAGCAGGATCGGCAAGGCGTCGACGCCGGTACGCCCCCAGGGGGTATTGAGCTGTACGAAGAGTCCGACCGCCGTTGACGCAAGAATACCGTTGGGCCATATCACTTGGGGTCGACCACCAGCCGCTCCGTACTGGCCGGCCTCTTCACTCAACAACTCCTCTGTAATTAACCCCATGCACCAAAGGCACGGACCCGCGGGCATAGATACTGCGACCTGTCCCGTGATCAGATAGCCTTTCTCAAGCGCGTGCACATCCATCCCGATGTCGATGTATGGAATCAAGAATCTCCGGGTCAGACGCTCCAACTCGTCGCGGGCTCGAAATGAATCGAGACACCCGATTATCACGTCGCATTCGCGAAGAACTTCCGGGTCTGCTTGCCAGGGTTTCGGGACGGGAGTGATCTCAGCAGCGGGGTTAATGTTAAGGATCACCCGACCCGCAATCGTAACCTTCGTTGTCTGCTGCTCAATATCGGCTCGTGTTGCCCCGACCAAGCGGTTCAGGTTGGTGTCCTCAATACGCTGTGGGTCGCACAGGGCAAAACGTCCCACGCCGATGTGTGCCAACTGTTGGGCGATGTGGGAACCTCCTCCACCCAGTCCAACAATTCCGACTCTTGACGCGTTCAAAATGGTGTCGCTGTCTCTGCCAAGAAAGCTCTGTCGTAACAAGAATGGATTGCTCATAGCGTTTCCAATCTCGCTCCCACGAATGAAATCTTCGTTAGCGGCAACGGTGGCTTATCTTTCTGTATCCAGCAAAGCCCAGTGGCCGAGTTCCGGCTTAGAATTAACGCGCCGTGGGGGAGTTCCGGCCGCACGTTAAAGAAATCAGGAACAAACTGCGCAGTCTCGCGCGAATCGGTTCCGCTGAACCCAGGGCGCCCGGCGTGCCCATGGCAATGCACATGGAACATGGAACATCTCTGGTTGTACGCAAGCTCCAGGGCCTTCCGAATGGCCGCGGGGCCCATCATCGCGCCGACCGTAGAATCCTTCAGATAATCCCCCGTCGCCACCGGATGAAAGTTCTCAGCCAGAATGAGCAACCCCCCGTGAGTCGAGGCAACGCGGCAAGACAAGAAGCCCACGCGCTCGGCGGCAAATGGATGCGTTTTGGACAGGTGCCGCAGCACTGCGCTACGGAGTGACTGCGTTATTTTGAAGTGAACCATCATTGTAAGCCCCGCAAGTGTTCGGCCAGGATCTCGATTGGGCGAAGATTCGCCGGAATGTAATTCCAAGACCACGTGTGCCAGGTTCTCCCTAGAATGCAGTGTGACGAGGGGTTGCTGCCACGACCTACAGGGTGAGATAGGAACAATCGAGTCGGGTATCCACCGTGCTGGGTCAAGCACAACAAGGCTTCGACTCGATTTGGCGAGCATCCATCGGGCAAGGCGAGGGTGGGCAGGTGAATGTACACCTGCCCACCTTCCGTTATTTCTGTGGCACCAGGACTTACGGCCTGGAGTTCTGCGATCTGTCCGGCGATGGCCATTTACGATGATCCTCCGTGCCTTACGTGACTCACGAAGACTTCGCCACCCTTGATCGTGATTCGCTGATCATCTCGAAGGGGCTTCAGGCGTCCATCGATCACCTCATCAAGGGCGCGCGAAGGATCGACGCCCACGAGGACCTTGAACTCAGAAACGATGTAGGTTCCGGGGGGAACCCGCTTCGGGTGCCCGTCCACCTCCACCGTTACCTCATGCTTGATGCGGTTTTCTTCGCCGTGCTCCTTGACAGGAGCGGCAGCGGTCGTTTCTTCTGTCATACGTTTCCTTTCTGCCGCGCAGTGCGCAGCGGTTGTTTATGGTTAGCTAGAGACGCACCGCATGCATACGATGCGTACAGTTGAGACAAAAAAATTTACAGGGCGAGTTGCTTGTCCTCCTTTGCCGAATAAAGCGCTTCTAATCGGATCCTGGCAACAACCGGATTTACGTCGAAAATGTCGGCCAAAGAACGCACCCCACTGTGGTATCTATCCGGATCAATACGTTTGCCACCAAGCGTGCCGAAGGGAACCAGGAACGGCAGGCACGCTTGCTGGAGCAGCGGTCTGGGCATGAGAAGATGTCCCATCGCTGCGTTCGCTTGGTATTCCCACCATTCTCCGCCATAGCTTCTTCGGCCCAAATCAACAACCTCATCACGACAAAGGACCTTCGGTGACCCCGGCTCAGAAAGATCGCCGAAGAGAGGTTTACCCGCAGGGAGCGCAAACAGATAGGCATGAAGCAGTCCATGCCCGGCTTCGTGCGCAATTGTGCTTCGGACACGACGGCGGGCAGCGGCGCTCTGATCTCGTTCGATTGCAGCAGAGACAAACATTGATTGGACGCCTGAAGCGGCGAACTTGGTAAGGCCGAGAACTCCATCTTGAAGTTCCGCCGGCTCAACCGTTACCTTGAACTTCTTCTCCACGAATCTTTCTATTCGGACCGGCGATGGACTACTTGGCAGCAGATCCTGCCTTCCGAGTTCATCAAGACAGATCGCCTCGATCTCGTCGTCCGTGTAGTATGGCCTCTCCACAAAAGGGCCGCCGTGGGTCTTGAAAAACTTCATTTCTCCCCCTCGCCCTTCTTTTCGGCCCACTTCAGGATGTCACTGGATGAAACCTTACTCTCCGCTAGCTTTCTGAGCGCGAAACCCAGCGCCGGATCATGCCTCATTGCACGGCGCAGTTCTTCAACAGGCAGGCGGGTATCAAAGGCTCTCAACTCCGCGAATTCTACGCCTAAAACGTCAGCAATCTTCTGAAGCAAATCATCCGAAGGGTTTCTTCGGCTATTCTCAATATCGGAAATGTGAGCGGGTGAGATGTTGCCCAGCTTTCTTGCGAATTCGCGGAGCGACAGGTCCCTTGCTTCCCGCAGCTCGCGGATCCGGTCTCCCAGAGTCTTCTTCATCACGGCAATACCAGCATACAGTGCGAACACAGGCTTGTCAAGCCCGCTTTTCACAAAACGACAAGCCTCCCCGCATAGGCCACCAATCCCTCCAACGTGTTGATTGTGTGTCGGTTAGGCCGTCTGGCGGTACGCACCCTACAACAAATCCACCACCACAGCAGCAGTAGAGCAGCCCACGCGCGAGGACTAGGAGCAGGAGGAGAGAGACGAGGAGGAGACACGACGACACACGCAGCAGCAGCAGCCCCCCCGAGGAAGTCCGAGAGAGGAAGAGAGGAGATTGTGACATGGCATGGCTTTGCGGCCACACTGGTGATGTCCATATCGATGAAGATCACTAATTCGGTGACACGGTCCAGTGCCTGGAGTGGTTTGTCGCGGACGCAATCGGGCGAAACGCGGACTTGTTTGTGATCAACGGCGACTTGACGACCTTCAAGGCAACGATCAAGGAACGTAACCTGTGGATCGACATGTTGATTCGGATGGCCAATCATGCCCCAATTGTGCTAGTCGCCGGTAATCACGGCGCGGAGCTGGATGGAGATTTTATATGCAGGTGGACCATGCCAACCGTCTGGTAGCTGACGCTCTCGAGGCCGATTGGAACGAAAAGCTCAGGATCCTGAGAGAAGCTCAGGAGGAGTATGAGCGCCAACGCCAGGTCGACCGGTCCGCTATCGACTCAGGGTACCGGGAGCGAATACTTGCTCTCGCCACGGACTTTCCCAAGCTTTGGGCCAGTCCAACCGCTGCGGCGCGTGAACGAAAGCGGATCGTGCGCTTGATGCTGGAAGACGTCACCTTGATTAAGGATCAGCAAATCACAGCGCACCTACGCTTTAAGGGAGGAGCCACACGAACCGTCAATATCCCGCGCCCGTTGACCGCGTCGGAGATGTGGAAGACGAGCCCGGAGATTGTGGCGGAGATTGATCGGCTGCTGGAGCAACGCACAACCAGAGAAATTGCGAACATCTTAAATCAACGCGCTCTGCTTTCCGGCACGAATCAGGCCTTCACGGGAAACTTGGTCATTGGCATACAGCAGCGGTACGGTCTCAGGCCGCGCCGTGACCGTTTGCGCCAGGCCGGGCTCCTGACGCAGCACGAAGTGGCCGAGATTTTGGGCATTTCGCAGGGCACCGTTTCGCGAAGGTGCAAACGGGGCTTGATCAAGGGACACGTGTACAACGACCGAGGAGACTCTCTATACGAGGACCCGGGCTCGGAACCTATGTATGACGCACGTGGCCGAATTCTGCGTGATCGGCGGAAGCTGACGCAGGTTGCGAACGGGAGCTCTTCCGCGGTCCGTGGAGAGCGTAGCTTTGGCCGGACCCGAAGCACCCATTAAGGCGTTGGACGCCCGGCTCCAGGGCAGGTTCCACAGAAAAAACAGTGGGCTGATTCGGATGGACGAGTTCTCGCCATAATCTCCGCTGGGGGCTATCCTGGCCCTCGCTGCAGCTTTTGTGCCCTTGGGCCATCCCTCGGCTGATCTCCGAGGCTCATTTCAATCCGACCGTCCCCCCGGGACGATGCGCCACGAAAGCTCGTACGCATGTGCCGGCAGGAAGCACACTTACTTCAGGTAAGTTCGCAGGACCTGGATGAGCCGTTCAGCGGCGCGCGCACGATCGGAGCCCGGCTTGGCGTTCGGGCTGAGAACGTGGTCGCGGAGCTCGCCTTCCATGAGCTCGCCCATTAAGCCGTTGATGGCGCCGCGGCAGGCGGCAATTTGCTGTAGGATTGAGCCGCACTCGTCTTCTTCCTCCAGCGCTCTCTCGATAGCCTCCACTTGCCCGCGGATGCGGCGAGTCCGGCTCAGCAGGTTCTCTTTGTCCTTCTGGGTGTGCGACAACTGTCTTTTTCCTCCAGCTCAGGAATATCCTGCCAGCTTAGAACTCCAGCAGAAGCCCAGTTTACCATCGGCTCCAAGAATTCCTGTTGACAGCAGCCGATGGGAATGTTGTAGTTACCATATACTAGTATATAGTATGGAAGTGCTTTCATCAAGGTTCCATCCGTTGGGTGTGGTTATGTCCGATTCGATCGTCAACGCGACCGTGGCCGGTCCGGGCGAGAGCCAGCCGGTCGAACCGCCTGTTGCGGGCGCAGGACGGCATGCAAGCGAGCATTCCCCCGCCGTCGGACACTCCGAGGGCCAGCACCTGGAGATGGCGGACCTCGCACGGATCATCCTGGTAGGCGCGGGCGCCTTGGCGAGTTGGCTCCGCCTCTGGGAACCGTTTCCTCGAGTGGACGTCATTGGCCTCCTAGCCGCACTCGGGGGTGGTTATCCGATCTTCCGCGAGGCTCTCGATGATATCCGTTCGCGCCGGATGACCATGGAACTCTCCATGACGATTGCTCTCGGCGCGGCCCTGGCCATCGGCGAATTCTTCACAGCCTCATTGATTGTCTTCTTTGTGTTGATCGCGGAGGTCCTGGAAGAACTCACCGTGGGGCGGGGGCGAAAGCCCATTCAGGAGCTGATCGATTTTCTGCCGCGCCGCGCTGAGATTCGGCGCGAAGGCAGAGTGGAAAGTGTCGACGCCAATAAGATTCGCGCCGGCGACGTTGTTCTGGTCAGGCCCGCCGGACGTGTTCCGGTGGACGGTACGGTTGTCGCAGGATACTCCTTTGTGGACCAATCGACGGTCACTGGCGAGTCGATGCCCGTCGAAAAACTACCCGGCTCTCACGTCTTCGCCGGCACCATCAACCAATCGGGCGTCCTCGAGGTCCGCACGGTGAAGCTGGGCCGCGACACCGCGTTTGGGAGGATTATCGAGGCCGTCGAAATAGCCGAAAAGTCACGCGCCCCGATTCAACGACTCGCGGACCGGCTGGCGGGTTATCTGGTCTATTTCGCCATCGGCTGCGCGATTCTCACCTTGATCGTCACGCACAACCTGCGTTCGACCATCTCCGTAGTGATTGTAGCCGGGGCCTGCGGGATTGCGGCCGGCACACCGCTGGCCATCCTGGGCGCCATCGGCAGGGCCGCCCGCGAGGGCGCCATCGTAAAGGGTGGTCTTTACATGGAACTGCTGGGTACCGTCGATACGGTGATTCTGGACAAGACGGGTACCCTGACGCTCGGCACTCCCGAGCTTACTGAGATCGTTCCTGCGCCACCAGCGACATCTGCCGATCTGCTCGAAACGGCGGCGAGCGCAGAGCTCTTTTCGGAGCATCCCGTAGGAAAGGCGATTTTACGGAAAGCCAGGGAGCTATCGAGTCCGATCACCGAGCCGGGGGACTTCACGTACGTTCCCGGCAAGGGCATTATTTGTCGAGTCCGTCACGAGGAAGTGGTGGTAGGGACTCCGTCCCTACTGGACGAGCGGGGCGTGGAACACTCGCAGTTTGAAGGCCGCTCCGACTCCAGTTCCAACATCCTGGTCGCTCGCGGCGGCCAGCTGCTGGGGGCGATCCGTGTTGCCGACATCCTCAGGCCGGAATCTGCCGGCGCGGTTCGGGCCATCCGGCGGATGGGGATCCGAACCCATCTTCTAACGGGCGATGCGGCGGTCGTGGCGCGCGACGTGGGGAAGCAGTTGGACGTGGAGACGGTGGAGTCGGACCTGCTGCCTCAACAGAAACTCGATCGCGTAACTGCCCTCGTGAGCAAAGGCAGGACGGTGGCGATGATCGGGGACGGCATTAATGACGCGCCCGCCCTCATGCAAGCCAGCGTGGGCGTGGCGATGGGATCGGGGACCGATGTGGCGCGCGAGAGCGCGGACGTGGTCCTGCTGGGGAACGATCTGCTCAAGTTTGCCGAAGTGCTTAAAATCGCCCGCCGCTGCCGGCGCATCATCCTTACGAACTTCGTGGGCACGCTCCTCGTGGACGGCGTGGGCATGGGGCTGGCTGCCTTTGGCTTTCTCAATCCGGTTCTGGCCGCCATCATCCACGTTTCTTCGGAGATGCTTTTCATTCTGAACTCCGCCCGTCTGCTCGCCAGTTCGAAGACCCAAGCGTGACGCCGACTTGATCCCCGGCCCTCGGTAGATCGGGCGTTCGGCTTCGGCCGGGCAGCCTCGAAAGATTTCGTCGATGCGCGACAACTTTTTGTTGACAGGGGCGGCAGCCAGTGGTGTACTGGGCAGGGTACCAGTACCCAGTATGGCGCTGGCGCCCCTCCCCCGGGGGCTTTGCTCATCGAGGCCGACCTAGGGGTTGCGCGTAGCGAGTCAGCCCTTTAAAAGGCTTCGACATTGCGAAAGGAACTATGTATGAACGAAATAGGCGAAAAGGAGCCTCCCGGTAGCTGGAGAGCTCCCGCATCACCGTGAGAAGGCGTTTTTGATCTGATAGCCCGCCTGGCTTTCCTGCCTGCCCGTTATCACCTCGACTCGCCCCTCACGACGTTTCAGCGTGAACCCAGGCGAGTGCGGTGCCGATTCAGCCACGAGTTACGTCACCCGATACGACCCTCACTTTCCGGTTATAGGCGCCCCGGTCCGCCTCACTCCCTCGCGGCGCGAGGGGAAGACGCAGGCCTTCCGCGCGTGCGCGCACGACGCTATGCACAAAAGCGAAAGAGAAAGAGAGGACACGAAGATGCTGAGGAGGAAATGGATTATCGACAACGCGGGACACCTCCGGGGCGTTTGGATCGACAGCGGCCAGCCAAGCTCCGCGCCGATCAATCGCGAGGTGCACCCTATTCTAAACGCGGCCCGTGCTGGAGGGTTGCGGAAGGGTGTCGGCCGGCAATGGCTCCGCCAGCTACGATTTGGAAGAGTCGCCGCGTGCCTGACTTTGCCGGCTGTGTGTATGGTGTTTCTCAGCGGTGCAGCATGGGCGGACGGTGGAGGCAAGATTACCGGAACGGTGAGAGATCAAAGTGGCGGCGTCAATCCTCCGTCGAGGGTGTCCGCGGCCAACACGACACGGATGTAGCGTGACGGCCACCAACGAGAAGGGCGTGTATACCTTAACCCTGCTGCAATGAAAAGGCAGTACGCTTTGTGGTTTCGGGCGAGTTCCAGCAGAACCAAGTGCGGACGTGTCGTGAGCGTCCGAAGTGCCACATGGTGTGCATCGACTTCGGTTTCAAATCACCGGCAACTGGCATCCAGGTTTGTCAAGCAATCGCGGCGAGCCGTAGAACCCTGGAGAGCGCCTGTATTTTCGCCGCAAGTGGGCGATTCCGAGGAGGCTAAGGAGGATACATGCAGCGGGTTTTGAGATGGCTGCGCTTTGGGCTGCTGCTTGCGGCAGTCTTGGCACGAAGCGGTTTCGCACAGAAGCCGCTGACATGGCACGAGGTTCGGGATAAATTCGAAGCGGCGAACCCGGCGCTTCGCGCGGGGCAAATTGGCATTGATGAGTCGCGCGCCCAGGAGACGACCGCCTACTTGCGCCCAAATCCGGATCTCACTTTAACCACAGACCAGATCGACCCGTTTCCCGGCGGCCAGGCCCACGGCACGTTCGCTTTCTTCTTGCCACTGGCATCGATCAACTACCTGCACGAGCGCCAACACAAACGGGAGCTGCGCTTGCAGAGCGCGCAGCAAGCGACCACGATCGCGGTATCCGGCCAGTCAGACTTGGAAAGGACACTAGTTTTTGATCTGAGAATGGCCTTCATTCAGACGTTGCAAGAGAAAGCCGTTCTTGACCTTGCCCGCGAGAACCTTACTTATTACGACCATGTGCTCGACGTCAATCGGGACCGCTACTCGGCCGGCGGGATTGCCCGAGTGGATCTGGATCGCCTGGAGCTTCAGCGCGTGCAGTACGAATCCGACCTGCAAACGGCGGAAGTGAACTTGCGCACGGCGAAGATTCAGCTTTTGGCGCTTCTCAGCGACCGCACGCCGGTTGAGCAATTCGACGTCGCCGGTCCTTTCGATTTCGTCTCTCAGCTTCCTCTTCTTGAAGATGTCCGCCAGTCGGCCCTCGAGACGCGTCCCGACTTGCAGGCTGCGTTGCAGGCCGTTGACAAGGCGAAGACCGACCAGCAGCTCGCCGTTGCCAACGGATCCACCGATCCGACGTTCAGTTTCGACGTCGGCCGAAACCCTCCCATTGATCAATACTTCGGATTCAGCGTGAACATCCCGCTGCGGATTTTTGATCGCAATCAGGGCGAAAAACGGCGGACACAACTTGATATCGACCGCAACCAGAAGCTGATGCAGGCTACACGGACCCAGGTCTTCAGCGATGTGGATTCCGCATATGCCGCGGTCAATAGCGCCGTGATTCTACTCCAGCCGTACAAAGACCGGTATCTGCGGCAAGCCTCTAGTGTCCGGGACACGATTGCGTTCTCGTATCAACACGGCGCGGCGTCGCTTCTCGATTTCTTAAATGCCCAGGCTGATTACCGGAGCGTACAGGTCAACTACCTGAACCTGCTTGCCTCTTATTTGAACGCCGCCAACCAACTGAATCTTGCCGTAGGCCGTGAGGTGATCCGATGAACCGCAGGGATTTCGCAATCCTGTTCTTGTCTCTCGTGTTGGGCGTGTTGTTTGAAGTGGGCTGTAATGGCGGCAAGGGTGATCCTCAGGCAGAGGCGCCGCCTCCGCTCAAGGTGGAGCGAGTCGAGGATCGCAACGTATTTCAAGTGGACCGTCCCGAGCGGTTCCAATTGGTTCAGGCCGTGGAACACATTGCGACGCCACAGTTACGAGTCACTGGCACGGTGAATCCGGATATTCTGCGAGCCGTTCCGGTGATTTCGCTTGCCTCGGGCCGCGTGGTGGAGATCGACGCGCGCCTGGGTGACACGGTGAAGAAAGGGCAATTGTTGCTCAAGGTGCAGAGCGCGGACATTTCCGGCGCATTCTCCGACTACCAGAAGGCAACCGCTGACGAACAGCTTGCCCGTACGCAGCTTGACCGTTCCAAGCTTCTTTACAGTAAGGGAGCGATCTCCCAGAGTGATCTCCAAATCGCACAGAATGCCGAGGACAAGGCCAAAGTTGACGTCGCGACCACCATAGAAAGGCTTCGGGTGCTCGGCAATCCGACGCTCGATAACCCAACCGGCATCGTGGAGATTCGCGCTCCGATTTCAGGCGTGATCACTGATCAGCAGGTTACGAATGCGGCCGGTGTACAGGGCCTGGCCTCGCCCAATCCGTTTACCATCTCAGACCTGAGTTACGTCTGGATCTTGTGTGACGTCTATGAAAACGATCTCGCGAGTGTCCGCCTCGGTGAAAAGGCTGATATTCGTCTCAACGCTTATCCCAACACGGTCTTCACAGGAGTGATCAGCAACGTCGGCCCGGTTCTGGACCCGAATATCCGTACGGTCAAGGTGCGCATCGAAATGCGGAACCCCGGCCTGATGCGTACGGGCATGTTTGTGACCGCGACCTTCCACGGCCGTCAGAGAGAGACGCGGGCGGCCGTTCCTGCCACCGCCATCCTGCATCTGCACGATCGCGACTGGGTCTACGTTGCGCTGACCCACAATCAGTTCCGACGCACCGAGGTGGTGGGCGGCGACATGCTTCCCGGCAACATGCAAGAAATCGCTTCCGGGATTGCTCCCGGTCAGCAAGTGGCAGCCAATGCGCTCGAATTCCAGAACTCGGTGGAGCAACAATGATCCGCTCGCTCGTCGACTTCGCTCTGAACAGCCGCTTCATTGTTCTCAGTATGGCGGTCCTTCTTTTCATTTGGGGCGTCATCTCCTTCCACAGCCTGCCGGTGGAAGCCTATCCGGACGTCGCCAACACCTGGGTGCAGGTAATAACGCAGTGGCCGGGTCGAGCCGCTGAGGAACTCGAGCAACAGGTCACCATACCCATCGAAATCCAGATGAACGGTATTCCCCATCTCCAGCATGTACGGTCGGCCTCGCTGGCAGGGCTGTCGGTGGTGAATCTCATTTTCGACGACAATTCCGATAACGATTGGGACCGCCAGAAAGTGCTGGAGCGCCTTTCGCAGGTCACGCTTCCACCGGGCGTCACCGGAGGGATTGGCCCTGATTTCAGTCCCATTGGGTCGGTCTACTGGTACACGGTGGAGAGCACCAACCCGGGGTATGACCTGATGGAATTGAAATCCCTCCAGGATTGGGTCATCAGCAAGTACATCCGGTCGGTGCCGGACGTTGTCGACGATTCGTCTTTCGGCGGCTTAACTCGCGAGTATCAGATTCGAGTGGACCCGGAAAAGCTGATCTCCTACGGCCTGAGCCTCTCCCAGCTTGAACAGCAACTTGCCAACAGCAACGCGAATGCGGGCGGGAGTTTCATCGAACAGGGTTCGCAGCAGATCAATGTGCGTGAAGTAGGGTTGATCACGGATATTCGAGATATCGAGAAAACGGTGATCAAAGCCCAAAACGGCACGCCTTTGCGGGTGAAAGACGTCGCGGTGGTCACGCAGGGGCCAAAGATTCGCCTCGGCCAGATCGGGAAGGCCATCCACCGCTCCGACGGAGTGGTGGAGGACGATAACGACGTGGTTGAAGGAATTGTGTTTCTCCGCAAGGGCGCCGACACGGCGACCATGCTGGAGGGCCTTCATGCCATGGTCCAACGGCTGAACGAACACATCCTGCCACCGGGAGTGAAGATCGTTCCTTATCTCGACCGCGACGATCTGGTCCATTACACCACCCACACGGTGCTGCACAACCTCGCGGACGGCATGATTCTGGTGGTTGTCGTGCTTTTCATTTTTCTGGGGAATGTTCGAGGCGCGATCATCGTTTCGCTGACCATTCCCTTCGCTCTGCTCTTTGCATCCATCTGTTTAGACCTGAAGCACATTTCAGCAAACCTGCTCTCTTTGGGCGCATTGGATTTCGGCATGGTCGTGGATGGTGCGGTTGTGATGACTGAGAACATCGTGCGCCATCTCAACCGGCGGGATGAGGCCCCTCGCACGCTGATCGACCGGATCCGGGCGGCCGCGCACGAAGTCCAGCGACCCGTTTTCTACGCGATTGCCATCATCATCACCGCCTACCTGCCCATATTTACGTTGCAGCGGGTCGAGGGGAAATTGTTCAAGCCAATGGCATGGACAGTATCCTTCGCCTTGCTGGGTGCTTTGATCTTCTCGATGCTGGTTGCGCCGGCACTGGCAAGCCTCCTGTTCCGAAAGGGCGCGAAGCAGTGGCAGAACCCGGTGATGGTATATCTGACGAACGCCTACAGAAAGCGAGCTCGCTGGACCATCCGTCATCGCCTGGTGACCGTGGGAGTGGCGGCGGTTCTGTTTATGCTCTCGATGTTCCTGGCTTTCAGTGGTGTGATCGGGTCAGAATTTCTGCCACATCTGGATGAAGGTGCGATTTGGGTAAGAGGAACCATGGCTCCGAGCACGGGTCCGACCGAGAGCGCGCGGGTCGCAGACAGGGCCCGCCAGATTCTCTGCTCCTTTCCTGAGGTCCCGCAGGTCGTCGACCAGATAGGACGCCCGGACGATGGCACGGACACCACCGGCTTTTTCGACGCGGAGTTCTTTGTCGACCTCCTTCCTAAGGAAAAATGGCGGCCTGTCTTCCATCAGGACAAGGAGCAGGTCATCGCAGCCATGGATCGCGAACTGGAGAAGATTCCCGGAGTATTTTGGGGGTTCTCACAACCCATATCCGACAACCTGGAAGAGGCCGTGAGCGGGGTGAAGGGCGCGCTGGCGGTGAAGATTTATGGCGATGACCTAAAGACGCTAGAAGCCAAGGCCGATGAGATTGCTGCTGTCATGCGGCCCATTCGAGGCATCGAGGATCTTGGCGTGTTTCGAGTTATCGGCCAGCCCAACCTCAACTTAACGGTCGATCGCGATCAAGCTTCGCGCTACGCAATCAATGTTTCCGATGTGCAAGATGCCATTCAGACCGCCGTGGGCGGCAACGCGCTGAGCCAGGTGCTGATTGGAGAACAGCGATACGATCTCGTCATGCGGTACTTACCGCAGTATAGAGACACCACGGAGGCAATCGAGAACATTCGCTTGTTGGCACCTTCGGGCGAGCGCGTTTCACTGGCGCAGTTAACGAAAGTGAAGGTTTTGGACGGCGGCTCAGAGATCTACCGCGAAGCGAACTCTCGATATGTGGCTGTCAAGTTCAGCGTGCGTGGCAGGGACTTGGGCAGCACCGTAGAGGAAGCAATCAGGAAGGTCAATGCCGCCGTCAAGTTGCCGACCGGCTACACGCTCGATTGGGCGGGCGAATATGAGAGCGAGCAGCGCTCACAGCGGAGGCTGCTGGTGGTGTTGCCGCTGACGATCCTTTTGATCTATATCATCTTGTACGCAATGTTCAAATCCGTGAAATGGGCGCTTTTGATCCTCACCAATATAGCCATGGCACCCATCGGCGGACTGCTCGCGCTCCTGATCACGCACACGAACTTTAGTGTTTCCTCGGGGGTCGGCTTTCTGGCCCTGTTCGGAGTGTCAGTTCAGATTGGCGTCATCATGGTTGAATACATCAACCAGCTTCGAGCCCGAGGGTACTCGATTGAGGAAGCTGCGGTCGAGGGGGCTGTTCTGCGGCTTCGACCGATTATGATGACCATGCTGGTGGCGACCCTGGGCTTGCTTCCGGCAGCGCTCTCCCACGGCATTGGGTCGGATTCGCAGCGTCCCTTTGCCATTGTCATCGTCGGAGGTCTCGTTGCGGACCTGGTCATCAGTATCGTTCTGTTGCCGACCTTGTACGCGTGGTTCGCGCGTCCTGAGGATCAACTGCCTGAGGCCGAGGCTAACGAGGCCGTCTAGATATCGCCTATGCTGCTGAGCCAGTACCCACAAGCCGGCGGAAGGACCCTGATCTATGACGAAAAATGAAGTCTGCGCCCTCATTAGAGAAATAGCCGTCATTCCAGCCATAAGAGTCGCGTCAGGCGATGATGCGCACTTCGCGGCGGAGGCAGTCACGCGCGGCGGCATACCGATCGTAGAGATCACGATGACCGTGCCGGGGGCGGTCGAGTTGATATCACACCTCGTTCGTTCCGATCCGAAGAGCTTAGTTGGCGCGGGCACGGTGCTCGATACCGAGACGGCGCGCCGTTGTATCGACGCAGGGGCAGGCTTCTTAACCGCGCCCTCGTTCAATCCGGCGATTGTCGAATTCGCCGCTAAGGCGAAGGTTGCAGTCTTGCCCGGCGCGTTGACGCCCACTGAGGTAGTCACGGCATGGACTGCTGGCGCTGACTTTGTCAAAGTATTTCCTTGTCCTCAAGTCGGCGGTGACAAATACATCAAGTCTTTGAATACCTCACTGCCTCAAATTCCGTTGATTGCCGCAGGGGGCGTGAATCAGCGGACCGCCGCCAGTTTCATTTTGTCAGGCGCTACGGCCATCGGCGTCGGCACGGAGTTAATTCCGATCGAGTCTATCGAAAAAAGACAATCGGAACGCATTCGAGAATTGGCACGCCGTTTCGCCAAACTCGTGAGAGATGCACGCGAACAGATCCAAGCGTGGAAGAAAAGTGCGGTGGTAAAAAAGTACACAGGAACGGAAAGGTGCGAAGAATAAGAGGGCCCTTGGGGTAGCGCCGTCCAAGCCTCCTGTAGAGCACCCGCCGCCCCCCGACGATGTGGCTAAGAGCCCTCGCTCGGTGCTGGGTCAAATCGCCCAGGCGCTCTCGTTCACGGTGGGCCGACACCCTAACGACATCCTCGGCACTGTCCGGGGTCAGAAAAGAACCAACGACGTACACACGAACATACCCACAAGAACAACAACAACAGAGAAGTAGGAGGTTTCGCATGTCATTCCGTGTCAGTCACTGCGGCGACGTTCACCTCGAGGAAGATCGGTATTTCGGTGATACGGCTCAGTGCTTGGAGTGGTTCGTGTGCGACGGCATCCGGCAGAAAACCGATCTGTTTGTAATCGACGGGGACCTGACGACCTACAAGGCGACGATCAAGGAAAGAAATCTCTGGATCGATGCGGTGATTCGCATGGCGGAGCAAGCACCAGTGCTCATTGTCTCCGGGAACCACGGCAAGGAAAGTGATGGAGACCTATACGCTTTGGCAAAAGCGAAGGGCAGGCACACCATCTATCTATCGACCGAGCCGGAACTCATCGAGTTCGACCAGGTCGCGTTAGCCACCTTTCCCTATCCTCGCAAGGCGGATTGGGTCGGCACATCTGAGAAGGAGGGCATGCAAGCGGCCTTTGTCGATCAGATGGAGGAATTCAATCGGCGATTCGCGCGGCGACCGGGTTTCTACCGTTTGTTCTTTGGTCACTTCGGCGTCACGGGGGCAAAGCTGAGTGGCGGCCAACCGCTAGCTGGCCGGTGCGCCGAGTACCCGCTGGAGCCTCTCCGGCACCTCAGCGCGCAGTACGTCGGCCTGAGCCACATTCATCTACGGCAAGAGCTGGCGCCTCGAATCTGGTATGCGGGCTCGCTTTCGCGCTGTGACTACAGCGAGATGGAAGACAAAGGCTACAACTTGGTGACATTGCACAAGCCAGAACAAGTTCCGGATTTGGCTGACCTCGAGGTGTCGTTCCAGCGATCTCCGACGCGACCGATGATGGAATTCCATGTCCGCTATGAGGACGGAGAGTTTCAGCTACCTCCGACCTTGGAGGCGTCGCGACTGAAGGATGCGCGGGTGAAGGTGGTGGTAACCGTAGGGGATGGCTTGCACGACTCGTTGAGCCGCGAGGCCCAAGACGATTTACGAGAAAGGTTCCTCGCCGGAAACCCCTCCGATCTCAAGCTGAAAATCGAGCACCGTCAGGAAACAGGAATGGACATCGCGCCGGTGAGCTTGGCAAAAACAGCGGAGCAGAAGCTCCGGGCATACTGGGGGATGAAGGGTGCGCCTTCGGCGGACCTGCAGGAGCGGCTGCTTGCCAAACTCGGACAGATCGAGGCCGTTGTCGCTTCCCAACAGGGTGTTGAATAGGCTGTTCAAAAGGAATGTGTGGTAAGCTAGCGCGAATCCTGCTAAAGTGCGTCCGATTCGGCGTAGGCCTTTCGTTGCGCCAATCCTCCTGATGACGGCGATCCGGTGCACGAGGTGCATTATGAAGGTTACTCCTACGTTTACGCAAAGGCCAGGAGCAAGTTTCCGATTTACCTGTGCACAGAACCAGAATTCATCGATCTTGATCACGTCGCGGTTGCCGTCTTCCCGTATCCACGTAAGGCCGAGTTCGTCGGCACGCCCGAGGAAACGGGGTTACAGCAAGCGTTCGTCGAGCAGCTTGAGGAGTTTAACCACCGCTTCGCGCGGCGACCGGATTGCTTCCGCCTGTTCTTCGGGCACTTCGGCGTGGCGGGCGCCAGGACGAGCAGTGGGCAGCCTCTGGTCGGGCGATGTGCGGAGTATCCGCTGGATCCCCTCCGCTGCTTGCAGGCACAGTACGTGGGGCTGAGTCACATTCACCTCCGGCAGCAACTGGCGCCTCGGATCTGGTACGTCGGGTCGCTGTCGCGGTGTGATTACAGCGAAGAGGAAGACAAGGGATACCATCTGATCACACTCAGGGAGCCCAATTTGAGGAGCGATCTATTAGATCTCGACGTGAGCTTCCGGATGTCGCCGACGCGGCGCATGGTGGAACTGCAGGCTGTTTACGACGGCGGTGAATTCCACTTCAGTGCTCCGCCGGATCCGGCGCGTCTGAAGGGTGCTCGCGTGAAGTTGGTCGTTACGGTGGCGAAAGGGCTTCATGAATCGCTCGGTTGGGACGAGCAAGACAAGCTGAGAGAGCGGTTGCTCGAAGCCAATCCTGCGGAACTCAAAGTAAAGATCGAGCACGAGCCGGAGATTGGAACGGATACGGCACCTCTGAGCATCGCGAGGAGTGCGGAAGACAAACTGCGGGTGTATTGGGAGCTCAAGGGCGCGCCACCAGTGGACCAGCAACAGCGTCTTCTCTCTAAGTTGGCTCAGGTCGAATCGGCCGTCCTGCAGCGTTACAACTGACGCGGCAACGGTGCTTTCCCGTCATTGCCACGGTTAGAAAAATCGCTTCATCTGAAGTCGCATGTAAGCTGGCCGACTTGGGATTCTCTGTCTCGCGGGGTTTTAGGCAGCAATCGTGATCGATCGCTGGGGTGGAGGAGTGACAGTCCCCGATCAACTGCGCGGAATAGGCTGGCAGGAATCAGAGTTCGCAACGATAATCGCTTATGGGAATAAGGGCGCCGTCGCCGGGCGCCTCGATATCCCGAGAGCCTCCCACCAAGGAGTGCAAGCATGAAACAGTCAACCGAGCGCCCGACCGTCACGTTCGAGCAACTGACTTACTCAAATATGCTCACGTTGAACGCCCTGGTCGAGTTGTTGACGGAAAAGGGCGTGTTGAGCAAAGCCGAAGTCCTAGAGCGTGTGAAAAAGCTCCAGGGCGAAACGAAGGTGACCGCATGACGAAACTTCGGATTCCAACGGCCGCTCCCTTGGGACGGCTGGGTTTGGCTCTCGCTGCGGCCGTGGCCCTGTTCTGTCCTCTGCGAGCTGTGTTTGGCTGGGGACATGAGGGGCACGCCGTCGTAGCTCTGTTGGCCGAGCACTACATGACGCCAGCTGCCGTGACCAGAGCCGATGATCTCCTCGGGGGCAATACCATCGACTCCGTGGCGAGCTGGGCCGACGACTATCGCCACGATCACCCCGAAACTGGCCCGTGGCATTACATCGACATCCCGCTGGCAGACTCTAAGATCGACTTAGCCCGCGAATGTCCTAATGGCGATTGCGTCATCGCCAAAACCGAGCAATTCCTCGCCGTCTTAAAGGACCCAAAGGCGGACCGAGCGGCCAAGGCAGAGGCACTACGATACGTTGTCCACTTCGTCGCCGACCTGCATCAGCCCTTGCATGACGAGGATGACGGCGACAAAGGCGGGAACGCCCGTCACGTGATCTTCGATGGGAGGCCAGATAACTTGCATTGGGTTTGGGACACAGGTCTGCTGGAGCACATCAACAGGAATCCCGAGGCGCTCGCAGCAGAACTGGAGAGCCACATCACCCCGCAGGAGCACGAAGAGTGGACCCAGGGGACTATTGAGGATTGGGTTCTGGAGGGGCACCGCCTGGCGGAGGCAGTGGCCTATGGGGACCTGGGCAGCGAGAACCCGGCGCCCATCACACCGGCGTACGAGCGTCAGGCGGATCCGGTGATCGAGCTTCAGTTGGAGAAGGCCGGCGTGAGGCTAGCCGATCTACTCAACGAAGACTTACGATGACACGACTGGCTTAAGCCTACGGCTCGGAGTTGCACCCCTTAGCCCGGCTTATTCATGAATTTCGTCGTTCAACTGCGACTGAGCCGCGTTTTATGCGATCTCAAAGGCAGTTTCGGCACGCGCGCCCGTCCGACAGTGTGTCGAACGGGCTTGTGGCGCCACTCGTCGCAGGCCAGCATTTTCGCTGGGCCCAGGGAGATGCCGCCCTATTCATGAATAATTCGGGTTAGAATTCTGATTCCGACTTCATCTCCGCCACGCATTTCGGGTCTCATCCAGGCCACGGTCGGAACGAAGCGACTGCTCAAGTATGCTCACTCATGCGGCAGCCTCGTGCCGCCGATAACAGGTGCATGAAGGAAGATTGGTATGGCGACGAGTTCCGGGGCAACTTCATCACAGATAACCTGATTCCTTTTGCATTCGCTTGCATTCCGGTGGCTGCGCTGCTCTACAGCTTGGTCATGTGGCTGAAGCCACGCTAAGGCCTCGATAGCTGGTCCCATCGATTACACGCCTACTCCTAATCGCTGCTTTCACTGTCACTCGCCAGAATAACCAGTGGTACCGGCCGTTTGCGGTCACAAGGATCCCCATGAGAATTCTGCAGCTTACTTTATCAGGCATAACAGAGGCGTATCCGAGGCCGGTGACAGTAGACTTTGAAGATCTCGGCCCTGGGCTCATTGCTTTGGTTGGCGAGAACGGGGTCGGGAAGTCCACCCTGATCGGTTCGGTGTTTGCGGCCCTCTTCCGTCAGCTACCCGGCCAGAAGCGCTCGCTGTACGACTTCTGCACCAATTCACAGCCGGAGATTGCTCTCACGTTCAGCGTAAACGGCGATCGCTTCCGATCGCTGGTCAAAATTGATCCCAAGTCGCGACAGATGGAGAGCTATCTTTTCGACGGCCAAGGAGTCGCTCTCGCCAGTGGCAAGAAGGATGCGTACCAGGAAGCCATTAGCCGCCGGATCGGTACGGCTGAGTTTTTCCAAGCCGCCGTCTTTTCGAACCAAAGACGGACGGGAAATTTTCTGGGACTTGAGCGAAGCGAGAGGAAGCAGTTGTTCATCACTCAACTGCTCGGTCTCGAACGACTCCGGCTGATTTCGGCAACGGCTCGAGGGCTTGCAGACGAGACGAGTCGCGTGGTTCTTACGCTCGAAGGCGAACGGAAAGCGATTTTACAACTGCTGTCGACCACATCATCCGCCGAAGACATCGTCGAACTGGCGCAGCAGCTTGAAACACTCGGATCAAGGCTACGAGCGTTAGAAAAGGAAAAGGGCCAGATCGAGCAAGAACACAGCAGACTCCAGGGCCGTGAGATCGAGCGCAGGAGCCTTGAGACTCGCCGCCTGGAGTTGTGCGCCCAAGTGGCCAGGATCGAGGCGAAAATCAGGGGGGTGCGGCAGCAGGTTGAGGAGGATCAGCGGAGGCTTGTGGAGCAGCGCAACGTCATTGACGTGACACAACAAGCGCAACGCCTGAACGCAGAGGCGGAGGAACTCCACCGGCGTCTCGAAGAGGCGCAAGCCCTGGAGGCTGCGAATCGCGAAACCGCCGGAGTTGTCGGAAGCATCTCGAGCGATCTCGAGAAAAGGCGGGAAACGTTGCAACGCTCGCGAGTCGAATCCGCTGAACTCGATACAGTCCCTTGCGGCGGCCAAGGAGCATATGCGGCATGCGCTAAAATTCGCCGGGCAATTCAGGCACGCCGGGAGCTTCCGGTTCTCGAGGGAGTCATATCGACGCTGGAGCTGGAACTGGAACTTCAGCGCCCTAGGGTCGTTGAGGTTCTGGTGGGATCAGCTCAATTGCTGAAAGAACTTCATGAGTGCGAGCGGGAACGTCAGACCCTGGAAACTCTCCGCAGGCGGCAGGAAGATTTGCAGATGGTCCGAATAAAGGTAGGCGAGCGGCAGCAGGCGCTGGAAAAGCTTCAGGAGGAGCAAGCCGGCCTTGGCCAGACGGTCCAAGACGCTGTGAGCGCTCTGACCCAGTTTGACGGCCTGCAGTCGGAGCTTAACGTCATCCAGGAGCGGGCGCGGGGCATAACCCGCGCAATAAGCGAATGCCGGGCTGAGCGGGAGCAGGCGATTGTCCGCAAAGCTCAAGCAGAGCAACGTCTGCAGCAAATCGAGAACGCCAAGGCGCGCGCATCCGCCGTGGAAACGGAACTGGCGGCAGCTCGACTTGAGGGAGATGACTTCGAGTATCTGGCGAAGGCCTTCGGGCCGGACGAGATTCAGCTCTGCGAGATCCAGTCGGCCGGCCCTGGCGTATCAAGCATCGTCAACGCTCTGTTAGAGGGATGCCTCGACAATAAATTTGAAGTCCGGTTCCGAACACAACGGCCGAGAGCGGACGGGCGAGGATTCGTCGACGATTTCGACATCGAAGTACGAAACAAGATGCTGGATCGGACGTGCCTTGTGGATGAGCTTTCGGGAGGCCAGTTCGTGTTGGTGAACGAGGCCGTCAATCTGGGCATTGCAATTTACAACGGAGAACAGGGCGACGGAATACGGCATGAGACGCTGTTTCGCGACGAGACCGTGGGGGCGCTGGATACGAAGAGCGCCAGGGAGTACATTCGTATGCTCCGGCACGCCATGTCACGTGGGGGATTCCACCAAGTAATCTTCATCTGCCATGCGCCGCAGGTTTGGGAACTGGCGGACCGAGTCCTGCGTATCCAAGATGGACAGGTGCTACTGGAAGGCCACGGCACTGCGCAGAATGCAGGCACATGAAGTGCCCTTGTGGTCGCAACTTTTTGTCCGATTTCGTGTTTAAATGATTTCTGCCGGGAAAGGGGGGATTGTTTGTCACGCTCTTGTAACCGGGCGCGATGCATCATGCAGTAGCGCTGGCTGTCTCTGATTGTCTCTTCGAGTTTACGCGGGGACGCTATGGAAGAGCAGTCGTCCCAGAAACACCTGTGCCGCTTGACACTCGCCCCTGCCGCCATCATTCTGAGTGCTCTCGCTGTTGTCTGCATTCGCCGATACTCCCACCAACCTGTCAAGGAACATTTCGCGTCGGCTTCCACCGCCTCACGAGCTCCGAGCGAGCTCCTTGCGGAAGCGAACCGTCTGTACTGGGTCTTCAACTCCGCGAAAGCCGGGCCGTTGTATTCAGAGGCAGAGGAATTGTTCCGTGAATCGGGCGACCGCCGTAATGAACTATACGCACGTGTAGGGCGGATTCGGTGCTATGCGGAGACACAATCGTTTGTGGACATTTCCAATTACCTCGCGAATCAGCTGAAGACGCCGTTGGTTGAGAATGATCGCCGTCTCAAGCTCTGGGTCCTGGCCGCCAAGGGCATGACCGATATCGAAACCAACCCCGCAGTAGCAAAGAAGGATTGGCAGGAAGCGCGGAAGGTCGCTCGCGCGCTCGGCGAGAAACAGTGGGCGGCCAGGGCCAACGGTGAATTAGGACTGGTTGCCTTCCTTGAAGGCGACAGTCGCAAAGCAGGACTACTCGTGGGCGGAGCGCTGTTATCGGCGATGGCCAGCGGGGACGTCGGCGGTCAAATTCGGTATCTGGAGCTGCTGGGCAATGGTTTCAATGAACTACAGCGCCCTGAGGAGGCGCTCTTGTTCTTCGACCGGGCGATCCGGCTAGCGTCCAACACACAGGGCGCAGGCTTCCCATTCATGGCCTACGAAGGCAAGGCTGAAGCGCTGATCGCCCTCAAGAGAGGCGAAGAGGCGAAGTCGGTACTGGGGCAGGCGCTTGAGACGGCAAAGCTTCAGCAGAAGCGCGGACACGAGACACAGTGCTTGATTTTATTGAGCAGACTGTCGCTGCAAGCCAACGAACGGGATCGGGCAATTGATTATCTGGAACGAGCTCAAGCCATTGCGCAGAAGATTAACTTCTACCGTATGGTTGCGGACGCCACATTCGATCTGGCCAAGATCTACGAAAGGCAGGGAGATCTCCAGAAAGCGGAAGCGCGGCTATCTGTGGGTCTCGACGCCAGCCAGCGCCTGGGCGACCGTTACTATCTGCCGCGGAACTTGACGGCGCTTGCTGAACTGAAAGCCCAAGAGGGCGAAACGGCCGCCGCTGATGCCCTTTACGAACGAGCGGAAGACGTCATCGATGGCCTCGTCATGGAGATGCCCGGCGCGTACTCCAAGAGTGCTCTCGTTGCCGGCATGAGCGAAACCTATCTGCGCCATTTCCAGCTTGCAGCAGGAAGCAACAATGTGACCAGAGCCTTTGAGATTGTGGAGCGGGCACGGGGGCGTACGATCGCTGACCTGTTGCGAGCGCCGTTGGAGCGGCGAGACGCTGCACCTCCAGGGAGCGCTGCTATCTCCAGCGAGATTTCAACCCTGCAGCTTCGGCTTATGCGTTCTGAAGACGCACGTGAGAGGCAGGATTTGCTGGAGAGTCTCGAAGAGGCGGAGCAGCGCCTCGCTTACCTCGGGGAGTCTGTGTCGGACAGTAGCCATGTGATGTTTGGCAGGCCGGCCGCGCTGGCGACGGTGCAGAAAGTCCTGGAGCCTGATGAGCTTCTGCTCGAGTACGTGCTTAACGAGCCCCAATCCTACTGCCTGGCGGTATCGAAAACGCAAGCACGCTTGGTCTCCCTGACCGTTGGACGCGAGCAGATCGATCAACTCATTGGCCGGTACTTGGGAGAAATCGAGTCCAAGCAAGACGGCGCAGCCTCGGCGGCACAGCTCTACGCGGTGCTCCTGGCGCCGGTTCTCAACCGGTCAGGCGGCGAACACCTGATCATCGTTCCCGACGGGATTCTGAACTTGCTGCCGTTCGATTCACTTCGCGATGGCGACGGACAATACGTTCTGGCTTCTTCATCCGTGACGATAAGTCCGTCGGCCACAGTTCTCGAAGTGCTGAGGACGAAGCCGCGCCGGCCTGAACCGCATCATACTCTCCTGGCCCTCGGCGGAGTACCGTACGAGAAAGGGCCCCCCGCGCTGGCAGAGATGACACAGTCAGGCAGCCTCACAGGGAAACTGGTGCGTGGACTCTACGACTTCGCCGGCATTCGCTTGCAGAATCTCCCGGAGACGCAGGAAGAGGTCATGGCCGTCGCCCGCGAACTGGGACTCAAGGGCAGCACCGTGCTAACAGGCCAGGCCGCAACAGAACACAGATTCGAATCAGAGCCTTTAGCCGATTTCAAAGTCCTCCATCTGGCTGTTCACGCCATCGCCAGCACCCGGTATCCAGAGCGAGCGGGCCTTGTCTTAGGCCGCGATAGTTCGAGAGGCGGAGATGGATTGCTGCAGGAGCGGACGATCGCTGGCTTGTCGCTCAACGCGGACCTTGTGACCCTTTCGGCGTGCGATACGGCGGTTGGCAAACAGGAAGGCGAAGAGGGGGTGACCAGCCTGGCCAACGCGTTCCTCGTTGCAGGCAGTAGAACGGTAGTCGCCACCTTATGGAGCGTGCAGGACAACTTCACAACCGAGTTTATGGAACGCTTCTATCAGCACTTGGCACAAGGTGAGGACAAAGCCTCGGCTTTACGAGAGGCTAAAATGGATTTTCTGGCCAAGCACCCGGGCGCGCCACCTGTCGATTGGGCAGCTTTTATTCTGGTGGGCGACGGATCATCTCCGATACCACTGGAGAGGCGATGAACCTTACGCTGCAAGAACGTGAGACGATATTCGGGAAAGTCGATCGCTTGGTGCGGACGAAACACGTCAATCCGGCGCTAAACGGCGTGGAGTGGGGTCCAGTCGCGGCCGGCCGAAGAGACCGGATCCTGGCTTGCGAGCGAGCGGAAGATTTCGAAAGAGAAGTGCACGAGGCTGTGTCTCAGTTGAAGACCAGCCACACGGGCTTCTTTCATCGCTCGGCCAGGAACATTCCGGCCCGCCATGCGATCAACGCCACACTCCAGCGTTGCACGCTGGACGGAGCCGAAAGATGGGTGCTTCTCGATGTCCATGCCGGAGGCCCCGCGCACGGCGCCGGTCTCGAACCGGGAGATGTGCTATTGAGAATTGCCGATCGGGAGGTTGCGCCTCCGGATCCCCCTGTCTTTCACCTCGGAGAGGCGGCGCGACTTGATGTCATAAGGCGTGACGGCAAGAGTGAGCCCGTCATGCTCAACATTCCTTCTCCACACTCCAGGAAGCATCCCGTCATACAGCCCTGCCCGGTCTCATTCTCGAAACTGGCGGACAGCATCGGCTTGCTGAAAGTCACGATGTTTCCCGGTGCTATAGGAATCGACCTGGCCCGGGATCTCGATCAGGCCTTCGGGGAGTTGCGAGACTGCAGCCGGCTGATCGTCGATTTGCGAGGTAACACCGGAGGGGGAATAGGCGGATTGCGCCTAATGAGTTATTTGACTCCGGCCAAGGTTCCTGTTGGCTACAGCTTGACGCGGCGGCGCGCCGAAAGAGGTTACAGAAAGGAAGAGCTTGCACGGTTCGGGAAGATCCCGGCACGGAAAGGCGCCTTAGTCTGGCTGGCCTTGCGCTATGGCCTGATCGACAAATCGATTGCCGTGGTCACCGAAGGGCTGGGTCCGCAGAGGTTTCACGGGCGTGTCGTTATGCTGATTAACCGGCACTCGGCGAGCGCTGCTGAGATCGTCACAGCATTTGCCAAGGAAAACGGGCTTGCCAAACTGGTGGGCGTCCGGACAGCAGGACGATTGCTCAGTGGAACAGCGTTCAAGGTAGGTAGGGGGTATTTACTCGGGCTGCCTGGTGCTGCCTACTGGACCTGGGGTGGGGCGCTCATAGAAGGCAAGGGAGTTGAACCGGACGAGCCGGTCGAGTTGTCTTACGAGGATCTAAGAGGGGGACGAGATCCACAAATGGAACGAGCCCTCAGCGTAGTAAGTGCGATGTGAGGGTCGCTATCGGATTTCCAAGGGGTAATAGTTCCATTCCAAGGTTTCGCGCCGGAGGGCAAGGCTGTAGTGACCTGGCGTCAGACGCGAAAGATCGAGGTTCAAATGCAACGTCATGTCATTGCCTTCGGGCGTGGCCGCGTCCCGGCTGGCGGCCGCAGCCTTGCCGGAAGCGTCCAAGACCTGGAGCTGGTAGTCTCCTGGGCTGCTCCCAGAGGGCAAGTAAACCGTTACGCGGAGCCGGGTGTGTGGCAATTCGAGCTTGGCTCGTGAGGCAGTCGCCGCTGGGCTCTGGTTTCCCCTCAGGGCAGCCCACTCTCTCAAATCAAGCACTGCGGCACGCTCCGACTGCGACCTTGGATGGACCCTCCGCCAAAGCCAGGGAGCGGCCGCGGCGAAGATGATGGCGAGCGCCGACACCGCAAGTACCAGTCGAGCATGGCGGCTCGCAGGCGTGCGGTAGGGCTCAGAGGGTATTGCGACGGGTTCGCCAGCGGTGGACGGACCCTGATCAGCGGCGCGGCGACTAAGCGCTTCCCGCAGTCTTTCAGGAACCTCGCGAGGGCTCGAATGGTTTCTTAACATCCCGACGCCCTGGATCAGTTGCTTCGCCTGTTCGAAGTGTGCGCGGCAGTTGGAACAGGAGGCGAGGTGTGCCTCGAATTCACGGGCACGTGCGGGCGTCAGCTCACCTTCGAGGTAGTCCGTAGTGGATTCGACAAACTCCCTGCATGTCATTGGTTGGGTTTCTCGCCTAACGAGCCGTGTGATCCGGACCTGACTCGCGCAGAGTATGCTCGCTGCAGCTTCTGGCGGGCGCGGTGGAGTAACATGCGTTGGCTTTCCTTGGTTATCCCGAGCAACTCGCACGCCTCTCGCGCTGTCCAGCCTTCGATATAGCGCAGTCTGAAGATTGCCTCTTGCCTCGGAGGAAGTGAGGAAAGGGCACGTTCTAGCTCGTCTCGGGCTTCTTTAATCAGTAGGCACTCTTCCGGTGTCTCATGCCAAACCGGTACGGGACTTGCCCATGACCCGTTTTCGTCGAAGCACCATAGCTTGTCGCCATCCTCCGACACCTCACAGGAAGCGATAACAGCCGCAGCCCGGTTCTCCTTCGCCGCCCTCTTCTTGGCTTGTCTCGTCAGAATACTCAGGAGCCAAGTCTTGAAAGAGGACCGAAACTGGAAACCGTCAACGCCAGCAATTGCGGCGAGCCAGGTCTCTTGGATTAGGTCCTCTGCTATGACCTGGTCAGCGACGTACGTCATCGCTATCGAGCGCATTAGAAGATACCAGCGCCGGTAGTATGGACTGAAAGTTGTGGAATCCCCTTTGCGGATGGCCTCAACGAGAAGCGCGTCGGATTCAGAGGGCCGGGGAAGCCCGAGCGATAGCGGGCGAAGGAGGTCGTGGGCTGGTTCCTCGGACGCACTGGCCATTCTTGCCCACTTTCTGTTCCCCCCAAGGTGTCACTCCAAGATCCTATCTGAGCGACCAGATCTTCAGCAACAGAATTGTTTGTTACGTGCGTTACGCTTCGTGGCCCTCGAGGAACTACATATACAGGCGATCTGGTAACGGCTGCCGCCAGATAGCGGCCCGTCGGTGTCTGATGGCTACGTGCGTCGAAGGGGGTGCGATTCGAGCGATAAGTTCAGGAGAATCACGCAGTATGGAAGGCCAAGGAAACCGCGATGACGACGAGAATCGGCACGGCAACGGAGCAGTAGCCGAGTCCGGACGGGATCCGGTCTTGTGGACACCCGAGCTGGACGCCATCATCCGGCAGGGATACGCACGGGGCTGGCATGGAGCCCAAGACGCGATCAACAAGGTCCAGCAGCTCCATCCAAAGTGGCGCAGCCATGTAATTTGGGAGCGTGCCCAGGAACTGGGCTTTGCGGGGAGGTACGTCAAGGAGCGACCGCCATGGTCCGCATCGGATGACGCCATGCTCATGGACTTTGCACAAGAGCAATCGGTAGGGACTCTCGCGCGATGGCTACACCGGAGCAAAGCTGCGGTGCGGTGGAGATTCTCAGTGCTGGGTGAAAGCGCAAGGGTTCGGGATAACTACACGCAAGAGGAGTTGGCCAGGGACTTGCGCGTAAGTCCAAAAACTGTGCGCCGCTGGGTGACGGCCGGGGCTCTCGAGCGTCGGGATGGGCGCATCACGCATGAATCGTTGGAGGAATTCTGCCGGAAGCACGGCTCAGAGATAAACTTCGAGGTTCTCGATAAGGAAATGCAGCGCTGGCTGATCGAGGATGCCGGGTTTGTTCCCGGCGAGAGGCGCCCTGTAGAAACACGAGGGGTGCTCAAACATCTTGAGAGGATCGCGGTATGCCCGCTGTGCAGACGCGCGGTCCGCGGTAACGCGCATACGCGGCACCTGAAAGCATGTGCCCGGAAGGCCGGGGCAAGGAGTCCGATAACAGTACGGAAAGACGGTGCGGCAGCCCTCACCGCTCACTCATTCCCTGAGGGTACAATGTAGTCGTCGGCGGCTTGGCGCCATTCCTTGAACGGGGGATAGGTCCCAGGGGGACAATCAGACCAATGCGCGTCCCAGTAGAATACCCAGTAATCAACCGTCCGCGCGCTTCGCGGATGCGCCCGGGCGTGGGAGACGAGAGCGTCAAACCAGCCTTGCGTCCGTGCCTCAACGAAGAAACGATCCTCACCCCACTCGAGAAGCGCCTTCCATCGCTGTGTATAGTCCTGCAAGGCTAGCGTGCGCCGAAGCTCCTTGTCGTGCTCCAGGAAGCCGGGGCAGCGACATTGCAGCTCTCGCTTGACGCCGGCTGGAAAGTCGATGTCTGCTTCCAGGAGCGTGCGCATCCAGTAAGTGAACGCCTCCCACTCCATATAGACGCCTGCCGCGTCCGCGAAGCGTTTTGGGCCGATCGACCGTAAGAGCTTGATGATCTGACGCCTGTCGTCCCTCATCTCGAAGGCGTCGAGGATTTCCTCGCGACACTGCTCTGAGGCGCTCCGCCACTCCTTGAACAACGGGTACGTCGAAGGACGCCGCTGCTCCCACTGCTTCATACAGTGATGCCAATAGGCGCAGTCCCGAGCGAAATCGGGATCACGGACGGCGTAGTAAGTGACTGCCTGGAGCCACCGTTCCTCCTTGGCCTGCTTGAGAATGTTGTCCTCGATCCATTCCGGGAGGCGTTGGCAAACAAGCGTGTTCTGTTCTGACTGCGTAGAGTCGCTTCGCGTACTGGATCCAAGAAGACCAGGACAGCGCATCTCGAGGGTCTGGGCGAGCCAGGCGGGAACCTTACCTTCTGTCTCCGCGACGGCACGGAACCAAAGATTGAACGCGTTCCACTCGACGTATAGGTGCCTTGCTTCCAGGAGGCGTTTCCATGGCACTCGTCTCGCCTGCCGATCGGCTTCACGACGGGCGGCCTCAGATACACGTGCCTCGGCCTTACCGGTTTGCTGAGTGCGCTCTTCCCGAGTACTCGCCATATCAAGAACTCAACCCTGGGACATCAGCCAGCTCAGTTCGAGCAGGACTCATTTCGGTGGCGCTCGATGGTCTAACCGAGAGTCGAACTGGCGCCTTCGACGGGAGCGTGTAGCCGGCCCATTCATGCCTCAACGTTTTGGGGATTGCGGCCCCGGCGCCGGCTCTGGCCATTGAGGACAGTCAGAACGCACCGAAACCCCGGACGCCCCCTTTCTGCAATGCCCGCCATTGTAACCCAGAAGAGAGTGAGATGACGCTCGAGGTGATCGAGCGGCTCACGAGCTCGTTGAAAAGCCCAAATTGCCGCGCATGGGAAACACGAGCCGATCGAGCCTTGAAGCGGGCAGCGCCCAGAACCTCTTTCGCGGCCGTCAGGCCGGCATCAGAACTTCTGGTGCACGAACAAGGTCAGATTATAAGCAGCGTGCATGAGCGCCGCCGCCGCCGTGGATCCCGAGGCGACACGTATCCATCCGTAGACGACGCCACTGACGGCGAAGCAGACACAGTGAAGGACGGTGGGAGGTTCATGAAAGCAAGCGAACAGGAGTGCAGTCAAGATTACAGCGGCGGGCGTTCCTGAGTTCCGGGCGACAAGTGGAAGCACACAGCCGCGAAAGAAGGATTCTTCCAGAACAGGCCCGACCGAGGCGGCGAGTGCTGCGGTCGTCCAGCCGGAAACCAAAGGCGCCCGCAGGCCCACTGCCTGAACAACCAGAATCACCGCAGCAGCCAATAGTGCTCCCCCGAACGAGGCTATAAACGTGTACCGGCAGCGGGGCAGCGTCCACCCCAGCGCCCGCCACACAGCTCCCCCGTGTCGGAGCTTGAGAGTGGCATACAAGGCAAGAAGTATGCACAAGCAAAGGACTGCCTGGAGCAGGACACCGGGCTCTTGGACGGCGAGTGCGGGGAGTACATGCAACACGATGGCAAGCCGGAGGAAGGCACCGAGTGTCACCACGCAAATCAGAAAGGCACAGATATCGGTGTAATCCCAACAGCAGTGGGAATCGACCGTTCGCGCAGTGACTTGGTCTCGCAAGAGGCTTTCTAACTGGCCCGTAAGTACTCAAACTCCGGCACGACTTTGAAGGGCGCCTGTGGCGGCGTAACCGCGTTCGCGAGCTGATCGATCAATTTCGTCGACGCGTTGCCGAGAAACTTGGCGGCTTCGCGAACGTGGGCAATTCTGTCCGGGTCAAAGCCCATGAGCCGTGCGCAGGTTGCATCTGCTGCAACCGGATCGTCCGAGAGCACAATACTGCCGAGGGGCCGCGAGGACCCGGCAAGAGGGCCGTTGCCCTCCATCGCCACGATGGCATCGGCGATGACGAAATGAACGGGCACTGTGGCACAGATGTCGACGATGCTCTGCTGAATGCCGCGCCAGTGCAGGATGTTCTTCGGCCAACCGTACTTCGCTCCGGGAACAACGCCGAACATATTCTTCATGCTCAGCGTGACCCCCGACCAGTGATGGGTTTTAACCTTGGGCATGGACACAAGGAAGTCGGCATGGAGCACGGCGCGCGGCAGCCAGAGATGAGTCAGACCGGTGTAGGTTGCGCGCAGGCGTGTCTTGACCAGTTCGTCTCGATTGAGATCGATGAAGGGTATGCGCTCCTTCTTGAGTTGGCCTGAGAAACCGCTTTCGCAGAGCACGAGCTGAGTATCGCGTTGGTGTCCGGGGCCCTCCGCGACGGTGACGGAACCGGCGCCAAGCCTCCTGAAGCACTTTGTGGCTGCGCTGACCAACAAGGGATGGGTGTTGATCGCGACGCCGGGCAAGAAGTCCACGAGATTCGGCTTTAGCAGGACTGACTTTCCTCGAATATCGAGGTGAAAGAGCTTGAGGCCGCGCATCAATTCGCCCTCCAGTTCCTCCGAATACTCGGGCAGGCGCAGGATGGCCACACGCGAACGCGACGGGCGCCGGACCTCGTCATATCTGGGCATCAGGAAAGGAACCGTGGTCGCCGCGCCCGCGGCGAGTCCCGCAGAGCCAGCCAATAAGTTTCTTCTTGTCATGTCATCACCTTGAAGGCATTGCCCCGGACCCGGCAATCGAGTGCCAGGATGACCAGCGCAAGAGTGGCGGAATCCCACGGCTGGCTGGTATCCTTCATGGCGCCCAGACGATCGGCCAGACGTTCGATGGGCCGGTCATAAGCATCGAGAGCGAGGATGGACCAGGCCAAGCTCCAAGGCGCCGGGCAGGTTGCGGCCGAACTCTCCAGCCAACCGAGGCTTTCAGTGACAATCGTCCCTTGTTCTTCGCCGCGCAGGGCAAGCAAGGCAATGGCCGTGGCATCGAGGTGTGGCGCGAGAGGAGTTCCGTAAACCACCCCGTTTCCAGCATTCCAGCCGCCACCAGGACAGGCCCGATCCAGCAGCATCTCGACACCGCGGCGGATGCGGAAGCTGACCCGGTCCGACTTGCAGCAAACGAAGGCCTGCTTCAGTGCGACGATTGAAAGAGCGGTCGGAATGACCCAACTGCAGGTGGCGGGCATCCAGGGCCAGCCGAATTTGTCGGGATCAAAACGAACGTGGGTATCCGAAGTCCGAAACTTCCACCGCCACAGCCAATTCGACTCTTTACCTTTCGAAATCAACAACCATTTCAGGCCACGCTGCGCTTGCAACGGCATTTCAGCGTTGTTGATGAGCGCCAGCACCGCTAACGCGGACAGACCAGAACCCTGCCCGTCGTCTCCGGTGAAGGCAGACCAACTTCCGTTTGGGTTCTGGACGCCGAGTAGAAACTGAAGACCGCGCATCCGGGCAGGATTCGAATCCCGTCGCAAAGCCAGTAGAGCGAGACATGTGGGTTCGAGAGCCGATTGCAGTGACGGTTGGTAGCTCCAACCGGCGCCCGGGATCTGCCTTTCTATGAGCGCATCCCTGAGGGACGTGCGCACCGCCCCATTGATCATGGGTTGGTTGTAAAGAAGAATCACAACGGCGTCAAACGAGGGGTAAGAGCGTCGGTTCCGACGCGGCTCACCGCGGTGAGGCATGGGTCTCGCAGGTCAAAGTGTCGGGCTCTTGGACTATCGCTGGACTGTGCCGGACGGCAGAAACGCGGTTCTCACATTTGCCGACCCGTGAAATAAATTGGGCCCGCTGCATGCATGGAAATGTCATGAGGGTCGTGACCCGATATCAGTTCTCACATTTGCCGACCCGCGAAATAAATTTGGTTGGCCTCGTGCGCGCATCGGGAATGTCTAGGCTGACGAAGCGCGCTTCTCACATCTGTCGACCCGTGAAAAAAGTTTGGCACGAGCCCTGCATTCGCGCAGGTGACCGTCAGAGGACGTCCGCTGTTCCTCACGCGTACCCCGCTCGGACGGTTCTCACAACCGTCGACCCGTGGAAAAATTGGTGTCCTGCCCGCTTGGCGGGCTTAAGGTCGCGTGTGTCCTGCCTTTCGAATTCTCCCTCCTGGCGTTGGGCACCTGTTGGCGCCGGCAAGACCGGCCCCTGCAAAGAGAGTCGGGGTGTAGAGTGCTGCCAGGAGGCAATGCACGTGTTTCGATCGCGGCAGGAACTCTCCGGGAAGCTGCGGGCGGCCAAGTACGTCGTCGATGAGATCACCCTGGAGGTAGTGTATCTCGCCGCCCGCATGCAAAAGCCCCTACTGGTCGAGGGGCCACCAGGGTGCGGTAAGACCGAGCTGGCATACGCGGTGGCTGAGGCTGCGGAGACGTTCGTGGAGCGCCTGCAGTGCTATGAAGGCATCACCGAAGACAAGGCCATCGGGAAATTCGACGAAGCCTTACAGAGATTGTTCCTCGAAACCCAGGGCGCTCGACTCGACGGCAATTGGGACTCGATTCGAACCCGCCTGCATTCACTCGATTTCTTTGCCGAGGGCCCCCTGCTTAAGGCTTTGCGTTGCCGCGACACGCCGTGCGTGCTGCTGGTGGACGAGCTCGACAAGGTCAATCACGAGTTCGAAGCGTTGTTGCTGGAGATCCTGAGCGCGTGGCAGGTTACGGTTCCGAAGCTCGGAACCATTAAGGCGATGACGATTCCCTTTGTCGTCTTAAGCTCGAACGAGGAGCGTCGGCTGGGAGATCCGTTGCGGCGGCGCTGCCTGTACCTGCGAATGGAGTACCCCACCGTGGAACGCGAAGCCGAGATCCTCGCCGTGCGCAGCACAACTGAAGACCCAGCCTTGCGGGGCCAACTGGCGGGCTTGGCTCAAGCACTGCGCGGCTGGAGCATGGAGAAGCCGCCATCCATTGCTGAGATGCTCGACCTCGCCCGGGCCCTGGAGATCATGGGAGTACGTGAAATAGAACCCGAGCAACGGGATGTCCTTCTTCCCTTGCTGGCCAAGACGGAGGCTGACCGCAGGCGTCTGCTGCTACGGGCGGGATTCGACGGTTTAGTGGCGGACGCGAAGAGATACAGGGACGAATTCGTGGCACGAGGCGTATGAGGACGACAGCCGTGATGATGTTTGCGGTTTGGTTGGCGGGTGCGGCGCGAGCAGCGGAGCCCACGAATCTACGCGTTTATTCGGCTCGGTGCGCCGCGTACTACGCCCACGTTTACGGAGTCCCCGTCGCGCTGGTCGATGCCGTGATCGAGGTTGAGTCGGATTGGCAGCCCGATGCCGTGTCCCGAAAGGGTGCTGTGGGCCTGATGCAGCTGATGCCAGCGACCGCTGTCCGGCTGGGAGTATGGAATCGCTTTCGCATCGATGAGAACGTGCGGGCCGGCGTAGAGTATCTGGCCCTGTTGATGCGGCTGTTCCGAGGCGATTTGAGACTCGTGACGGCTGCTTACTACGCAGGAGAAAGGCCGATCCTTGCGCGCGGACTCGAATATTCCTCGCCCGATGTCTACAGCTACGTCAGTCGTGTGGCCGGCGTTTACCGGGCGGAGAAGGCGGAAGCGCAGGCCGAGACCAGCGCGCGGGAACAGGAAGCGAGGTGAATCATGAGGATGGGCAGGAGCGTTTCGGTAATCTTCCTGATCTTGTTCGTTACCCGAATGGCGGCGGGACAGGAGGTCAGGCCACGCGTGCTCACCAGGTCTGACCTTGACGGTAATGTCGCCGTTGTGGACGTGGCCCCGCATTTCGTGACGACGATCAAGATGCCGGAGGCCGTCAACTCGGTGGCGATTGGAGATCCGGCGTTGTTTCAAGTCGAGCACTCCGAGCGGGAGCCGCAACTGGTGTTTGTCAAAGCGCTCACGACGAAGCCGACCGAGACCAACCTGCTGATTTCGACCTTCCGTGGGCATGAGTTCAGCGTGCTGGTGGTCAGCCGGGGAGAACCGAAATCAGCCACGCCACCTGGTGTGGACTTCCTTCTTAACTACAAGGCTGCCGGTGGGTTCCTGATCGAACCCGACTTCCCATCCGCGCTCGTTGGACAGACTGTGCCGGTGGGATCCGGGACTCAGGTCGCAGCCGCCGGGAATTCTCCGACTGCGGCAGTGCCGGCGTCCCGCGGGAACTTGAGTCAGGCGCCGCTTTCAATAGCCGACCCGCCGAGCGATGTCCGAGTGAGCGGGCTGGATGCGCTGCTCAGTCGGCAAGAGCATGCCCCCTTGCCGGCTTTGTACGGGGAACACGTGGCGGGGGAAACGGCCACGGGCGACCAGGTGCGTGCGGGTGTCAGCGACGTGATCGATGGCGGTGATCACGTCATCGTGCTGTTTTCGGTGGTTGATCCCACCGACCACGCTATCCTGCTCATGCCCCCACAGGTCCAGCTCGGCGGCAAGGTCAAGTCCGGCAAGATCATTCGACGGTCGCACTGGGCGAGCGCGGAGCAACTCCCGGTAATGGACTTCCGCCTGAGCAAGCGCCGGCTGGCTCCGGGCGAACGAGCGGATGGCGTGGTGTTGTTTGAACGCCCGCCGTACAAGCAATCGAACGAAACGTTGTTTTTGCAGATGGCACAGGCTGGGGCGGTCGACCGGCCCGCTTTGGCCCCCATCGGTTTCGGAATCAGCACCTTGCGAGAGGAGCCTGACCATGGCACAGGAAAAGCCACGAGTGGAAGATAGCGAGTCGCGCGTCCGGGACGAGGAAGTTCTGGAGACGGCTGAACAACAGGACGAGACCGAAGCAGGCGAAGCCGACAGACGGCGCATCGGATGGCGCGAGATTATTCGCCAAGCGTTCGAGAAGGCGCGTCAGGCCCAGCAGCCAGTGACGAGCCGCCGTGATCTCAGCAAAGACAAGAGCAAGTCGCTACTTGTGCTGGTTGGGGCGGCGGTACTGATGTTGCTGATATTCCTGGGCATATTCTCGGCGCCCCAAAGGCCGAAGAAGACCGAAAGCGGGAGGCGGCCGGGAATCCCCGACTTAGGCCGCAGGTTGACGCCTGGTCAGGAGAGCACGCAGGCTGGATCGGTAACGCCGATGCTGAGCGCGAGCATCAGTGGAGGACAGCCGGTGAGTAATGGCGACGTGACGCCCGAGGAGGTTGATCGGACGGCACGGCTTGGTTCGGCACCACGGAACGGGAGCATGGCTGGAAATCAGGCTGTACCTTCCAAGGCAAGTTCAGCACGGTACGAACTCGGCAGAGTAAACTTTTCGGACCCGGTCCTGGAGCGACAGCCAGGTTATGGCACCGGACCCGCCTACCGGCAGCCGGTTGTCCCCGCGGTCGATTCAACGGAGTCCGCAGAGCTTCGCAAGCCTTCGCTCGTATTTGTTCGTTCTCCTGAAAAGGACCTCCCCGAAGACGTCGCGACGCGCCCCGCTGTGCTCGAACAGGACGAGAGGCTGAGTGGCTTGCCGCCCGGTACGCGGCTCGTGGCCCGGATGGAATCAGCCGTAAGCACGGCGGTGAAGGAACCCGCCGTGGCGGTGATCGAATACAACTACGAGCGCGATGGCGAAATCGTTGTACCCGCGGGCGCGAAAGCCATCGGTCAGCTTCGGCAGGCTGACCGCTCGGGTTACGCGGATATCAGGTTCGACAGGCTGGAAATGCCCGACGGATCGAGCGAGAAGATGGACGGCGTGGCGATGGACCTGGCGTTCGGGCCGCTCAAGGGTTCGGTGTCGGGGAAGAAGACCGGAACGAAGTTTCTGGTGCGCGCCTTTACCGGCCTCGGCACGGTTGCCGCTTACCTGGTCGGAAACGGCGGAAGCAGTGGATTTTATGGGCCTATTTCAGAAAGTGCTCTCTTGCGCGAACGCGTCGCTAACAACGTCGGCATCGCGGGCGACGAGGAGCTGAACGAGCTGGCATTCAATCAAAACGTCGTCGTCACTGTCCCCGGTAACACGCGGTTTTACATCGTGCTGGAAAGCGATTCTGTCGAGCGTGCGGGAGATCGCCCACAACCGTCCTCGGTCGCCTCGACGGGCTCGCGAAGCGAGCCGGCACCCAGTCTCGATGAATTGCGACAACTATTGCAGTTGAAACAAGAGTTGAGCGCCATGTATCAGCAAGCCGGAACGACGCCGACAGCAACTCAAGCGCCGCAGCAGTAGGGACCGGCAAAGGAAGGAGAGACGAAACAGAATGCAACCAAATTGGGAGCCTCTCGAAAAGAAACTGGGGCGCGGGAAGTGCGTGGGATTCATGTACATGGGAAAAGTGAACGGCATCCATCTCTACAAACACGGGATCACGCGGACCTATCTGAATCTTAGCGATCGTGGAGAGTGTTATGTCAGCCGGGGAGCCTGGCGTTACGAGCCGGCGGACTTTGCCGCGGAACTTAGGAAACTTGAAGCATCTCTTCGGACACTGGGAGAGACGCTCGCGACTGTTTACGACGACGAGTACATCGCCCGTAAGGATCGCGCGCTGCAGGAGGCTGGCATTCCGCTCGTGCGCATCAACGTGCAACCGGAAGAGGTGACCGTGAACTGAGGTCCTTTTCTTCCGCAATGCCCCCGTTCGGAGTTCCTTCGTTTCCCGTAGTAAATGTTGGCGTGCCTCCCGGATTGGGTTAGAGTAAGGCCTCAGGGAGGACAAAGCGTGCCCCCGCCTGAGCATTACCGCCTCGGCGTGTTCCGGTGGCTGGCCTGGCACGCCAGCCGTTTGGCCGCCACATTCTTCCACGGGCTGCGCGATACCTGCGTGTGGGTTGGCCGGTCGGCGCGAGATGAACTCTTTGCGCGCAAGCTCGGGCCCGTAGTGACGCTGCTTCTGATTGGCCTACCGGTCGGTCTCCTGATTGCGCTCGGGCCTCGTGAGTGGCTCCTAAATTGGCCTGCCATGCTGGGCGGCGCTGCCTTGCTGGCGTTTGTCGCCAGAGTTCCGCTCGCTTCTGCCCCCTCATTTTTGAGAAAGATCGCGTGGGTCGCGACTACTGCGCTTGTGCTGCAAGGGCTCGTCATGTTTCTGGACTGGAAGCCCTTCATGGCGGCCTTCGGCCTTACGCGGCGGGAGACCTTCGGGCCTGTTCTCGGGGCGATTCTCATTTGGTTCTTTGCAGTTGTGTGGATCGTGTTTTCGCGGCCCAGGGCGGCGGCCATCGGCGCCGGGAATGCTCAGGCGCCTATGCGCTGGGCAAGAGCGAACGTGCGTCGACCTCGCTTCAGCGACGTGGGCGGTATGGAGGAAGCCAAGGAACAGATCCGGCAACTCGTTCAAAGCCGCCTGCAGCGCGCAAAGTATCGCCGGTACGGTGTGGTTCGCAACGGGATTTTGCTGCATGGACCGCGGGGCAGCGGAAAGACTTTCTTGGCGGAAGCGACTGCGGGTGAGTTCGGGCTGAATTACTGTTATCTGTCGCCAACCCAATTGATAACGACATGGCTGGGAGAAACAGAAAGGAAGCTGCGGGACGCGTTTACTGCCGCCGTTGGACAGAAGCCGGCGCTTCTCTTTGTTGATGAACTTGATGCGTTAGGAACAAGTCGGCAATCGCTTGGATCGAGGAGTGATCCCGGAGGCGGCGGACGGTCGTATAACAACATGGCCGTGCAACTGATGCAGTCTATCGACCAATACCGTGACGTACCCGGCTTCGTGTTGATGGCCGCAACCAATGTCCTGGATGGCCTGGATCCGGCGCTGATCCGCGAAGGGCGCTTCGACCTCAAACTTCGCATCGATCTTCCGGATGAAGCTACGCGTCTCAAGATGTTCGCGTCTCAACTGGCCGGGAAGCCCTGGCAGCGATTCGATCTTTCGGAGTTTGCGCGCAGAACCCCAGGAGCAAGCGCAGCGAAGATCAAGGCGCTGATTGACCAGGCCGCTACAATCGCGGCGGACGACGGACGCAAGATCGAGGAACGCGACTTGCGTCAAGCGATGGAAACATCCGGAGGCAGGGACCGCCCGTTCTTTCAGCCTGTTCGCTGGGAAGAAGTCCTGCTCGAACCAGATGTAGAGAGTGACTTGCGAAGTCTCGTGCGACTACTGGGAGACCCCATTCGAGCTGAAAAGATGGGGATGGCGGTTCCGAGCGGCCTGATGCTCGTAGGCCCGCCCGGCACGGGTAAGACCATGATCGCCCGGCTGATTGCTTCCGAGACACGGCGCAGTTTCTATCCCCTAACGGCGGCCGATGTCCTCGGCAGCGGCGTGGGAGACTCAGTCAAGCGGGTTGCCGAAGTGTTCGCGCGCGCCAAAGAGCACAGCCCCTCGCTGATCTTCCTCGACGAAATGGACGGGCTGCTGCCTGGAAGCAATCGCTCCGTGGCTCAGCACGATTTGCAGGTGGTCGAACAATTCATGATTGAGATCAGCAACTTGCAGACTCAACACAATGTGTTTCTGGTGGGAGCAACCAATAATCCCGAGAACATCGACCCGCGCGTTCTTCGAGGCGGCCGGTTTTCCGAGAAAATTCAGATGCGGCCTCCCGGCCCCGCTGGTGTCGAGCGACTTCTGCGCAAGTACCTGGTCGCCGCGCGTTTGGAACCGGGCGTCGGCCTGGAGGAGGTTGCAGCACGCCTGGCGGGCTTGGCGCCGGCCGATCTCGAGGCGATCTGCAATGCGGCCAAGCGGTTCGCATTCAACCGCGCAGGTGACGGCGATCAACTGCCGCCGCTTGCCTGGTCCGACTTTGAAAAGGCCCTGGAGCGCGTGACGGGCGCCGCCTAATCAATCACTCCTTACTTCCCGCATCGTCCTCCGTCAATCTCCATTTATTGCCCTGTCCGGTCGTTTGACAGAAAAAAAAGCTCCGACTACTTTCACGAACGACTCGACAATGTTCGGCCGTTGTCAGATGGGGTCGGGCGGCGACGAGCCGGAAAGGAGGACACCGTTCATGCGGATCAAGTTGGACCGCGCGTTGAAAAAGCCCCTCGCGGTGGGGGCGATCTGCTTCATTCTGGCCGGACAGTACGTCCTGGCCCAGAACCTGGGCGGCTCACCGCAATTCAATGTCGCAGTCCAAGGTCAAACCGGGGCGCAGCCGGAGGGTGCGTTCCTGAATTTCATCAACTGGGTGGGCAACGTCATCGCGCCTGTGGGTGCCGGCGGAGCCGTCCTGGGAGCCATCGTCGCCTGGCTCACGGGCCGTGGCTTCGGCCGTTGGCTGTTCGCAGCCGGCGGCTTGCTGGCAGTCTCGGGTGTGACACGTTTGCTCGAGTTCTGGATCACGAACGGAACAGGAGGTGTCACCTAGCGCAAGAAGGCGAGAATCCCCAAAGTGAAGCGGCAGGCAGGAGCGGAGCACTTCAATCCAACTGCCTGCCGCGACTTGAACGTTTTACCATTCCCGAATACGAGCAGTGAAGCCATGGCGGTACCGCAACTCTTAAACGACATTCTGAACGTTCTTTTGCTTCTCGCACCTTCCGGCGCCTTCGTGTGTCTGGTACTCGCCGGCATCAGCTTGCGGCGCGAGGGCGGGGGGATCAGCTTTCTCATTGGTGGAGGCTTCACGAAATGGATGTTCTGGGCAGTGGTGTTCCTGACATTGCAGCCACTTCTTAGCTGGTTCAGTTCGTTCGGAGTCGGCGTGCCGCTCCCGGGAGGCGGAGTCAGCAGCGGATGGCTTGGGTCGTTTGAAACCGATGTGGCGAGCTTTGTGAGCAGCTTTGTGGTCGGGCGGCTGGCAACAACGCTCGCAGCGTACTTCGTGCTGCGGGCCATTCTGGACGCTGCCGCCGGCGGACACCCGCTGCCTTCGGTCCTGACCGCGATGTTCCTGCTCGGGATCCAGACCACCTACAACCTCTTGCAGAGTTACAACACCGGGACGCAGTACGCGCCGGCGGATGTGCTGGACAGTCTGTGGACTTATCTGGTTACGACGATCATGCCCATCGCCGCGGGCCTCGCCATCATCGGCGCGATCATCAACTTCGCCACGCAGCGGCCGGCGCTGCGGTTGGCCGGCGTGGCCCTGGCTCTGTTGTCGGTCTCAGCCATTTGGCAGTTGGTTCTGGCGATGGTCGCCTGAAACGGGAGCAGGCATGTCCTTTTATAACGGCATCCTCAACCTGACGAATTGGACCGGTAACGTGGTCCTACCTACGCTGGCGGCTCTGTCCATCGCCATCGCCATACTGCAGTTCTCGAAGGGCGCGGCGTATTCGCACGCCCTGTACGGCGGGTTCATGTGCTTGATGGTTTCGGGGCTGCTGCGCGCCTGCGAGACCTTCGCCTCCCAGCGGAACTGGAACGACCCGGACCTGTTTTGGATGGCCCTCGTCACCATGGTCGATTGGATTTGCAACGTGCTGCTCCCACTCTACGCCGCCCTGCAGGTGACGGCTGGCGGCCTGCAATTGGCAGGAGTCACGAACCGGTTCCAGCCCATTTCCTGGATGCGTCATTTCGCCGCAGCGGGGTTATGCCTGCTGTTATCGGGAATACTTCGGCTCGGCGAGTTCTTCGTAACCCAAGGCACGGGCGGAGTCACATAGACGGAGACATTTATGGCACTCGATGTAACACCGGTTTATCGCAATTTGCGGACCCGGGTGACCTTTCTGGGGCTTGAGGCCGAAGACCTGTTCGCCATCCTCGCCCTGGCCGTGGTCAGCAACATTCTCGGTAGATTCCTGAACCGCGAGATGTTTGGCCTGCCCATGAACCTGGTCATGCAATACCTCGTGCCGCTGCTGAGCATACCGGCGTTGATGCTGTTCAAATACGGGAAACAGCGGGGCTATCTCTTCGATTGGGTAATGTTCCACTCCAAACCACACGTGTATTCGGCGCTCGAACGAGACACTCAGCTGCCGCGCGAATACCTCAAGGCGGAGGAGGAAGGATGCCAGTGACGATGCAAGAGTACGACAAATCTTTGTCGGCGCCACCCCTTTGCGAGCAGCTGCGGATTCGCGACCTGCTCGATGATGTCGCCATCCAGCTCGACGGATCGTTCGTCGCCGCCTACGAGTTGAGCGGACAACACTCCTATTACGGAAGCGACGAAATGCGGAATCGGGCCAAGAACGGCTTGGAAGCGCTGGTTCGATCTCTTCCGGAGCGCTCGATGCGGATGCAGGTGCGATTCGAAATTGCCGAAGGTACCGCTGACCTGGTGAACCGCTACAACCGGGAACAGCGCAACGATAGCCCGGTGCTTCAAGCGATCGACCGCCTGCACGTGGACTCCTGGCGAACCCGGGATGGCGAAGGACTGTACCTGCGCCATTTCCTGCACGCTTATTTCATCTGGAACCCGAGGATTCACCATCAATCGCCCGACCTGGAGTGGAAGAAAAAGATGCGCAGTTCGGGCGGAGGCCTCTCGGCGACGAAGTGTATCGAGCGTACGCGCCGGGAGCACGAAGATCTGCTCGCCGAGTTCAACAGCCTGATGGCGGGCGTGGAGGCGACGCTGCAGGCTACCGGCATGGCGATAAGGCGGATGAGCCACGATGACATCTTCCTGGAGGTGAAACGGGCCCTCAACCCGTTGGTGGGCGACACGGTGACGTACAGGTCTCCGGAACGATCTCTCGCCTACGAGAGCGCGCGAAGCCAGATCGCCAACGTGAACCTCGAGGACGAAACGGATGATTACCTCAAGCTCGGAGGGCTTCTTCACTGCTGGGTGACACTCAAAGACCTTCCCGACGCCACCTTCCCCGGCATGCTGCGTGAGCTCGTCCTGATGGACTTCCCGCTGGTGGTCAATGCCGAGGTCATTCTTCCGGATCAAGCCAAGATGGTGAAGCACTACAAGAGCCGGTTGCGCAAGATGCTGGCGGCGCAGAGGGATTTTCACGGCGGTTTCCGCATCAACGTGGACGCGCAGGTCGCGGAAGGCCAGTTGATGAAGGTTTTGGAGAACCTGATCTCCAGCTCGCTCAAAAGCTGCCAGATCAGCCTGATTGTTGCGGTGCGAACGTCCAAGCCGGCTCGCAACAGGCTGGAGCGTGAGGAAGCAGAGCGCGTACTGGCGGATCGGAGGCAGCGCGTGCTGCATGCCATTACGCGAATGAACGGGGCGCGCGGAATCCCTGAGACCCTGGCCCAGAAGCGCCTGTTCTTCGCGGGGCTGCCGACGATGGCTGGCGAAAATAAGCGCGAATTAGACGCGTTGACCCTCAATGCGGCCGACTTGCTCCCGGTGGAAATGCCCTGGCGAGGCACGCCCCATTCGCCGCTCATCTTGTTCGAGACCCCGCAACGGCAATTGATTCCCTTTTCACCGTTCGACTCGAGCCTGGGCGACGCCAACATGCTCATCATGGCCAAGAGTGGTGGCGGGAAGACCTTCATGGCGCAACTGTTTCTTCTGATGATGGCTCGTGCGAACCCGCTGATCTCCATTCTGGAACGTGGCGACTCTTACCGGCCGCTGGTGGAGCTGATGGGCGGACGTGTGATCGACGTGGATCTTGAGGGCAGCGAAACTCTGAATCCGTGGGACCTGCCGTCTGAGGAAACGGCGCCCAGCAAAGACAAGATCGCGTTCCTGAAGAACCTGACGCGCCACATGCTGGGCGAGAGCCCGGGTTCGGATGCATCCCTTTTGGACAACCTCATTACCGACGCTATCGCGCGCACTTACAAACGCTGCGCAATCCGGTACTCGAATCCGATCCCGACGTTTAACGACCTGCGCGAAGAGTTGGCACAGTGGCGGGACGAGGAGCGCATGCAGCGCACGATTGACGAAGCCAAGCTGGCCGCCATCAAGCTGCGCTCATGGACAGGAGAGAAAGGCATCTACGCCAAACTGTTCGATGCCCCGACGACGATGAAGATCGACAGCAACTGGCTGTTCTTCAACGTTGAGGGGCTCGGTTCCGATCCCAGGCTCGAAACCGCCATGAGCATGTTGATTGCGAACGCCATGGCGACACGGGCCGCGGGAAGAACCGGGCAGCCAAGCATCACGGTGCTTGACGAGTGCTGGTCGCTGCTCGACTCGCCCACCCTGGCGCCGGAGGTTGTGCAACTGTTCCGCACGGCTCGCAAGCGCAACTCGAGCGTCTGGGGCATCTCGCAGACTGTGGAGGATTTTGTAGGAACAGAGTCCCAGCCGCGCGAGCATGGACCGGGAATCCTCAAAAACGCCACGACCAAGATCATCGGGCAACAGCCGGGAGACACGGCTCCGCTGGTGAGCCAGCTTGCCTTGAATCCGGTGGCGCTGAACGAGGTGAAGCTCTTTAACGCACCTCGCAAGGGACAGCATGCCGAAGCCCTCCTGGTGCTTGGCGAAAAGGCTGACACCACGCAGACCATCCGCATCGTGCCTACCCCGGTTGACTACTGGGTATGCACCACATTCCCGAGGGAGCGCAGGTATCGGACTTGGTTCCTCAAGAAGGCTGGCCGCCGGCCGCTACTGGAGTCCTACCTGGAGCTGGCGGAGAAGTTCCCGAGCGGACTGGCGGCCGTGGCGCCTCTTGCAGAGGAACTTTCGGGGGAAGTCAACGCGGCGCTGGCTGCGGGCGGGAGGTGAGCATGGCCGATTTGCCTGGCCGCAGCCGACTGGGATTCGACCACGGAGGTCCTCGCGGTGTTGTTGGCGGCGCTCGGTGTCCAGCACGTTGTCGCTGGTCGGGGCGAGAACTTCGGTCAGGAGGTCCACTCAACGATTGGAGGGTAGCGGTATGACTCTGGTCTGCTTCGTTCTGTTTTCATGGTTCATGGTGAAAGCGAAAACGCGACGCCAGGTGATCGCGTTGGCTTTGGCTGGGACGACCGTCGCCGTGTTGGTCGCTCCACCCCGCGCAGAAGCTCAGGGGAGCTTAGTGGGGGCGATCCAGGCCGTACTCAACGTGATCAACGGTGCCATTCATACGGCGCTCAACTCGATCAACTCGGTCCGAACCGCCATCAACAACTTGTACCAGGGGGTCGCCTGGCCCACTCAATTGATTAACCAGGCCCGCGCTCAGGTGACACAGATCGTCGGCCAGTACCGGAATCTCATGCAGGGTGTTTTCACCGTCAACCTGTCCAGCGCCACGCTCCCGGTTACACAGAAGCTCGAACAGGTTATCAGGAATCCACAAACGAGTGACTTCGGCACGCTGACCACCGACTACGGCGGTGCTTATGGTCCTGTGCCGTCGGCAACCGCCGCGAGCGGGCCTGACCGCGCCATGACCGACATGGACGACGCTCTTGCACTCGACAATCTGAAAACGCTGAAGGAAACGGACGACGCCGGCGGCCTCGCGTTGCAGGCCGCGGACCAATTGGAGGACGCGTCCGGCCAGGCGGCGCCAGGATCGGCCCCCTTCCTGACTGCGACCGCCGTCGTAGCCAGCATCGAGAGCCAGGCACTCACACAAAAGATGCTGGCTGCCGAGCTACGCCAGGAGGCAGCGCGGCTGGCCCATGAGAACGCGCTTCGCAAACACGCGACCACCTCGACGAGCCAACTCGGCAGCCAGATTATCAACTTGCTCAAACGGAAGTGAACTCCATCGGAGGTGAACGACATGAAGAAATTTGTTAAGCGGTGCCTGGAGGGCCTAAAGAGCGGCCTAGGGTGGGCTTGGGGCCACAGGCTCAGGGTGGCGGTACTGGGATTAGTCTTTGCGCTGGTCGCGCCCCGGCCGGTCAAAAGCCAGTTTATCGATCCGTGCTGCGCCCTGCTTGCGGCGGGGTTGAGCACCATCTCGAGCACGTTGAGCAGCGTAATCGGCGGGGGCCTGAATAACATCCTCTCGGTCGACCAGTCCGTGCAGAACTTTGAACAGACCGTGGTCTGGCCACAAAAGCTGATTGGCCAGGCACAGGCACTAGTCGGCAACCTTCAGGGAACGTTCACCCAGATCGAGAACATCACCCGAATTCCCGTGAATAGCGCAACACTACCGGCGCCACAGCAGCTTGAGCAAAACCTGCTCTCGGCCGATTCGGGCCAGATCGGCCAGACAAGCGCAAGCTACGTCGCCGTATATGGCGCGGTTCCAGACTCTACCGCAGCTTCGCAGGATGAGCGCAACAGAATAGACATGACCGACGCTGCGGCCCAGGCCGCCATGAAACGAGCTATCGAGATTGACCAACTCGCCGACCTGGAGATTCAAGCGGCCAACCAGCTCAACCAGAGCATCCAGACCGCCGCGCCGGGCAGCGCCCCCATTATCGAGGCGCAGGCTGACGCATGGCTGGTGCGTGCTAACGCTTACACCCAGGCCGCGACCGCCGACTTGATGCGGGTACGGGCGATTGACCTCGCGGACGCCGGCGCTGACGTGAAGTCGGGAGCGACGAACACCTCGAACCTGGGTCAGCAGTTGATCAACCTTCTAAAGAGACAGTGATGGGGCAGTTCTACTTCGAACAACTTCTACAGACGGCGCTGCAGGGGATTGATAGCTACAACATCACGACCACAGTACTCGGGGTTGCCGGCACGATCCTCCTGCTCACGTTCCTCTACAGCGCTTACCAGGCCTTCGCCATGGGAGGAGACGTCCGGATGCTTGCGGTCGGGGGAATCGCATACTTCATTTTGGGCCTGGTGTTCGTGAATTACGGGACTGTGTTTCGGGACGTGATCGGGATGTTCAACTCCGTGGCGGATTTCATTTACGGCAGCGTGGGGGTGGGAGATCTGTTCTCCAACTGGTTGAGCGACCTGAGCACGTATTTTGTTCAGAACGGCTGGTCCAGCCTGTGGGGGTTGGTTACAGGAGGAGTCTCGGGCTTCCTCGGAGCACTTTTGATCATCGTTGCGTTCGTCATTTTCCCGCTGTCGTACACGATCTTCACGCTTTTCTACGCTCTCTATGGGGCAATCCTCTACGTCGTGGGTCCTTTCGTCCTGGCGCTGCTGCCGGCGAGGGGCTTCGGGCAGTTGGCGCGGACTTACCTTCTGAACCTGATGGTCTTCGGCGCCTGGGGCCTGATCTATGGAATCATCCAGGCCTTAATGACGGCCGTCAACATGGGAAGTCTCAACGCGGTCTTGAATTCAAACGGAATTCTGAACAGCTTTTTCGGCTCAGGCCAGGTAATTCTACTCGCTCTCGCCAGCATCTTGTTTTCGATTTCCATCGCCCTCATTCCATTCATCGCCAGCCGGATCGTCCGAGGTGAAGTGGGGAGCACAATGCTGGTAATGGTGGGCACAGTGGTCGGCGCCGCTCGGTTAGCCGCGAAAAGTTATGGCGGCGGTGGTGGGGGTGGTGGCGGCGGCGGTGGGAGCGCCTAGCAAGAACGGCACAACATTGTAAGGCGACTTCCGGAAACGCGGAGGATGTCAGGAATGAAAGGCGATACTAGCGGGCGGGCATCCGAAATAGCACGGCTCACCAAGTACTACGAGCATGACGGCATGCTTCGGGCCTACGCCAATCGCGCCATGCTTCTGGCGATGATCTTTGGCGTACTGGCCCTGGCGTTGCTGGCATTTGCCATCTGCGTACGCCTGCAACCCCCGACCGTAGTTCGAGTGGACAAGGACGGCAATGCCACAGTCGTGGGCACCGCAGCTCAGAGGTCTGCTGGCGGAGGCTTTTTTCTCGGCTTATCAGCTCAGGCAGCCGCAGAAGCCGCTCCCACGGACCTCGAAGGCAGGGCCGTGGTGCGGCGGTTTCTCGATGAGTACCTCTCCTATACGCCGGATTCGGTGGACCGCAACCTGTCGGAATCTCTCAACATGATGACGGCCAATCTGCGCGTCTACACCATGAACCGACTCCGGGATGACGACACTGTGGGCAAGATCAAGGACGAGCACATCATCTCTGATTTCCGTATTCGCTCCCTTCAAACTGTGAAGAACGCACCCTGGACGTACATCGCCTTTGGGGTCAAGGAGGTCCACCGGGTTCACAACGGCACCGAGACCACTGACCGGATTGTGGCACGCTACGACCTCCGTCTGGTCGAGGACCGGCGTTCAGAACTGAACCCCAGCGGCTTGCTGGTAGCCCAATACTCCGAGCAACAAATGGTAGGAGACAAGGAGACAGGCTTACTGCAGGAGAGCACGCTCGACCAGGGAACCTCGGACAGGTGAACGGCCGCCATGTCGGCGGCGGCCAAGCCAGAGGCAGTCTGGCGAAGGCAAGCATAGCGGCTCGGAGGCAAATACAAGCCAGCAGGAAGGAGTGTTAAGCATGACGACGAACGCCGCAGTTGAAGAACCGAAGGGTCCGCAACCCGTGACCCGGAACGCGCGAAGAAGGCCTGCGGCACAGTTGCAGGTCCCGGCTGGGATCACGCGTTTTTTCCTCGCTAAGGCGGGCGCCAATGGCAACACGCCGGCGTTGGATCGGGAACTCGCGACCGAGGGAGAGGCCAAGATCGAGGCACTCAAGAGCGGTCTCAACTATTACAGCCTGATTGAGTGGCACGCCACGGCTGATTTTGCGGGCAAGAACCCTCTCGTGAAAAGCGAGGCGGTCAAGAGACAGGGGTAGGCATTCTTTCAATGACGGCTTCATTTACGAAGTTGGATCTGTCAGAGCTCTCCGCAAGCTTATTGCGGTTCAGTGCTTCTCTAGACTTCTCGTTGAGCTCGCCTGAGTAACACCAGGCGGCGCAGCGAGTGCTCAGAGCAGCAACCTCCCTTCTGGCATTTGCAGAAAGGAAGGCGGATGGTGCAGTAGGGCGGGGACCCGCGACCCGGTGGTTGTGAGGTCCGAAATAACCCAAAAGAGGTCGGCTCTTCGAGTCCGGCCGTAGACCCTAAACCCGTTTGCGGCACAGGACAGCGATGAGACCGGCAGTGCTGGCCTCCTTTTCTGTCCGTGCCCGAGAGAAAGGAGTAAAGGCCATGCCTATGCTCATGAACCGGCTGACATTGGAGCTGGTCACCGAGGCGAAACCGAAACACATCGCCATTGGTGCCCGTTCGGTCAGAAGTTCTGGGAGCACGAAGGCGATTATAGCGGCTGCCCCTTCAAGCGCGTGCAGCGATGTCCAGTCGGATGTTCCGAAGGCAGCTGTGAACGAGAGGAGACTGACGAATCGGTAGTCTCATAAGCACCTAGCACACAACCCGCCGGCCCGGTTCTTCACCGAGCCTGAACCGAAACCCCCGTTTGCGGCACAGGACAGTGAAAGAGACCGGCGAGGCCTCCTTTTCTGTCCGTGCCTGAATAGAAAAGGAGAAAAAGCCATGCTAAGTGCCAGAGAGAACGGCGCGATGCCGCTAGTCGCGCTCGAAATCGATAAGACAGGCCGTTTGTCGAGGAAGCTCATGGAATTGGATCGCCACGCCACTCTCGAAAACACGCTGTTGCAAGCGCTGTTTCCGGGGATTCGGGTGGTGACGGTGGATG